>Ga0182024_10021882_pt1 | contig 11569 bp, 13 predicted proteins | sample P32metaG_FD_120480 | JGI IMG/M metagenome (GOLD analysis project Ga0182024, IMG submission 120480) | Permafrost microbial communities from Stordalen Mire, Sweden - P3-2 metaG (Illumina Assembly) | ecosystem: Environmental > Terrestrial > Soil > Wetlands > Permafrost | place: Sweden: Stordalen... | reverse complement strand
AGCAGGGCAAGCCGTGGATCTACGCCGCCGCCATCGGCGCCTACGCGGCCACGATGAACATTCTGCCCAAACAGAATCGGGAGGCGGCCGCGACCACATACCCTCCAACCGCCTGCCTGGCCTGCATCTTTCCCAAGCCGCCCTCGGGCAATGTCGAGACCTGCGACACCGCCGGCATCCTCTCGACCGCCGTCAACCTTGCCGCCTCCATCCAGGTCACCGAGGCGCTGAAGTACCTCACCGGCCAGCCGCACCTCATGCGACGGACGCTGCTCTCCTTTGAACTGTGGAATTCTGAACTCTGGAGTTCTGATCTCGGGAATCCGGCGCTCTCGGGCTCCCCGGGCAATGCGGGCAATGCGAGCCTTGAGCGCTCCGAGATCGCCACCGGCACTCCTCGCCCGGATTGCGAGGTCTGCGCAGATCGCTCGTTTACTCACCTCGCCGGGAAGAGCCGCGCGCACATCACGCTCTGCGGGCGCGACTCGGTGCAGATCCACGAGCACCACCGCCCCATCGACTTCGCGGCGATGCGCACTCGTCTCGCCTCCCACACCGACATCCAGGACCTGCGCTCCAACAGCCTGCTGCTGCGCTTCCGCCGCGGTCCGCACACCGTGACCGTGTTCGCCGACGGCAGGGCCATCGTCCAGGGCACCACCGACATTGCGATTGCGCGCACGCTTTACGCGCGGTTCATCGGAGCATAAGGCAGCGCACCGGAGCAGCGCACCGAAGCAGCGCACCAACGTCTTCGCACTCTTCAGGCCCCGATCAATCTGCGATTCGGCCAGATTGTCATTCAGGGGACGCAACCATTTCTCTCCAAAGCGCCTCAAAACATAGCACGACCGAGATTTCCCGCACATACGATAAGCTGGAAGACAGGCGTTCGTCCGGCGACCCATCACCCCGGAGCCAACCTGAATGAACTGCGAAGGCCAGCTGATGACGCAGGTACCACCCGCAAAACTAAACCCCGGCCTCTTCAAGCGCAACCCTCCTATCGCCGGGGAGGCAGAGGCTATCGAGGCCGCAAAGAACGGCGACCCCGAGGCCTTCTCCAAGCTTTACAGCCTGCACAAGCGCCGCGTCTATACGCTCTGCCTGCGCATGCTCGGCAACGTCTCCGAGGCCGAGGACATGACGCAGGAGGCCTTCCTGCATCTCTTCCGCAAGCTGGGCAGCTTCCGCGGCGAGTCCGCCTTCTCCACCTGGCTGCATCGGCTCACCGTCAATTTGGTGCTGATGCATCTGCGCAAGAAGGGCCTCAACCTGGTCTCGCTCGAGGAGACCATCAATCCCTCCGAGGAGGACGCTCCCAAGCGCGACTTCGGCAGGCACGATCCAATCCTGGCCGGCTCGGTCGATCGCGTCGCGCTGGAGCGCGCCGTCGCCTCGTTACCCCCTGGCTACCGCATGGTCTTTGTACTGCACGATGTCGAAGGCTTCGAGCATAATGAGATCGCCACCATGCTCGAGTGTTCGACCGGCAACAGCAAATCCCAGCTGCACAAGGCCCGCCTGAGGCTCCGTGAACTTCTCCGCGGTAACCTGCCCCCCCAGCCGGACGTGGCCCCGGAGGCTGCACAATGAATGGGACCGGCGAGATCGACTTCGAGAACCTCAAGCCCGAGGAGTTTGAGCGCTACCTGCCCGACCTGTTCGCCACCGGCGACGGCAAGGTCAGCCAGGACCCGCGCCTGAAGAAGTTCCTTGACACCTATCCCGACTGTGCGGCCCTGGTCAGCGATCTGGAGACCATCGCCGAGACCGCGCGTAGCCTGCTGGAACCCGCTGAGGACCCCAGCGACAAGGTCTGGAACAACATCCAGAGCAAGCTGCGCGAAGAGGCAGTGGAGAGCAGCCCGGAACAGGGCAAACACCTGGCAGGCGATCCCCAATCGCCCCAATAAGTCCTTGCAATTCCCTACTTGCTTTTGTAATCTCCTGTTCAGGATGAACCTGCGCTCGTTCCAGTTCGGCTCCTTTACCTATCCCTGCTTTTGGTGGCAGGGAGCGGGTCAGCCGGACTTGCGGGCGTCTCTGGATCGATAAGAGAACATCCGCAATCTCCACTGAACCGCGACCCGCAATGGTCGCGGTTTTCGTTTGTGCGGAGCCTCTCGCCGTCGCAGTTGGTACTCTCGAAGGAGTTGTTATGAACGCCCAGACCGCCGACCGGATTTCGTCGCAGGCCGAGTTGGAAGAAAAGCCGCCCTCCATCGCCATGCTGCCTCTCTGTCACCGCCGCCTCGTGTTGACCGGATTCATGGGCGCGGGCAAGACCACCGCCGGCCGCCTGCTCGCCGCCCGGCTGGGCTGGGAGTTCCTCGACCTCGATACTTCGATCGAGGCGCGCACCGGCCTCACCGTTCCGGCGATCTTCGCCACCCACGGCGAGCCGCACTTCCGCCGGCTGGAGTCGCAGGCGCTGGCCTCTGCGCTGGGCCGCAATCATCTCGTGCTGGCGCTCGGCGGCGGCGCCCCCGAGGTGCTCACCAACCGCCTGCTGCTGGAGCAGACGCCCGGCACCGTCACCATCCTGCTCGACGCGCCCTTCGCAACGCTCTTCGATCGCTGCATGCTGCAGGCGCTCAACTCCTCGCCCGACGCTGCCGCCCGCGCGCTGCCCGGCGACCGGCTCGGCCAGTCTCGCCCCGTGTTCGCCGATCCCGCCGCCGCCGAGGCCCGCTTCCTCGCCCGCCAGCCCATCTATCGCCGCCTGGCCCGCCACACCATCGACACTACCTCCCTCACCACGGAGCAGGCGGTCGCCGCGGTGCTTGCCCGCCTCAGCGCGTCTCTCCGGTCCTGACGCAGATTTGTGACGCGCGATCGTGCCGCGCGGGATACGCCCCGGTGTAAAGTGAGGGCGGAGTGCATCCCACTCTCAGCACCTAGGAGATCACGCTGACGTCCCCACCGCCCATCTGGAATGAGACCCCCACCAGCCGCGCGAGGGGCAACATCCTCTTCGCCGTCGGCGTTCTGCTGGCTCTGGCGCTGGCCTGGCGCCTGCGCGACGTCCTGCTGCTGGTCTACGTTAGCGCGCTCTTTGCCGTGGTGCTCACACCGGTGGTCGACAGCATTATGCTCTTCGAGGTGCGCGGCGGCCGCCGCATCTCGCGCGGGCTGGCCATCGCGGTGCTGCTCAGCTTCGCTTTCCTCGCGCTCGCCCTGCTTCTCACCCTCGGCCTTCCGCCCGTCATCCACGACCTCCACCAGTTCGCCACCGACCTCCCTGCCCGCATCCCCGACATCGTCGCCCGCATCAAGCGCCTCCCACTCGCCGACAAGCTCGGCGTGGACACCTTCGCCGCCAGGGCGGAGAGCGGCCTTTCCGCCACCGCGGAGTACCTGTTCACCTCCTTCCCTCTATGGATCGGCCACATCTTTGACCTGCTGACCGCCTTCGTGCTCTGCATCTACTTCATGCTGGAAGGCGATCGCGCCTACGCATGGATCATGTCGCTGCTCGCGGTCGAGAAGCGCCTCCGCCTCGCCGTCACCCTGGAGAAGGCCGAAATCCGCATGAGCAAGTGGCTCTTCGGGCAGGCGCTGCTGATGCTGATCCTCGGCGTCTCGAGCACCATCGCCTTCGGCTTCCTGCATGTCCGCTACTTCGTTCTGCTCGGCGTGCTCATGGGTCTGATGAACATCGTGCCCATCGCTGGCGGCGTCGTCACGATTCTGCTCGTCGGCGCCATCGCCGCGCTCGACTCCTGGACCAGGATGGCGGGCGTGTTCCTCTTCTACCTGATCTACGTCAACATCGAGAACGCCTACCTCACGCCGCGCATCATGCGCTCCAGCGTCAACCTGATGGGGCTCGCCGTCATCATTGCGCTGATCGCCGGCACCGAGCTGGCCGGTGTCGCCGGTGCGCTGGTCGCCGTCCCCACCGCGGCACTGATCGCCGTCCTGATGGACGAGTACATGGTGCAGAAGGACCTCATGCCGCCCGCCATCGATAGCCCGCCCAACACGTAGCCGGCCGTCATTCTGGACTTGCGCCTGAGCGAAGCGAAGAGCCTGCCTGTGCTTGCCGAAGGGAGCATGTCCAGAATCTCCGTATTGACTTGTCCCTCGCACCCCGCTCGAACCTCGAACCTTGAACCTCGAACCTCTCGCGCTGCTATCCTTGTCTCGAACGTCGCAGTCTCCCATGTCCGATCTCACCTTCTCGCAGCCCGAACGCCGCAACTTCCTCATCCCCGCGCTCGTGGTTGCCGTCATCGTCGCCGTCGCCGTCGCGCTGATCTACTTCTTCCTGCCCCATCGCGTCGCCGACCTCACCGTCACGCATGTGGCCGATCTGCCCACGCACACGGTATTCGCCACCGGATCCAAGGTGGTTGGCGCACAGGATGAGTCCCAGGACGACTTCTACGTACTCGCTACGGTACGCATCGACGACCGGCTCAAGGTCCCCCTCTTCATCAACGACATCACCGGCACCCTCACCACCCAGGACGGCACCGACCTCACCACCAGCGCTGTCGAAAAGGGCGACATCCCCGCCGTCTACATGGCCTTTCCCGCGCTCAAGCCGCTGGCCGGCCCGCCCCTGCTGCGCGAGAGCGAGATCCTGCCCGGCGACAGCGCCGAGGGCATGGTGCTGCTGCACTACTCCGCCACCGAGGCCGCATGGAAGCAGCGCAAAGCCGCCTCCGTCACCATCGACTTCTACCACCAGGGCCCGCTCACCGTGGCCATCCCGCAACCCTGAAGCTTCCCGCGCTCTCGTCCTCGTATCGCCTCAATAGACCGCACCTGGACAACGGCGCCACTCTGACGCCGCGATCACTCGCAATCCGGAAAAGTGCTCAAAATTGAACAGATTTGCAGCCTCAGACTCAGGTAACTTTCCCCTATGGCCGACCTGATGCGAAAAATCCTGACCGTGGAGCGCGACGGTGACGACGGGCTGGTGGTGACCTTCTCAGACGGAACCCGCGCCGGTTACGTGATTGAGGAACTATTTGCCCTGAGGCCGCACCGTGAACCTATCAAGTTTGGATTAGGTCCAGTGGTGGCGAATCCTCTCGCGCAACCTCCCCGTCCTGGCCAAACCCCGCATATAACCAGCGCAGTAAGCATTTCTGCGCACAACCGGCAGCAGTCGCCCTGAGTCAGGGCTTGAATGGGAGTCAGATGGCATTGGAGAGTGTGGCAACAATTCTTGGGCGGACTTCTGTCTCCACCATTCAGGATTGGTATGAACGAGTCCTTCTTGACGACCAATTGATGGCCGTTCCGATGTCCCGCGAACGCCGCTGCGCCCATCTTCCTCAGCTCTTCCGCGACCTGGAGTTCCGCCTTCGTACGCCTGCGATTCCCGGGGTGAAAGAGACGTTCCGCGACGACGCTGCGGAACATGGAATCGCTCGAAGCAAGCAGGGCTACTCCGCTGCGATGATGGTGGAAGAGTCGCGCATGTTGCAGGTAAGCATCTTCAACTCCCTGCATCAAAATCTCGATTTCATCGAGTTTCCTCTGCTCCTACCCGACGTGATGACCATCGCCAATGAAGTGGACGCCCAACTCAGCCGCGCAGTGGCGTGCTACGTGGCAGAGTCGCGCGGCATCGCTTGAAATCCCGCGGGAATCTCTTCAAATCCTCTGAGCAGTGATTGGCGGCCGCGCTTCCACGGGCTCCGGAAAAACAGGGTGCAGTTGAATCGCCGGCGTGGTCTAAAGGGAACAGACTTCGGCTCGCTGCCAGCGTATCTTCCGAAGAATGAAGCCGAAGAGTCCTGAGAGCGGAAAGAAACTGGTCGCCAGCATCGCAAGAGAGATGAACCTGCCGCGGCTAACCGAATCGGTTCGCACCAACGGAAAAGAGGAGGCTGCGCCGGAGCCGAAGAGCCATCCCCACCGCTCCCATAACTAGCCAACATTTGGGATTTTTCGGTCAATATTGCACAGACATTTCCTGCCGCAATGGGTGAAACTCCGCTCAAGGCCAAAAAATACCAGAGCGAGGCCCACCATGTTCTATCAGACGAAACCCGCATTCCGCCACCGGTACAACAGAGACTGTGTCATCGAATCAATCTGCACCGAGTGTCTCGTGACCGTCGCTACAGCGAGCAACGAATACGGACTGGCTCGCAACGAGGCGTCCCACGTTTGCGATCCCCATCGTATCCGTCAACTCATCGGTGACCAGGCGCGGCACTCAACGTCGGCAGCCTCATCGGCAACCTCCGACCCGCCCCTGCTGTGACCATCGCAGCCTAGGCGCCACCGGGGAGACACGACGGGCCGCGTTCTTCGCGCGTGTAAATGTCTAGAAGCCCGCTTCGGCGGGCTTCTTCCTTTAGTACCTAGACACAGCCTCCCAATTGCGTGTGTTGGCGATCCTCCGCACCAATCCCTGCTCTTCCAAGACCTGCATGTCCGCCTTCAGTAAATCCTTGTTTACTGGAGCCTTGACCCATTCCCACTGATGCAATCTCTCTACTATCTCCATAATTTGCATGGAGCTTTCATTGCGAAGAATATGAACGATAGCCTCCCGGCGATGGGCCGCTAAGTCCTGCTTTGTGAAACGAGAAGGAGGTGCCCATATGTATTCCCCAGAGAGAAGCCCTGCGGCGTCTTGATTCGCGAGAATCCATCCATTGGTGTCACTTGTAACATCTCCACCGTCCTCTAACCTTCTCAAAAGATTATAGATACTGCCCCCAACAATGTTGGGGGAAATGGAAGTGACTCGGTTCGCGAGGGCTTTTGCCTTGATCGGCTCATCTAAACTTCCCAGCACCGCCAATGCAATTGTCGTGGGGGAGGCATCCTTTGCCTTTATGGATACCCACTCCCTTTCGGCTTCGTCTGGTTTGGTAGCCAGCCGGGACGAATCTATGTCCGGACTGCTCGTTTTCAGCATCATCTGCTCATGACCCACAGCGACGCCTTCTTCGCCAAGCAGACGGAGTAAGGGAATGGGCAAGGCTATGCCAGCCTTTTCATGCAGCCGTTTACACTCTTGCGCTTCATTTAGAAGACGCAGGTAGCTACTTGCGGCAAGTATCTCCGATTGAAGATCGGCTTTCATATTCCCAGTCTACTCATCCTCTCTCTCTCCGGCAAGCAGGAGAGAGAATGCATGAGCCTTTTACATGGATTCATGTAATCGCTCCATTCCTCATGGGTATGCATTATGACCTAGTCATATACTCGCATCTATATGATTACTGAGGACTTAGGCCCAAATTTTTCGCGATAAGTTAGGCATTTTGGCTTATACTTGACGGAGACAATCTCGTCTTGGAACGGGTCTATCCCGTGGAAAGGCGGCGCTCATGCCAGTCGCGAAGAGAAAACTAGATGGCGTTCGTTGGATCTCACACAGTGAGATGGATTCGGTTGTCGCCAAGCGCGCCCGCGCTGTACTTGATGTCAGCACTGCGACCTTTCTGAGAAATCGCAATGCTGGCAAGTACAAAAGACTAGACGCGGATGATTGCCCCGGGATCGTAGAACTGGCCCTGTTGGCACCGAGCGCGAGGGGCGCGAAAGCAAGTGCCAGGAAGAACCGCTAAAGAAGCAATCGAGACTTTTGCAGGCTTCCTCAGCGAGACGCTTAGCTGTGTCACAAATACGAGCATTGCTGCATATCAGGGATCAGACCAAACATACAGACTCTTTCTGAAGGCGCCTGTGCCCATATCCTCGCGGAGTGGGCACAGGTTTTATTTGTCAGTAGTCCAAATCTGCACTGCAGAAAAGCGAGAAGCCGGCTTCAAGGTACATACCCTCTACTACAGCTACATCTTCTCCGACTCGGCCGCCTTCGAGCATCACGGCTTAGTTTCATACCACTGGCATCCAGATGAATTTGCTGTCCGCCACCCCCACCTACACCTTAGGATTACTCCCGAATTGGGCTACCCTGAGATCGAAAGAAAGATAGCGAAAGCTCACTTCCCGACTTCGCGTGTATGTCTCGTGGACTTCGTTCTTATGCTCATCAAGTATTACGACATTGAGCCACTGCTCGACGGGGGAAAGTGGAGCCGAGTGCTTAAGAAGAATAGAAAAGCGTTCGCGAAGGGAGCCACTTGGTTTGTGGCCCACAATGTGTAGCGTTGCCCTGTCACGGCCCGACCAGTACACCTCAGCCAAGTATGTTATTACCGCGTCATGCGGCTGAAAACAACAGACCTTGTACTTGAGCGGGGGAGGGGGCAGACATGACGCGCCGCCGCTGGTTCTTCCGGTTGTTGAACCGGAGAGTCATTCCGTCGAGGCAGGCGGAGAGATGCTTCGGAATGGCCCGCATTCTCTGCACCTCTCTTCAGCGCCGGGGATCTTCAGTCGGCGAAAGCCCCAGAAAAGCTGTCAAGCCCCCGCGCACGCCAATTTTCCTCTAAGTGATTAGATCACAATGAGTTACGCGCGGAAAATAGTTGGCATTTTAGTTATCGCCGGAAGATAGAATAGAAGTAGGGGGAAAACTGCGCGAAGTCCACGCGAAACTCTGGTTGGATCGCGGCTTTCGCCTTTTAGGCCAGCCTCCCGGACTTAACCCGTTTAGAAGGGATACTTTAGGACTAACCCATTTCGATTGGATACTTTAGGGCCCAGGTCTCAGACCGGTCCAGACCTAACTGCTTTCGATCGGATACTTTAGGACTTAAGTATGGGGGGAGGGGGGTACCCCACACTATGACGCGCCGCCGCTGGATCGCCGACACCTGGTCTCCTGAATCCGGCCACCCCACCCACGCCGCCCTCACCGGCGAGCAGGCCGCGCACCTTGCCCGCGTGCTGCGCGCCGAGCCCGGCCAGGTCTTCGACGTGGTCGCCAACGGCTTTCTGCATCGCGCCGAGATCAACGCTGTCTCGGAATCAGATTCTGACCCTGAGGTCCACTTCGTCCTGCTCGAAGAGCTGGAGGCCGATGCCGCGCTGCCCATTCACCTGCTGCTCGCCGTCTTCAAGTTCGACCACTTCGAGTGGGCGGTCGAGAAAGCCACCGAGCTGGGCGTTGCGCGCATCACGCCCATTCTGGCCCGCCGCACCGAGAAGCATCTCGCCCTCGCCTCACCCAAGCGTGCGGAACGATGGCGGCGCATCGCCCTCGAAGCCGCCAAGCAGTCCCGCCGCACCGATGCTCCGGAGATCGCCGACCCCACACCGCTCGCCGCCGCGCTCGCAGCCGAGACCGCGCCCCTGCGCATCCTGCTCAGCGAAACCGAGCAGACCGTCACCCTCGCCTCAGCATTAGGCGCCCCATCCAACTCTGCCGGATGGGATGAAAGGAATCTCGCCCTCGCCATCGGCCCTGAAGGTGGCTGGACACAAGAAGAAATGGCGCTGTTTACTGAGCACCGCTGGACGCCGGTCACGCTCGGCCCGCGCATCCTCCGCGCCGAGACCGCCGCCATCGCGGCCCTCGCCATCGCTTCGTCGCAGATACATCGGTTAACGGATTAGAACGTGCGCCGAAGGCGCGATTCGCCGTCCGCGCAGGACCTAGGAAAAAATGTCCTTCATCTTCTCGAAGAGTCCGCGGCTGGTCGGCGTGTTCTCCACCTGCATGGTCTCGCTCAACTGGCGCAGCAGCTCCTTCTGCGCCTTGTTCAGCTTCGATGGCGTGGCCACGCGGATCTCGACGATCAGGTCGCCCTTGCCATGCTCGTTCAGGTGCGGAACGCCCTTGCCGCGCAGCTTGAAGGTCTTCCCGCTCTGCGTGCCCTCGGGAATCTTCAGCGTGGACGCTCCATCCAGCGTCTCGATCTCCAGCTCCGTGCCCAGGGAAGCCTGCGGGAACGAGATTGGCATCACGCAGTGCAGGTCGTCGCCGTCGCGCTCAAAGAACTTGTGCGCCTTCACGCTCAGCACCACGTAGAGGTCGCCCGCTGGACCGCCGAAGCGGCCAGCCTCGCCCTCGCCCTGGTAGCGGATGCGCGTGTCCTGCTCCACGCCCGCCGGTACTTTGACGAGAATCGTGTGCTTCTTCGCCTGCAAGCCCTCGCCGCGGCAGCCTTGGCACGGATCGGTGATGCGCGTGCCTGTGCCATTGCAGGCCGAGCAGGTCTTGGCCACGGAGAAGAAGCCCTGCTGGAAGCGCATCTGCCCGCGCCCGCCGCACTGCGTGCAGGTAGCAGGAGGCTTGCCGTTGGCGCTGCCCGTACCGCCGCAGTCGTCGCACGCCTCCAGCCTCCGGATGCTGATCTCCCTCTCCACGCCGAAGACGGCCTCCTCGAACTCGATGGTGAGGTCGTAGCGCATGTCGCGCCCGCGCTGCACGCGTGAGGGCCGACGCCCGCCGCCGCCCACGTTGAACATCTCGCCGAAGATGTCGCCGAAGATGTCGCCCAGATCGCCCTGGAAGCCGCCGCTGAACGGACTGCCCGCGCCGGGCGCAGCGCCCTGGAAGGCTGCGTGGCCGTAACGGTCGTAGGCGGCGCGCTTCTCCGGGTCGCTGAGCACCTGGTAGGCCTCACTGCACGCCTTGAACCTCTCCTCGGCCTCGGGATTGTTCGGATTGCGGTCGGGATGATATTGCATCGCAAGCCGGCGGTAGCTGGTCTTCAGCTCCTGGTCGCTCGCCTCGCGCGAGACCTGCAACACCTCGTAGAAATCAGTTTTGGTCACGTTTGCCGTCGCACTCATCCCTTGAGAATCTCACTCTCTTCTAAATCGCTCGCCGTTTCCGCTTCGATCGGCGTGTTGAACTATTCGCTCACTTGCGCTGCATTGCTGGCAATCCTCACCAAGGCCGGACGCAGCAGCTTCTCGCGGAGCCTATACCCGCGCCGAATCTCCTCCAGCACCTGATGGTCGGGAAACTCCGTGGTTTCGATGCTGCCCAGCGCCTCGTGGATTCTGGGATCGAACTGCGTTCCCACCGTCTCCACCGCTTGCACACTCAGCCCGCGCAGCGCCTCCTCCATCTGCTTCAGGATCAACTCGACCCCAGCGCGCAACTGTTCCGCCGATCCATCGGCCTTCAGCGCAAGCTGGAAGTTGTCCATAACGCTGAGGAAGGGCTCGACTGCGCGCTGCACCGCGTAATCGCGAACGTCGGCGCGCTCTTTCACCTCGCGGCGGCGCGCGTTCTCAAACTCTGCCTGCAGCCGCGCGAGTCGATCCAGCAACTGGTCGCGCTCGCCGCGCATCTGCTCCAGCTCTGCCTTCAGATCGGCCGCCGATTCGGCGTTGACCTCTGCACCGGCCGCCGTTTGCGCCCCGGCCAAATCTTCCGGGGCCTGTTCCTGGGCGCCCTCCACCAAAGTCTCTGCCGCCATCTTGCCCTTGCTCCTCATCCAGATAGCCTCACCTCTATTGTTGCCGATTCCTTGCAATCGCGCGACCGCAACGCAGCCGCCTCACGCCGTCGGATGCAGCATCCGCTCAAAGACCTGCGCGATGTAGCTGACCGCGTTCATGGTGTTCTCGTAATGGATGCGCTTGGGCCCGATTACCCCGACCGTCCCGCGTCCATCGCCGGCCATCCGCGCCGGCGCGGCGATCAGCACCAGCCCAGCCATCTCCGGCGCGTTTTCCTCCAGGTCAAAGATCACCCGCACTGACTCCTGCCTAGCGTCAACGT
>Ga0182024_10021881_pt1 | contig 11569 bp, 7 predicted proteins | sample P32metaG_FD_120480 | JGI IMG/M metagenome (GOLD analysis project Ga0182024, IMG submission 120480) | Permafrost microbial communities from Stordalen Mire, Sweden - P3-2 metaG (Illumina Assembly) | ecosystem: Environmental > Terrestrial > Soil > Wetlands > Permafrost | place: Sweden: Stordalen... | reverse complement strand
GTGCTCTGGCTCGATGACAATCGTGACGCGATTAGCGGTGACGAGCAAAAGAAAAAGGCCCGAGACGTTTGAGCATCTCGGGCCCAGGAACTTGTCTGAACACGTACTCAACGAATTTAAGATGCCCGGCGAGGCATGCTTGGTCAATGGCGCGACCCAAAACATTGGCGGAAGGTCGGAGATTCGAACTCCGGTGGGCTACCCAAATAGCCACCCCAGCAAATGTTGAGTACGCGTCCAGTTCCCAACTGGCAAGACCTTCCGAAACACGCGCATAACCTATGAACCGAACGGCGGCTTAACCTTACGGCCAATTCGTAGATACACTTTCTTTGCTCGTGGCGGGTTACCCGCGTGATTAGCGCACAAGTCAGCGGTTCGCTAGCGGAATTACCAAACGTAGCGCGGTGTGCGTCTCAGAGAAGCGCGCGACTTTGTTGTCGACCAGCCCCGCGGATTTCCCGGCGTTGATCACGTCGATTTCGCGGATGTGCTTCTGCCCCTTGGGATACACCACCCAAACCCCGCCGTTCTTCGCAATGGTGTCTCGCAGGGCTCGCAAGTCAAACAGATCGGAAAGGCTCTCCGCGCCCAGAAAAACCAGCGCGGAGCCCGTAGCGGCGCGGCCGCGGACGATATTTTTCGTCCGCCCGCTGATCTCCTTGAGAAAATCCGCGTCGCGGATTCCCACGAGGGAGACCGAAAGCTCGGCGGTTACGCCCAGCTTATCCAGTAGCGACCGGTGCGAATAATCCCGCTCCGGCGGACGCGCCTTTTTCGCAGCTTTAGGCACGTTGCTCAACTATCCTACTGGTTCCCCAAATAATCGATGTGGACGTAGGTCCCCAACCGCGTGTTGTAGGCCAGGTACCAGCCCTCGTGATCCGGGTCATCGTAAATCACGATCTCGTCGGAATCCCACAGCCAGCCATCGCAGAAGCCAACGTCATACGGCGCGACGCTGAAATAGAAACCGCCGAACCAAAATCGTCCCGGACCGCCGCCGACGAGCCGATAGTTATGTCCGCGGCCGACATGACCGGGGAAGTGGCCGTGCTCCCAGGGATGATCGAGCTGGTAGTGCGGGTCACTCTTACCGGTGTCATGTCCCACCCATTCCCCATTGGCGTGAACGTGCGGAGCGTTCGGGTGTCCCGGTTGATCAGAAAGATCGCGATGGTCCGGTACGGCGTGCTCGGGCCCCTTGTAGGCCGGCGGACCATGGCGAGGAGGCGGAGGCGCATGACCGGCCGCACCTCGCTCTTGTGCCAAAGCCGGCAACCCAGCCAGCAATAAGCCTGCAAAAACCAGCATGATCTTTTTCATGAAAGCCCTCCTAGATATTCACGCGAAGTGCACCAGGCTGCGGCGGACAACCCGTCGCGACGTCCTCCGGACTCACACCCTGATTGACGCAAGGACGCGTTAGGGAGTTACGTCGCCGGGTCGTGGTGGTGCCACACGCAAACGGGGCCCAGAAAACACCAACCATCCCTTCCGGGAACCCCGGAAGTGTAGAACACTTATAGAATTTAGATGCAGAAATTTAAGAACGGAGGTTCCAATCATCGGATGACCAGTGGGGAATTGGACGGAGCACGTTTTGCACCACGCGTGTCGTGAATCTGGTTTAGGAGTTGGGGTCTAGGAGCGGGGATGTGGAACACCCACCCTTCCCAGAACCAGGGAAGAGTGGGCGCCCGGAAAAGATAAAACCATCAAACCGTGGCGCCCTTGCAGACGTCGCGCCATGAAGCTGCGAGGTTTGTCGTTGGTTCCGCCGGCTTCTGGTGAGGTGATTCTGCACTTCATGGGCCCTTGCCTGGACGGGACAGTTGCCCGCCCCGGATTGTCATCGCCCTAAAGGTAAAGCTAGTAGTCGTTCGCGGTGCCTTCCAAAAACGCCCGCAACTTGCGCGAGCGCGAGGGATGGCGCAACTTGCGCAGCGCCTTGGCCTCGATTTGGCGGATGCGTTCGCGGGTTACCGCGAACGACTGGCCCACTTCTTCGAGGGTATGCTCGCTGCCGTCATCCAGACCGAACCGCATCTTGATCACTTTCTCTTCGCGCGGGGTCAGCGTCTTCAATACGGAAGACGTCTGCTCCTTCAGGCTGAGGTTGATCACCGCGTCCGAAGGCGATACCACTGCCTTGTCCTCGATGAAATCTCCCAAGTGCGAATCTTCTTCCTCGCCGATTGGCGTTTCCAGGGAAATTGGCTCCTGCGCAATCTTCAGAATCTTGCGCACCTTGGCGACCGGAATATCCATCCTCTTCGCGATTTCCTCGGAGGTCGGTTCCCGTCCCAGCTCCTGCACCAACTGGCGCTGCGTGCGCACCAACTTGTTGATCGTTTCGATCATGTGCACCGGGATGCGGATGGTGCGGGCCTGGTCGGCGATGGCGCGGGTGATGGCCTGGCGAATCCACCACGTGGCGTAGGTGGAGAATTTGTAGCCGCGGCGCCATTCGAACTTGTCCACCGCTTTCATCAATCCGATGTTGCCTTCCTGGATCAAATCCAGGAATTGCAGACCGCGATTGGTGTATTTCTTGGCGATCGACACCACCAACCGGAGGTTGGCTTCGATCAATTCTTTCTTGGCCTGCTCCGCTTCGATCTCCCCGCGGATGATCACCTGCAGCGCGCGCTTCAATTCGGTGGGGCTGATTTCGGCGGCCACTTCGATGTCGTGCAGTTCCTGCTTGCGCGATTTCAGGTCCCGCCGGGCTTCCGCGAGCACTTCGGCCTTGGAAGCCTCCACGCGCCGTTCCAGCTTGGTGATTTCGCGCTCCAGCGAATGCACGCGCTCCACCGTCTGGCGGATCTGCTCGATCAGTCGTTTGCGCTCGAACAGATTGAATTCGAACCCGCGCATCAGGTTGGACATCTCGATTCGCGTGCGGCCCAGGGCGTAGCGCGCTTTCAGGTAAGGCTTCTTCTTCGACCGGGCGGTGTTCTCGAGCTTCTCTGCTTGCTTCAAGGCCAATTGATACAGCTTGCCGATCTTGTCGATGGTCTTGAGGGTTTCGCGGGTCTTCGCTTCGATCTTTTCTTCAGTGAGCTCTTCGTCGTCGAACTGAACGATTTCCTTGATGGAGCGCGAGCCTTCGCGCAGATCGACGCCTATGCCCAGGATTTCCTTCAGGACCAGTGGAGCGCGCGAGATGGTCTTGAAGACCAGCAACTGCCCGCGTTCGATGCGCTTGGCAATGGCCACTTCACCCTCGCGGGTGAGCAGCGGCACCGTACCCATTTCGCGCAGGTACATGCGAACGGGATCGTTGGTCTTTTCGAGTGCGCCGGGGGTGAGATCGAGCTCGCTATCTTCGGAAGTGGAAGCGGCCGGCTCGTCTTTGGTTTCGGTGCCGCTTTCGGCATCATTGGCAGCGATGGCCGCCTTGGCGGTCGCCAGATCTTCATATACGTCGATCCCATATCGTTCGAACGTGGAAAGAAGATCGTCGATTTCCTCCGACGAATGCACTTCCGCCGGCAATATATCGTTCACCTCATCATAGAGAAGGTAACCCCGCTCCTTCCCCATGTTGATGAGTTGTCGTACCTGGTCGTACTTCTCTTCGAGTGCCAAACTCACAATTCCTCCGGTGATACCCATAGCACCGGGCTCCACGGCGAGGCGGATTGTACGAAATTAATCAGGCCGGGACGTGAGAGACGCCCCGCCAATCTCGGATCAATGACCTGTCGGTTGGAACCTGCGATAATTCTTGCCGGGTTCAATATTTCCGGCCTCACTCGCCCGTGCCCGGTTTGCCCTCGCCCGCACTTACAAACGTTAGATGCTGTTGGAGGGGTTTCCGCTTCACACAAAACCCACACAGCATACATGCCTGAGTCAAAGAGCGTCAACCGGCGTGTTCGGTGGTGTGTGGTGCGCATTATTCCCTTATCTTTCTGACTGATAATCGGTAGCCGGCGCGACAGCTCTAGCGAACCAAACAGGGGCAGGAAGAAGCGGACGAACCGGCGTCGAATTGGGACTGGAAAGGAGTACCTCCACCGCTCGGGTTGCTATTCCTGGGACAGTAGTTTCCGCAGTTCCTGTTTCCGGCACAATAACCGCCCCAAATCGGCTGCCGAGGGCTTGGTTTCGAGCTGGCGCTGCAGAGAGCTCAGCTCCAATTCCACGTTGCACCGCCTTAAAGCGCTCAAGCAGCTTTCCGCCTCTTCCCAGGACTCCTCGCTGGACGCCTCGAACAGGACGTCAAATAGCAATCGGCGGTCCTTTTCCGGCAGTTTTTCGGCCAATAGGGCAGCGTCGGGGCGCTGGTCGTTGGCCGCCGATTCCAGCAGCACTTCGAAGGCTTGCTCGGATTCCAGCCCCTTATGCAGCGATTCCGCCCGGATCGCATCCGCCAGCCGCCGGCGGAAGGCGTCGGAGTCCGAGAGCAACTGCAGCAGCCGGCGTTCGGCCGGCTTGATCACCGGCGCGACGAATTCCACCTTGGTTTTCACCTCGTTCCTGCGCTCGGCGGCGGCCCGGCGCAGCGATTCCCGCAGGACTGGCTCGTCCACCCGCAGGTCGGAAGCGATGCGGGTGGCCCACTCGGAGCGCAACAGGCGGTCGGGCATTTTTTGCAGGTAGGGCATCAGGAAATTGATGGCCGCGAGCTTTCCGTTGGCGGTAGTGCGGTCCATTTGCCGCGCTTTGGCAATCAGATAGTCGAAATACGCCGGGGCGTGGACCAGCAACTTCTTGTAGGCCTCGACGCCCTGCTCCTGGATAAATTTGTCGGGGTCGGCAGGTTTACCGTTCACCGGCGGCAGCGCTAGCACCCGAACGTCAAATTCTTTTTCGAGTAGCAGGGTAAGCGAACGCTCGGTGGCAGCCTGGCCGGCGGCGTCCGGATCGTAGTTCACCACCACGCGCTTGGTGAACCGGGCCATCAGCTTGATCTGATTTTCCGCCAGGCTGGTTCCGCAACTGGCCACCACGTTGCCGATTCCGCAGCGCGCGACGGCGATGGTGTCCATGTAGCCTTCCACCAGGATCGCGAAATCGCTGTGGCGGATTGCTTCCTTCGCGCGATCCAGATGATAGAGAATGCTACTCTTCACGTAGATAGGCGTCTCCGGCGAATTCAGATACTTGGGCATGTCGTCGCCCATGGCGCGGCCGCCGAACGCAATTATTTTTCCGGAATCGTTGGCAATCGGAAACATAATTCGCCGGCGGAAGCGGTCGTAAAACCGCCCGCTGGAATCGCGCGAGACGATCCCTGAAATTTCCAACAACTTATCGGGATATTTTTGCTTCAGGAACCGATAGGCCACGTCGCCGCCCGAGGGTGCGTAGCCTAGCGCGAACTGCGCCATGACCTCGGCGTTCAGCCCGCGATCTTCCAGATACGCACACGCCACCTTGCCTTCCGCGGTGTCGCGCAATTGCCGCTGGAAAAAAGCTGCGGCTTCGCGATGCATCTCCACCAGCGCCGAGCGCTGCTGATTTTCCCTGTGCTCCTCCGGGGATCGCTCCCGCGGTTTCGGGATGGCGATTCCGCACTTTTCCGCCACCACGCGGACCGCTTCGGGGAACGGTATCTTGTCCACTTCCATCACGAATTGGAATACGTCGCCGCCCACACCGCAGCCGAAGCAGTGATAAATCTGCTTCACCGGATGCACGGCGAAGGACGGCGACTTTTCGGAATGGAAGGGGCACAGACCGGTGAAATTCTGCCCGGTCTTTTTCAGGCGCACGTATTCGCCGATTACGCGGACGATGTCCGCCTGCGTTTTCACCCGGTCTGCGAAGGATCCTGCTTCGGCCACGGTTGCTTCACTTCCTCGGAAATATAATGTCCCGGACGCTCTGTCTGAATGTTCGATGCATCCGCTGCCGTTGCGGCTTCTAATCGCTCAATTCCACGATGGTAATCGCTTCTCCGCCGCGATCGGCCGCTTCTGCATGGAAATCGCTCACCAGCGGATGGCCGGTAAAAAATTGCGCCAGGCCTCGGCGCAGCGCGCCTGTTCCATGTCCATGTATCACGCGGACCGAACTTTTGCCAGCTAGCGCCGAGGCGTTCAGAAATTTATCCACGCGGCGGGTAGCTTCTTCCACCGTGGTGCCGATCAGGTTGATCTCGTCGGTGGAGGGTTCGTCGGTAGGCTGCGACTTTACCGTGAAACCCGAAGATTTTACCGGAATGCCGCCTTTCGTGGCCGGCGCCGCTACCGCTTCCGCGAATCCGGTAACGTCCGCTAGCGGCACACGCATGCGCAACGCTCCTGCCTCGATTTCCGCGTTGCGTCCGTCGTGACGGCGAAAAATCACCGGCTGCTTCATCCCGCGAACGTAAATCCGCGCTCCCACCGTGAGTTCTTCCGGGGCAGGTGGCTTTGGCGGCGCCTCGGAAAGCACGCCCAGGTCTTGTTGCGAGGTCGCCAGCGTGTCGAGCACTGCAGCATCGTTTTCATCCCGCGCCGTCGCTTCGATTCGCGAAAGCCGGCGCCCGGCCGCTTTTTCGAGCTGCGCGCGCTCTTTGCGGTCTTTGATTTCACCGGTGAGCCGCGCGATTTCGGTTTCGAATATTTTCTGCGTATCCGCGAACTTCTTTTCGAGCTCGGCGATGCGTTTTCGCTGACGGTTCACCCATTCGGTTTGCAGCGTGTGGCGCTCGTTGGCCAGGCTTTCGCGTTCTTCGCGCGCCTGCCGGTGCAGGTCCTGCACTTCGTCGCGGCTGCGATGCAGGTAGGAGATCAGTTCGCGGGCCTCGCGTGTTTCTGGCGACAATCCCTCTTTCGCGGCGTCCACCACGCGCGCCGGCAATCCCAGTCGCCGCGCGATTTCGATTCCGCTGGATACACCGGGCACGCCCACCAACAACCGATACGTAGGCCGGAGGTTCACTTCGTCGAACTCCACCGCGGCGTTGACGATTCCCGGCGTGGTGGAGGCGTAAGTCTTCAGGCGGTCGTGATGGGTGGTGGCGATGGTCAGCGCCCCACGCATCCGGAATTCTTCCAGCAGGGCCACCGCCAGCGCCGCGCCTTCCTCCGGCGCCGTGCCCGTTCCCAGTTCGTCCACGAGGACCAGCGATTGCGCCGTAGCCGTCTCCAGCATCGACTTCACGTTCAGCATGTGCGCCGAAAATGTGGAAAGGTCCGCGGTAATCGATTGCTCGTCGCCGATGTCGGCCAGCACGTGGTCGAAGATCGGCAGCTCCACGGCCTGCGCCGGTACCGGAATTCCCGATTGGCCCGCTAGTGCTGCCAATCCCACCGTCTTCAGCACTACAGTTTTACCTCCGGTGTTCGGCCCGCTGATGACCATCACCGTGCCGTCGCCAGGGTCAGGCGAACCGAGGCTAGGCCGCAGCCGCGCTGGGTCCGCAGGATCGACCCCATCATCTGTCGCCGCCGCGGCCGACCCGCTCTTCCCGTAGTCTGAAGCAAGAGAAGTTACCGGAGCGGAAGCATCCTTCCCCAACGCGAGAGTAACCGGAACCACGGCCCGTCCCTGCGGCCGGAGCGCGTACTCCAGGACCGGATTTCGGGCCGCGTCCAGCCGCAAGCGCCCCGCAGTGAACTGCGGGACGGCACAATCCAGCTCGCGCGCGTAGCGACCGCGGGCAAACACCGAATCGAGCTCCGCAATCGTCTTCGCCGCGTATTCCAGCGGACCGCGATCCATCCGCAGATGATCGGTCAGCGCGGCCAATATCCGCGCGATCTCTGCCAGTTCTTCCTCGCCCAACTGCACCAGGCGGTTGTTGAACTCGATCGCCTCGAGCGGTTCGACGAATACCGTCAGTCCCGTGCCGCTGGCCCCGTGCACCACGCCCGGAACCGCGCGCCGGTCCGACGCCAGCACCGGAATCACGAAGCGCTCGTTGCGGAGGGTGATGTAGTCCTGCCCGGGGTCGCCGCCGCGCGACCGCAAAATCGTGTCGAGGGATTTCTGCAGGCGGTCGCGCGTCCGTCCCAGCTCACCGCGAATCCGCCGCAAATCACTCGAAGCGTCGTCGCTGATTTCGCCATTTGGCAGAATCGCGCGCCGGATTGCCGTGGCCACCGGGCGAAAATCGCCCAGCGTCGCAGCCCGTTCCCCCAGCCGCGGATATTCGCGTGCCACGCCGCGGAAAGTCTCGCGTGCGGTGCCCACCGTTCCCAGCAGCGTGCCGGCATCGAGAAGTTCCGCCGCCGAAAGCACCGACCCCGGAACGGCCAGCCGCGCGAGCCAGTTCACCGGATCGGCCAGCGACCCAAATCCCAGTTCCGACCCACCGCGAAGGTAAGCCATGGCCTCGCCGATCATCGCGAACTCAGCCTTCAGCCACCCCCGCTCCAGGCGCGGAGCCAGCGCCATCACCGCCCGTTGCCCGGGCGCACATGTAGCGAAGCCGGCCACAATCTCACGCAGGCAGTCGAATTCCACCAGGTGTTCAGCGGAGCGTCTCAAGCCATCAAAATGAGCGATGCGGAGGAAGGTGTCAAGCGCGCCGCCCGCACCTCGCTGTGGAAATTCGGCGCAGGTGCAGCCGGCGCCGCACGCGGGTCCGTCAATTGTTCAGATCAGGAATTGCCTCGCGTGTTTTTTCCGCACGGCGACCATGGGCGTCTTGTAACCGGGGCCACCAGCGTGGTAAGCCGCAAGGGTAGGTGCTGCAACCCACAGCCAGACGGTTTTTGGGTTTCTTACGCTTGGTGATTGCACGTGTTTCTGCTGCTTGTCTCGTGCAGGCTGACGGCCCCTATCCGTTTATCGGCGCCGTCTCAATTCTAATCGGCAGAATCGATCCCATGCCTAAGCCAAATCGCGGAGCCGCGGACCCGAAAGTTGTCTCCCGACTCTATAATTAGTGCCGTTTTTCATGACTGGCATGCTTAGTGGCGGTCTGCCGGTCCGGCCAGATCATCGTGAGCGCCAGGCCCGCTGCGATTCCCAGCGAGACTTCCGTGAACCGGTGCATCGCCACTGCCAAGGGCTTTTCCTGGCGCGGAATCAATATGACGATCGCCAACGTTATGCCTGCATATCGGTAGGCGGTTCGATCGACCTGAAAGGCAGCGCACAACATTCCTATGGTGAACACGGCAAGTCCAAAGGCCAGGGTATTTCCGGGGAAGTAGATTGCTGCCACTGCGCCCGCCGCCGCGCCCACGGCGGTACCCGCAAAGCGCTGCGCCGAAATCGATAACGCGGCTTTTAGCGTCGATGGCATGACCACGATGGTGCTGATCGGTGCCCAGTACGCTTCGGGAAGTCGCAGCAGGCGCGCGACCAGCAATGCAGCTACCGCTGCCACCGTCGTTCGCGCTGCATGGGTGATCGACGTTGGATGCTCGCTCGCCACCACGAATTTCCGAATCGCTTTCGCTTCCATCAAATCAACTGCGGTTATTTCCGCCGCGCTCCCGGCGCTGGTTTCGTTGCGGCCTTCGAGGGCTTCGCCGGACCGATCTCCTCGACCATTGCCACGCACAGCGCGTCGATCACGGCAGCGGCATCGCGGGGTTTCTCCTCGTCATTGTTATCCAGGATCGAAAACACCAACCGCTCCCCGCGCACCGTAGTCGCGTAACCCGAAAGCGAGTGGGCGTGCTCGAGCGAACCGGTCTTTGCGAATACGCGGCCGGCGGCTTTCGAATTCTTCATGCGCGTTTCGAGCGTGCCGTCCACCCCAGCGATGGGTAGCGTCGAAATGTAATCCTGGGCCCACGGTTGGCGGGCGATCCACAAAAGCAAATAGCCAACCGCCCGCGGCGTCACCAGGTTCGCTGGCGAAAGCCCCGAACCGTCTTGCTGAACCACATCGCCATCGGCGATGGCAATGGACTTCAGAAAATCTCCCGCCACCTTGATTCCGTCGTCGATCGTTCCGCTTCCCGTTTTTTCCTTGGCTACGGTGCGCAGTAGAATTTCCGCGTGCAGGTTTTCGCTCACCTTATTCACCACCCGGATCATTTCCATCAGCGGCGGGGACTGATGCTCGGCGAGAACGATGCCGGAGTTCGTGGCGCTGGCAGCGGTGGCCGCCGCGGTTTGTGGCGATTGGTCCGTACCGGGGCTCTGCGCGACGGCACTTGGGCCATTGGGCGCGTCGGGAGCAATCGGCACCACCCGAGTGTCCAGGCCGGACCGGTCCGCCGCCGCTGGCACAGCCGGCAATTCCGGCACGTCGCCGCGCTTGGGGGGTGCGCCATGAATGGTGCGCGCCTCACCGGTGATGTGGACGCCGCGCGCTTCGAGCAAAAGTTTCAGCGCGCGCGCCGAATATTCCGCGGGATCGTCCATCGCCAGTTCCAGCTTGGCGCTCGCCGCGCCAATGGGAATCGAACCGCGCAGCAAGGTTGTCTTCTCGCCGGGTTGGCGCACTGCCGCGAATTTCACCGGAGTGCCCGCCGCGCCGGTAACCACCTCATAGCCAAACGGCGGATCGCCGGCAAACGGGCTCACTACCAGCCCCGCGGGATCGCCCACCCGCGGTCCCGGGCTCACTTCGATCGAAATCACGTTATCGTTGAAAGCGATCGCGCTTACCGGCGCACCGAATCCAAAGTAGAGATCGCCCACCGTCCAGCCCGCCGGATACGGATCGAAAGGGAAGTAGGAATCGTCGCCCGCTACATCGCCGCGAACTTCCTTCAATCCGCTGGCCACCGCTGCGTCCGCCAGTTCTGCCAGCACCTTTTCCGTGGCGCCCTCGCGCTCCACCTTCCCTGCATAGGGGAATTTCCGGTTCGATAGATCGGGATCGCCACGCCCGACCAGCACCAGATCGCCGTTCAGCGTGCCGGCCGCGGAAAGCGTTCCACGCCCTTCTAGCGTGGTGCGAAATCGAAAATCGGAGGGAAGGGAAGAGACCGCCAGCGCGGTGGTGAAAAGCTTCAGGTTGGAAGCGGGTGTAAACAGCCGGTCCGAATTTTTCTCATATAATGATTCGCCGGTCCCCGCGTCGGCAATCCAGATTCCCCAAGAAGCCTTCTGCGCGGCTGCGGACGACACTGCCAGGTCGGCCCGGCGGGCAAATTTCCCCAGGTCCGATGGCGACGATTTCGCCGCGTCCGCGGATGCGGCCACAGCCTCTGCTGCCGGCCGAGGCGACGGCGCCAGGGCAGCCGTCCCCGGGCCCGCGGCGCGCGCGGAATTGGTGTAATTCACGGTTGCCGCGCACAGCGTGACAATCACCAGCAGCGCGATCCACGCTAGCGCTCGGCACCCGTTTCTCTCTCGACGCCCGCCAATGTTGTTCATGCGTTCCCAGTATATTCCACCGCACTCGCCGGAAATGTTCCGTCCTCAACGGTGGTAGCGAGCCCCACACGTCGCTTGCCCTGCCCTGGGTGCAACTGTTCCGCCCCGTTTCCGCATCCTTTTCCACAATGCGGCTGCTTCCAGCTTGGCGGGTATCCCCCGCGAGAGACGTTCGTTCGCACCGAGCGGCGCAGGGTGAATCGCCTGCGGGGCCCTCGGCCAGCCGTTTCGGAAGATTGACAGGCACCAGCTGCCTCCGCGTCAGTAAGATCGCCGTTTTCTCTCGCCCTACGGTCCTGCCGCAGTAGACTCCTATTTTCGCGCTCGCAGACCGTACTTGATT
>Ga0182024_10021880_pt1 | contig 11569 bp, 9 predicted proteins | sample P32metaG_FD_120480 | JGI IMG/M metagenome (GOLD analysis project Ga0182024, IMG submission 120480) | Permafrost microbial communities from Stordalen Mire, Sweden - P3-2 metaG (Illumina Assembly) | ecosystem: Environmental > Terrestrial > Soil > Wetlands > Permafrost | place: Sweden: Stordalen... | reverse complement strand
GCACGAGCGCCCGGGACGCGGTCAGCGTACCCCGCTGGGCATCGTCGAGCATCGGGCAGAACTCCTCCTCGAACTCCTGGTATCGGCGCCTCAATGCCTCCAGGTCCCACGCTGAAAGCGCCTGCACCGTGCTACGCGGATCGATCTCCGCTCGCATGACCGTCGCGGAATGAACACCAAGATCAGCCAGCACTGCGAGCGCAGTATCTTGCTCCTGCCGCGGCGAGCACCAGAGCCCGTCATAGAGCGCGGCGAACCCCAACCAGCGCAGGCTCGTGCGAATAGAATGACGAAGCTGACGCTGCGTTTCAGGCACCGAGAATGCGACGATCGTCCACGCGCCGTCCCACGGCGTCGCCTGCTGAGTCCCGAACGCGACGATCCGCTTCAACGTGTCCCGAAGAAGCGGCACCGCACGCGGGCTCAGGCCGTAGTAGGTGTTTCTTCCGCGCTTCGACGACACCAGCAAGCCGCGCTTCGTCAGCCGATTCAGCGCCGCCCTCGCACTCGGCTCGCTGATCTCGAACTCAGCCAGGAGATCCACCAGCGCCGCCGACGGCAAATGCTCTGTGCGCCCCAGCCAGTAATCGCCCAGCAGCGTCATCAGCAGGTGCTGCGGCGTCGTCCCGACCTGGGTCCGAGGCAACCCCCCAGCGCCATTACCAACGGCGCCCCGAGACGACCCGGCGGGCACAGATGAACTCATCTCCGGAACCACGGATGCCATGCCACCAGTCTATCGGGCCGAGGCGTCAAACGCCCGGCTAACTATACAGATTTGGTGGCGGTCGTCGTCGCTTTCGCGGCGTTCTATGGTAGGCTCCGCCGATGGCTGTCGAGTTCGGAATCTTCGACCACATCGAGGCCCGGGAGGGGACCTCAACCGAGGAGCTCTACGACGGCCGCATCGCGTTCCTGCAGCGCGCGGAGGCGGGGGGCTTCTACGCCTTCCACCTCGCCGAGCATCATGGGCACGGGCTCTCCACGTCACCCACGGCCGCGGTGTTCCTGGCGGCGCTTGCGCGGGAGACCACGCGACTGAAGCTGATTCCGACGGTCGTCTGCCTTCCGCTGCATCATCCGGTTCGCGTCTTCGAGGATCTGGCAATGCTCGACGTGCTCTCGCACGGCCGCCTCGAGCTGGGCGTCGGCAAGGGCATCACACCCTGGGAGCATTTGCAGTTCGGCCATCCGCCGGAGGAGGCGTCGGCGCGCAGCGCCGAGATCCTCGCCATGCTGGTCAAGGGTTGGGAGACGGGGATCATCTCAAGCGAAGGCTCGTCCTTCTACGAGTTCGCGGAGCTCCAGCTCCCCTTTGACCGCATCCAGCATCCCTACCCGCCGCTGTGGAGCGCCGGCAACGTCGAGAACGCGGGCCGGGGAGGTCACAACTTCATCTTCCCCACCGTCATCACGCCGGAGATGCGCGCGCGCTACGACGAGCTGCGCGCGGAGAGCCGGGGGCAGCCCGGGCATCTGAACCCGCACGTTGACGATCCCTGGATCGCACAGTGCCAGGGTGTGGTGATCGCTGACACTGACGAGGAGGCGGAGGCGATCGCCCGCCGCGCGTGGACCACCTACGGGAAGACGCTGCAGCCGACGCACGGCCTAATCCCGGCGCACCTGCAGACGGAGGTTCCAGACTGGGACAACCCGCTCGCCAAGCAGATGATGAGTCTGGATCCGATCGAGTCGGAATTGCTCGTAGCGGGGACCGTCGATCGCGTGCGCGACTACTACGTCGAGCACGCTGCGCGTGGGGTCGCGAACTACTTCATGCTGATGCTCCCGTTCGCAGATATGACCGCCGAAGAGGCCGACAGGACGCTCGAGGGTTTCATCGACAGCGTCATTCCCGCGGTCCGGGAAGCGGAGATAGCTGCCGCCAGCGCCTGACGGCAGCTGTCGCTGCGGCTTCACCCGAGGAGGAGAGCGGTGCCGCCAGAGATCAGAGGGCTCCATCACTACACGTACTGCGTGGGGCCTGCCCAGGAGGACGTCGACTTCCACACTCGTCTCCTGGGCCTGCGGCTGCTAAAGCAAACCGGACTATTCGAAGGCACGGTTCCCATCTATCACCTTTACTACGGGAACGCCGAAGGTGATGCCGGGACGGTGCTGACCACCTTCCCTGTGCGCCAGCAGGGTCTCACCGGGCGCCTCGGGACCGATCAGGTCTCGCGGCTGAACCTCTCGATCCCGCGAACGTCGATCGACTTCTGGATGGACCGGTTGCGCGACCGCGGGCTCGAACCCACTGCGGTCGAGATGCACTCGGCCGAGCGGATCCACTTCGCTCACCCGTGCGGCATTCCTTACGGGCTGGTCGCAGACGGCTTCGGTGACCCGGCCCGTTCTTGGGAGAAGGGCGGCGTAGCGGCGGAGCACGCCATTCTGGGCAACCACGGATTCACCATCAACGTCTCCGCGCCCGATCCCATGATCGAGTATCTAGAGGTCGGGTGCGGGGCGGTAGCAGACGGCCTGGATGCCGTAAGCCGGCGGTGGCGTCTGGGTGCCGAGCCCCATCGCATCGGGTTCGTCGAGCTCGTCGAGGACCGCAACAGCGAACCCGGTACGCGCACGCTCGGGGAGGGCACGGTCCATCACTGCGCCTGGGACGTCGCGGACATCCACGTGCAGTCAGCAATGTGGAGACATCTTGAGTCGCTGGGCTACAACGAGGAGTGGCTCGGACCCAAGGATCGCACCTATTTCGTCTCGCTGTACAACCGCACGCCCGGAGGCGCCCTGTTCGAATTCGCGTGGTCGAAGTACGCGCTGTGGACTGTCGACGAGCCCGCCGACGAGCTCGGCCGCACGTACCAGGTCCCACCCACATTCCTGGACCAGGCGGACACGATCCTCGACCGCCTCGAGCCGCTTGACGTAGGCACGTGAGATCTTTGAGCAGAGTCGAGCACGCGTCAACACAGTCAGCCGACACGTCCAGCGGCGCCCGCACTGCGGCGGCGAGTTCGCCGGCCGATGTCGGCGCCTGACCGGAGAAGGACACATGGGAATGCACTTCGGACACGTCGCGCTGCAGGTGCAGGAGCTTGAGCGCTCGGTCGCCCACGCCACTGCGACGCTTGGGCTGCGGGAGTCGCTCCGCGATGGCCAGTCGGTGTACCTGACCGCCAACGACAAGCATCACGAGCTCCAGCTCCTTGGGAGCGGAACCGCGGGACTCGACCACGTCGGGCTCGAGGTCGAGCACGAGCGTGAGCTCGACGAGCTCCGCGACCGCGTCGTGGGCGCCGGAGCGCGGATCCTCAGCGAGCGTCCCGGTGAGCCTGGCCTGGCCTCGGCGTTGCGGTTCGAGGCGCCGGGCGGGGTGGTGTTCGAGGTCTATGTCGGCATGGAGCGCACGCCGCTTAGCGTTGACACCCTTCTGAGCCCGCTCGCCAGGAGACTGGGTCACGTAAACCTGCTCTCCGAGGACAAGCAGGAGCTCGAGCGGTTCATCCTCGACGTACTGGGCTTTCGGGTCTCCGACCAACTGGGGGAAGTCGCGACGTGGATGCGCTGCGATACCGACCATCACGGGATCGCGCTCGCGAAGACGAGCTCCGGGACCCGGCTGCATCACCACGCGTGGGAGCTTGAGAGCTGGAGCGCACTGGGGCAGTACGCCGACCACATTGCCCGTTCGGGTCAACAGTTCATCTGGGGCCCCGGCCGCCACGGGCCCGGGTTCAACCAGTTCACCTACCTACTGGACCCGGACGGCGTCGTCGTCGAGGCCTACTCCGATTTGCAGCGCATCTACGACGACGCCTCGTACCGGCCCATCGATTGGTCGAAGGAACCCAGGGCGCTCAACCTCTGGGGCCCGATGTTGCCCACGGATTGGGGCGAGCACGGGGTGCCGGTCCTGGAGCCGAGCTGAGCCGTGCGCTTCGCGAGCTGCGCCATGGCGGGCCGCCGTTTCGCTGCGCTCGTCGAGGGTGACGTTGTGCGTCCCCTCCGCGGAATCGTCGAGCTCGGCGCGGCGACCCCGTCGAAGGTGTTGGCCTCACCGCCGGCTGATGACGAGGCCATCCCGCTCACCGATGTCGAGCTCCTGCCTGTGATCCCGCGGCCCGGGAAGGTGCTGTGCGTCGGCCTCAACTATCGCGAGCACGTTGCGGAGGGCACCTTCGAGGTCCCCGAGTACCCGGTGCTGTTCACGAAGTTCGCGGAGTGCCTGGTCGGCGCCGGGGCGCCTGTACGGCTGCCGCCCGAGTCCAGCGCGCCCGACTACGAGGCGGAGTTGGCCGTGGTCATCGGCAGCAGCATTCGGCGCGTGCAGCCGGATCGAGCTCTCGAGGCCGTCGCTGGATACACGGCGGCCAACGACGTGACGATGCGCGACTTCCAGTACCGCTCGCACCAGTGGCTCCAGGGCAAGGCCTGGTCTGACTCCACGCCCCTGGGTCCGTTCCTCGTGACACCGGACGAGGTCGGCGATCCACATCGTCTCGACATCCGGCTCGAGCTCAACGGCACGGAGATGCAGTCCGCCAACACGTCGATGCTGATCTTCGATATCCCGACGCTGCTCGCGACGATCTCTGAGTTCATCCAACTCGAGCCCGGCGACGTCGTGTTGACGGGGACGCCAAGCGGTGTGGGCTTTCGATGTGACCCGCCCGTGCTGCTCGCCGACGGAGATCGTGTGGTCGTGGAGATCGAGCGCGTCGGACGGCTGGAGAACCCCGTGCTGGCGGAGGCTGGAGCCCAGTGACGATCGAACCGCTGCATCGCACCCCCTGGGTAAGGTCGTGAAAGCGCAGCTCGGCGAGCGGGGGGGATGAGCACAGTGCATGTCGCATACACGAAGGGGCTGCACGAGCTTGGTGACGGGTTGTACGTGTATCTGCAGCCAGACGGTGGCTGGGGCTGGAGCAACGCCGGGCTGGTGACGGCTGGCGGCACATCGCTCCTGGTCGACACGCTCTATGACCTGCGCCTGACGCGCGAGATGCTCGAGGCAATGGCGGCGGTGACCGCCGATCACCCGATCGACGCTGCGATGAACACGCACGCGAACCCAGACCACTGCTTCGGCAACGAGCTGTTGCCGAGCGCCACCGAGATCTACGCGTCGCAAGCCACCGCCGACGAGATGGGCGCCCTCTCGCCGCAGCAGCTCCACGCGATGAAGCAGGGGGCACTACCCCCGCACGTGCGGGCGTTCGTCGACATGGCGTTTGGTCCGTTCGACGTGTCGGACATCACGGTGCGCCTCCCATCACAGACCTTCACCGGCAGACTCGAGCTAGAGGTCGGCGACCGCGTTGTCAGCCTGGTGGAGCTCGGCCCCGCCCATACGGGCGGTGACACGATCGTCCACGTGCCCGACGCCGACCTCGTGTTCACCGGCGACCTGCTGTTCAACCAGGGAACCCCGATGGTCTGGGCCGACTACGACAATTGGATAGCCGCGTGCGATCGGATCCTCGAGATCGGCGCAGCAGTGCTCGTGCCTGGTCACGGCCCTGTGAGCGACGCCTCCGGCATGCGCGACCTGCGCCGCTATCTCGTCTACGTGCGTGAACAGGCACTCGAGCGCTTCGAGGCCGGGATGGACGAGACCCAGGCGGCCGATGACATCGACCTGGCCGCGTTCTCGGACTGGGGCGAGACCGAACGGATCGTGGCCAACGTCATCGCCGCCTATCGCGCATTCGACCACGCACGCCCGACCAAGACGCGCGCGGAGCTGATCGCCGCGATGGCCGACTGGTATGCACGGCACGGGTCATGAGCGACCTCTTCTCACTCCAAGGCAAACGCGCCCTGGTGACCGGTGGGTCGCGTGGGATCGGGCTGGAGATCGCACGCGGGTTCGTCGCCGCCGGCGTCGAGGTCACGATCTCCTCACGCAAGGTCGACGCGGTGGCCGCCGCGGCGCAGGAGCTCGGGTGTCGCGGCATCCCGGCGGACCTCTCGACACCAGACGGCTGCCGCGCACTGGCCGCGGAGATCGACGGGCCGCTGCACGTATTGGTCAATAACGCGGGCGTGACGTGGGGTGCACCGCTTGAGGAGTTTCCGGATTCGGGGTGGGACAAGGTCCTGGACACGAACGTGAAGGGGGTCTTCCATCTGACCGTCGCTCTGCTGCCGCGGTTGCGTGAGGCCGCAAGCGCGGGAGACCCTGCGCGGGTGCTGAACATCGGGAGCGTCGACGGAATGCGGGTTCCGTTAGCTGAGAACTACTCATACAGCGCATCCAAGGCGGCAATGCACATGCTCACACGTCACCTCGCCACGCGCCTGGCATCCGAGCACATCACCGTCAACGCGATCGCCCCGGGCCCATTCCCGACCAAGATGATGGCGTTCTTGCTGGATTCCGAGGAGGGGCGCGCCTCGGTTGAAGCGGGAGTGCCGCTTGGGCGGATCGGTACACCCGAGGATCTCGTCGGGGCGGCGACGTTCCTGTGCTCGCGTGCCGGCGCCTACCTCACTGGCGCCGTTATCCCGCTGGACGGTGGGATCGCCGGCTGCAGCTGACGCGTGACGCGGCGACATTGCGCGCTGCATCAGTGAGCACGGCGGTGCGGTAGTCCGTTACGGGCCGGCGACCTCGTCCTGGAGGCGGCGCATGCCGCGCAGCCATCGATCGGGGTCGGCGGCCTTGCGCTGCATGAACTCGCGTACCTGCAGGTGGGGGAGGATAAGAAAGCGCTCCTCCTGGATGGCCTCGAGGACACGCTCGGCGACGTCCTGCGGCTCGAGCACGTCGCCAGCGTGGGTGACGGCCCTGGCGCCCAGTTGCGCTCCCTGGTCTTCGGCCTCGAGAACATCGTTGAGCATCTTTGTGTTCACGCCCATCGGGCAAAGGCAGCTCACCCTGACCCCCTGTGCGCCGTAGGTGACCGACAACCACTCGCTGAACGCGACGGCGGCGTGCTTCGTCACCGCGTACGGAGCGGTGCCGATCTGGGTCAGGAGCCCTGCCGCGGACGCCGTCGCAACGAAGTACCCGGAGCCGCGGGCGATCCAGCCGGGGATCAGCAGACGGGCCGCGCGAACATGCGCCAAGAGGTTGATGTCGATGATGCGCTCCCACTCCGCCTCGCTCTCGCCGATTCCCTGCTCGCCCCCGATTCCGGCGTTGGCGAAGTAGAGGTCGACGGGGCCGAACCGATCCTCGGCAAGCGCCAGCACCTCGCGCAGGTCGTCGGTGGATGAGACGTCAGCGTCCATACCGAGCGCTCGCGACGCACCGATGCTCTCGGCGAGCGCTGCTGCTCCCTGCCCTGGGAGGTCGACCACGACGACGCGCGCGCCGGCGTCGGCAAGCCGCCGTACCAGAGCCGTGCCGATTCCGCCGGCACCGCCCGTCACCACCGCGACTGCACCATCGACCTGCATCAGGCCACCACGCTAGTCATTTGCGCGTCGCGGTCGCCGCTTGGTTTGGCCGAGGGGGTGTGTCGGGGCTCACGGTCGCGGCGCCTCGAGGACCTGGAAGGTCGTGCCGGCCTGCTGCAGCCGCTTGAGCAGCATGTCGCCCATTGCCGCCACGGGAGTCAACTGCCCGGCTGCGTGCGGTAGGTCATCGAAGGCCAGGCAGAGGGCCGATTGGCCCAGCATCTTCGAGGTTTCGGTGGTCCCGGGATCGCCGCCGGCGACCTCCGTCACCACTCGCATTCCTCCGCCTTCGCCGACGAAGATCACCTTGAACCAGTTGCGTTCGCGAACCTCCTTGCTCGGCCCCTCGCCCGCCGCCTTGAGCTTGAGCAGGAGCTTTCGGGTCGGCGGGAGCGCCGCCATCGTCGCCATGGTGCCGACAGCAGCACCCGCTGCAACGACCGAGGACAGCCGCTTCGCGACGATGTGGTGGCCGTAGCTGAAGTCCGGCCCGTAGCGTTCCACGGCCGCAGCCGAGCGCAGCACGATCACCCCGTCGATCGTCGGCAGCGGCACAGTCCAACCGCCGAGCGTCGGCTGTCTCCTCAACGCCCGTTTCGCTGGCTTGATGGATCGGCCTGCTGGGGGCGCCTCGGCCGCCTTCCGTCGCTTCGCCTCGGCTGCGGTGCTGCGGGCGCGGGAGAGCATGGTGATCGCTGTCTGGTAGCTGCCGCCGGAGAGGACCCCCGTCGATCCGACGCGCACGTAGCCGTTGAGGGCCAGCGGCACCCCCTCGGGTAGCTGCGCGATCGTGAAGTAGGCGCCGAGGTCGTGCGGGATCGAGTCGTAACCGCAGCAGTGGACCAGTCGCCCGCCGCTGCGCTCCGCTTCGGTGTGGTGCAGGCGCCATGTTCGGTCGACGAACTCGGGCTCGCCGGTGATATCGCAGTAGGTGGTGCCCGCGGCCGCGCAGGCAGCGACCAAGCGCCCGCCGCAGTGGATGTAGGGGCCGACCGTGCTCGCCACGACTCGCGCCGCTTCGGCCAGAGCGTTGAGTGCCCCCGAATCGTCGGCGTCGGCTTGGAGGAGGTCGGGCGCGGGTGCTTCGGGGTGGTCGGCGGCGAGCTCGTCAGCGATCGTCTCCAGCCGACTGAGGCTGCGTCCGACCAACGCCCAGCGCAGCCCGGTTGGCGCGTTGGCCGCAAGGTATTGCGCAGTCAGGCGCCCGGTGTAGCCGCTGGCACCGAAGAGGGCGATGTCGTAGGAACGCTCAGTCGGCATACGAATCTCCGTCAGGCAGGCAGGGCGAGTGGGCGTTGTCGTGCGCGGTGTTGCCTACTTGTGCGGTCGCCTGCCGGGAAACGCCAGCTTCGAACCGGAGCGCCGCTTCAGACGCACGCCACGTCACCTGCGGCATATGACCCCTCCGGCGGCCCCCCGGTAGTACCCACAACTCCTGGCCGGCGCGGATCGTATCCGATCGCTAATAAGAAGCATAACCGCGGGCGACCGTTAGGAATCACGGTGTCGATTTCGCTGGCGCCGGCAGCGCCGCAGGTGAGCGCGGCAGGTACCACTCGATTGGGCGTGCGGTCCCTCGGATCCGCAAAAAGCGCAGTGGTACTGCGGTCGAGGAGCTGCGCCGACCAGTTCACGCCCCGGCGCTGGCCGCGTCGTGAAGGGACGGGCGCGCCCTCTGCCTTGACACCCAAGCGACACGCGGGTTATCATCTACTCGCGTGACGACCGTCGATGATAGTCGCAGCCTAACTGTCGTACTCGGGCTGCGATCCCGTCGCTCGGCATTCCACTAGGGGATTTGAGGAGGAGAGGTTGTGAGAAAGCGTCTTGCTGCACTGGGCGTCGCTGGTGTTGCCGCCTGCGCGATGCTGCTCATGTCGAGCGCGAGCGTAGGGGCGAAGGGCGCACCGATCAAGCTGATGGACATAGGGGCGATCCAAGCTCCGGGATTCTCGCTGCCGAGCATTCCGGTCGGTGCTCAGATTGCCATCAACCAGATCAACAAGGCCGGTGGCGTCAATGGGCACCCGCTGACGCTGATCACGTGCAACGACATGAACAACCCCAACACCGCGACCGGGTGCGCCCGCGAGGCGATCACGGACAAGGTGGCCGCTGTGGTCGGCGGCCTGTCGATCTTCGATCTGGACATCATCCCGTACCTGCAGCAGGCGGGCATCCCGTGGATCGGTCCGGCCACGCCTGACGACTACACCAGCCGCAACCTCTTCCTGCTGGGAGACGAGGGCACCCCCGCCTACGTGGCGATCGGGATGGCCCTCGCACAGCAGGGCTGCAAGAAGATCGCCGTCGTGCTGAGTGCCGAGTCAGTGCCGGTCTACGCGACTGAAATCGCGGCTGGCGTCACTGCCGCGGCCACGGGAGCGAAGGTCGTTGGCACATACACTCCGCCTGCAACCAGTCCCGATTGGGCCTCGATCGTGTCCGCCGTTCGCGCAGCCGGAGCCGATTGCATCGCCGGAGGAACCGGTCCCGCCGAGACCGGCGGGCTGATCGCTGCGGTCGACGCAGGGCCGAAGCTGAAGATCGCGCTGCTGTCCGGCGGCATCCCGAGCACGCTCCTCACCCAACTCGGGGCGTCCGCCAACGGCGTTGAGGCGCTCTCTGGCTACCTGCCGGAGACCTCCAAGCTGGGCGAAGTGCCGTATCTCGTGAAGCAGTCCAAGGCCCTTGCTCCCAGCGTGCCGTTTGACGCGTTCACAGAGCATGGGTATGCGTCCGTGATGGTCTTCGCGCACGCCGCGCAGGGTCTCAAGACAGTCACGGCTGCGACGATCATGAAGGCGCTTCCGAAGGTCAAGAACTACAACACCGGGCTGGGGCCGGTCGTGAGCTTCCAGCACGCCCCAGTGGTCACGTTCCCGCGGCTGTTCAACCCGCTCTACTTCGTCTACGTGGCCAGGAATGGGAACTTCGACCTGGCGCAGACGAAGAAGATCAACGCCACTGCCGGTCTGGAGCTGCTTCCCGCTCCCGCTCCCGTGAAGTAGACCGCTGGCGACGGAGTCGTCCCGGGCGAGCGCGAACAAGCTCGCCCGGGACACCCGTTTCATCCGCGTGTTGCTCGATCGGAACGAGGCGGACCGTGACACTGTGCAATAGCGAGCGGCGTAATCGCCGGCTGAGCGCGGCGCGATGCGCGTCCTGGTAATCGGCGGCGGCATCGCCGGCATGGCGACGGCGATCGCGTTGGAGCAGTCAGGCTTCCAGCCACTGGTCCTGGAGCAGTCAGGCGAGATAAGCGAGATCGGCTCAGGCATCAGCCTGCAGGCCAACGGAATGCGCGTAATGCGCCAGCTTGGCGCCGCCGACCACGTGCTCGCAACGGGGGTACCGCTTGAGAGCGACGAGTGGCGGCGGATGGACACCTCTCAAACGATCTTCAGCGAGACCTACGCTGCAAGGGCGGCGCGTTACGGCGGCATCTACATCCTGAGCATGCATCGCGCCGACCTCCTCGAGAGCCTCGCGAGGCGTGTCCCCTCAGAGCGTATCCGGCTCAACTCTCGGCTCGTAGCTCTGGAGGAGCATCCCGAGGGCGTCGTGGCCAGGCTCGAGACGGGCGAGGAGGTCGTTGGCGAGATCCTGGTCGGCGCGGACGGTCTGCGCTCCACGGTGCGAAGGATCCTGTTCGGTGAGCAGGAGGCGCGCATGACCGGCTACGCAGCGTGGCGGGGCACAATTCCCGCCGCCGATATGCCTCCCGGTTTCGAGCGCTCGTTCGTGATGTGGCTGGGTCCTGGCCGTCACGCGATGACGTTTCCGATCCGGCCGGACCTGCACACGTTCAACGGTTTCGTCCCGACCGGAGAGATCCTGCGGGAGGAGTGGGGACCATCCGGTGAGCTGGAGGATCTCCGGCGGTCCTTCGACGGGGCGGCCCCGGAGGTGCTGGATCTGATCGACCGTATGCCCGCCGCGCTCATCACGCCGATCAATTTCCGCGATCCGCTCCGTGTGTGGGGGACCGAACGGGTTGTCCTGCTGGGCGACGCAGCCCATCCAACCCCGCCGAGCGCAGCTCAGGGCGGCGGGCAGGCGCTCGAGGACTCCGTCACGCTGGCGGCTTGCCTGCGCCGCGCAGACGGCCCCGGCGGTGTCCCGGCAGCGCTGGCAGAGTTCGCAGCCCGTCGTCAAGCGCGGACCGCGGGAATGCTCACGGCGGCTCGGATCAACT
>Ga0182024_10021879_pt1 | contig 11570 bp, 5 predicted proteins | sample P32metaG_FD_120480 | JGI IMG/M metagenome (GOLD analysis project Ga0182024, IMG submission 120480) | Permafrost microbial communities from Stordalen Mire, Sweden - P3-2 metaG (Illumina Assembly) | ecosystem: Environmental > Terrestrial > Soil > Wetlands > Permafrost | place: Sweden: Stordalen... | reverse complement strand
TCCTGGCCGTCGCGAGCCGTCTCGACGACGCAGCCGAAGCGGCCCAGGATGCTGTGGGCGGTGCGCCGCACCCGTTCGTCGTTGTCCACGACCAGGATGCGCAACCCCTTGAGCCCCGGCGGCGGCTGTTCCACCAGGGCACAGTGCGCCAGCGGCGTGATCGTCGGTGTCAGGTCCTCGCCGACCTTCTGGATGCTCTGCTTGATGGCCCGGGCGCTGCACAGGATTTTCTTGAGCTTCTCGGCCATTTCCGGCTCATGGCCGATCCAGCGTTCAAGAATGGACGTCGCCGCGGTCAGGATTTCGTCCACCGGCAAGGCCACTTCACGATTGATGGCCTCGATCGATTGGCTGGCGGTCGTGCGCTTCTCGGCGGTGAGCAGATCGAGCGTATGCAGGGCGCTGGCAACCTCCCGGCAAAAGATTTCGGTGAACTGCACATCCAGCTCGGTGAACCCGCCCGTCTGCGGACTTTCGACGTTGAAGGTGCCGATCACGTTGTCGCCCAGCGTCAGGGCCACGGTGAGCGAACTGCGAGCCCCCTGAGCGCCTTCGATGTACAGGGGATCGGTGGTCGTGTCCGCACAGAGATAGCTCTTGCCGGTCGCAGCCACGAAACCGGTGACGCCGTTGCCCTCCTGCTTGGCGTAAAGCACACGATGGGCGGCTTCCTCGGTCATGCCCTCGGCCAGGAGCGGCACCAGTTCGCCGGTGTCGGGATGGAGCAGGCGAATTTCGATAACGTCGTAGTGCAGCAGGTCTTTGGTCAGCCGGCGAATGTTGAGCTTGAGCAGTTCGATGCGTTCTTCGTTGCACATCTCGGCCAGCTGCTCGACCTGCAAGCCGGCCAGTTCACGGCTGGCCTGGTGCAAGGCGTCGAGTTTTTGCTGCTGCTGCACCTCGGCGGTAATGTCGCGGCACAGGCTCAGCAGCTGGCGGGGTTTGCCGTCGGGGCCGATGAGCGGGGTGACACGCAGTTCCAGGTAACGATTTTCGCGAAGTTGCAGGCGCGTGATGACGGTGCGGGTGACGAGAGCGGAGTGGAAGGGACAGAAGTCGGGGCCGAGAATCTTGGGATTGCCGAGGGCGTCGTAAAAATTCTTGCCCAGGGCCGGGCCGTTGCACCAACTGTCGAAGGTGGAATTGGCCCAGGCGATGTGCATATCGGGCTGCACGACGGCCACGCCTTCGCCCAGCACCTCGAGAATGAATTCATTCTGCACGGGGGCACAGGCTTCGGCAACCGGGGACATCGGTTCTCGCGGTTGTTCCACCAAGGACAAACCTCCACAATCTCAGGGGAGCAGCTTCGCGCTTGTCCACTGCATCCGGAACATTATAGGTTCCGCAAGGAAATTCCACAAGCCACAGTAGTCCTCACGCTCCGCGTGACGAAAACCAAAGTCGTCTTTCGCTCCGCGAAAGAACGTTCTTTCGCGGAGCGAAAGACGACATTAGATCACAGCCTCTCCGCGTGAGGAAAGGGCGCAGCCCTCAATAACCCGCATGCCGCCCGGATGAGCCGTATTTCGCCTCGTGCTGCAAACCTTGCTGCCTTCGGCGGGGGAAATAGCTCCCGAAGCCGCCTAATGGAGCAATTCCCGGTTAGGCGCGATGGTTATTGAGGGCTGCACCCCCTCCTCACGCGGAGCGTGAGGACTACACTTGCCTTGACCCGACACTTGCTCTACCATGAAAAGCTTCAATCTTCTCGGAGCCACACGATGAATCGCGCCGTCAAAATCAAACTGTCCGTGATGATGTTTCTGGAGTTCGCGATCTGGGGCGCATGGCTGCCGCTCATCTTCGGTTATCTCATTGAGTTGAATTTCGATACCATCCAGAAGGCGTTGGTCATGAACGCCTTCGCGATTGCGTCGATCGCGGCCATGTTCTTCAGCAATCAATTTGTGGACCGCAACTTCTCCGCCGAGAAGTTCCTGGCCTTCAGTCACCTGGTCGGCGGACTGGCCATTCTCGCATTGCCCTGGGTCAGCGACTTTTGGACCTTTTTCGGACTCATGCTCCTGCACTGTGTATTTTACGTGCCGACCATCTCGATAACCAATTCGATCACATTCACCCATGTCGAGGATGCGCAAAAGGAGTTCAGCCAGGTGCGTTTGTGGGGGACCATTGGCTGGATCGTGGTCGGCATGCCGTTTATTTTCATGTTTCTCGACTGGACGAAAATGCCCGTGTTCGGCGAAACCCCGTTCGTGGATTGGCTTGGGGCCTTGCTGGGCAGTACGAAGGTTGGCGATGTGACTATCAAGACGGGGCTACAACCCGATGATTTGCACGCGGCCAAGAGTTTTATCTTCATCTTTGCTGGAGTCGCATCCTTGCTCCTGGCGGGCTACAGCCTGCTGCTGCCGCATACTCCGCCCAAGCCGGCCGCGCACGCCGAGGACAAGGTGGCCTGGCTTGAATCGATCAAGTTGCTTCGCCATCCGTTCATTCTCGTGCTGTTCCTGGTCACTTTCATCGATTCGGTAGTGCACACTGGCTATTTCATCTACGCCGATAGCTACTTGAGGAGCGTGGGGATTCAGCAAAACTGGATCATGCCCGTGATGACCATCGGTCAATTCGCCGAGATCGGCACCATGGCCATGCTCGGCTTTTGCCTCAAGGCGCTGGGCTGGCGCAACATCATGGTGCTGGGCATCCTGGGACACACCGCTCGCTTTGGGCTGTTCGCCCTGGCGCCGATGCCGTGGGTGGCAATCAGCGTCAATGTGCTGCACGGCATTTGCTACGCGTTCTTCTTCGCCACGGTCTACATCTTCGTGGACGAATTCTTCCCCAAGGATGCTCGGACCAGCGCCCAGGGGCTCTTCAACTTGCAAATCCTGGGCATGGGACCGCTGGTCGGTTATTTCCTTTGGCCCCACCTGATGAGTGACTTTACAACGGGGTCCGGTGATCAGGCGAAGGTCGATTTCAGCAACCTGCTGCTAATTCCCGCGGGCGTGGCGTTGGTCGCGGCCGTGCTTTTGTTCCTCTTTTTCTGGCCGCCGCGCAAATCCACGGAACATGGTTGATCCGTGCGGGATGATGACGAACCGCGCTCGCCGGAGGCGAGCGGCTAAACGATATGTTCCACGACGAATTGGGCCGCCGCCTGGATGAAAACGATCCGTTGCGCTCCTTCCGCGACGCCTTCCTGCTGCCGCGCCGTCCCGAAGGCACGCCGTTCATCTATCTCTGCGGCCATTCGCTCGGCCTGCAACCGGCAAATGCTCGCGCTTTGGTGGAACGCGAACTCGACGACTGGGCCTCGCTCGGCGTCGAAGGACACTTTCGCGCCCAAACGCCGTGGTTTAGCTATCACGAAGCTCTGCGCGACGCGGGCGGCCGGCTGGTCGGTGCCCGGCCCGGCGAAGTCGTCTTCATGAACAGCCTGACCGTCAATCTCCATTTGATGATGGCGACGTTTTTTCGCCCCGCCGGCCCACGCCACTGCATTCTCATCGACGAGCCTGCTTTTCCATCGGACCTCTACGCCGTGCAATCGCAGCTTCGCCATCATGGGCTCGAACCGAGCGAATGTCTGCTGACGGTCAAGCCGCGTCCGGGCGAACACATCCTTCGCATGGAGGACGTCGAAGAGATGCTCCAGCGGCGCGGTTCGGAGATTGCCATCGTCTGGTGGAACGGCGTCAATTTCCTGACGGGGCAGCTGTTCGACCTGCCGCGTTTGACGGCAGCCGCCCATCGGGTGGGGGCGCTGGTCGGCCTCGATCTGGCCCATGCGGCCGGCAATGTGCTGCTGGCTCTGCATGACTGGAACGTCGATTTCGCGGTCTGGTGCAGTTACAAGTACCTGAACGGCGGCCCCGGAGCGATCGGCGGTTGCTTCGTGCACGAGAGGCATGGCCAAAACCTTGCGCTGCCGCGTCTGGCGGGGTGGTGGGGCAACGATCCGGCCACGCGTTTTCGCATGCAGCTGGAGCCGAACTTTGTGCCCAGGGAAGGGGCCGACGGTTGGCAGGTCAGCAATCCTCCCATCCTGGCCATGGCGCCGCTGCGGGCGTCGCTGGTCCTGTTCGACCAGGCCGGCATGATGGCGCTGCGGGCTAAATCGGAAAAATTGACCGGCTATCTGCTTGAACTGCTGGATCGTCTGCCCGCGGGTCGTTTCGAGGTTATCACGCCACGCGACCCGGCTCAACGCGGCAGCCAGGTGTCCTTGCTGGTTCACGATAGGCCGCGCGAGCTGGTGCGGGCTTTGGAGGAGAAGGGCGTCGTTTGCGATTTTCGTGAGCCGAATGTCATTCGGGCGGCGCCGATGCCGTTTTACAATAGTTTTGCGGAGGTGAGGGAGTTTGTTGAGGTGCTGGGTGGGTAATTAACCTTCAAGCCCGCCTGCGAGGTACTCCGAGCATGCGGGGTGAGCGAGGATACACACCCCGCATGCTCGGAGTACCTCGCAGGCGGGCTTGGTGAATAATTGCGGGTGGGGATTGGTATACAATGTTGTGGCGTCCTTGTTGCAATCCGCAATACATTTGATTTCTACATGACCTTCGTGTTCCCCCTTCTCCTGGGCAGCCTGGCGTTCATCGGCATCCCCGTGCTGATCCATCTCATCATGCGCCACAAACCCAAGAAGCTGCAGTTTCCCGCTTTTCGCTTTCTCATGCCACGGCAACGGCTCCGCATGCGCAAGCTGCGGCTAAGGCATCTGGTGCTCCTGGCCCTGCGCATCGTGCTCATCGCCTGCATCGGCCTGGCCCTGGCTCGTCCGCTGGTGAGCCTCCAGGGATTCGGAGTGCATGGCCGTCGTCCCGTGGCGGCGGTCATCGTCTTCGACACCAGTTTCAGCATGGAGTATCGGACCAGCGCCTCGGTGTCGCGCCTCGATGAAGCGAAGAAGCGCTGCCTGGAGCTGATCGAGCAGCTTCCCGAGGGCAGCCAGGTGGCCGTTTTCGACACGGCCGAAGTGCCGCCCTCGGGCCGAAATCCGTGGTATCAATCCCTCGCCCAGGTGCGCGACCGCATCAATGGCATGCAACTGCGCACCGCGAACGGGCCCGTGAGCCAGCGGCTCGACAGCGCCTATCACCTCCTCGCCGACCTGGCCTTCGACAAGGAAGACGCTCGCGCCCGCAAACTGCCCCGGCTCATCTTCATTTTCTCCGATCGCACCCGCGCCTGCTGGGATGTGAGCAAGAATGCGTCCCTGAACGAGGCCAGCGACCTGGTGCCGCCGCACTTCACCGGCCTGCAAAATGCTCGGGCCGATCTGCCCAACCTGGTCGAATTGCTCCGCGAACTGCGCACGCAGATCCCCGTGCAGCTAGGCCAGGACTATCCGGAGCAGACGTTGATCGATGAGCTGGAGCAGCTCAAGGAATTGCTGCCGCGGGTGACGCCGGAGGACCTGCCTCCCACCGTCGAGCTGGCCAAGGTCATCAACGGCGTCCGCCGCGGCATCAGGGATTTGGCCGATGCTCTGGCGCGACACGCGGGCACCGAAGATTCACCCAGCGGCACCCGCGACTATCGCGACAGGCTGCTGGCTGGGCTCACGGCCCTGCGGCGAAACCTGGCCGGCAGCGAGGCGTTTTTCATGGACGTCGGCATCGATGACCCGGTCGATGTGACCCTGCTCGAGGTGAAAGTCATCAACGAGGAAAGCCGGCTCGAGATCCGTGCCAGGGTCCAGGCGACCGGCAAGCCGGTCAGCTCCACGCTGCGTTTGCAAGTGGACAAAAAGACGATCGACCGTGCCCTGGACATGAAGGCCGGGCAGGAGGAACTTGTGCCGTTCGAGCTGAATCCGGGCGATTTCGGGCCGGGACAGCATGCGGTCGAGCTGAGCGTCGTCACGAACGACCTGCTCCCGGCAAACAATAGCCGATTCGCGACCTTTGCGGTGCGCAAGCCACGCCCGGTCCTGGTGCTGGCCGACAAGGTGCAGCAGGCCGACGAACTGGTCCACGCGCTGAAGGCGGCCCAGTTCACTCCGCACGCGCTGCCTGCCACGGCACCGCTGGCCGCGGGGGACCTGCGGAACTACCACGCCGTTTACCTGCTGGGCCTGGCCAGGCCGTCCGAGCCATTGTGGCAAGCGCTGGAAGAATATGTCGCCAAGGGGGGCGGTTTGGCCATTGTGCCCGGCGGCAAGGACATGGATGTGAACGCCTACAACCAGGGACCCGCTCAGAACATCCTGCCCGGCACCTGGCAAGAGCTGCTCGTGCGCCCCGAGAAGCCGGCCGTCTGGAACCTGCGGCAAGATTCGATCTTTCAGCACCCCCTGCTCAGGCCGTTCCGCGATTTTCGCAACAACAAGAACATCGACTTCATCCTGCAGCCGCGTGAGGCATCGATCTACTGGGACGTTCGCCCGCAGGCCAAGGAGATGGTGCTGGTCTACTACGCCGACGAGCGCAACCGCCCGGCCCTGCTCGAACGGCTGCCGGAGGGCAAGCACGATCGACCCGGCAAGGTGCTCATGTTCACCACCGCCCTCGATCCGCGCCAGCCGGCCTGGAACAATTATCTCGAAAACCTTTCGTCGTTCTATCCCATTTTGATCGCCCTGTGCACCGACTACCTGGCCGGCCAGGTCGAAGCGGAGCAGCTCAACTTCGTCTGCGGTCAGGACGAGCCGAAGGTGCCGCTGCCGATTTCGCCACGCTATTCGGCCTACTTTCTCAGCGGGCCCAACACGTCCGAGGAGGTTTGGCCCAAGGACGGCGCCAACACGTTGGTGCTCAAGCAAGCCGAGATGCCCGGCAACTACACGGTCACCGGGTTGCCCGTGGAGACAAGCAAATTCACGGCCCGTTTCAGCGTCAATCTGCCGGCCGAGGAAAGCGATCTGACGCGCGTGCCGGCCGCCGAAATCGAGGCGGTGCTGGGGCCCGGCAGCATCTTGGCCCTCGATCAGCAGCTGGACCTGGACAAGATCCTGGAAGGGCAATGGAGCGAACCGGCGGAGATGCTGCCGTATTTGCTGATCGTCGTGCTGGTGGCGCTCGCTTTGGAGAATCTGCTGGCGAATCGATTCTACCGCCGCGAGGATGAAGGGGACCCTAACCATCTCCACGCCGCGGGGTGAGGTACTCCGAACCCCACGGGTCAGCCCGTGCAAGGTCATGATGCTGCAAACCCTGACCCGCGGGGTTCGGAGTACCTCACCCCGCGGCGTGGCTCATGGAACCCCCTGGCCCGCCAACTCATACGTCCTTGTCGTGCAGCCATTGCAGTTATTGCTCATCGCCAGCTGATAAAGCTTCTCTCCCGTCGGCGTCGGATAATCCCCCGTCAAACACGCCCGGCACAGCTTCTCTTGCGGCAAGCCGATGCAGCGAGCGACCGCTTCGAGCGGCAGATAAAACAAACTGTCCGCCCCCAACTCGGCGGCCATGGCGTATTGCTCTTCCGTGGTCGGGATGACGCCCTTCATGAAGCGCGGCGCGAACAGCTCCTTCACCGTGGACATGTCGATGCCGTAAAAGCACGGGGCCACGATCGGCGGACAGGCGATGCGGACGTGGATCTCCTTGGCCCCGCCCCGTTCGCGGACGTGATGCAGCAGCGACTTGAGCGTGGTGCTGCGGACGATGGTGTCCTCGATCAGCAAGACGCGTTTGCCTTCCAGCACCTCGCGCAGCGGCGTGTACTTCATGCGCACCCGATCGATGCGGTTCTGCCCTTCGATGAATGTCCGGCCGATGTAGCGATTGCGCATCAGCCCTTCGACCGACGGCACCCCCAGCTCGTAGGCCATGGCGTCCGCGGCGGCCTTGCCTGTGTCCGGCACCGGTACCACGACCGTGTCCGAGTCGATCGGCACCTTGCCCAGCCGGCTTTCCTGCAATGCCAGCTCCCGGCCGAGAGCCGAGCGCGACAGATAGACGCTGCGTTCATCCAGGGTGCTGGCGACGTTGGCGAAGTAGATCCACTCGAAGAAGCAATGCGACGTCGTTTGCCGGTCGGCGAAGCGGTGGATGCTCATTTCGTTGTCTTGGATGAGGATCAGCTCGCCGGGCTTGAGCGAATGGACCTCCTGAAAGCCGAGATTGGTCAGGGCGACGCTTTCGCTGGCCGCGGCGAACAGCGGGCCTTCCCGCGCATAGCAGAGAGGCCGAAAGCCCTTCGGATCCCGGGCGATGACCATGTCGCCCAGCGCGTTCATGAAGGCCAGGTTGTAGGCGCCGTCGAAGCGATTGCTCAGGTTGCGAAAGACATCGACCAGGTTCGGCTTGACGTCGTTGCGCAGCTCGTAGCTCAGATAGTGCATGATGACTTCGGTGTCGAGATTGCGCGTCAGGTGATAGTCCGCCAGCTTGAGCAGCTGGTCGCGCAGGTCGGTGAAGTTGGCGAGCTGGCCGTTGAAGGCGATGCTGAACCACTTCCATTTGCAGCCATGATGCCGTTCGAACGGTTGAGCGTAGGAGCGTTCGTTGGCGCCGCAGGTGGCGTAGCGCGTGTGCCCGATGGCCGCTCGCCCGGCAAACTCCTTCATGATGCTTTCGCCCTTGGCCTGGTGATTGAGACGAAACGCCTCGATCACGGTGCCGATCTGGCGATAGGTGTCCAGAATCTTGTCCCGCTGCGGATTAAAGGTGGTGAAGCCCGCGGCGAGCTGGCCTCGATTTTGCAGGTCGAGCAGCATGCGCGGCATCAGTCGCGACACGTTCTCCGGCCCCAGCATGAGCTCCTGGGCGAGGCGTGAGACGACGGGACTATCGAAATGGTAAATGGCGGCGATCCCACACTCGTGTTGCAATTCGTCCATGCGTGGAGTTCACCTCACGATGAGAATGGCAAGTCGTTTCGCCAGGATATTGATCGGCCCACCGCTATTGTATCAATTTTCACGAAGCCTTTGCCAACCGTTCACAAAGTTGCGTTGCAAGGGCAGCGATGGATGAAGGTTAAGAGGATGGAAGAATTGTGGTACGGAGCAGCTGGGCACGCGGGGTCTTTGTTTAGCGTTCGCATCATCTCGCGAGATGGCGCGAACGCTAAACGAAGACCCGGAAATCAATGTGCCGGGTCCGGCATCTCCGTGCGAATGCGATCGAACTCACCTTCGCATTTCAAGAATACCTGCAACAGCACCGGATCGAAATGTCCTTCGAGCACCTGCTCCATCATTTGAATCGCCGCCATTTGCGATAACGCCGGTTTATAGCTGCGCCGAGCCCGCAGAGCGTCGTAGACGTCGCAAATAGCCACGATGCGCGCGGACAGCGGTATGGCGTTGGCCGCCAGGCGATCCGGATAGCCGGCGCCGTCGTAGCGTTCATGATGATGGCGCGTGATGTCCACGGCCATTTGCATGAAGGCGAGCGTCAGGCCATGATTTTGGGCGACTTCCTTGAGCGTGTCGGCTCCGATGATCGTGTGGGCCTGCATGACAATGCGTTCTTCCGGCGTCAATTTTCCGGGCTTGAGCAGGATGTGATCGGGCAAGCCGACCTTGCCGATGTCGTGCAGCGGCGCACAGCAAGCGAGCATTTCGACGAAATTGTCATCGATCTGACCCGCGAAGGTGGGCAGCTTGGCGGCTTCTCTGGCGAGGCAGCGGCAATAGCTTTGCATGCGCTTGAGATGGGCCCCCGTGGAGCTGTCCCGATGGGCGACGAGCCGGGCCAGGGCGACCACCAGAGCATTGCGCGTATCCGACAGGTCGCTGTCCCGGCAATTGAGGTTGCCTTCCAGCTCTGCGTTGACGGCCAGGAGATGGCGATTGAGCAAATCGGAGCGATCCTGTGCTTCCTTGAGCCTGAGCGACGCCTGCACCTTGCGCTGGAGCTGCACCAGGCTAAACGGCTTGGTCAGGTAGTCGTCGGCCCCGGCGTTGAGCAGCTGGGCGAGTTCGTCGGGAGAGAAGGTGCCCGAGAACATGATGACCTTGAAGTGGGCGCAGGGCGGCGACATGCGCACGCGCCGCAGCACTTCCATGCCGCTCATGGTCGGCATATTGATGTCCAGCAGCATGAGATCGTACGGCTCTTGCGACAGGGCCTGCAGGGCTTCGGGGCCGTCGCAGAACTCGCCGCACTGGGCGCCCTCCGCATGCAGGATCGCGCGGGAGAACGCGCGGATGCCGGGATCGTCGTCCACGATCAGGACGCGATGGACCTTCGGCGGCGTGGTGACGTGCAGCGAACTGCCTACATTCGTCGCACGGACTTTGCTGAACATACCCGGAGTCATCGGCACCGAACCGAAGACGCCCGAGTCGGACTTGAGGAACGGCAGCATCGCCTGCATGACCGCTTGCGGCGTCTGATAGCGATCCTCGGGCCGGGCCGCCAGCATCCGGCAGACCACCTCTTCAAGATCGCGCGAGACCTCGGGCAAATGCCTGCGCAAGAGCGGCGGCTGCTGAGTCATGCGTTCCAGCAGATTCTGGGTCATGTTGCTCTTCGACGGAAACGGCAGCTGGCCGGTCAGGCACCAGAACAAGGTGCCCCCCAGGCCATAAATATCGGCGCGGATGTCCACCGTGCTGGCGTCGCGCGCCTGTTCGGGAGCCATGAAGTCCATGGTGCCCAGGAATGTGCCGGGATTGGTCACGCGCGTGTCGATCTGGCGGGACAGCCCGAAATCGAGCAGCTTGGCCTGCTCCTCCGCGGTGATGATGACGTTGGACGGCTTGATGTCGCGGTGGACGAGGCTGAACTTGTGAATCTCGCCCAAGGCGCACGCGACCTGGTGGACGATGTTGCAGGCCTTGTCCGGGGCCAGGGCGCCGCGTCCCTGCACATATTCCTCCAGGTCATGGCCCTGCACATATTCCATCACCAGATACCAAAGCACCGGAGCATGGGGATCGCTGCTGATGGCCCGGCCGCAATCCATGGCCGAGACGATGTTCGGATGCCTTAGCCGGGCGACGATGCGCATCTCGGCGGAGAAGCGCGTCTGCAGGCGGGGATCCTGGCCCGGCAAAATCGGCAGCACCTTGATGGCCACCTGATTGCGCAGCTCCATGTGTTCCGCCTTGAACACGACCGCCATGCCGCCGGCTCCGAGACGTTCGAGCACGCGATAGTTGCCCAGCACCAGGCCGAAGGTGGTGCCGGCCCGCACGCGATTGGCTTGATAGTCGGTCAGCAGATCATGGCGCACCAGCAGTTCGATGGCAGTTTCGTCATTTTTCGCCCGGCGGATCTCATCCTGATCCTCGCGCTCCAGTCCATCCCAGTCTTCGGGGAGCACGATGAGGCTGGTCTGCAGTTCGGACAGAAGATCCTTGACGTTGCGGCAATCCTTGGGGATATAGCGCGTCCGTGACGTCATCGTGTCGGAATCAGACTGCACAAACATAGTACGTCCTCGGAGGGGTTCGGGCTTCATGTCAAACCGTCTCCCAAGTCTAATTCACAAAAGTCGCCCAAGGGTGATCCGGGGCATGAATTCGCCGGGAATTCTTGCCGCATCTATAAATGGGTGGGTAATTTGCGGCGATGGCGTGAAATTTCATGTGGCAGCATAATGCCATGATTGGCCAGGATCGGCAAAAGATGATGTCGTGGCCGGTTCACCGGGCTATTCGTTTAGCCGCGACGCGACGTACTCGGAGCGGAGCGCGCTCC
>Ga0182024_10021878_pt1 | contig 11570 bp, 11 predicted proteins | sample P32metaG_FD_120480 | JGI IMG/M metagenome (GOLD analysis project Ga0182024, IMG submission 120480) | Permafrost microbial communities from Stordalen Mire, Sweden - P3-2 metaG (Illumina Assembly) | ecosystem: Environmental > Terrestrial > Soil > Wetlands > Permafrost | place: Sweden: Stordalen... | reverse complement strand
GGTGTTCACTCCGTCCTTGACCAGGAAGACGTCGCCGGGGCATGTCGAATTCCCTAACGAGCAACCGGTAACGGTGGCGTTAGTGGCGCTGGGATTCCAGTAAGTCATGTCATTGTGACGTTCGGACCACGTCCCCGGAAGCTCGTATCGCAAGCCGTAGTTCACGGTCAGCTTGGGAGTTGCGCGCCAGGTATCTCCGAAATAGAGCCCGCGGTAGGTTTGCTTGCCGGCGACCAGGGCAGGGATCTGCGCTTCGCCGAAGTTATGGTTGTAAACGCTGGATTGGTTCTGGCCGTATCCCAGCAGGAAATCAGCGAACGAAGAGCCGCCCATCGTAGGTGTAACGGCGTTATTCGTGGTCCAGCTTCCATTGAATGAAAACGCTCCGCTGGCGATGTTGGTCTGCGCGTAGTTGTCGTAGCCTTCTTCGAGCTGACCGCCAAATATCCAGGTATGGTGCCCGCGGATCCATGTGAGATTGGGCGAAATGTTGAACTGGGTATTGTGGTCAGTGATGAAGCTCTGGCCCTGGGAACAAGTCACCGTGGGATCCTCTCCATTGAAGCACGGAGTGAAGGGCGACCGTGCACCGGAAGGGACTTCGCCATTGTAGGCCGATGGCCATCCGTACTGGGTCAGGTCGAACCCTGAATTCTTCGGCGAGCGCAGATAGTGGAATCGCGAGCCACTGGCGTTGATATCCAAAATCAAGTTGGACGTGATTGTTTTGTTATAGTCCAGCGCGAGTGCGTTGGTCTGGTAAACCTCCGCGCAACGATCGGCGCACAGACCGGTACCGAAGGGGTCGGTAGGCAACTCGAGCAGGTGGAAGAAGTTGTACCGCGCAAAAAGATGCTGATTGCTGCCAATATTTTGATCCACTCGCCCGACGTACTGGTTGGTATCACCGCCGGAGCTTGAGTTTACGGTGAAATTATTCGTTTCCGCACTGTTGGTCGGATTCGGAATAAATTTCAACTCCAATGCCGCCGCCGGATTGATGGAAGCGGTGGGAATCGTGTTGCCGGCGAACTGGGTGCGGCCGCAGTTACCCGCCGCCGCAGTCGCAATGCAGGTAGCACTGGCGCTCAGCGGGTCGAAAATCGGCACGTCCGCCGGGAAAACACCGGTCCGCTCATCTACCGTGGGAACGGTGGTGGTGGTGGTGGATGCAGTACGCTGGCGGTAACCGTCGTAACCGAAGAAGAAGAACGTCTTGTCCTTGATCACCGGTCCGCCGATGGCTGCGCCGAACTGGTTCTGCACGTAGGGCGGATTGACCGGCGCGAAGGCTCCGCGCGAATTCAAATCCTTGTTGCGCAGGAATTCGTAGCCGGTCCCGTGGTAGCCGTTGGTTCCGGACTTGGTGCTCAGGTTTACTACCCCACCGGAAAACTTGCCCCACTCTGGTCCGAGGTTGTTGTATTGCACTTTGAATTCGCCGATGGAGTCCTGATCGGGAATTAGAATGGGCAGATTGATGTAGCCGATATTGAGGGGCTGGCCGTCAAGATATTCGGCGCTCTCGTTAGCAAACGAGCCGCCGACTTGATAGTTTCCCCAGCTAAACGGGTTCTGGCCGACTGGCGAACCGCCGGATCCGCCCTGCGCGATCGCCGCAGGCGAAAGAGTGATCAGGTTGAAAACGTTACGGCCATTCAGTGGAATTTCATTGGCCTTGCGCTCTTCAATTACCTGGCCCAGCGATGATGTAGTGGGCTGCAGCAGCGGAGTTTCCGATGTCACTTCCACCGTCTGGGTGACCGCGCCGACTTCCAAGGCTACGCCGATCGAAACAGCTTGCTGCACCTGTACGTCAATCGAGCCGCGCTTGAAATGTTTGAAACCCTGTTTTTCAACGTTCAGGGTATAAGCGCCCGGATTCAGGTTTACGAACGAATACAAACCATCCGCGTTCGTCGACAATGTTTGTGAGGAAGCGGTTCCTTCGTTTGTCAACGTGACTGACGCACCGGCCACTGCGGCGCCCGAGGCGTCCGTGACCGTGCCTGAGAGGGAACCGAAGGTTGACTGCGCCGCAACTGGGACAACCAATGGACCAAGGCAACCCACAAGAACGAACAGAGCAAGCAAAGGAATAGCAAACGAACGACTAAAATTACTCATTTTTCCAATCCTCCCACCCCAGAGAGCATTAAGGTCGAAGCCGACCTTTTTCGCACTGAAAATTCAGACACCCCGATGAGACCAGATTCTGGATACAACTCATCGAGTTGTTGAATACTACGTCTGGGCGGATTTAGCGCCAGAAGGGCATATCTTGTCAAGGAAATAACGATTTTCTAAAGCATTCTACCGATACGAGATTGGTAATATGGTTTTTGGGACAATAGTACGGTATTTGGACCGTGCACTTATTTCTGGTGTTAATTCTGCTTAGGGCCTTGGCGTTAACGTTCCCGATCTAAGATTCGGAACGATTTTGCAAAGAATGGAGGCATAGTGAGGGCAAAGCAGAGGATTCTCGTCTATGAATATTGGAATAGGGGATTGTTTGAGGCCGGCCGAATGGTAGCAAGGGCTGACCGATTGTCATGTTATAGATGTAAAGATGCGCTACCCCGCCGATCGTTTTCGCGGTACGCTTCGGCACTCTGGGCCACTCTAGGATCCCGGACGGATCCGGGAAACACGAAAAATGACGAGTCGTAACGAGATTCTCAAAACGCAAGCTCCGTTGGTGGTGACATTGAAAGCTGTCGCCAAACGAGTCGGGCTGACACCCGGAACTGTTTCGGCAGTGCTGAACAATTCGTATGCCTCGGCGTCGGTACCAGAACGAACCAGAAAACGTGTTCTCGACGCGGCGCGCGAACTGAACTACAAACCGAATTTTCTGGCGCGTTCTCTGCGCGTTAAACGCACCTACACCATCGGAGTGATCGCCCAAGAGATCGGCGATATTTACGGCGCGATGGTGATTAGTGGTGTGGAACAGTATTTGCGACGGCAAAACTATTTTTTTCTGACCGTGATTCACCGCCATGACCCGCAACTTTTGCAATCCTATTCCCAGCTACTGGTTTCGCGCGGGGCGGAAGGAATCATCGCGGTGGCCACTTCGATCACCGACCCGCCCAGCGTTCCCACCATCGCGATCGCCGGCCACAAGCCCGTAGACGGGGTAACCAACATCATTCTCGACCACCGGCACGCCGCCCGGATGGCCCTCAAGCATTTGGCCGAGCTGGGGCACCGGGAGCTCGCGCTCATGAAAGGTCCGCCGACCAGCGCCGATACGGACGCGCGTTGGGAAGGCATTTGTGAGGCGGCCGACGCACTGAAAAACACCATCAGGACCGAATTTGTGGTGGAGGCTCACACCGACACTTCGCCGCAACCGGGCTATGAAGCGACCAAAGAGCTGCTCAAAAAAACGCGGGGATTCACGGCCCTGTTTGCGTTCAACGATCTGGCGGCGATCGGCGCCATTCGCGCGATCGATGAAGCAGGACTGCACGTCCCGGCCGATATTTCCGTAATTGGATTCGACGACATACCGAATGCGGCGTACTCCCGGCCGAGCATCACCACGGTTCGCCAGCCCCTGCAGAAAATGGGCGAAATCGCGGCACGCACGATACTCGAACAGGTGGAGAAGCGCTCCGAATACGTTGCGGAGATATTGATTGAACCCGAACTGGTGGTGCGCGAGTCAACCGCGAAGGCGCGTCACCGGGCGAAAGACTGAAATCCGAAGCATTCCTTCCTCTGATAACTTTTTCGCGCCGGTGACCGATCGCTGCATTGTTGGTCTGCGGCGCGCGCCGTGGTCGGACCAATTTCGCGAGCGGGCGTCCATTCTGGGAACCCGCGCGCAAACGAAGCATTAAACCTGTGCGAAGCCGCCATCGACGAATAGCTCGATGCCGGTAATGAAACTGCTGTCGTCGGAGGCGAGGAACACCACCGCTTTCGCGATTTCGTCCGGCTCACCCACGCGACCCATCGGCACTCCCGCAGCCAGGCTGGCCCTCAGTTGCTGGATCTGCTCTTCGCCTTGCGCCAGGTTGGTAAGGCCAGGGGTTTCGATCGGGCCGGGACTTACCGCGTTCACCCGGATGTTGCGGCCTTTCAAATCGACCGTCCAGGATCGCGCCAACGAACGCACCGCGGCTTTCGCCGCGCTATAAATGCTGAATGCCTGCATTCCTTTGGAGCCAGCGATCGAAGAGTTGAGAATGATCGAGCCTCCGTCCTGGAACAGCGGCAGCGCCTTTTGCACCGTGAACACCACGCCCTTCACGTTGATGTCTATTATGTTGTCGAAGTATTCCTCGGTGATCGAGCCCAGGGGCGAGAATGTTCCGCCGCCGGCATTCGCAAAAAGGATGTCGAGCCGGCCTTTCTGCTGTTTTACCGCAGCGAACAACCGATCGAGATCCGCGAGTTTGGATACGTCGCCCTGAACGCCGGTAACGTTTTTCCCGATTTGCTTTACCGCAGCGTCCAATTCACTTTGGCGGCGGCCGGTAATGAAACGTGGGCACCTTCCGCCACAAACCGCTGGGCCGTGGCCAGCCCGATGCCGCTGTTGCCGCCGGTGATTACCGCCACCTTTCCTTGTAGTTTGCTCATGATGGATTCTCCGTTTGCTTCGAAAATGGACCAGGGGTTATTTGTGTATCGAGCGATACAAAATATCAGGGTGGACATCCGCTGTCAAGGAGTTTATTATCGGTCGGTATGAAACTCCTCAAGCCGGCCAAATCCGTCGGACGCCCGCGCCAGTTCGACCCTGACCAGGCCCTCGGCCGGGCTTTGGAGGTCTTTTGGAAAAAGGGCTACGAAGGTACCTCGCTCTCGGATCTTACTGATGCCATGGGGATTAATCGTCCGAGCCTCTACGCCGTTTTCGGGAATAAGGAAGACTTGTTTCGCAAGGCCTTGGACCGTTATTCCGAGGCGCAGGCGGCCTCCATGAACCAGGCAATGAACCAGCCCACCGCGCGGGGGGCCGTGGAGCAGCTGCTAATGGCCGGGGCCGAGTCCATGACCAACCCGCATAATCCGCACGGTTGCTTACTGGTGCAGGGAGCGCTGGCATGTGGAGAGGGAGCCGAGTGCATTCGGCAGGAACTTGTCCACCGGCGCGCCGCGATTGTGGCGGCGTTGCGCCAACGACTGGAGCGCGCGAAGTCCGAGGGTGACTTGCCCCTGGATTCCGAGCCCGGCGATCTGGCGCGCTACGTCTCCGCGGTTTCCTCGGGCTTGTCGGTAATGGCAACGGGCGGTGCCAGTCGCAACGAATTGCGGCGCGTGGTCCAGACGGCGATGCGCGCATGGCCGAAGTGATTTTCACCGTGCGTGCCTCCCCCCACCGTTGCTCGAACGTGCTAATCTAAATGCGATGAAAAAAGAAGAATCGGAACGCGCGGCGAGGTTACTCGAGGCACAGCGGAACGCGGATCTGCTCTTCCATTCAGTCGGCGAACAGGGAATTATTCGGCCCGGCGTTCTGGAGACGGCCATCAATGAGAAAATCTATGCGCTGGCCGAGCGTATGTTTGGAATCAAAACGTACTGGCACAAGCGAATCGTTCGCGCCGGCCGCAACACCCTGGCTCCCTACGACGAAAACCCACCCGACCTGATCGTCGGTGACGACGACATCGTATTTCTCGATTTTGGACCGGTGTTCGAAGACTGGGAAGCGGACTTCGGCCGTACCTTTGTTCTCGGCAACGACCCAGTGAAACACAAGCTCTGCACTGACATTGGTGCGGCCTTCGCGGAGGGTAAGCAATATTTCAACAGCCAGCCGGGCATAACTGCCAGCGGTCTGTTTCGTCACGCCGAGGAGCTCGCGAAAAAATATGGCTGGGGATATGGCGGCGAGATCGCTGGCCACCTGGTAGGCCAATTTCCTCACGAGCGCATTCCCGGCGACCAAGTCAGCCTTTACGTTCACCCCGCCAATCCTCGCCGGATGCGCGGGGTCGACGAGTTGGGCCAGGAACGGCATTGGATTTTAGAGATTCACTTCGTGGATCGCGCGCGCCAAATCGGCGGATTTTATGAAGAGCTGCTGACGCTTTAGAAGGTGACTGGTGGCAACGTATCCCATTGATCCTAAGTCTCTCACTCCGCCTTACACGCTGGAAACGGCGCGGCGGAAAGTGCAAGCCGCCGAAGATGCGTGGAATACGCGCGATCCCGACCGCGTCGCTCTCGCTTACAGTGTAGATTCCGATTGGCGCAACCGCACCGAATTCATCCACGGCCGGGAGGAAATAAAGGCGTTTCTCCGGCGCAAGTGGGCGAAGGAACTCGATTATCGGCTGAAAAAAACTTTGTGGGGCTGCCAGGGCAATCGCATGGCGGTGACCTTTGAATATGAATGGCACGACGAATCGGGCCAGTGGTACCGCTCCTACGGCAACGAACTCTGGGAGTTCAACGAGGAAGGTTTGATGCAACGGCGCTTGGCCAGCATCAACGATGCGCCAATCGCCGAGAGCGAACGCCGCGTCCGCTAACTGCAATCCACGCAACGACTGCTGCCAACCTTGAATCCTGCTTGAGAATCAAGCATCCAACGCCGCATGTATGTTAAAGAGCTGTGGCGCTTCCCCGTAAAATCGATGGCTGGTGAGCCGCTCACCCAGATCCAGGTGGGCCAGTTGGGATTTGCCGATGACCGTAAGGTGCTGGTCGTCGGCCCCAACCGGCGGGTGATCACTTCGCGGACTCATCCTCGGTTGCTCGGTTTGAAGGGCACCATCGGCTTCGATGGCCAACCCCGGATTTCAGGGCACGTTTGGAACTCGCCGGAAGCGCTGGCCTTGGTGCGCGAAGCGGCCGGACCAGGCGCGGAACTCATCCAATATGACGGACCGGAGCGGTTCGACATTCTGCCGCTTCTGGTGGCCACCGATGGTGCCATCGCGGCATTCGATCATGATGGCCGCCGGCTGCGTCCCAACATTGTGATTGGCGGCGTAGAGGATTTGGCCGAGCGATCCTGGCCCGGAAACTGTTTGCGCATCGGCGACGTGGAGATTGGTGTGCAGGACCTGCGCGATCGCTGCGTGATGACCACGTTTGATCCGGACACGCTGGTACAAGACGTCGGGGTGCTCAAGGAAATCGTGCGCAAATTCAATGGCAAGCTGGCGCTGAACTGCTACGTGAGCCACGGCGGCGAACTGCACATGGGCGATCGGGTGGAATTGGTTGCCGAACACGACTGCCAGCCGCGGTAGTACTCCTTGGTGCATGATTTAAATTCCGGGCCGGCTCGTGCCGATCATTATTTCCGGTGTCCCGCGCTTCCCAGGCGGACTTCGATCAACACGTCAGTGAACCATCCTCGCAACCGCCGGCGCTCGCCACGAGTCGGGCGACACGCTCGATATGGAGGCACGTTACAGCGACTTCGGTGCCAAAGGAGCATAATGATGGCGCAACGTGACACCGGAAATCCGCCGAAGGAAACTCAGGGGAGGTTTTAGATGCTCGTCAGTGAATTGCACTCGGGAGAGTGTTACGAATTGCTGGCCCGCCTCGGGTTTGGGCGGCTGGCCTGTGCTCGCGACAACCAGCCCTACATTGTGCCAGTCTACTTCGGCTACGAACCTCATCGTCTGTATTTGTTCGGCACGCTAGGCAAAAAAATTGAGTGGATGCGATCGAACCCGCTGGTAGCGGTGGAGGCCGATGAAGTGAAGAGCAATGCGGACTGGACCAGCGTTCTGGTTCGGGGGCGTTTCGAGGAATTTCCGGATACGCCGAAATATGCCGAAGAACGGCAACAGGCACAGGCGGTGCTGGAGAAAAGGTCTCTCTGGTGGCAAACCGGATTTGCCTCGGCTCAGACCCGTGCGCGCTTCAATCGAGACCTCCCGGTTTTTTATTGCGTCCACATCGATGAGGTCAGCGGCCACCGGGCCATGCCGGATCCGCCCCAAGTCTAGTTCGAAATCGCGCTGGAAAAATGCAGGCCGGCCCAAGACGCGCATGAGTTGGAGTTGCGGGAAGGTGGGGCTCCAGCGCGAAGCAGGTTTGCAGCCAGCCGGTCTCCGTGGTCTCACGCGGTCACGCCGTGAGTAGTGGCCGCGTTAACACTTAAATCTCAATTCCCAGTTCTCGCTCGAATTCGGCCTCCGCTGGAAAGCACCCACCCCGTTTCAACCCATCCAGAAATCTTCCCAGTGCCAGCGCGATCTAGTGCTTGCGATTGCCACAGATTTCCGAGCGCCCGTCCCACCAGGGATATTTGTGATCCAGATCACAAACGGTTGTGGCCACCATCACAGCCTAAACCAGGCGCGAGTCCAAAAATGAAGGAGAGGAAGCCAACATGACAGGGCCTCCCGTGAGGTTTGGCGTGGGCTACCGGCTACGGATTCTCCCCAGGGTCAAGCGGCGTACAATAAGGCCGGTGAGAAACGCAAAAACTCCGTATGGCCTGCAGGTGATTGAGAGCTGCTTATCTGGTCCCCTCATGGGGGATCGGGTGTTCTGCAATCTTTCCCAAAATACCGTCGAAAAACTGGACGCGATCTCATCGTTAGCTACCTATCCCAAGGGCGCCCTGCTCTTTGTGGAGCAGCAAGAACCTCGCGGTGTGTTCGTTCTCTGCAACGGGCGCGCGAAGCTAACCGCGAGTTCCGCCGACGGCAAATCGCTGATTCTGCGCATCGCCGATCCCGGTGAAGTGGTCGGTTTGCCGAGCACCATCTCGGGAAAGCCGTACGGGGTAACCGCCGAAGCACTGAAGCCGATTCAGGCGAATTTTATTCCGCGCGACGCATTTCTCAGGTTTCTGCGGGAGCATGGAGAGGCAGCGCTGCGTGCGGCGGAGATCCTGAGTGACATTTATCGCGCCACCTATCAAGAGGTTCGCTACCTCGGTCTTTCCGGATCCGTCACGGAAAGGCTGGCGCGCTTTTTGCTGGATTTGACGGCCGGCCTTCGACTCAACGACCGCCCCAATCACGGTCCCGGTCGCGTGACCATGACACTGACCCACGAAGAGATTGCCGAGATGATTGGTTCCTCCCGGGAAATCGTTACACGCCTCTTCGCGAGTTTCAAGCGTCGGGGACTGGTGGAAGTTCGCGGCGCAACGCTGATGATCGCGAACAAGTCCGAACTCGCAAAGCTATTAGACGCCTAAGCCCCTTTTTCGAACTCGACTGGCACAAATACCCGCCATGTGTGACAGCCGTCACAGAATTACCGCCTCCGATCGACCGATAATCCCCGGGCGTGTGTTGCATTGAATTCCAAACAGCAAAATGAGCGAAGCAACGCGCCGCCAGTTTGAACGGTGTTTTTTCTTTGGGTGATATTCAAGAGTGTGCGTTACCAGACAGTTTCCGGATCGAACGCGCACTACAATTGCCGACGTTTCGACGACTGGGGGGAGCCTTTAATGACGACCGCCGAACTGCTGACCACGCCCGCCGCAACTTCAAGCGCCGGCACCCACATGAAGGCGTTGGTTTATCACGGTCCCGGCAAGCGCGCCTGGGAGGACAAGCCGCGTCCCACCATCGAGAAACCGGGCGATGCCATCGTACGGATTACCACCTCGACGATCTGCGGAACCGATCTGCACATTTTGAAGGGAGATCTTCCCGCGGTGACCGACGGACGCATCCTCGGCCATGAAGGTATCGGTGTGGTGGAGCAAATAGGAGCGGGCGTCTCGGAATTCCACACCGGAGACAAGGTCATCATCTCCTGCGTGACTGCCTGCCTGAAGTGTGACTTTTGTAAACGAGGGATGTATTCCCACTGCCGGCGTGGCGGCTGGATTCTGGGCTACACCATCGACGGTACCCAGGCCGAATACGTGCGCATCCCCGAAGCGGATGGGAGCCTCTACCACTTTCCAGGCAACGCCGATGAAGAAGCGATGGTGATGCTGAGCGACATTCTACCCACCGGTTTTGAGTGCGGTGTTTTGAACGGGCAAGTGAAGCCCGGGGACACGGTCGCCATCGTGGGCGCGGGGCCCGTGGGCCTCGCCGTTCTGCTGACGGCGCAGTTCTACTCCCCGGCGGCGATCTACATGATCGACCTGGACGACAAGCGCCTGGCAGTCGCCAAAGAGTTCGGCGCAACTACTCTGATCAACAGCGCGGATGGACACGCGGCCGATCGTCTGATGGAACTGACGGAGGGGGCCGGCGTCGACGTCGCCATCGAGGCAGTCGGTCTCCCCGCTACCTTCGCTATCTGCCAGGAGATTGTCGCGCCCGGCGGACGCATCGCCAACGTGGGCGTCCACGGCAAGCCGGTGGAACTGCACTTGGAGAAACTGTGGGACCGTAACATTTCGCTCACCACGCGGCTGGTGGACACGGTGACCACCCCGATGCTGCTCAAGGTGGTGCGCTCGGGGAAGCTGCAGCCGAGCAAGCTGGTCACGCATCGCTTCGCAATGAACGACATCATCAAAGCCTACGAAACGTTCGGGAACGCGGCAAAAGAGGGAGCACTCAAGGTGATTCTCACCAATGGCGAACCTCGGTGAGGAGATAGGGCGGGTGGGTGAGATGGAGCCGGGAGACTTCCAGGGTATGCAGCACAAAATCAAATTGTCACTCCATGCCCGAACCATAGCGCGGGGAGTCTCAAAACTCCTGGGACTGCTGCTTTTGTCCAGCCTGTTCTCGGCTATCGCTTTGGCACAACCTCAGGCACCGTCCGCGGGCAGCGACAAAACAGCATCCGGGACGCAGGAAAAGACCGCCCCCACCAAATCTGAGCCGAGCCCTTCCGATTATGTAGGTTCAGAAACTTGCAAGACGTGCCATGCGGACGTCTTCAACGGCTGGGAGAAGACCGCTCACTGGAAGACCACGCTCGACACCAGAGGCGGACCGTCGCATCAGGGATGTGAAGGTTGCCACGGACCGGGCGCAGCGCACGTTGCGGGCGGCGGAGACAAAACGAAGATCTTCGTGTTCGAAGAACATTCGGCGAAGGAAGTCAACGCGCGCTGCTTGAGCTGCCACGCCGGCGGTACCCAGCATATGAACGCGCTTAATTCGTTGCATTCGCGCGCCGACGTAAGTTGCACTTCCTGCCATTCACCGCATCACGCGCAAAGCAAGGAATTCTTGTTGGTGAAATCCCAGCCGGAGCTCTGCTACGGCTGCCACCTTCAGCAGAAACCGCAATTCGAAATGCCGTTCCACCATCGCGTCAACGAAGGCCTGCTGGTTTGCAGTGACTGCCACAACGTGCACGGGTCGGTGAAGGCCAAGCAAGTGCGGAACTCCTCGACGCAGGATGCGGTCTGCTTCAAGTGCCATACGGACAAGCAAGGACCGTTTGTATTCGAGCATGAAGTGGTGAAAGTGGATGGATGCCAGGCCTGCCATTTGCCACACGGCGGTCCGAATCCGCACATGTTGAAGGTGAGCAACGTAAACCTGCTGTGCTTGCAGTGCCATACCACTTCGAGCTTCAGCGGTGCGCCGGGAACTCCTTCGTTCCACAATCAGAACACTTTTTTCCAGTCGTGCACCCTGTGCCATGTGGAGATCCACGGATCAAACTTCAGCTCCACATTTTTTAAGTAGACCAACAAG
>Ga0182024_10021877_pt1 | contig 11570 bp, 8 predicted proteins | sample P32metaG_FD_120480 | JGI IMG/M metagenome (GOLD analysis project Ga0182024, IMG submission 120480) | Permafrost microbial communities from Stordalen Mire, Sweden - P3-2 metaG (Illumina Assembly) | ecosystem: Environmental > Terrestrial > Soil > Wetlands > Permafrost | place: Sweden: Stordalen... | reverse complement strand
GCGGCGCCTACTTCGCCTGGATCGAGTCGGCGGACATCGCCCTGGACCCGTTCCCCTACAACGGCGGCGTCACCACCTGCGACACGCTCTGGATGGGTGTGCCGGTGATCAGCCTGGCAGGCGACTCGTATTGGTCGCGGCAGGGCCTGGCCTTGTTGACAAACGATGTCCGCGGTTGACCCGACTGGAAGACGATCCGAAGATCTCCGGCGATTCACTGCCGGGGCCGGTATCGGCAAGCTGGCAGGCGCACGGCTGAGGGTTTAGATCGATGAGCGCGGCCATTCAGTCGAACCTCGTCTACGCGCGGGTGACGCGTGCGCTGTGGTTCATTCTCGCGCTGATGGTCGTGTCGGTGGCCATCAACTACATCGACCGCGGGAGTCTTTCGACGGCCGCGCCTCTGCTCGCCGACGACATGAAACTCCGGCCCGCGCAGCTCGGGTGGCTGCTGTCGGCCTTTTTCTGGACCTATGCGCTGTTCCAGATCTCCTCCGGCTGGCTGGTCGACCGCTACGACGTGAAATGGGTCATGGCGATTGGCTTTTTCGCCTGGTCGCTGGCCACCGCCGCCACCGGGTTCGCCCACTCGTTCGGCGCACTGCTGGTCTTGCGGCTGCTTTTGGGTGTCGGGGAATCGGTCGCCTACCCCTGTTATTCCAAAATCATTTCGGCCCATTTCCCCGAGACGCAGCGCGGGCTGGCCAACGGCTCCATCGACGCCGGCACCAAGCTAGGGCCGGCCCTGGGCATCTTCGCCGGCGGCACGCTCATGGCACGCTACGGCTGGCGGCCGGTCTTCATCGTGCTGGGACTGGGCAGCCTGTTTTGGCTGCCGGCATGGTGCAAGTGGGCGCCGCGCGGGCGCGACGCCTGGCGGGCCGGCGACAGCGACGGGCACGGCTTTGCCGAGATCCTGCGGCAGCGGCCGTTCTGGGCGACTTTCATAGGCCATTTCTGCGGCAACTACTACTGGTATTTCCTGCTCACCTGGCTTCCCTACTACCTTGTGCGGGAACGCGGCTTTTCCATGAACAAAATGTCCGGCGTCAGCGCCGTGGCCTATTGCGCGACCGGACTGGCGACGATCGCCGCCGGCAGGCTGGCCGACCGTGCCATTGCCGCCGGCGCAACCCCCACTCGCGTCCGCAGGACGTGCGCCACGCTCGGATTGGCTTTCGCCACCATTGTGATCGGCGTCGCCTTCGTGCCCAGCTCTGCCGGCGCGATGGCCATCCTGATCGTTTCCTGCATGTCCTACGGCGTATTCGCCTCCAGCCATTTCGCCATCCCCCAGACGATCGCGGGACCCGCCACGGCCGGCAAGTGGACCGGCCTGCAGAACTGCCTGGCCAACATGGCCGGCATCGCCGCCCCCGCGATCACCGGCCTGGTGGTGGCGAAAACCGGCCATTTCTTCTGGGCCTTTGCGGTATCGGCCGCCGTGGTGCTGATTGGCGCGGCTGCTTACGCTTTTCTACTGGGCCCGGTGGAGCCGTTGCTGTGGCCCTTGAGGAAACAAACGGAAGGACTGGGCAGTTGATTCATCGCCGGAGCCGGTAGCGGCAAGTTGGCAGCCCGGGAGGTAGCGGACGGCTTGCCAAATTATTAAGGTTCCATTAAGACGATCTTCGTAAGGGGCATCGACGCCAGTTCTAAACTAATCGCGGCCTCATTTGCGGGGCTTTGACGTCCAGCGTAGTGCCTCGCATGTGTACAAGAACCTTTGTGAGTCGATCGAATGGCGGAAACGAAGTTGAAGGTACTCAAGGGGAACTCATGATCACGGTAATTCTGGTCGTCCTCCTGGTTGCGCTCCTAAGCTGTGCCAATGGGGCAAACGACAACAGCAAGGGCGTAGCCACTCTCGTCGGGTTCGGCACCGCCACACCCCGGCAGGCGCTGAGGTGGGCGACGGTAACGACCGCCCTGGGCGCGGGCTTTTCGTTCCTCGTGGCAGGGGGCATGATCGAGGCATTCAAGACAAAACTTTTCCAGCCGGGCACTCGGGTCACGCCAGTCTTCTTCGTCGCGGTCCTGCTGGGCGCGATCGGGTGGGTCCTGTTCGCCACCCGCACAGGCATGCCCGTCTCCACGACGCACGCCATCATTGGCGGCCTGGTTGGGGCGGGCCTCGTTGCCTTCGGCCGCGAGCGGATCGTCTGGGCGTTCCTGGTCAGGGGCGTCGGTCTGCCGCTGGTGCTCAGCCCCATTATCTCTACCGTGCTGGTTTATCTGCTGGCTTGGCCGGTCGTCGGCATTGCTCGCCGATTGGCCGGGCAATGCGTCTGCGTGGACCACAGGGCAGTCGTCCCGGTAGGAGCCGGCGGTGCTTCGGTGGGTATGGCACCGGCGTCGGCGCTGGCCATCACGTCTGGGACAATCGCCGGGTGCGAGGCCACTTCCCCGGCGATCACGGTAACGGGCTCCAAGGCAGCGAATGCCGTCCACTGGGCCAGCGGAGGACTCGTGGGCTTCGCGCGAGGTTGGAACGATGCCCCGAAAATCACCGCATTGAGCATCGTTGCCTTGACGGCCGCCAAGGTGTCCAATCCGGCCGCACTTGGCTTTCTCATCGTCACGCTCGCCATGGCGGCCGGCGGCTACCTCGCCGGCCGCAAGGTCCTGGAGACTCTGGCGAAGAAGCTCACGCCCCTTCCGCTGGCTGAGTCCCTCACCGCCAGCCTGACCACCGCCGCCCTCGTGTCGGCGGCGTCATGGGCGGCCCTGCCGGTCTCCACGACGCACGTCTCGACCGGCGCCATCGTTGGGGCCGGGATGAAGAACGATCCGTCGAAGGTGAAATGGGGCAAGGTGTCGGAAATCGTCCTTTCGTGGGTCATCACGCTGCCTGTTGCCGCGGCCATCGCTGCAGCGGTTATGGAAGTGGTGCGGCTTGCCGGATGGTGAGTCGATACGTCGTGCCGTGGTTGAGTGGTTGATCCACGATAGGGACGAAGTCCCGCACCCCCGCTTAATTCCCGCGACGGCTGCGCCTCTGGGTCGGCGAAGCCGTCGCGCGCCAATGGAGTGACGAAGCTCTCAGCTCGACACCTGTTTTCTGTCCCCGGTTTCCTGAACCGGCATTTTCTGATCCGAAGCCGGGATTGTCGGCTTGGGCAACTGGATCGTCTTGTCGAAGACCGCGGCCAGCGGGCCGCTGGTATCGGGCAGGACCGGCGGACCGGACTTCGGCTGGTCAAATCGAAACACGGACGTCAGGTCCCCGAAGGTTTCGCGGCGCCAATCGCTGATGTTGGTCTCCTTGACACCAGTGAACTTCTCCAGGAACCGAAGGACCGAGGTGTGGTCGAACGGCTGGCTGCAGACCCAACCACCGGCCGTCCACGGCGACACAATTATGCAGGGCACGCGAAATCCCCCGCCGATGGGCAGGCCCTCCACAAACTCGCCGGGTGTGCCCAGAGGCGGGACCGGCGGCGGGACGTGATCGAAGATCCCGTCGTTCTCATCATAGTCCAGGATGAAGACCGTCTTGGCCCAGACCTCAGGGTTGGCCGCGATCGCGTCTATCTTGCTGGCGACAAACGCCGCGCCGGCGGCGGGCATGTAGTCCGGGTGCTCCGATTGATGGCTCGTCGGGATGATCCATGAAACAGCCGGCAAGTTGTCATTCATGGCGTCGTGCTCGAACTGGCGCTCGGGACCGATGGCCACCGCTTTCTCATACAGGGGCGAACCCTTCGGCGCGTCGCGGAACGCTTTGAAGTATTCCAGCACGTTGCAGCCGTAATTGTCCTTTTGCTGATACACCTTCCAACTGATGCCGGCCTCTTCCAGCCGCTCGGCATAAGTCTTCCAGGTGAATGCCTTATCCCCAGTCTTGGGCATGTTATTGCCGGTAGCGGGCCCGCCGTGCTGACCGTCGGCGTCAATCGTGCCGGTCATCCAGTAAAGTCGGTTTGGCCAGGTCGGGCCCAGGACCGAGCAGTGGTATGCGTCGCAGATCGTGAACGCCTCGGCCAGGGCGAACTGGAACGGGATGTCAGCGCGGGTGTGGTAACCCATGCAGATCGGCCCGTGGGCCCCGTCGGCCTTGCGGTGGGCGGGCAGCCATTGGTCCATTTTCCCGCCGTTCCAGGCGGCGTGCTGCACCGCCCAGGCGTGGCTGGTCGAAGGGATCTTCTGTGCGTTGGTCTTATGAGTGTCGAGATGGAACGGCAGCAGGTAGCCGTCGGGGCTCTCGGCATCAGGCTGGTGGAAGACGGACTTGCCGGTTGACAACCGCAGGGTGTTAGGATCATTGAACCCGCGAACGCCCGCCAGCGTGCCGAAGTAGTGGTCGAACGACCGGTTTTCCTGCATGAGCAGAACCACGTGCTTGATATCGCGCATAGAGGCGATCGGCGGCTGCGCCGCCAGCGCCCGCCGCACGTTCGGCGGCAGCACAGTCGAAGCGAATGCCGCGGCAGTGAGCCGGGCGGCATTCCCCAGGAGCCGACGCCGGGTCAATCTCGTAGTGTCAATTACCATGTTTTCCTTTCCTCTCGTTCTCCGCGCGACAGTATCAAGCTCGTCCTGCACGAACTCGCCAGCCCTTACCCGCCCTTAACGCGATCTTAATACGCCACGCGGATTTGTCCGTTGTTCGCGTTCTACGGTCTTTTCGAAACGATCTGAACTTTCCCGCCTGCACTGGCGGAGGGCAAGTGTGGGGGCATTGTGGATGGATCGGAGACCCAACTCCGCCGAGTCATCTCGCCGGGAATTGTAAAGGTATGGTTAAGACCCTAAACTGCGACCGACCTTGACATCTGCAGGTGCTTTATGACCGGGTCGAATCGTTATTGGAATTTGTTCATATTGGGGTTTTTGGTCGCCTTGCTCTGCGCAAGCACCACCAAAAGCCTGCGGGCGAAAGAAGCGGCCTCGACCCACCCGTCTGCCGCGCGGCGCCACTTCGATCACGTTCTCGTCATCGTCCTGGAAAACCAAGACCAGGAGGTGGCGATCAGCGACCCCTACCTCAAGTCGCTGGCCGGCCAGGGAGCGAACCTGACCGACTTCCATGGACTGGTGCATCCCTCCTACGCCAACTACCTGGGAATGGTGGCGGGGAAGTTGTATCCGACGCACGGGGACAAGCAGATCGACATCCCTGACGAGACGATCGCAGATCGGCTGACCGTCAAAGGGCTGACGTGGAAGAACTATGCCGAAGGTTATCCCGGCAACTGTTTTCTCAAGGCCACTACCGGCCGTTATGCCCGCAAGCACGTCCCGTTTATGAGCTTTACCCGCGTCCAGCACGGTGCCTGTCAGTATGTTGTTCCCGGCACCCAGTTCGACCAAGACTTGGCCGACCTCGCCAGGCCCGATGCCTCTGGATCAAGCGCCTTTCCCAATTACGCGTTCTACTCTCCCGACCTTGATGATGACGGCCATGATACCGGGCTCAAAGGGGGCACGGCCTGGCTCAAGGGGTTCCTCGACCCGCTTCTGCAGAACAAGGCCTTCACGAAGCACACGCTGACCGTCGTGACCTATGACGAGTCCGGCCAATCAAAGGCGGGCGACACCAATCACATCTACACCGTGCTTCTCGGCGACATGGTGAAACCCGGCGGCTACGGCCAGCCCTGTAACCACTACAGCGTGCTGCGGACAGTCGAGGATAATTTCGGTCTTGAGCCGCTGGCTGATGGCGATCGGCATGCCGAAGCGATTGCAGGCGTTTGGAAGGATCCGCAGTAAGCTCTTACTTCGAATCCTGGTCTTGCGAGTCACAAGGCTTATCCGGCGCTTGGCCGCCCAACAGGTTCTTCCGACTAACCTTAAGTTCCTTCCACGTCTTTTTGATTAGGGCGTATGCTTCATCCGCCGTGATCTTGCCGCCGGTTTCCAGTGCACAGATTAAGCTGATGGTATGCCCGAACTCGCGGATGTTGGCCTCCAATATCAGCTCTTCCGGTGACAAGCCACGTTCCGACATGGTGCGCCTCACTTGCTTCAAACGTCGTCCTTGAGCGTCTCCGTAATCTTATGGAGCGCCAGCAAGACCAGCGGCGCCCTCAGGATCGCAACCAGATGGACGTAATCAAGACGACGACGCCGATCCCAACAATAACCACTGTGGCCATTGTCATCTTTCGCATCAATTGCCGCTGGTGGGTCTGCTGGTAGACCAGTGGGAGGCTGACCAGGGCGCTGGACATGGAAGTCAGGATGGCGGCAACCCCGGCCGTCTCGGGTGTGATCTTGCCGGCCGCTGCCAGGGTCGCGGCAGTGGCGGTCGTGCTGGCGCTGCTGACCAATCCCCCCAAAATACTGACGGCAAGGAACCCGAAGCTGCCCATGTACCTCTGGGCGAGGTTCCCCGCGCACGCCATCAGGAGGAACAAGAGCCCGAACTTGAGCACGCGCTTGAGCGAGACCGGCGACGAAAGCTTGAGTTCCGGCCGTGGGGCCGTCGCCCGGCCCCTTCTCACCCAGGCGAAAGTCCCCGAGGCCAGGGCCATGGCCGTCAGCGGGGCGATCGCTGCCACCACAGCGCTGGGTGCAAAAATGGCCAGCAGGCCCACGTTGCGGACGAACATCGCCACGTTGGTCAGCAGGAGCACCGCGACGTTCTGGTCGCTGCTGATCTGGTCCGGCTCGCAACGGGCGAACGTCGCCGACAGTTCCGCCGCCGCCGCTGTGGAGTTCACCAGCCCGCCGAGCACGGCGGCGTAGTACAGGCCCCGGTTCCCGTACATCCGCAGGAGCGCATAGTTGACGAATCCGATACCGGCAATCACCACCACGATCACCCAGTCCTGCCGTGGATTGATCAGCGACCAGCGGTCCACGAACCGGTCGGGAAGCAGCGGATAGATGACGACGCAGAGCAGGCCGAGCAGGACCGCGCCGCGGATCTCGTCGGGACGAAGCGCTCCGGCAAACCGTTCCAGTTCCACCTTCCAGGCCAGCAGCGCCATCATGACGATGGCCGATGTCGCCGGCGTGAACGTGTGCCCCTGACCGACCAGCACACCCAGGAAAAACACGACAATCAGGCATAAGCCAGTGGTCAATTCCAGCGACCGGTCCTTGAGCAGGCTGTGAACATTCAGGAAGGCAACCAGCAGAAGGATGCCGAGGAGCGCGGCGACAACGAAATTTGGGGCCAGTAGACTGGTGAGCATCCCCAGCAACCCGGAAAGCGCGAACGTGCGGACGCCGATCTCCTTGTGGGCCCACTCGCGTTCCAATCCCACCAGCAACCCGATCCCCGCCGAAAGGCTGACCTTCAGGGCGACCTCGGGATAGGGGAAGTGTTCAACCGCGAAAGCGAATGCCATGTCGGACAGCCTTTAGCTCCTGGTTCCATGAACGGGTTGGAAGACGAATTGTTAAGGTACGGTTAAGACGCCGAAATGCAATTGGATAACCGGTACAGAACCAGAAAGCGGCGTTGGAATTCGTACGGCAGCTTTCCGCCGACCCAGTAGCCCTGCTTCTGCCGTCGCCGACCCAACGAGCTGGTGTGCGTTGCCGGCATTCACGGAGATTGTGCGCAGCTCCCGACTACACGCGCCGGTCACCCATTGCGGTGATTACTTTGGCTGCTCACGCGCGGTCCTGCTCAGGTTCCAGTCCAGGAAGGAAGCTTCGATCCGGCTCGGGTCGCGAGCGGCGCGTCGGCCAACGTGGCACGTGCCTGTTTTTCGAAATCGGCCCCGGCCGTCACACGCAGGAGCCCTGCTGCCTGGGCGGCAGTAGCTTGGTCGCAGCCAGCCAGCGCGGCGACCGTTGCTTTCCATCTCCGCTGCAGGACTTGACGATCCGGGCCGCGTAGTCATGGACGGACTGTGGCCCTTGAGGAAACAAACGGAAGGACTGGGCAGTTGATGGTATCGTCGTCCGGGCAGTGGACGGGCCGGCATCGTCAAAAATGATTACCGGAAACGTGCGGATGCCCTTGCCAGGGGGCAACGGTCTGGAGTAAACGAGGTGAATACCGGGCAAAGTGGAGGATCGGCCATTGCGCTTCCCATTTTCGTTTTTCAGCGGCTTTTCGAATGGCCGGTCTTGCGCCGAACTTGGCGGATTGTTCCCGATGACCCTCGTGCCGGGGCAGCGCGGCGCTGGCGATCGGTCCCGCTCGCGGGACCGATCACATCCCGGCGGCACTGCCCCGGAGCGGCTCGAGTGCCGGCGGTTTTTATCGGTCTACACGCTTTCTGCGCTGGCGGATTTTGACGGGACCGACGGACAGAACCCTCAGGCCGGCCTGATCGCGGATGCCGCCGGCAACCTGTACGGGACGGCCTCTCAGGGAGGCTCGTCTGGCGATGGCACGGTGTTCGAGGTGGCCCACGGCAGCGGCGCCATCACCGTGCTGGCCAACTTCGATGCCAACGGGAGCGACGGGACCAATCCGAACTCCGGGCTGGTTATCGACTCCGCGGGCAACCTCTACGGGACAACCGAGGACGGCGGCGCGGACGGCGAAGGCACGGTGTTCGAGGTGGCACACGGCGGTGGCGCAGCCACGACGCTGGCCAGCTTCGATGAAACCAATGGGGCCGGTCCCATCGGCGGACTGGTCATGGACGCCGCCGGCAACCTCTACGGCACTGCCGAAGCCGGTGGCGCCAACGAGGTCGGTACGATCTTCGAGGTCGCCAGGGGCAGCGGCGCCGTCACGGTACTGGCCAACTTCGACGGGACCAACGGCGCCAGCCCTACGGGCGGATTGCTCGCCGACGCCGCCGGCAACCTCTACGGCACCACGACTTTCGGCGGGCCGGCCGATGACGGTGCCGTCTTCGAAATGGCGGCCGGCAGCGGTTCCATCACCGTGCTGGCCAGCTTCAACGGCACCAACGGGGGTAGCCCCGGCAGCGGCCTGATCGCCGACGCCGCCGGCGACCTCTACGGCACAGCCAGCGTTGGCGGCGCGGCGGATGACGGCACGGTCTTCGAGGTCGCTAATGGCAGCCGTTCTGCCACGGCCCTGGCCAGCTTCGACGAAAGCAACGGCAGCATTCCGGACTCCGGCCTGGTCATGGACGCCGCCGGCAACCTCTACGGGACCGCCTCCCAGGGAGGCGCGGCAAACGATGGCACGGTCTTCGAGGTGGGCAACGGCAGCGGCGCCGCCACCGCGCTGGCCAGCTTCGACGGGACTAATGGCACAGGTCCCAGCGCCGGGCTGTACATGGACGGCGCCGGCAACCTGTATGGGACGGCCCAGGGTGGCGGCGACGCCAACGGCGACGGCGCGGCCTTTGAACTGTCCAACAGCCCATCTCCCACGCCTGCTCCGACCCCGACAGCCACGCCGACGCCCACGGTGACGTCTGCTCCAACGCCCACGCCTCTGCCGAGCGGCACGCTGGGAGTCGCCGTCACCGCCACCCTCCCGGCGTCGGTCGTCGGCGGCACCAAGGCCAAAGCGAGCGTGCGGGTCACCGTGAGCAACCCGGGCAAACAAGCCATCTCCGGCACGGCGACGGTAACGCTGTACCTGTCGCCGAGCGACTCCCTGGACGGCGCTACGCAACTGCTGGCGGTGATGCCGAAGCTGAAACTGAAAGCTGGTGCTCACACCTCGTTGCAGCTCAAACTGTCGTCTTTCCCGTCGCTGCCCAAGGGCAGGTATTTCCTGATCGCCACCGTCACCGGCCCCGACGGCACCACCACTGGCGCTGCCGGGCCGTCGCTCACGATCGCTCCGCCATTCGTCTCGGTCGTCGCCTCAGACGTGCGGCCGACGCCTCTGTCTGTCGCGCCGGGCAAAAAGGCATCGCTCGCACTGACGGTCAGAAACAACGGCAACGAACCGGCATCGGGGACGGCGGCACTGACGGTTAACGCCTCGACCAATCCGTCCGGCGCCGGCGGCACTCCTGTCACCTCTTTGCCGCTGCGCCTGAAGCTGAAGCCGGCGGCGAGCAAAGCGTGCCGGGTGAAGTTCGCGGTCCCCCCCGCCCTGCCCGCGGGCTCCTATTACCTGGTCGTGTCGCTGAACGTGGCCGTCCTGGGCGACAGCGTCGTCGGCGATGGCGTTTCCGTTTCGACCATGGCTTTCAAGGTGAAATGAGCCGAGGGTGGCAAGGAGACATCCATATGGATGTCACGAATGGATGTCACCTTTCACCTTTTCAGCGTTTGTGTCACCTTTTCAGCGTTTGCTGGCGAGGAGAGACGCCGACTGCGCGGCGGCGGAGTCTCGGCGGAAGAAAGTCGCCGCCTGACGCTGCCCCCACTCGGTCGCCCGCGCAAGCCGCCTGTGGCGGCGGCAGGAGGAGAAGGCGCCGGGTCCTGAATCGAGCTATGTCCTCTTTTTCTCTTTTCTTGGTCTTTTCAGGATGGTAGCGTCATTGAGGTCGTCCGCTTCCCAGTGCCGCCCGTGCCCTCGCCGGCGGTTTTCGGGTGCCCGTGAGGTTCCGCCGGTGAGGGCACCGGCGGCACTAAACCGCAAGCCGTTACACCAACGTGACAAATGCTCTAGTCAGCGGTAGAGACCTCGGCGGTGAGCGTTTGCCCTTCCGCCGGCCCGAGCCCTCGCATCAAGTATGTCCCGACGGGGCCGTCCTCCCAGCCGCTGGAGAAATCCGGGCCGTTGCCGTGTTGCAGTCTCCATCCCCACGTCGAGCCTACGAGGTAAAAGCCACTCGTATCGTTTTCGGTAACCCAAGTCTGGCATTCCTCGCCTGGGGGCGTGCGCAGGGCGTATCGGCCGTTAAGGTGCTGGAACGGCCCAGTCGCACCCCGCACATCCAACGCGAAAACGGAAGCCGGCTTCACCGCCTTAGCCTCCTCGGCGGTGGTGAACCCTGACAAGCCGGTTCGAAAGTCGGACCAGAAACTTTGCTTAGGTTGTCGAGTCATGCTGCACCATCATTCGCCGAAAGACTTCGGTAAGTCCCGACCAAGTCGCTTTACGATGCTAGGGGCGGCGATGCCGACGATCAACGGCCCCAAGGGCGGCTTCACGTAGCCGGCAACACCTAAAGCCGCGGCGAGCCCAGCCCCTGCAAGGAGCCTCACGGCCTCGCCCAGCCAGAAGCCAGCCCGCTTATACCTCGCCGGCAACCTGCCTGCACCTTTATGAATCGCTTCTGCGAAATCCAAGCCATCAACGATTGCCCCGCCAGCAAGACCCCAAAGAGCCATCTCTATCCATGCCGTCACCAGCAATCTCCTTCCCGCCGAACGCAATATGATCCCGTGCCAGTGCTTGGATTTCATCGCATTGCCGCACACACGAAGATGACATTAGCCGGAATGCTTCATTGTCGCTACGACGCCGAGACAGTGACGGCCACGCCCGGGAAGCTGGGTGCGAGTCAGGTGGTCTTCGTGACATCCATCGTTTCGGGGGTTTGTGAAATGAGCAGGACCTGTCCTTCGTCTCGGTCGGTATCAAATCTTTTCATTACCGCTGGCGTCATCCCGAGCCTGTCTTCTGTCATCCTGCCCCGTCGTCTGCGGCGATCTGGTCGAGAACGGCGTGGATTGACATGCGTGGCCGTTTCGGTCGCCGTTGCGCCACCACCAAACTGCGTGAGCCGCACAGCGGGCTGTTCGACGTTGCTCACAGCGGGCTGTTCGACGTTGCT
>Ga0182024_10021876_pt1 | contig 11570 bp, 8 predicted proteins | sample P32metaG_FD_120480 | JGI IMG/M metagenome (GOLD analysis project Ga0182024, IMG submission 120480) | Permafrost microbial communities from Stordalen Mire, Sweden - P3-2 metaG (Illumina Assembly) | ecosystem: Environmental > Terrestrial > Soil > Wetlands > Permafrost | place: Sweden: Stordalen... | reverse complement strand
CTCCTGCTCGCGCCTTTGACAGCCCTTGGCGCCGAGGGCGGCACCTTGCACGGAACCGTAACTGACCCGCTTGGCGCAGTGATCGTCTCAGCAACCGTAGAATTGCTGGATGGCGCATCCGTCGCTCAACAAACGAAAACAGATGCAGCAGGCAACTATAGCTTCCATGTGAAGAAATCTGCCCGGTGGCAGGTTCGAGCGATTGCGCCCACGTTTCAATCCACCACCAGCGCGGCGGTCTTCGTGGCCGCCTCAGGCAAGGCCCAGGTAGATATCACTCTGGCCACGCAAACGTTGACCCAGCAGGTTACGGTAACCGCCACGGGAACACCTACGCCCGAGGCGCAGGTGGGCGCACCGGTGAGCGTGCTGACCGCGGATCAGTATCGCTATTCAACCGAGGTGCAGGATCCGCTACGCCTGATTCCGGGAGTGCAAGTTACCCAGACTGGACAGACGGGGGGCACTACCGGCTTGTCGATTCGCGGGGGCAACATCAACGCTAATAAGGTGTTGATTGACGGGGTTCCGGCCGACGATATCGGCGGCGCGGTGGAATTCGCCAACATCGATGCAGTTGGCATTGAGAAGGTTGAGGTCTTACGGGAGCCAAACAGCGCCCTGTATGGGTCCGATGCGCTGGCAGGCGTGGTGAGCCTGACGACTGCTCGTGGCAGTACGCTGCTTCCCTTGCTGACTTATTCCGGCGATGGGGGCAACTTCAATACCTTCCGCCAGGTGGGCACGCTGAGCGGTACCTATCGTCAATTTGATTATTACTCGGCTTTTGCCCGGACGGACACGCGCAACAATCTGCCCAACGATTCATTCCACAATGGGACCTATGCCGGAAACTTTGGCTGGACTCCGAATACCGCCAACGACTTACGCTTTACCGTGCGGCACCTTACGGTTGCTGCCGATCAACCGAATGCCATCCTGCTTTATGGCATTCCTGATGCCGCAAGTGTTAAGGAGCACGATAGCTACTACAGTGCTGCGTGGAACAATCAGACCACCGAAAAATGGCACAACCAGATACGCTACGGCGGCTTGCGCTTGAACTATAACTACACTGACTTCGCCGCGACCGGGATCTATAATCCGGAAGAGGATGTCTATCTCGGCGCTCCGGTCAACATACAGGGGGCGAACGGTTATCAGGTCAGCGGCCAAGCGATTTTTCAATATGGCGCCAGCTACGGATCGACCTACCCCAACAACTATCTGGCCCCTAGTAAACGGGATTTCGTGTATGCCCAATCCGACTATCGGGTGAATGCACATATCGTTGCCCTGGGCGCTTTCAAATACGAGGACGAGCGGGGCTCGACTCTTACTTCAGGCGGAACGCCAACCGCCATCGAGCGGGGCAATTACAGCTACACCGTTCAGATCGAAGGAGATATAGGAAACCGTCTCTACTACACAGTAGGGAGTGGCCTTGAAGACAACGGGCTCTTTGGCTTTGCGGCCACGCCTCGCGCTTCCCTTGCCTACTATCTCTTCCGTCCCACGAATACCGGCTGGCTGAGTGGTACCAAGCTGAACTTCAGCTTCGGCAAGGGCATCAAGGAACCGAGCATCTATTACCAGAGCATTTCACTCTTCGACATTCTGGACGCATTGCCGAACGGCAGCGCGTTGATCAAGCAGTATGGCGTCTCTCCGATCGGTCCAGAGACTTCCCGCACTTACGATGGCGGCGTCGATCAGCAGTTCTGGAACGGCCGCGCCCGGGTTAGCCTCACCTACTTTCACAATGAGTTCACCAATGGCGTCGAATTCGTGCCTCAATCGGCTCTGCTCGCACTTGGCCTGCCGGCCGCCAGTGACCCTGCGGTTCAATATGGAGCCGCGGTCAACTCCCAGGCTTTTCGCGCCCAGGGTGCGGAGGCCGCCATGGAGTATAAAATCGGCAGCCATCTGTTTGCGCGCGGTGGTTACACCTACCTTGACGCGGTGGTGCAGCGCTCTTTCTCCAGTGAATCACTGCCCAGCTACAACCCAAGTTTCCCCACCATCCCGATCGGCGCCTTCTCCCCGCTGGTAGGCGCGAGGCCTTTTCGCCGCGCGCCCCACTCTGGCTATTTCGGACTTAGCTACAACCGTTCGAAATGGTATGGCTCGTTTACCGGGACACTGGTCGGCCGCCGCGATGACAGCGATTTTCTTACCGATTCTGAGTTCGGCAATAGCCTGCAGCTGCCCAACCGGAATCTCGACGGTGCCTACCAACGGCTTGAGCTCGGCGGAGGCTACCAGATCACCCGATCGCTGACGGCCTACACTGATATGCAGAACCTGTTGAGTGAGCACTACAGTGAAGGGTTCGGTTTCCCTGCGCTCCCCTTCACCGTTCGGGCTGGTGTAAAGATCAGCTTTGGAGGCGAAACTTGGCGATTGAAATAGCCACGGTATCCAATACCTCGCCGGCTTCCAGCCAGGACGGGAGCCCAGCCGGGGTCCGCACGCGCGAAAAGGGTAGACTCAGCTCCCTGGCCCTCATCGTGCTTTTGACGGTTGCGCTCGGCGTGGTGACCCTGGCCTCCCTCGCGACCGGCGCCGTGTCTATCTCCCCCCGGACCATCTTTGCCGCCATGCTGGGATATCAGCCGCTTACCGAAATGCAGCGGCTGATCCTGTTTCATCTCCGTCTCCCGCGGGTGCTGGCGTCGGGCCTGGTGGGCTCGGGGCTGGCACTGTCTGGCCTGCTGTTTCAGGGGCTCTTTCGCAACCCTATCGCCGATCCCTACGTTATCGGGTCTTCGGGAGGGGCGATCTTTGGGGCTTGCATTGGGATCTCTTTCTTTTCCCAGTGGTCGGTTTTTGGCTTCAGCGCCACCGCTCTGCTGGCCTTCGCAGGGTCGGCGGCGACCATGGCGCTGGTTTATTCACTGGCTCGATCGGCTGGCAAGACCAACGTTGTTACTCTTCTGCTGGCCGGCTTTGCCATCAGCACCATGTTCACGAATTCGAGCTATTTTTTCGAACTGTTCGATAAGACGGGCACCGGCAATCGCATCCTGCTCTCGTGGCTACACGGTGTGATCGGCATACCTGCCTGGACCGAACTAGGGGTAAGCGCTGTTCTGCTCGCCCTGGCAACCGTGGCTTCTCTTCCCTTGATGCGGACGCTGAACACCCTGGCCCTGGGTGATGAGTATGCCCAGCAGTTGGGTATCCGGGTTGAGTTGGCACGGGTGTCGATCATTCTCATCGGATCGCTGCTGACCGCGGTTGCGGTCGCGCTCGGGGGGATGATCAGCTTCGCTGGATTGATTGTGCCTCACGTCGCGCGGCTGCTGCTGGGCCCCGATCACGTTCGCCTGCTGCCGGTAACTGCTTTGGCCGGGGCCATGTTTCTCATGCTTGCCGATACCCTGGCGCGGACGATTTTTGCGCCCTCAGAGGTTCCGGTGGGCATCCTGATGGCCTTTATTGGCGGTCCGTTCTTCCTTTACCTGCTGCGCAAGATGAAACGGAGTTATACCGTATGAGCTGCCTCTTACGCCTGGATGGCGTGCATTTTGATTACCAGGGACACAGAGTCTTACGGCAGACAAGCTTCGATCTCGAAGAGGGTAGTTGCAGCGCACTGATCGGGCTCAATGGGGCGGGTAAAACGACACTGTTGCGTATTGCTGCCGGGGTTCTGCGGCCCGCATCCGGGAGTGTGAGCCTGAACGGGCGGCCAATGGAGGCCATTCCTCTCAAGGAGGTGGCGCGTACGATCGCGCTGGTGCCGCAACAACTGGAGCTGGGGTTTGAGTTCACGGTGCAACAAGTAGTTGAGCAAGGCCGTACACCGTTCATCGGCATGCTGCGTGGACCGGGTCGCAGCGATCGGATTGCGGTTGACCGAGCCCTTGACCTGGCGGATGTGTCGAGCTTGCGCCATCGCGTCTTTAACGAGCTCAGCGGCGGCGAGCGGCAGCGGGTGAAGATAGCCCTGGGTCTGGCTCAGCAACCCCGACTGCTGTTACTCGATGAGCCAACCCAGAACCTTGATATAGGGAGGCAGGTAGAGCTGATCGACCTGCTCCATTTTCTTCGTGCGGAGGGCATCACCATTCTGGCCTCCATGCACGATCTACACCTGGTGGATAAGAATTTCTCCACTGTGCTTTTGCTTAGCCCTGGGCAGCCGTTGGCTAGCGGCAGCCCAGAGCAGATGCTGAAACCCTCTATCCTGGAACGCGCTTTTCAGTGCCCGCCGGACCGTCATCCGCTGCTGATCGAGCGCGCCGAGCTCTACCGGAGAGAAGCCCGATGAACACTGAAGTGCAACCAAACATCGAAGACGTAATCGGGGCGATCGTTGCCCCGCCGGAAACTTATTTGGCCCAGGCCAGGACTCGACTCGACTCACTTACCAAACCGCTGGGGAGCCTGGGACGCCTGGAAGACCTGGCCGCGCAATGGTTCGCCATCCGCCAGGGAAACATCACTGGTCCGGTCAGCAAGTCGGTCTACGTCTTCGCCGCGGATCACGGTATCACTGCCGAAGGGGTAAGCGCTTACCCCTCAAAGGTGACGCAGCAGATGGTGCTCAACTTCCTTTCCGGAGGGGCAGCCATCAATGTGCTGGCGCGACTCAACCAGGTGGAAGTGACCGTGGTTGACGTGGGTGTAGACGCGGACCTGTTCGGCTATGCAGGGCTGACGGACGGCAAGGTGCGCAGGGGCAGCAGGAATATGCTGCGGGAGCCGGCGATGAGCGCAGAAGAAGTAGCCGCGGCGCTCGCGGTCGGCCTCACGATGGCAGAGGCCGCCTACGCTAAGGGAAACAACCTGATCGCGGTGGGCGAGATGGGCATCGGCAACACGACCGCCGCCAGCGTGATGACTGCGGCGCTTACTGGTATGCCGGCCACCCTGGTCACCGGTAAAGGGGCGGGCCTGGATGGCGAGGTGTACGCGCGCAAATGCCGTACGGTGGATGCGATTGTGAAGCGTCACTTTGCCCAGCCCGCCGGCCCGCGCAAAATTCTTCGCTGCGCCGGCGGTCTTGAGATCGCCGCGATGACCGGGATGATGCTGGGCGCAGCGCGGCGTCAGATGGCCATCGTCATGGATGGTTTCATCTCCACTGCCGCCGCTGCGATTGCTTGCGGCCTCGCTCCGGCTGTGCGGCCTTACCTATTCGCCGGCCATCAATCGCAGGAGCCCGGCCACCGGATACTGCTGGCCCATCTCGAAATCGAACCTATTCTTGATTTGCATATGCGGCTGGGCGAAGGCAGCGGCGCCGTTCTGGCCATGCCGGTTCTGGAAGCGGCGATGCGCCTCTTTCAGGAGATGGCCACCTTCGCCTCGGCGGGTGTCAGCGGAGCCACTGCATGAGCTTGCGCGCTCCGCGCTTTGCGGTGGACCTTGCGGTGGCCTTTCAATTCCTCACTCGGCTGCCGGTGCCTCCGGTATCCTTCGCACCCGATGGGCTGGCACGGTCGGTTAAGTTCTTCCCGCTGGTTGGGCTGGTGATTGGATCCGGTGCGGCGCTGCTGGAGAAATTGCTGGCGCCTCATCTTGGCCGTCCGGCCTCTGCCGTAGCTGTTTTGCTTTACCTGGTGCTCATCACTGGTTGTTTACATGAAGATGGTCTCGCCGATGTGGTCGACAGCCTGGGGGGATGGAACCCCGAACAGCGCCTGGCGATTCTGCGTGACAGCCGCATCGGCACCTACGGCGCAGCGGCGGTGGTGTTTTCGCTGCTGAGCCGCGCAGTACTCCTCGCCGGCTTGCCGCTCGAGCACTTTACGGCCTACCTGATTTCCGCTCATGTGCTCAGCCGTTGGTCAAGCTTGCCACTTAGCTACTACCTTCCACCCGCGCGCGACAGTGAAGGTCAGGGTGCGCGGATCGCGAGTTTGACCTCTGCTTCCTCGCTCATCGCCGGGTCCATTTTCACGATCGCCACTGTGATCGTGGCTCTTCATAAAGCCGCGATTGCTCCGGTGCTGTCGGCGATTGCTATTCCGCTGCTTACCAGTTTTTTGTACGTGCGAAAGTTTGGTGGTGTTACCGGCGACTGCTTTGGCGCAACCAGTCAGCTTACCGAGATAGCCGTCTACCTTTGCGGAGTGTGGACGCCATGAGCCGGGTGTTGTGGGTTCGCCATGCGGAGACAGAGATGGCAGGGCGGTTTTGCGGCCAGTCCGACCCTGACTTGAATGTACAGGGGCAAGAACAGCTTATAGGGCTGGCTCAGGTGCTTTCGGCGGAGACGATCGACGAGGTCTATAGCAGCGACCTGCGACGTGCGCAAAGCACAGCGCAAGCGATTGCCTCTACCAGGAACGTTCCGCTGAGCCTTCGTCCTGCATTGCGCGAGATTCATTTCGGCGAGTGGGAAGGGCTGAGTTGGGGACAGATCGAAGAGATGGATCCTGAGTATGCGCGGAAGTGGGCGGACGGATATCCTCACGTGACCGCGCCCGCGGGGGAAAGTTTCCAGGCTTTTGAAGCACGCGTCCTGGAAGAAGTGAGTCATCTTATCGATCGCAATTTAGGGTCGATCGCCGTGGTTACTCATGCGGGTGTCTTGCGCATAGTCTTGCGAAACCTGCACGGCTGCTCGGAGCGAGAAACCTGGCAACAAACCCAACCGTATTGCTGCGTCGTGCGTTATGAAGGAAAAGGAGAAAACAAATGAGTATTGCAACCAAGCATGGAGATGGCGGACAGACCGGGCTTGCCGGTGGAATTCGCATTTCGAAGGCAGACCTGCGTGTGGAGGCCTATGGTTCGGTCGACGAGCTGAACACCGTGCTCGGTTTCGCTCGCAGTATTTGTAAGAACGAGGAGATCGCCGGGTGGACAGAGCAGATTCAGAAGACGCTGTTCCGGCTTGGGTCGGCATTGGCGACACCTCCGGAAAGCCGCAAGCCGCAGGTTTACATCACTGCTGAAGATGTTGAGTTTCTGACTCAGCTGGTGTATCAGATTGAGGCGACGGAAGGGATCCTCGCCGATTGGTCGTTGCCCGGGGCGCAGACCGAGTCAGCAGCTTATGAGATGGCACGGACGGTCTGCCGGCGCGCCGAGCGCAATACGGTACGGCTTGCTGAGAGCGGGCAAGAGGTCAAGCCGGAGGTGTTGGCTTATCTTAATCGGCTTTCTGATTTGATTTGGTTGTTTGGGAGGTTGATCGAGTTGAATGCCGGCATCGATGCGCGTCTTCGCGATGGAAGTAAGCCTGGTCCGAAATGGTCACGAGCTTGGTAGCCGCATGACAACCCTTCATAAGAGCGACCACTCCCTCCTTTGTCATTCCGAGCAGTCTGACTCGCGGTTGCGAGTCGGGAGAGCAATGAACGGGCTTCTCTACCACAACCAAGGCTCTGGGTGCCCCATTCTACGCCCGCTTTTGGCGTAGAGTGGGCTACCATGTCTCCCCCACAGCCCTTTGTTCATTAGGAGCGAAGCCGAGGGATGACAAAGGAGAGAGTGGTTACTCCGATGAGGATTGGTTATCTGGAAAGGACACAGTAATCCTCACTCCCCATACGGAAACTCCATGAACCAGGCACGCGCCATCATGGTCCTTGGAACCAGCTCGCATGTTGGCAAATCGTTGTTGACGGCGGCGCTTTGCCGCATCTTTGCCCAACGGGGCTACAGCGTTGCTCCGTTTAAATCGCAGAACATGTCGCTGAACTCTGCGGCGACCATCGAGGGTCTGGAGATTGGCCGCGCCCAGGCACTGCAGGCCGAAGCGGCCGGTATTGCGCCTTCGGTTCACATGAATCCTGTTCTCATCAAGCCTTCAGGCGACTGTTCGTCGCAGGTGATGGTGCGAGGTAAGATCTGGGGTCAGATCTCCGCTGCCGACTACCATCAGCGGCGGGTCGAAGAGCTGATGCCCGTGGTGCGTGAAAGCTATCAGACACTGGCGTCAAACTTTCAAGTGATCGTCCTCGAAGGAGCCGGCTCACCGGCTGAGATCAACCTGAAGCAGCATGACATCGTTAACATGCGCATGGCCGCAATGGCGGAGGCCCAATGCTTGTTAGTGGGCGACATTGATCGCGGCGGAGTCTTCGCTTCCCTGCTGGGCACTGTCGAGCTGCTGGATCCAGAGGAACGCGAGCGCGTACGCGGCTTCTGCATCAATAAGTTTCGCGGCGATCTGAGCTTACTGGAACCTGGTCTGCGCATGATGGAGGAGCGTCTGGGGAAACCGTGCCTCGGTGTAGTTCCCTACCTGCCGGATCTTGCGCTTGAAGAAGAGGACAGCGTCGGCCTGCCGGCGGTCGCCCGCGCTGGATGGCCGGCAAGGGAGAATGCGTCCGACCGCCCGCTGCGCATCGCGGTGGTGGCGCTGCCTTCGTTTTCCAACTTTACGGACTTCGACTCGCTGCGCGCGGAACCTTCTGTCGATTTGCTGTTCTGCCGTTCGGCCGAGGTTCTGGCGAATGCTGATGTTGTGATCCTACCGGGCAGCAAACAGACCATGACCGACCTGGAGTGGATGCATGCGCAGGGCTTTGATCGAGCGGTGCACCTGCACGCGAAGGCCGGCTTGGTGATGGGCATCTGCGGTGGTATGCAGATGCTCGGCCAGGAATTGGCCGATCCGGGTGGTATCGAGCAGCAGGGCCACATGCCAGGGCTTGGTTTGCTTCCCATCAGCACAACGATGCAGGCAGACAAGGTGACCCGTCTCTGTTCCGGTACTATCCAGGGGGATACCCTTTTCGGCCAACCACTCCGGGAAAACCACGTTGCCGGGTATGAGATTCATATTGGCAAGACTACGTATCTGGATCACGCTGAGCCTTTTGCCATGCTCACCAGTGGAGAGTGGGACGGATGTGTCAGCACCAACCGTCGCGTGCTTGGCACCTACCTGCACGGCATCTTTGATCACGATTGCTTTCGTCATCAATTCCTGGCCACGGCGCGGAGCTTTTACAAGCTAGGCTCTCCATCGGCACTCAATCCATGGAGCGTGCAACGCGAAGAGTCTCTCGATCGGCTCGCTCGCCAGGTGAGCGCGTCGCTGGACATGGCTCGCATCTTTGCCTGGATAGGGCTCACGTACGAATGACTCTCGCTAAGACGATCGCCGCAGCGTGTCTCCTTGACTGGATCGCCGGCGACCCGGAGTGGCTCCCACACCCGGTACGGTTGATGGGCCGCTGCTCCAAGTTTGCAGAAGCGCGGTTGCGGTGGCCGGCCCAAAGTGCACGTTGCGAGCTGATCGCAGGGGCAACGCTTACCACTGGCGTGGTCGGCGTCTCCTATATTGCTACGGCGAAAGCGCTCGGGTGGGCGCATCGCATGGGCTGCGGCACGGTCGCGGAGATTGTGCTGGGGTGGACCTGCCTGGCGTCCCGCAATCTGGTCGATGAGAGCCTGGCGGTCATCCGCGCTTTCGATCAGCCGGAGCTCGCCCGGCGGCGACTGGCGAGAATTGTCGGCCGCGATACGAAGGAGCTTAGCGATACGGAGGTGTGTCGCGCCCTCATCGAGACGCTTGCCGAGAGTGCTTGCGATGGCATCGTGGCGCCCTTGACTTACATGGCAATCGGCGGCGTCCCTTTGGCCATGGCGTACAAGGCCATCAACACGCTCGACTCCATGATCGGCCACGCCGACCAACGCTATTTTTATTTTGGTAAGGCAGCGGCCCGGCTGGATGACTTGGCTAATTACTTTCCCTCTCGCCTGACGGCGCTTGCCATCGTGACGATGGCCGGAATGGGAAGCAAGACCAGCGGCGTATGCGCCTTGCGTACCTGGCATCGTGACGGTAGAAAACACAAGAGTCCCAATGCCGGCCAACCTGAAAGCGCAATAGCAGGCGCTCTCCGTGTCCGGCTGGGCGGCGAGAACACCTACGCCGGTGAGCGCATCCCGGCAGCCCTGCTTGGAGCGGAGTTCGAGCAGCCTAAGCTTCGCCACGCAAAGCAAGCCCTCCGGCTGGTCACGGCAATTTCTTTGCTCAGTGCAGCGGTCGCGGTCGCGGTGCGAAGTCTTAGGAAATAGTGCCCGAATTGACACGTAAGAGTCGCTGGGACAGGGCAGTGGTATCCCACATCTCGCGAAAAACGAGCGAGATATGGGGCACCCAGGACCATTGGGCAGGATAGAGTTTTGAACGCGCATTTGGACGGTGCCACGGCTTCGCGATTAAGCTGGATGCTCGTGACATTGCGCGGCAAATTCGTGGCATTGCTGTTGCTTTGCCGTGGCGGCGACAGCCCAGAGAACCATGTATGAGCAGACTCCTAACACCCGTGCCATGGTTGATGGTGATAGCAGCGTTAAGGAGTTTCGGCTAAGCGCCGACGGGCAGACGATCGTACGTCCTTCGTGAAGGCAAGGTCGAAAAAATCCGCTAAATTGCGGGATATGTGACGAGCGGTCGCAAGATCGTGACGAGTGGCAGGTTTGTTGAATATCTGCGGCCCGATTTCGCGACGTGCGTGCCCCTGCAGACTTTTGGAATGCGTGAGCATGGAGCAAATGAAATGTGAGGTGAGGTTATGCCTTTACATAGCTTGCTCAGGATACGCATTCGTTGGATGTCGTTGCTCATCATCCTCTGCTTACTCGACGCGATGAGCGCCGAAGCTAAACCGGATACGGCTGGCGCGGCTGACTTACAGGCAAAGGCGACGCGAGGATATGTCAAGCAGGAGCTGGAATTGGCAGCCGATTACTTCGCAGGGAGAGGAGTGCCAAAAGACCTTACTCAATCAGCCTACTGGTACCGGAAGGCAGCGGACCAGGGAAACCCGGCGGCACAAGTCTACCTTGGCTATATGTATACCGTTGGTATGGGTGTGCCGCAAGATAAGACTGAGGCCGTCCGGTGGTACAGGCGAGCCGAATCTGCCGGCAACGCAGAAGCCGAAGTAAACCTGGCCGCGCTTTATATCCGAGGTGACGGGATCAAGCAGGATATACAGGAAGCGTTGCGGCTTTTGAAATCAGCAGCAGAGAAACGGGATGGCCGAGCTGACGCTTATCTGGGCCTGGCGAGCTATATGGGATTGGGTGGTGCCGTTGACCACACGGCGGCGGAAGCCTGGTTCAGGATTGGCGCCAAACAGCACGATCCGGAAGCAGAGTTTCTCCTGGCGTCGTTTGACGCCAATGAACCGGGCCGCGTGCCTGATCTCGCTCATGAAGCAAAGCTGCTGCGGCTTTCTGCCGCTGATGGGTACGTACCCGCTATGCATGGTGCAGGGCTCTTACTGGTGAACCATCCCGACCTGGCGCAACTACCGCAGGAAGCAACGAACCTGCTGCTGTCGGCTGCTTACGCCGGTGATTGGCAGTCGTCCGCAGTCCTGGGTATGCTGGCACGGGATGGGCGGCGCATGCCAAAGGATCAAAGAGTTGCCTATCGTTGGTTTTGCATCGCGGTCTTGCAGGGCGGGAGCCCAGCGGAGACTTATTTGCGTCCGGGCCTTCGGCGCCTGGCGACGAGTTTGCCCGATGCAGCTTCCGTTGAACAGGAGGCAGCGGCGTGGCGGCAAATCCATCCAAATCGCGACCTGTTTGTCTACGCCAACGAAATGAACCCGAAGTATTTCCCCATCCAGGAGGTGTATGCT
>Ga0182024_10021875_pt1 | contig 11571 bp, 2 predicted proteins | sample P32metaG_FD_120480 | JGI IMG/M metagenome (GOLD analysis project Ga0182024, IMG submission 120480) | Permafrost microbial communities from Stordalen Mire, Sweden - P3-2 metaG (Illumina Assembly) | ecosystem: Environmental > Terrestrial > Soil > Wetlands > Permafrost | place: Sweden: Stordalen... | reverse complement strand
TGGTGCTTTCGCGAAGTTAATGGCACATCCAGCCATCGTCCTTCCTGTTTAATTCCTTTGGCGCCGACCTTGAGAATCGTCCCATCCAGTTTGGCCGTAAAATTTTGCGTGCCGACCGGAAGCCGCAAGTTGATGCTGATTGCTGACGGCAATTTCGAGGTGTCCACCGAGTAGTTCCACTGATCACCATCATGTTTCCATGCCACGGACACGAGACCGAATTCCGTCACGACCGTTCCCGAAGCTTGGGTCAAATCGCCGAGGCGCGGTTCGATGAGCAGGGATTTTTTTTGAACCGGTCCGTCGAGTCGCACACCCAGAACATAGGAACTCAAATAATAAGCAGGGAACATCCCGTAACAGTGCGCTTGCGAACCCCAGGAATGCAATCCTTCAAAAGTCGCCTCGTAAGGACTTTCGGCCATGTCCTTCCATTCTACGCGCTGCTTGTTCAGGACGGCCAGGTCTTGCTCTGAATCATCAGCGGCGTATTGCTGTTTGAAAAAATAGTAATACTGCATGATATCATTTTCCACGGGCGGATGGGCCAGCAGATATTTTGTCACGCTTGCCTGACGATTTTCCGGAACAATTCCTTGATCCAGCGTGAACAAAGCGGCGTGGCGCGTGGGTTCAATCAGATTATTTTCAACCGTCAATTTGAGTGGACGATAATCAGGAGCTTTTTTGGCGACCGCCAAATCGTAATAGCCTGCGTAATAAGTTCCTGTAGTTTCATTCCACAAAACGGTGTTGATCGCATCCGCCAAATCTTGGGCTGCGCGGCCGAATTTTTTCGCCTGTTCCTTTTCTCCAATCAGATTTCCCAAAAATGCCGCGTCGGCGAGCGCGCGATAAATGAAAGCGTTGAGCGCCGTGCCTTCACAGGTTTGATAGCCGACCGGGTCGCCCCAGACCACCCATTCGCGCGCCAGCACCAGACCGCGCACGCTGCGGCGGTCGAGGAAATAATTCATCTGCTTGACGATGGCCGGCCAGATTTCGCGGATCACTTCCGTCTGGCCGCAACTTTCATAATAACGCCGCGCGCCCTCCACCCAATCGCAAGCGCGGTCTTCCATTTTCGCGTGGATGTCGAAGCGGTCGGAACTCGTGTGCGCCTTCACCCACCCATCGGGCTGCAGCGTGTAAGCGGTGCGACGCAGCATCTCTTCGAGCAGACGCGGATCGGCAAAAACTTTTTTCCCGTCGTCAGTCGTGCCGGTCATCGCCACGCGCGTGACGTCAAAAGCCGGTGGGTCACAATCCATCCACTCCACGCGTTCACGGTCGGTGCAATCCACATAGGCATCCTCGCTCGTGATTTCCAATCCGCGCACGCACGTTTTCCAAAGCCGGTTCAGCAAAGGATCGCTGGATTCAAAACTGCCGGCCTGATCGAAGGGATAGAGCCGCTCGACAAACTTGACGCTCTGCAAGGTGACCCGCCCGGATTTGACGCGGATGCCGCCTTCAAAAATCGAATGCGTGTCCGTGGAAATGTATGTCTGCTTGCCCGCGCGGCAAATAATCTTTGTCGGCTGCGAATAAGTCAGTTCGAGAACACTGCCTTCGTCCGCGTCCATTTCAATTTTCACATAGGCGAGAACCAAATGCTTGAACTTGAACGAAACTTCCCCGCCGGCATTGAGAGTCAGCGGCCAGTGAGTTTCGTTTTTCCAAACAGGTTCGACCTCGGTTTCACGCAATAAAGGAATGCGCCGCGCGGTCAATTCACCCCAGCTATTCTCTGCCGGCTGCGTCGCCGCCCACTTGCTGTCATCGTAATCCGGCAGCGTCCAGTCGCCGTCCTCCACCCGCGCGTCAACCACGTCGTAGATGTTCGGCCAGTCCGTTCTTGCCTGACGATAACGAGTCTGGTCACTCCATTTCCAAGTGGTATCCGTGGCGCAAATCGTCCGCTCGGCCTGCATCAAGCGCGCGGTAAAACCCGGCGCGTGCATGCGAACCTTGCCGTTGCTGATCCGTGAAATTACGAGCACGGCAATCTCATTATCTCCTTTGTGCAAATACGGCGTGATGTCCATGGAATCATATTCAGGAGCTAGTGGTTCAAAACGCGCCGGACCGCGCTGCACATATTGGCCATTAACCCAAAGCATATAACGGGTATCAGCAAATATTTGCAGCGTGGCCTTCTTTTTCGTATCTGCGAGCTGAAAATGTTTGCGGAAAGCGACACAGCCGCCATTCTTTTGTTCGGAACTCGGTTGCCCCGTCCAAACCAACGAAGCTGAAAGCGCTTTTCCGGCTGAATCCCCGGCCGCAGCCTTTGTCGAACTTATTGGAATAAAAACCCCACATAACACGGCGATGATGATTTTGTTAAAGCAGGTTTTCGCACCCGCGATCCGCAATCGTTTGGCGCAAGCTGCTGGTGGACTAATAGGATTAATCATAAAATTAAAAATGTGTTTTTGGTTTGGCGAAATTGATTGCTTGGTTTAGTCGGATGCGAAGATCAATGATGTCCGGCAGGCAAAGCCTTTTTTACTTGCAGTGTGCCATCCACGGTTAATCGGCTCATGTCCCAGGCCAGTCCATTGCCCGGCGACGGCGGAGTTATATGGTCAAATTTGCCAACGTAATTCATCGCGTTGAAAAGTTTGAATGAGTCGCCCGCCGCCCAAGCTCTGCCGCTGCAATCTACATCCAATACTCCGCCATAAGTCAGCGTGGAAATCCCCGTGATCAAATCATGGCGCTGTCGCCAAATGGTCTTGCTGATTTTCATGACGTTTGTGCCGTCCAGCGTTAAAGTATTGCTGATGGTCAAGGTTCCGAATGACTTGCCGGTCGCAATCGTGCCTTGAGTTTGAACAGTCACCGCGCCGCTGACCTGTCCCTGACCTTCCAAGGTGGCATTGGCGGCCACCGTCACAGTTCCACTTTCCAGCATACCATTCACACGCAGCTTTCCTTCGGCGATCAAAGTATGACCCTGATAACTATTCGTGCCGGTGAGAGTAACTAGATTGCTGCCCCGCTTGACCAAGTTGCCAGTGCCAGAGATGACTCCATCGAATGTCGTGTTCACCGCGCCATCAAGCGTAAGCGTGCCGCGGCCGAGTTTTACCTGGGTGCCCGACCAGTCTGTGGAAGAAAGTGACGCGCAGCTTTGGTTGAGGCCATTGAGATCCAATATCCCTCCTTGAGAAAGGTTCACTGACGTCGTGGTGGGCAGGAGATTGCTCATCATGCCGATGCCAAACCACTTCGCGTTCAAGTAAGCCTCGGTTTGCAATCTTTGCGTCTCGGTCAACGGAAAATCATAGATCAAAACTTCGGCCTGATACTGGTCTCCGGCGTGACAAAACCGGTCTTTGTTGAACCCGCTGGCGGTGACCGCATTCGTCATCAATACTTCCACCAAGTTAAACCCATTATGTAAATTAGTGGGCATTGAATCAATTGCGCCTTTCACAGCCAGCCCATTAACATACGTTCTTCCAGCTAAAATATGCGGGCTGGCAAAATCACTTATCCATAGTGGTGCAGCCGGATTAGTGTCATCTGGCCTATGGAAGTCGCACGCGCCGTAGTCCGTCAACAAAAAGCTACTGCCTTTGAAAACGGAAAAAACGGTGCGAATGTTTAAATCGCTGACGAATGTCAGCGCCTGGCTTTTCAAGGCTGGATTCAGATCGTGGCTAGCGGAAAAATGAATTGCGCCCAAGCCAGTTCCCGTTTCCGCGTCGGCAACATAGCTGGGAAAACCATTGTCTCCAGCGGTTCCTGTGGCATTGGCATCATTGCCGCTCAAATCGTTCCATTGGCTGACTTGTGCGCCGTCGGCCAGTTGCAAGTTGGAAGCATCGAACCAGCGCGCCATATCGTCCGTCGGCGCATGACTGGACAATTTGAGCGTGCTGCCGATAATCTTGGTTATTCCCGAATAGGCTACATTTGTGGCCACGAGCAACGTGCCGCCACCGTCGAGAATCAGACCATTGGTGCGGACGTAGTGTCCGGTCAGAAATAGCATGGAATTCGTGTGAACATGAAAATCTCCCTGTTGAATGACAGCAGGCTGGCTTCCTTTCAGAGTATTTGTGGCTTCGGAATAATTCCCGGCCATCATCGAATGGGAAATCGGCAGATAACCGATCACCTTCAATTCAATGACTGTATCCAGTCTGTCCCAGACGTTTGTTCCTTGCAAAGCCAGCCTTACTCCATCTTTTTTCTGTGACAAGAACACTCGTTGTTTGTTGGCCAGCAGCCTGGCAGAGCCAAACCTTTTATGGTCGGTCGGCGGTGGCAGCGTTAAGATCCTGCCGGGCGGCGGTTTAAGCACATGAAGATATTCGAAAAGGCCATCAGTTGACTTCGTCGCCACGCCCCATGACAGGCTTTGGATGGTTGCGCCTGGCTCCGTCACATACGAGGTGCTGGCGTAGGTGTTGGTTATTGAGCACGCGATAGGGCGAAGATAGTTTCCCACCAATTGCATGGTTTGCAATATTCCATCTTCCCATCCATATCCGGAATAAATGCCCGCCGCCCAGGCCCGCCCGCCCGATATGGATTTGATGCCCGAGTTTAGCACCGTATATCGGAAAATCGTTTCGGGGGAATACTTGAGAGTAAGCTGTCCTTTGGGCCTGCTGGCCCACCAGTCGGCACTGATATATGTATCCGTAGGAATATCGGCGGCGGACCAGGTGTTTCCGTCCGTGGATAATGAGTTTATTTCCTTGTCGCCCAGATCGCAGCTATAGATGTTGCCATAGTCATTCTGCAGCATGATGAGGTTTGTATTAGCATCTTTGATTGTGTTACGCAGCCGGGCATAATCCACATATTTTGCATTCCCGCCATGCTCGTCAATATAAACACCTTCAATGTCATTGCCATATCTTGAAATCAAATCACCATAAATATCATTGATGAAGTTGTTCCATTTTGAGTAGTCGAACGTGGGACCCCAGCCGGTGGCCATCTGCTCGGCAGCGGTTAAATCATGTCCGTCGCTGGGATGCGTATAGAGCAATACACGGATGCCTTTGGCTCTGACCGCCGTGATCATGTCCCTTAACACATCACGCCGGGACGCGTGACCCGGCAACCACTGGTTCATCTTCGGGCTGGGCCATAAACAGTTCATGTTTGCGTGCCAAGCGGTGAAGACAACATATTCCACCCCCATGGAATTCAAGTCGTCTGCGAAACGTGCGGCATCAAAACGGTCAGCCAAATCATCCAACCCGGCGGGAATGGAACCATCTGGATTGATGGTTGCCGTGTAAGCCGTTCCACCCCAGACATAATGAACGAAAAATCCATACTTCATTTTTTGAAAGTTCTGAATTCCTGGCTCCTGAGCGGAAATTTTATGTGGATAGTTCAGGGCCGCTACAGTTGTCAGCAAAAGGAAACCTTTTAACAACTTTCTGAACAATGAATCCGGTTGCATTTCCTAAATTTTAGCGACTGCCAAGTTAAAAGCAAGGCGCCGAGTCTGCTCGACGCCTTGCCAACCCCTAAATGCCAATGACAGGAACCCAACCTGCCACCGGCTCGCCTTCCGCTAGTTCACCAGCTGGAAGAACTGTGCGCTGTTGGTGACTGGAATCGTCACCTGATTGGTGCCATTGACGACTGTTGGCGTGCCGCCGACCGGTTGCCATGAGGCTCCCGCGCCTAGAACAGTTGAGCTAGTCAAGTTAAATCCGGTGGCTGCCGCCGGCCATGAGATGACCACTGAACTACCCTGCCGGCTGATGGACAAGGCAGGGGCCACAGTCGCCAACGCAGACGGAGTTCCGTCCACCTCAAACTCGCGATAGACATAAGTGGATGTATTGACGACCACGCGAATGGCATTGACGTGCGAAGCCAGAATGCCCCCCGCCGAATTGGTGATGGCTTCCCGGAGCGAACCATTGCCGGGCGAAGGATTATACACGCTAGTGAGCAATACGAAGTTGGTGCTGCCCACTTGCCGGTAATAGACCGTATCATCCTGGCCGGCGCGATCTGTCCAGCCGGAATAGGTGACGACCGACGCTATGTCATATCCATTCGCATTGACCGAAGTGTCAAATATGAAATCATAAGTGCCGCTATTCATGATATTGGCCGGGTTGATTGCTGAACTTTCAGTGTTAGAGCCGGTGGTGCCGTTGCGCATATAGACGCCAGTGAAGTTATTTCCACTAGCCGCCGGATTGACCGATGCCAGATTGTTAAGGATCAGGTTGTTAGTTCCGGTGTTGACAGGAATGCTGGGATAGACCCCACCACCATTTGCGTTCGTGTCAAAAGTGGTCACAACAACCGGTATGCTCGACACCACATTTAAGAACGCATTGCTGCTGACTGCGCTGCCTACCGCATTGCTAACCACCAGACAATAGTAGCCGGAGTTGGTCAAGGCCACGTTGTTCAAGGTGAGTTGTGCGGAGTTAGCTCCAGCAATGTTGTTGGAATTTTCCTGCCATTGATACGTCAACGGAGCGGAACCACCGGCGTAGGCCGACAGAGTTGCCGAGCTTCCGATCAGATAGGTGCCGCCGGCCGGCTGGGTCAGAACCACCGGCGCATTGGAAGCCGGAAAAGCCACCGTGAGGGTGAAGTTGGTAATGGTGCCGGCGCTGGTGTTCAGCGCACCGAATCCCACGGTTGAAATGGTCGGACCGGAACCGCCAAATGCCGTTGGGCCGGACACATTGGTGCCATCGGTCTGGAAGGTGAACGTCCAGGCGCTGGGGTTTGCGGGACGCGTATCCAATATCGTCGCATAAGTGTGTCGTCCAAGCGCAGCAGGAATAACGCCCGTGCTACTTTGGCCAGCCGTGCCGGGTCCAACAAATACCACGTTTATCTCACCGTCATCAGGACGCACCAAGTTCCAGCCAACCGGACTGTTCACCGTATGCCACTGATCGTTTACATCGGTTCCATTGGCAAAGCCCAACGCAAGCCAGCTTCCCGAACTGCAATCAATGGCGGCGGACAAGGTATAGACATTTCCGGCCTGCGGAATGAACGGCAAAAACGCATTGGCTGAAGACGTGGTGCTGGCCACGGCTTCCGTTCCGTCGCTGCCCCATTGACCGTTGGCAATCCAAGGCGCGTTGCCCACGGTGTCGGGGAAATTACCGTTGATGCTGTTGGTCACGTTCGAGAAGTTATCTTGGTAGATTACGTTCACCACCGGTGTAATCACCTGCTCAAAAACTCTCACGCTGTTGGTGCTGCCCTGCGGATTCGTGACGATCACCTGGTAACTGCCGGAGTCTGATGTCTGTAGATTATTGAGTGTTAAAACTAAATTAGTCGCGTTAGGAATGTTGTTCGAATTCTTCTGCCACTGATAAGTTAGCGGATCGCTGCCGCCCGCCAAGATACTCAAGGTCTTGGTTTCCCCGACAAAATTAGTTCCGCCCACCGGCTGGAGCGTTATGAAGGGAGCCGCAAAGGGAACTTGCTGCGACAATACAAAGTTCTTCACATAGCTGGTTGTCCCACTTGGAGGAGCTTCGTTGCCAAAACCCACGGTGGTGATGGTGGGGCCGCTTCCGCCGAAGACAGTTGCCGGGACATAAACAGTCCCGTTGGCGAGATAGGTGAAAGTCCATTTGGCGGGAGACGATGGGGTGGTATCCAGAATGATCTGATAGTAAGTCGAGGCAGTTGGCTCATAATTAAAGGCCTGTCCATTTCCCGTGTTGGGTCCAATGAAGGCCTGATTCACGGTGGTGTTATCTCCGCGCGCGAGAAACCAGCCGACCGGATTGTTGCCAACGGTATGCCACTGGCCATTGACAAGGCTTCCATTCGCAAACCCCAAGGCGGTCCAGTTATTACCCGTGGTGTCAAAGTTTTCAATGTCCGCTGACAAAGTATAAATGCGGCCAGGTTGCGGAGTGAATGGCAGGAACGCGAGTCCCGTCAAGGGCGCTTCCGCTTCCGTTCCATCGGTGCCCCAAACGGTAGATGCCGTCCAAGGCGTTGTGCCGGTGGTGTCTGGAACCCGGCCGTTCAAAGCGCCGATGGCACCGCTCATGGTGTCCGAATAAATCACCGTCACCGGCGGGGCGAGCACGCTGATGGCGGCGACAATGCTGGTCACACTGCCGGCTGAATTCGTGATCACCACCTGATAATTCCCGGAATTTGTGGTGGCGGCATTTGTAATCGTAAGGATATCAGCAGTGGCGCCGGCGATGCTGTTGGAATTCATGAGCCACTGGTAGCCAATGCCCGTGCCGCCCGCATTGACTGAAAGCGTAAATGGATTGCCGACGTAGTAAGTGCCGCCGACCGGCTGAATCAAAACCGTCGGCTGCGTGACCGGCAAGGAGTCAAAGGCCAGTCCGGACAACCGCGGAACCGTATTGGTTGTGCCTGCCAAATCAATGGTGATGCTAATGTCGCTGCTGCCGGCGGGAATGTCCCAGGATTGATAGGTGGTATAGCCAGCGGTGTTGGTCGAAAGGCTTGGATCCCCGCTTAACTGGCTCACCGGGCCGCTGCCATCGTTCAAGGTGACATCCATCCCCAGAGGGTCGTCATTATTGGGTATGCCGGCATTGCCCGTGACCGTGGTATTCTCACTGATGGCTTGGTTTTCAAAATATGTCAGCGGATTGGGATTGTTGCCAAAAATGAGGGTAAGACGGAACGCAGGCGAACTGTTACGTTTGAGTTTCAGATTCATTACATTGGTTCCTGCCAGGCTCGGCATGATGCCCGCGCCCGTAAAACCAATGCTGCCAGGAACCGTGTCGAGTGTTCCATCATCGCCAAACTCACCGCCCCATGAACTTCCAACCTCCGCGTTGGTAAATTCAAGATCCGTGATGTAACTCGGCATCGCATTGACGCCCTCCGGGTCGGGAGTGATCACGTTGGTGCCGGCCAATAACGGGTTGCGGTAGCCAAACTGTTTGCCGCTCGGCAAAAAATAACCGGCGGACCCATACACATTGTCGCCGTCAATATCATTCGATTTGGTTACGCTCGGAGTGCGCCAGGCGCTGCCGGTGACAATGTCATTGCCGACAAATGTTACTGCGCCTTGCGTGGAGAATCCCCATGATGACAGGAGCAACGCGGTGCAAAAGACTGCTTGTTTAATGACTGGTTTCATAGTTTGTTGATTGGTATTGCTAACTTGTTTATCTTCTACCAACAGCCGCAGGCGACAAAACATAGGACGATAAGGCGCTCGACAGGCTTTTGGGTTGTTTTCTAAAGATAATTCAACCGGGCAGGAATCCAATAGACGAAACCGGCGATTAAATGGATTTTTTTAACTGCGCCGACAACGCTTAACGCCTCGCGTTGGCGGGCAAGATATTTTGACCCGGTTTTTCCAGATTAATTCACAAGTTGAAGTTAATCTGGAAAATCCGGGTTTGAGACCGTGAATGGAGTGGTTGCTCTTTTATAACAAAGCGTGGTGTGGTTTAAGGTTTTGCCATGCCCCGCAATTGTGGATTGAATATCCCGGCGCGATTTACCGCGTTATGAACGTGGCGACCACCGCAAACCGACTTTCCACGATGACACCCTGTGGCCTTGCCGCGAATTGGCGACAATCGCACTTTTCCATCCAAAGACTTCCAAAAGCCCCATTTCAAGACACTGGCTGGACAGTTTTTGGCATTTATCGAGACACTTTTCCGCCATGCCGGCCAAATCTGACCATTTTCCTTCAAAGGTCGCGTCGGAACCTTCAAAGGTCACGGCGGGAAAAGCAAAGTTCCGCGTCAGACCGGCAAAGGAAAATGGGGTTGGGGCAAGGCGGCGGCCTTCAAGCTTGAATTAATCAGTCAAAAGGCGGACAGGTTTTGCGGCATGGCTGATGCCATAGGATTTATGGTTGTTCATCCGGTCAAAATGCTTGAGCGGCCATCAAGCTGGAAAAATTCGAGATTTGAACAATCGGAAGAACGCCCAAACGACTTATGGGTGTTTGGCTCGTTTTGCAAGCAGCCGTCGTTGCCTTTGCTGTCTTTTTCTGTTGAAAACGTCCAGCCAACTTCAGTTTTTGTCCATTGCAGTTGCCGGCTGGTGCGGACAAACTAAAGCGAACTCATTGCGGCTCCGTCTCTTGTGTTTTACCCATCAATTGAAAAAACGATTTGCAACACGCATATTCTTAAACTCGCGTTCGACGTTGGCAGTGTTGCCTTTGGTGATGGTGGTGACCCAAACCCTCGGTCAGACAAACCTGCCTTCGGATGCGTGGCGCACCGCAGCCGACGCGCGAATCGAAGCGATTCGCAAACAGGATTTCCACATTCAGGTGATGGGCGCTCAAGGCCGGCCGGCGGTTGGTGCGCAAGCCGAGTGTCGGCAAGTGCGTCCGGCGTTTCCCTTCGGCGCGGCGATGAGCAAGAAGCTGCTGGACAATCCGCGCTATCAGGAATTTTTCCGCAGCCATTTCAACTGGGCCGTTTTCGACAACGAAGCCAAGTGGTATGCCAATGAACCCGTGCGCGGCGCGGTCAGTTACGCCGATGCCGATGCGCTGCTGGACTGGTGCGAAGCCAATCATATTCTCGTGCGCGGGCACAACTTGTTCTGGTCGCCGGAAAAATGGCAGCCGCCGTGGCTCACCAAACTTGACACGAATGAACTTCGCCAGGCGGTTGAAAACCGACTCGAAAGCGCGACTGCTCATTTTCGCGGACGCTTCCGGCAATGGGACGTGAACAACGAAATGTTGCACGGAAGTTTTTTCCGGGACCGCCTCGGTGAAAACATCGAGCCGTGGATGTTTCAGCGCGCGCATGAACTCGACCCGGACGCAAAACTGTTTGTGAATGATTACAACATTCTTTCGACGGATCAAAATTTCAATGATGTTCAGACCGACGAGTATTTGGCGGAAATTCGGAAATTACTGATGGCAGGTGCGCCGATCCAAGGCATCGGGATTCAAGGTCACATCTGGAACGAAAACATTCTGGCACATCCTGAAGTCATCAAGGAGCGGCTCGACAAAATCGCCGCGCTCGGCCTGCCCATCTGGATCACGGAATTTGACGTGGCGGATGCCGACGAAAAATCCAGCGCCGATAAATTGGATTTGGTTTATCGCACGGCCTACAGTCATCCGGCGGTCGCGGGCATCATGACGTGGGTGCCGTGGGCGGGTGATTCCTGGCGCGGAACAAATGCTGGTCTGGCGCGAGCTGACTGGACATTGAGCGCGGCGGGGCAGCGTTTTGAATCGCTCATGCGCGAATGGTCAACGCAGACCAACGGCCAGACGGACGCTAACGGAATTTTTGCTTTTCGCGGTTTTCCAGGCGAATATGAAATCACCGTCTCCGTTCCCGGCGGCGCGTCCGTCACTAAAACAATTCCTCTGGATGCTGCAAACGCAAAAACAAATTTTATTTTCAATCTGGGCCAGTCCAGCAGCGCAACGGAGCGGGTGATTGCCGCCGATCTTGCCGGAAAATCCGCGCCGATGAGCCGGATGTATCGCGTGTGTGTCGGCGCGGGACGCGCGAACGAGGGATTGCGCGGCGACTGGCAGCGGCAACTCAAACTCTGTCACGACGAACTGGGCTTCGAGTTCATCCGCTT
>Ga0182024_10021874_pt1 | contig 11571 bp, 12 predicted proteins | sample P32metaG_FD_120480 | JGI IMG/M metagenome (GOLD analysis project Ga0182024, IMG submission 120480) | Permafrost microbial communities from Stordalen Mire, Sweden - P3-2 metaG (Illumina Assembly) | ecosystem: Environmental > Terrestrial > Soil > Wetlands > Permafrost | place: Sweden: Stordalen... | reverse complement strand
GACGCGTTCGCAATGGTGAATATTTTATTACCTTTGAAGGATTTGCTTTATTGATTTATGATCAAATCATTAAAAAAGCTGCAACTAATTTCAAATACAATGCAAAGAATGTTTTCTGTATTAACAAAGCGTACGACCCAGATATTGTTCCAAAAACTATAAGAAGTTTAGAGTTAAAACCCGGCGAAGATGCAAAGATTGGCATTTTTAGTTGGACTGGACATCATGGAACTTCACTATATCTTCGAAATATCGATGGTAAAGTAAAAGCATTTTTCTTTAATTCTGAGCCAGGAGAAAAAATTGCAGAGTTCCCTTACGCTGAAGCTTTAAGATTGAAATTTCCAGGTATTGAGCTTTATCAAAATCAAATAGACTTACAGAAAGATTTTTTTTCTTGTACTATTTTTGCTTTTAAATCCCTGCTTTATTTAGCTAAACACGGCGAAGATTTATTTCAATATTTAGACAAAATCAAAAAGGACATTCATTTCGAAAATAATGTCTTCCATGTCAAAGCTGAACATTTACCAGCATCTTTATTAAAATTAACTCAAGGTATTGAAAAAATACAATTAAAACAAAACCAATTAGCATCAATTGTAAATAGTAAAAATGAAACCTTACAACAATATAAACAAAAATACCTCCTAGAAATTAAGGGCAAAAAATTCTGCACTGCCAGCATTCGAAAAAGTTACCGATATTTTGCTAAATTAGAAGCGATGCTAAAGGATTTCGAAATTCAAGCGGAAGACATACCTGTCAAAGAATTCGAAGACCTATCTGGTGTACAACAAATAATTCCATTTCCGGACAATGTCGCTGAACTCATTACTAATTTTTCAGCATTGAAAAAACTTAATCCCTTACCATCGCCTTTGGATGAAATTATTGATGATTTGTCCAAACCTGATTGTAAAAGAAATTTAATTTAGTTTATTTAAATTGATTGTTTGGACTTCTAGGAGGTTCCGGATCTTGGGTTTTTTGTTTCTTAGATGAATCAGTTTCTTCCATAGGAACATCTTTGTCTTCATCACTGACATCTCTAGGCCGTTTTTCACGAGTCACAGATGCTTCTTTAACCACTGCTGATTCAGAAGGTGCTGATGCTGCCTGTAATTTCAAAAAATGGGAAGGATGTATAGCTTTAGAGGCATCAGCCAAATTGCGCATCCATGTCATATTATGGTGTCCACCTTCTAACAGATGTACCCTACCATCAATTACCTTGGCACCTTGTTCTTGTAAAGCTCCTAAAAGTAATTCAGTTGCTTTAACTAAATTTGCAGAACCTTCTTTTGCGTCATACTCTTTTTCTTTTATGCCCGCATCAAAATAGAACGTCAAAGATTTTGGTTTGATATCACGCCCAGTTAATTCATCCCAACCTTTGCGCACCGCTTCTGTAAGATATTCTCTATGTTCACCTTCTTTTTCGGGCAAAATAGCGGTGCCCGTCGTCCATGTAATATCCACTTGAGGCGTTTTTTCATCGACAAATGGAGTTTGTTTATCAACAATCCCTGCTCTCCAGTCTTCCCCATTTTGAATGGGTATATTCCAAGCCATGGGAGATTGGGCAACGACATTTCCAAATACTCCTGGATGCAATAACGCAGTATAGGTTGCTTGTAAACCGCCAGCGCTAATTCCCCAAATTGTTGTATTCTGTGGATCGCGAGTAACATTAAAATGTTTGCGTAATGCAGAGGGTAACGCTGCTAATTTATCTGCAAATTTATCATTGCAGCAGTACTCATGCAGACGCATTGAATATGCATAACCAACAGGCACAACTGGCTCAAGTCCCTTTTTGGTAGCATCTGGTGGCCCACTGTGTGGCTCAATAAATACAACGACAGTGGGCTCTATTTCCTTTTTTGCAACAAGGTGATCTAACACCTCTGGCATGTGCATTTTTCTTATATACTGACCACCATCTAAAGTAATTTGCAGGTCGTATGGTCGAATACGCTTTGCGTCATAACCATGAGGAGTGTAAATAGTTATAAACCGTTCGTGTTGATTAAGTAATTTTTCATCTGGGATTGCAACTGGTCGAAGTTTTCCATTGGCATCAAGTAGAAATGTTTCTAATTTACCTTCTGGTGGGCCATCAACAACTTTATTAACTGGCTGCACTACACCGTTTTTTAAACTAATAAAAGCTTCCGCTAACACCGGGAATTTATCATTGTCTTCCTTGCCAACTACTGCAGCCGTGCTTATTAGAAATCCTTCGCTAACATCTTTACTTTTTATGACTGTAGCACTCCAAGTTCGAGTTTCTTTGTCAAATTCCATTGGAGTTTCAATTGGCTTTTCGCCCTGAGGAAATGTTACCAACATTAGATATTCATTTTCTTTATTTGGATCTTGATAAGAAAAGGTAAATTTCTTTTGGTCCGAATTATCAGGAATATCATGTACGGAAAATTCTAAAACCGGGGAAAGTTTAACTGTTACATCATTGTGAGTTCTCATTCGTTAATTATAACATATACTTACCGTTACAAATGTTTATTGAAAATCAATGGGTTATATTGACTCTAGCAGATAGAATTCATTACACTCGCTGGGCAAATCAAAACTAAAAGGAATTTTAAAATGGCAAGTCCCCGTGACACTTTTTCAGAATTGTTAGAAAAAATTCGTTCCAATGATAAAACTTTAGTAAATTTAAATTTAGCTGGTCCAACTTTTGGAGTTCAAAACGGCTTGTTAGATTATTGTCTGCCAAGTTTCAAAGTTATAAAATTGTGCCAGGCTTTATTAGAAAATAATGTGGTTACAAGTCTTAACTTATCTCGCAATGGTTTAAATAACATCTCCGCGCAATATATTGCGGAAATGTTAATCAATGATACGCGCTGCCATCTCACAGAGTTAAACTTGTCTTGTAATGCTATTGAAGATGCCGGAGCATATGCAATTTCTCAGGCTTTAGAAGAAAACAATACTTTAGAAGTGTTAAATCTTGAAGAAAATGAAATAGAAAAAGAGGGTGCAAATGATTTAGCTAAATCTCTCGCATTTAATAAAAAATTAAAATCTTTAAACTTAAGTTATAACCCTGACTTAGGCTTGGATGCGGCTACCAAAGCAGCGAAAGAATTTGGAAATTCTTTAGCTGTGAATAATCATTTGGTTTCCTTAAATCTTTTTATGAGTAGCTTCCTTCCAGAAAGCGAAGAATTAATTAAAGCTGGGTGTGAAAAAAGCACTTCACTCGAATCTTGTAAAATGGATTCTGAAGAATGGAAAAGATCTAAAGCCAAGAAAGTACCTGGTGAAGTGGTACAAGTTCAAGAGGAAGCCAAACCTGAAGTAAATCACAACAGATATTTCTTTCGTAAACGCAAACATAATATTATTAGTGAATCGCACGCCCCCGCAAAAAATTTGCATCGCAACTAACCTAAATCAAATCAGATGCAAAACTTAAAATTAGTTTTGCATCTGATAGCTTTCAAATTTTAATTTAGAATTAAACTATAACAATTTTCTGCAATGGAACTGATTCTTCCGGTTTTATATCAGAATCCACCCCCGAACTTTGCGACACAGGTCTAAACAATGTCATCCCATGATTATCAGACCCATAAAATTTTTCATTGGCTTTGCGCCAGAGTTCAGCGTAAACACCCTCTAATGCCAATAATTCGGCATGTGTGCCTTGCTCTACGATTTGTCCGGCTTTTAAAACCACAATCATATCTGCATCTACCAACGTTTCTAAACGGTGCGCAACAAAAATTCGTGTTGTATTAGCAAATGCCGCATCAATTGCAGCAATGATTTGTTCAGATGTGCGCGCATCAAGCGCAGAAGTAACTTCATCACCCAACACTAATAATGGTTTGCGCAATAATGCTCTTGCAATTGCAACCCGTTGTTTTTCACCGCCCGATAACCGAATACCACCTTCACCGACCGTAGCATCCAAACCATGTTTTTCAATGAGTGATAATAAACCTGCGCCGGTAGCAGCTTCTATAATTTGCGCGTCAGTCGTATCGATGAGACCGTAAGCGATATTTTCGCGCAAGGTTCCATCAATCAATGCAGTTTCTTGTGGGATGTTTGCAATGGCGGCACGTAAGTGTTTTACCCCTACATCTTTAATATTAACGTTACCAATTAAAATTTCACCATCCGTTGCTTCATAAAGCCGCGGGATTAAAGTAATCAATGTTGATTTACCAGAACCTGTAGCGCCTACTAAACCAACCTTCTTACCTGCTGGAATTCGCAATGAGATGCCATGTAACACTTCTTCTTGCGGTTTTTTATCATCCGGTTTTGGTTGATAGCGAAATCGAACATCGCGTAATTCTAATGTTGCTTCTCCCGGAGATAATTTGAACTCAACGTCAGGATGCGCATCAACTAATTGCGATGGTGTGTTAATAGCATTAATTACATCTTTTAAACCAGCTACTGCAGAAATTAATTCTTGTAAGCCACCAGCTAAGTTAGTTACAGGTCCAATCAAACTGCCTACATATGAACTTAAAACAATTAGTTGGTTAATGGTTAGTTTGCCCGAATGTACACCCTGTGCTCCTAACATAACTGCTATAACATATCCCGAACAAGCAATTATATTCTGACCAAGATTAGTTTTCGCAATAAACTCATTAATCCTGGTATTAGCATCTGCGTCATTTTCTATATATATTTTAACTTTATTTAATTCCGCTTCCTCCGCGCCAAAAATTTGAATCGTAGGGAATCTAGTTAAGAAGAAAGAAATTCCTTCACCCGCTTGAATACCAGTTTTTAATTGATAATCACGTCTTTTCACTAATGGCGAAACCATAAAACTGCTAAAGATGCCCATAGCAACAACTGTGCCTGCAACGATAAAACCATAAGTGGGTCCATTCCATTTGGCGACAAAGGTGGCTGCAATTCCAGTATTAATAAGTGCCGGTGCAATTTGATTAAATGTAGCGTTCAGGATTGGGGTAACAGTCATGTAAGGTTTAAAAGCTAAGTTGCTCGCTTTTCCTTGTTTTAAATTTTCATATTCTTCGCGAGATTGAGCTAAAAACACCTTTAAATAACGTGCGACTAATTTGCCTGCGGCACGAGGACCGATAGGAGCAAAACCTATATTTTGAATTGAACTTGCAAAACTACTAACGCAGTAACTAGTAGCATAAGCGCCCGCGGCCACAATTGCGCCTGCACGTAAACCTAAAACATGACTATTAGATTCATCTTGCAAATCGGCTAGTGCTTGACCCCAAAGAACTGGGATAAGTACACTACCAACTGCAGAAGTAACAGTTCCAAGCCCAGTCCAGAATAATGGACCTATGTTTTGACGGGTAAAAGTTAGAGGCGCCAGAGCACTAAACGCTTTTGAAAAGCGATTATTTGCAAATTTAGCCTCTAGTTTGGCCTTTAGCCTGGTGCCGCACATAATCCACCTATCTGTTCAATAAGTGAACATTATATACAAAAAATGTACAATTGGATAGGGGGAAAATGACCTATATGTTTTTTATTTATCAATATAACTTATTGATTTTATGGAGATTTTCAAAATTTAAGGAAATTTTTTTTCAATTATGCTGTTTTTGAACATTTTCTTTGGAGCCAATGATCCAAGTTCATTTGGAGGAGCTTGTCCATATGGTGAATTAGTCTGACATCTAATCCACCATAAAAGTTTTAAGGAACTTTGGTTAGACCAAGTTTTCCTGAAGGGACTGTCACCGCATTTTCTTTAACATCTTGAACCGCCCTTGCGAATAATCGCACTCCTCCAGGATAATAGATTTGTCTTTTTTCTTCTTTAGTATTTTCAGCATCGAGGATTTGATAGGAATTTGTATTTGGTCTTCTTAACATTTTTTATTGCTCCATTTGATAATATTATTTTCCAATTTTGTGATCTAAACTACCAACTTAGCCCCTTCGGTAGCGGAGGCATGGGAGGAAGCGAAGATTTTGAAAACATTCTAACTTTGAACTCAGATTCTGGATTTTTAACTACTCCAGGTTGCAAATATTTTTCTATCTCATCACGCATCGCCATAGACTCAACTAAAGCATTGATATTCTCGAAAATATTTTCTAGTTTTATGGAAAATTTTTTTCCTAAAGCTAGAGATGCATATTCCTTATGTCGTTTATCCAAAAGATCTAACAACATTTGTTCTTCAGGCAAAAAATCCTTTGCATTAGTTGGCACAGGAGGAAAGCAAAATAATCCTTTATGTTTGGACATTGCTAATTTTAGGGAGCGTAGATAACTATCAGTTAAAATCCTTATTTTTTCTTCTACTCGATGAATGCGACCTTGGGAATGAGAAGCCTTCACCAGTTCAAACGAATTAAATTCTTCAATTATTTCCTTAGTTTTTTTCTTTATATTATCAATCAGCGGTTTAATAATTTCCTTAGCAGCAGCGACTACTTCAACTGATAAATTATTACTTCTTGGTTGAGCCATAAATTTCCCTTATAAAAATAATTATAATTTGTACAATCAATGCCGTGATTATATGGAGCTCATCATTAGGTGGCAAACAATTTAATAAAATACTAAATGAACAAGTTGATGTTTTCGCTCACTCATTGTATATATCCAATTTAATAATAATTATAAGAAGGGGAACCATGATTACTCGCAAAAATCATTTTTTAGTTGAAAGACTTTATTATCTCCTTTACCAAAACAAATTAGATGAGAATCAATTGAGGGAAGCTTGTACCCTAATTGATGCCATTAAGGCACTAGAATCATTACAAGCAACGATCTTAAAACAAGAACTCGCTATATATAGCGATTTTCAAAAACAATTCCCCCGTACTGAAATTGAATTACAAGTTATTTCTTTAAATGCCAAAGATAGTGAGGACTGGTCTCCTCTTGGCGTAGCAGTATCCAAAGGACGCGCAACCATAGCAGCCAAACTACTTGCGGCGGGAGCTAATGTAAATCAACAAAATGGCCGATGGGGCAGAACAGCTTTAATGGAAGCAGCTAAAGAGGAATTTGATGAGTGTGTAGATCTACTTCTTAAAGCTAAAGCTAATGTTCACTTGACTGATCCAGAGGGATATTCAGCACTTAAGATTGCACGTATTATGGGTAACGAAAAAATAATCTGGCAATTGGAATCAGCAGAGAAAGCCAGCAAAGATAACCCGCCAGCACCTCAAGCAGAAGCAAGCAAAGAAGAAAAAGTCAGCTCTTTTGGTCTTAAACGATAGTATTATAAATGGTGTCAGACACGTGTCTGACACCATGGGTACGACCTAACGCGAAGGGGTAAATTTAGCATTGCTGCGATTATCTAAAAATTCTGAAGATTCAGGATCAACTTTTTTTAATGCTTCGAGTTTTTGAGTATTCGCAGCAATTTGAGCAGCTAATTTCTCTTTTGCTTCGGCATGATTTTCCATTCGCCTGGTTTGTTCTTTTAAATCAGAAGTTAATTTATTAACAATACTTTGATGATCCTCTTTACGATGTTGTTTGTGCTCATCTAAGTACTTCTGCATTCTTACTCGTTTTTCTGGTGACAACTTACTTAAGTCTATATCGCTTAAATCGCTTAAGATATCACACAGTTTTTTTTCGTTTTTTGCATTTTTTTCCTGTGCTTCATGCAATGGCGCTAACGGATTATAATAACTGTCCCCAAAACAAGCGAAACGTACTGGTTGCTTGAATGCTTGCGGTATTGCAGTTAAGCGAGAGGCTGATCTTGCTACTGATGATCCAGCTAGTGTTGCAACTCTTCTTCCAAACATAGTATAACTCCTTATATTATATTTTAATCCGCGCCCATTGTAATCCTCGGCACCGAATTGTTGAAGACCCTGGCTTATTTTCATATACTTGGCTGTCTTAACTTTACCTAATGAGAATAAAATGAGCTTGAGCGTAGGCGATAAAGCACCGGATTTTTGTTTGCCCTCTGATAGTGACAAGTCGGTGTGCTTAAAAGACTTCCTGGGTAAGAACGTTATCCTATACTTCTATCCAAAGGATAATACCCCGGGATGTACACGCGAAGCCTGTGATTTTAGGGATGCTATGCCCCAATACGTTAACAAAAATACTGTTATTTTAGGGATTTCTAAAGACAGCCCAACAAAACACCGAAAGTTTATAGATAAATATACCTTACCATTTCCTCTGTTAGCTGATGAAAATGGTGATGTATGTGAACTCTATGGGGTCATTGATAAAAAAAGTTTGTTTGGCAAAACCTTTTTAGGAATTAACCGTTCCACTTTTTTAATTGATGAGAAAGGAATCATTCGCAAAATTTGGCGAAAAGTAAAAGTTAATGGACATACCAATGATATCCTCTCCTCCATTACTTGAGAAAAATATGAAAACTGCAATCACACCTACGCGCGCGCAAAATTATCCTGAATGGTATCAACAAATCATTAAGGCGGCAGATTTAGCTGAAGCTTCTCCAACGCGTGGTTGCATGACCATTAAGCCTTGGGGATACGCCATTTGGGAAAATATCCAACGAATTTTGGATGATGAATTAAAAGCAACAGGACATAAAAATTTATATTTTCCGTTGTTAATTCCTGCCAGCTTTATTGCAAAAGAAGCTGAACACATTGAAGGCTTTGCTAAAGAATGCGCGTTGGTTACGCATACCCGTTTAGCTAAAGATGAGAATGGTAAATTGGTGCCAGCAAGCCCGCTCGAAGAACCTTATGTAATTCGTCCAACATCTGAAACCATCATTGGAGAAGCTTTTTCTCGATGGATTCAGTCGTATCGCGATTTACCTATGCTCACCAATCAATGGGCGAATGTAATGCGCTGGGAAATGCGCACACGCATGTTTTTACGCACCAGCGAATTTTTATGGCAAGAAGGTCACACAGCACATGCATCCAAGCCAGAAGCTGAAGAAGAAACCGCAAAAATTTTAGATGTATATGCTGATCTTGCTGAAAATTATTTGGCGATGCCAGTTATCAAAGGTGAAAAAACTGCAAGCGAGCGTTTTCCAGGCGCTGATCATACTTATTGTATTGAAGCGATGATGCAAGATAAAAAAGCTTTGCAAGCAGGAACTTCACATTATTTAGGGCAAAATTTTTCGAAAGCATTTGGGATTAAATTTTTAAATAAATCCGGCCAAGAAGAATTTGCTTACACCACTTCGTGGGGCGTATCCACACGTTTAATTGGTGGCCTAATCATGACCCATAGTGATGATGATGGCTTGGCACTCCCTCCTAAAGTTGCGCCTTTACATGTGGTGATTTTGCCAATCGTGCATAAAGAAGAACAACGTGAAGGGATTTTAAATTATTGCGACCAGCTCGCGAAAGCATTAAATCAAATTCAATACGGCCATCGCAAGATTCAGGTTGAGGTGGATAAACGCGACTTGCCAGGTGGCGAAAAAACTTGGAGCTGGGTGAAAAAAGGCGTACCCATTCGGATTGAAGTTGGCGAAAAAGAACGTACTGCCGATTCTGTTTACATGGGACGACGAGATAAAGAATATAAAGATAAGTCTGGTGTTCCTCAACAACAGTTCATAGATTCAGTGGTTGCTATCTTAGATGAAATTCAAGCTAATTTATTTAATCGCGCTAATGAATTCTTGAAAAAACATACCATCGAAATTAATAGTAAAGAAGACTTCTATAAATTCTTTACAGATGACAACCTAGGTGGATTCGCACTTGCTCACTGGAATGGCAGTGGCGAGATTGAGGCTCAGATTAAAAAAGATTTGAACGTTACTATTCGATGTATTCCTCTGGAATCATCAGCGGCTGGCAAATGCATTTTTTCTGGCGAACCTAGTGAAAAAAGGGTTATTTTTGCTAAAAGTTATTAATTTTTAGGGGGCTTAAGTGCCCCTTTCTTGCCCTTTTAAGATGACTCCCACCCCCAAAATATGCTAACCTTTCACCACTTTTTATTATCAAACTGGTTAAAGGATCGTAAGATTTATGAGCAATATTCAAGATTTAGAAGCTACTATCAAACAATTAAGCGCAACCGGTAAGGGTATTCTTGCAGCTGATGAAAGCTCTGCAACTATCACCAAACGTTTTGAAGCTGTTGGGATTACCTCTAACGAAGATAATCGTCGTGCTTATCGCGAAATGTTGATTACTACTCCTAATATTTCTGAATTCATTGCTGGTGTGATTTTGTTTGATGAAACCTTGAATCAAAAAACCTCTGACGGCACCACCTTCCCCGAAAAATTAAAACAACTTGGTATTGTTCCTGGAATTAAGGTTGATAAAGGTTTAGTGAGTCTTCCTTTTACCGAAGAACAAACCACCCAAGGTTTAGATGGTTTAGCAGAAAGATTAGTTGATTATCGCAACAAAGGCGCGCGTTTTGCAAAATGGCGTGCAACTTATGCAATTTCCAGCACCACGCCAAGCAGATTGGCAATCAAAGCTAATGCAGAAAGTCTTGCTTGCTACGCTGCACTTTGTCAAGCCAATGGCATTGTGCCAATTGTTGAACCAGAAATTTTAATTGATGGTGAACACACTATTGAGCAATGCAGTGAAGTATCTGAAAAAGTTTTACATGCTGTGTTTCACGCATTGAATCGTCACAAAGTTAAACTCGAACTGATGGTGTTAAAACCCAGTATGGTTATCAACGGCAAAAAATCTTCCGCTAAAGCCACTGCAGAGCAAGTTGCAAAAGGTACTATTACTATTTTAAAACGTACCGTACCTGCAGCTGTTCCCACCATTAACTTTTTATCTGGTGGTCAGAGTTGCGAAGAAGCTACTGCAAACTTAAATGCAATGAATCAACTTTTCAGTCCATTACCTTGGAATGTTAGTTACTCATATGCACGCGCACTCCAAGAATATCCCATGAAAATTTGGAAAGGTCAGGCTGCTAACGTAGCGGCGGCGCAAAAAGCATTTTATGAAAGAGCTAAATTAAATAGTTTAGCTGCGACAGGTAAATACAGTGCTTCTATGGAGAAAACTCCATCCTTCGCATAATTGGTTTCTGCCCTGCATTATGCAGGGCAAATTTTTGTTAAAAAGGAAATTTAACGATGACAACATTGATAAATACCGTAGATGCGAAGGAACAATTTGCTGATTTGCTTAACCTTGTTGTACACAATAAAGAACGAATTATTTTAACCCGCCGCGGAAAAGAAATTGCCGCCTTTATCCCCATCGAAGATTTAGAATTGTTGTACGCCAATGAAGAAAAAAATGACTTACGTAATGCAGTGGATGCATTAAAAGAAGCACGCCAAGATGGCATGCTAAGCTTGGAGCAATTGAAAGAAAAATTAGGAAGTTAAATGGCAACTACTCCTTATAATATTTTAATTTCGCCAAAAGCAGTTGCTCAGCTAGGGGAATTGTCGGTTAAACAACAAAAATATCTCATCCGTTTAATTGAAGCTTTAGCCGTGAATCCAAGGCCCCCGGGTTCTAAAAAAATCAACGGCATGCATGGATTATATAGTGACTCAATCGAGCAATTTCGTTTGATTTACAAAATTGAAGATCAAGAGGTGTTGTTGTTGTTAATAAAGTGAGAATGTGGCGGTG
>Ga0182024_10021873_pt1 | contig 11572 bp, 7 predicted proteins | sample P32metaG_FD_120480 | JGI IMG/M metagenome (GOLD analysis project Ga0182024, IMG submission 120480) | Permafrost microbial communities from Stordalen Mire, Sweden - P3-2 metaG (Illumina Assembly) | ecosystem: Environmental > Terrestrial > Soil > Wetlands > Permafrost | place: Sweden: Stordalen... | reverse complement strand
GGGAAACTGCGCCGTTTCCCGTGAACTCGTATTGCACGGATCGCTTTTGGCGAGGCTACCACGCGCTACCGGTGCAAGTGCGGGAGACGGCGGATAAAAATTACGCACTCTGGGCCAAAAACTCCGACCATGGCTCGTTGCGCTTCAAGCCGATTGGGGACGGCTTCTGGTCGGTGCGCGTGGGCAAGCATTATCGGTCCGTAGGCTTTCGCGAAGGCGAGGACATCACCTGGGTCTGGATTGGCCCACACTCCGAATATGATCACCTGTTGCGGGCGTTAAAAACGCTGCGGCCTATCTAACGGATGGGAAGTTACCACTGCGTTTGATGGGTTTGATGCGTTGGGTTTGGGGAAAAGAAGTGTTTTAGTGCGTAGTGTCTTAGTGCTTAGTGGGGGGAAGAAGAGAAAAAAACCAGGGATGGCACGGATGGGAAGTTGCTTTTTCGGGGTTGCCGGGGTCGATGCTTTGGGGTTAACTAAAAGACAGTTCCTTGCTACTGATTCAAAAATATCATTGCTCCTGATTGTAAATTCCCTTTCCTTGGTCACTATGAAGTCATGTAGTTCAGCCCCCGAGGCTTCAACAAGCTTCATCCTCCGCTTTCAAGAACTGACAGAGTTGAACTGCACAGGTCGACAAGATGCGACAATGACCAAGACTAAGGTCGCAAGGGAGCAGCCGGATCAAAGTAGTATTGTTTCGTTGTCTGGAACAAAAACCTCAACTGCGGGCGGCAGAGAGATACCGGACGACGATCTAAGCAGCCATTGCCATCATTTCATCCCTCGCCGGTGAAGCCATTTTATGAAAACTTCCTTTTTACTGCGTTTTCAGGAGTCATGCGCTAACAAGGACAGATCCATTGGCGTTCATGGAACCCCGTCCAAGATCCTGCCAATTCGAGAGGCACAAAACCACCACTCTCGTGCTATCGTCGACGCACCACTAACGGGCATTCCTGCGATTATTGCCGGGACAACAACTCTCACGCTTGCCGGGCATGAGGCGTCCGACACAGATCCTGATCGAAAGAAGTTTCATGCCATACCTCGCGCCCCTGATCCTTTCCAATAGTCATGACTTTACGTAGATTAGCTCCTGGGGTTTCGACCGGTTTCATCCTTCGTTTTCAAGAACTGGGAGAGTCTAACTGTGTAGATACCGTAGATGCGACAATGACCAAAGCCACAGTCCTACGGCGAAAACCTGACCAGAACAGAACGATTTCCTTGTCAGGAACGAAGACTTTAACTGAGATCAGAGGGAGAGAGGCGGGAGACAATGATCTAAGTAGCTATTGCTACAATATTATCCCTCGTATATGAAATCGATATATGAAACCTGCGTTTCTTTTACGTTTCCAGGAGTCGTGTGTTGAGCGAGAGGCATCCCGTCACAATTCTCGTACCATCGTGCGCGCGTCATTATTTCAGGGAACTACAGTCGTGCTAGCACTTCATGCCGGGACATCAACTCACACTCGCATCGGACATGAGGCATCAGATACAGATCCAGACAGGAAGAAATTCTATGCCCTTCCCCGATGCTCCTGATCCTTTCCAATAGTCAGGATGCAACGACAAACTACCTTGCAGAACAGCTTGGAAAAAAAGGCGTCAGTTTCATACGTCTAGACACCGACACAATTGTAACAGATGCAACATTTCACTATCAAATTGGTATTCCACGATTAAGCATCGCTGGAAACCAATACACGCCAGATAAATTTTCGAACGTCTGGAATAGACGTCCTGAACGGCTTAGGTATTCGTCAGTTGAAGAATCTCCGGAAAGAAAACTGGCACTTGATGAATGGACCGAGGTGCTAGAAGCATTCTTGGCGCACATTCCAGTAAACCGCTGGATGAACCATCCTTCTGTTAATGTGGCAGCTTCCCACAAACTTAACCAACTCACTACTGCGGCTAAAATAGGATTTGTCGTCCCAAAGACCTTAGTCACGCAGGACAAGGATCGATTGCACCAATTCTTCGATGAATGCAGAGGCAAAATTATAACAAAGCCAATGTCTTCAGGGTACATCAAGCGCAGAGACAGTGAAAACGATTCGCTTATCTATACAAATCCAGTACCAAAAGACGCTCTTAGTGATCTCTCGGATTTGGAAAATTGCCCTACACTGTTTCAGGAATTCGTTCAGAAAATTGCTGACGTAAGAATTACTATCGTAGACCAAGAAATCCATGCAATTGAATTGAAAGCTCTGGAATCAGATGGTTCACAGCGATGCGACGTCCGCAGGAACAATATGGATGATGTAGTTTACCGCGAAATTTCACTACCATTGAAAATTGAAACAACACTACGAACGATCATGCGTCACTACGGTTTAAGATTTGGCGCAATCGACATGGCGACAACAACGAACGGGGAGTGGGTGTTTTTCGAAATAAATCCGAATGGCCAATGGGCGTGGCTTGATCTCGTGGGTGCGGCAAACATAGCCGGTTCGTTTACAAGATCATTTGCCAATAGCTAGATTTAATTTTACCATGGCAACGCCAAAGATAATTGCTCGGATAATTGGTACTTCCAGACATCTACTCGAGTTTTTATTAGATGGCATTACCTTCCTTTCAATCCGCCTCTATGGCATCGAGGATTGTACCCTTCTGGATGTTAGACATGGCTACTATAAAAATGCCCCGGCCAAACCGCTTAGTTTCGACCAGGCTAAGGATCTGGACTTGCTGCTTTTGGAATCAAAGGAATTGCTAAAGACAGCCAACGCTCGAAGAGAAGCCGTCACGGACAAGTGCAAGACGTTGCTTACAATAGTTTCCTTACTCTTAGCGATTATAGGGGCATTGTTTCCGAAGTCATTTGTTTCATCCGAGTTCTGGATGCGCATAGTATTCTTTATTGCGATATTTCTCTTATTCTGGTCAGTCATCTTGCTTTTGCGTTACTTCTACGTCGGAATTGAGCGCTCGCTTGCCATCACCCAAGACGATGTAAATCTTGACAGTGCTAATCTAAAAAGAACGCTCATCGATGACTATATTACTTGTCAGGCTGCGACCGATTCCCGAACGAATTATCTTACAGATATATACAAAGTCGCTCTAGGGTATTTCTTGGGAGCCTTTTTTGCGATTTTATGTCTTTTCTCGATTAATTATCTATTTCCGTCTGATGACAGTGATTCGACGAGTATAATCCTAAAATTACGATCAAATCCTGCACTTATCAATTTACTGCAGGGCCCAAGAGGTGATGTAGGCCCTACGGGTGAAAAAGGATCTCAGGGCGACAAAGGTGATAAGGGCGACAAAGGTGATAAGGGCGACAGGGGAAATTCGGCCACGCTAAATCATTCTTGAACGCGGACAGGAGTAGCAGTTGCTGTTACTGACAGGATATTGCTTTTTCGGGGTTGCCGGGGCCGGGGCGGCGTTAATTCATTAAGAAAAGAAGCGCGGGCTGAAGCACCGCGCTACGAAGAGTGGCGTGGCTTTTTCCTGAGGTTTTTGAATGCCGGGCTAGTCTTTGGTGAGGGAGAGGTCGTCGGCTTCGAGCCAGTCGCCGGGGTTGGCGTCGGAGTGGAGGCCGAGGACGCATTGGCCGGTGGTGATGGGGATGTGGGGGATGGTGACTTGGGTCCAGCGATCGAGGCGGTGGTTGAGGGGGGTGTCGAGTTCGGCGGCGCCGTAGTCGCGGGCGAAGATTTGGGCGGTGTTCTGGCCGCCGCTGCTTTTGATCCAGGCTTTGAGGGTGTAGTTGCCGGGGGGGAGGCCGGAGACGGTCTGGGTGAGGTCGGCGGTGTAGCCGGAGGTGGCGTATTGGCGGAGGGATCACTGGCCGGTGTGGGCGTCGTGGGAATTGCGGTTGGGGCCGTTGGGGGTGTTGGGGGAGCTGAACCAGCCGGCGAGGGTGCTTTGGGGGCCGAGCCAACTGACGAGGCTGAAACTGCCGATACGCATGAGGACGCCGGTGAGCTCAAGGGCTTTGAGGTATTTGAGAATAAAAAGGTTCAGCAGATTTGAGGTCATGAATTTGGGGTAGCCGTGCCCGGCAATCGCGGCAATAAAAATTACCCATGGGGGCCGACCTGACGGACGTTTTCATCATGGACGGCCGTTGGCAGATTCAGCTTCTCCAGGGTTGACAGCAATGGCCTGCCCCCGCGTTCACCGGCACCGGCACAGGTATAGAACGCGCCGTCGTAAAGCACGACGCCGGTGCCGTGCCGGCCTTGGAGCATCGGCGGGAGGTTGCGCCACCGGCCCGTCCGCGTATCCAGTGCCTGCACCTGCGCGTGCGCGGGCAACTGCGTCATGCTTTCGCCGCCGAAAACGATGAGGTCCGAGCCCACGGCGAGGGTGGCGGCCCCGGCGCGGGGCAGGGGCAGGTTGTCGGCGGCGGGCAGGGTGGACCAGCTTTTCTTCGCAAAGTCGTAGACGTCCACCTCGGGAATGGTGAGGTCGAAAACCTGGTTGGTGATCGCGGAAGTCCGGCGGCCGCCGGCGGCGTAGATTTTTCCGTCAATGATGGCGGCCTCGAAGTGGTCGCGGACGCGCGGCGCGTCGGGCAGCACGGACCAGGCTCCCGAATGGAAATCGTAGGCGTCACACCAGTTCACCCAGCCGTCGGTGTGGCCGTTGCGAATGCCACAGACGAGGTAGAGTTTGCCATCATGGATGACGGCGCCGGCACTGCCGCGGCGGCGGTTGGCGGGAATGGCGTCACCCCACGACCAGGCGTCCTTTTGGGGATCGTAGATGAGAATCCGGTCGAGGGGCTGCTCGCGCGGATATTTCCCGGTCATGGCACAGGCGAGATAGATGCGGCCTTCCCATACGACGGGCTGGAAGTGGTGGGCTTCGATGGGCGGTGGAGCGCCGTGGGTCCAGGCGCGAGTTTTCGGATCGAAGATGTCGACAGGATGGATGCCCCGGCCGCCCAGGAGGTAGAAGCGGCCCCCGCTCTCGACGAATGCGCATTCCTCCCGCGGCGTAAACTGTCCGCTGGCGGGAACCACGGTGGTCCAGGCCGGGGCATCGCCGGTCATGGCGAAAACGCTGGGAATGGCGATGAATGCCGTTCCGGAGAGGAGCAGGAAAGAAAGGAGGGTGGTGAAGCAGCGGATGGGCGAATGATTCATCTTGGGGGCGAGATTTGAGCCTGGGGTGGCCGGGTTTAGAGATGGGAAATTGTCATTTCGGAGTTGCCGGGGGTTGGGTTTCTTTCATCCCTGACGGGACTGGATTTGTATTGTTGCACGGTGCCCAGCCATGAAGGGCTGGGTTATTATCAGGGGGACGCACTGGCTGAGCAGTTTTATTGGGCGCAGGGGCTCAGTCAGGCGGCGTATTTCAGAGGTTGGAACACAATGGCTAGCGCAGGAGGGCGGCGGCGGTCCAGAGCACGGGGGCCATGCCGTGGAGTTCGTCGGCGGCGGTGAGGATTTTGTTGTCGTTGGGGCGGTTGAGGTAGTAGGCGACGGGATCGGGGGGGGGCTGAACGGGTTTGCCGTTGCGGTCGACGGGGGGCCATTTGTTGGTGCCGCCGCAGACGTCGAGGATGTTGTTGTCCTGGTCGAGTTTGGCGACGAGGCCGAGCCAGGCGTGGCGGGCGGCGGGGCCGTAGGTGGGGCCGTCGAGCCAGTGTTTTTTGACGCCGGTGACCATGGCGTAGGCGAACATGGCGGAGCCGGAGGTTTCGGACCAGGCTTCGGGGTGGTCGAGGAGTTGTTTCCAGAGGCCGTCGGCGCCTTGATATTTGAGGAGGCCGGCCATCATTTTTTTATAGCCGTCCATGAGGTGGGGATAGCGGGGGTCGGTGGCGGGGAGGTCGCTGAGGAGTTGGGCGAAGCCGGCGGCGACCCAGCCGTTGCCGCGGCCCCAGTAGTAGGGGGCGTCAGGGCCGTGAAAGAAGAGGCCGGTGGGCTGCTGGAGTTTGTCAAGGTAGCTGGTGAAGAGCTGGGCGGTGTGGTCGAGGTATTTTTTGTCGCCGGTGGCGCGGTAGGCCTGGAGCTGGACGATGGGGAGCATGAAGAGGTCGTCGACCCAGTAGCGGGCTTCCTTGGAGTAGTTGCCGTCGGGGAGGAAGACGTTGGCGAGCTGGTCGTCGGCGAAGCTGAGGCCGAGGGGGAGGTATTTTTTGTCCTTGGTGACGAGGTAAATTTCGAGGGGGACGGCGCCGAAGACGTGGTAGTCCACGTGTTCCTGGCGGGACATGTGGGCAGTGCCGTTGGGAGTGAGGAAGAGGTCGAATTTTTTGACGAAGGTATCCTCAAGGGTGGTGTTGTTGGTGGTGTGGGCGAATTTGAGGGCGCCATACCAGGCGATGACCTCGGGATAGATGACGTAGGGGCTGCGGCTGTTTTCGAAGCGGAATTTACGGGCGGCAACGTTTTCGGCGATGTTGGTGCCGACGGTTTTGGGGTCGGCGCCGGCCGGCCAGTTGGAGAAATAGGCGGTGGTGTTGGCGGGAGCGGCGGAGGAATTGCCCGAGGTTGCGGCGGGGCTGGCGGTGGGGTTCGCGCTGGATTGGGCGAAAGCAGGCTGGGCGAGGCCGGCGGCGAGGAGCAGCGCGAGCGGGACCAGGCGGGTGAGCGCGGAGGTGGGGCGATGGAGTAGGTGCATGGGGATGGCCGGACGTTAATAACGCGCGGCGGGGTGAATCGTTTCAACAAATGCGGGAGGGAGGGGCGAGATAATTTTGCGGAAGGCAAATGCGGGAGTGGGTGACATTCAGGGCGTGGCGGGGGCGAGGGTTGGGGGGTTGGTGGTGTCGGGGGGGATCCATCCGTAGGCGGCGAGGAGGCGGCGGAAGCCGGGGTTATCGGCGGAAAGGGGCGGGAGCCAGAGGGCGATATAATCGCGGTTCCACCAGCGGCCGTCGGGGTTGCCGGGTGGGGCGAAGGAGTATTTGTAGAGGGTGGCGCGGATGTAGAGCGGGGGTTTTTTGGGGAAGGGGTTGTTGGCGAAGAGGCTGAGAGCGCCGGGGTCGTTGTGGAGGAGTTTCCAGACGAGGTGGAAGGTCCAGGGGTATTGGTCGGGAGTGCCCATGGCGGCGAACCACATGCGCCAGTCGAGGCGGAGTTGGTAGGGGGCGATTTGGGGCGGGCGGCGGTAAAGGTCCACGGGGAGGCCTTTGTAGAGGTAGGGTTTCCAGATGGCGTGGTCGTCGGGGACGGGGTCGTCGGTGCCTTCGAAGACGATGTTGTCGCGCTCCTTGCCGACGGAGCCGAAGGCGCCGTAGGTGTTGACGAGGTCGAACGGGTCGAAGGAGGCGTTCATCATCTGTTGTGATGAGACGAGATTGAGGACGGGATTGAGGCTGAGCAGCGCGACGAGGGCGGTGACGGCCCAGGCGGTGTAGAGTTGGGGGCGGGAAGGCAGGGCGGCTGCGGCGGCGCGTTCGGCGCGGCGGACGAGGGCGGGGGGAAGCAGGCGCGCCCAGAAGGAGTCGTCGAAACAGGCGAGGGCGGGAATGATGGTGAGCCAGTTGAGGAAGGAGAGGTTACCGCTGAAGATGAGGACGGTTTGAAAGCCGATGATGACGACGCCGGCGGTGTGCCGGGCCAGGCGCGGCCAGAATACGAACCAAGGCGCGACGAGCTCGGCGACGTGGGTGAAGAACGTGCCGGCGCGCAGAAGGATCTTGGGCAGGAAGTGGAACCAGCGGCTGAGGGGATTGGGGATGGGCTGGGTTTCGAAGTGGTAGTAGAGGGCGGTGAAGTCGCGCCAACTGGAATCGCCACGGAGTTTGATGAGGCCGGAGCCGAGCATGATGCGGAAGATGAGCCAGCGGAAGAGAACGATAATTTGGATCGGCGGGGCGCGGTTGGGAAAGGGACGGGCGTCGAGGAGGGGGCAGAGGAAAATGGCGAGGAAGCCGGTTTCGAGGAGTTGAAATTCCCAGCCGTAGCCATACCAGTCGCCCTGGCCGATGTGGACGAAGGACATGTAGAGGATCCAGAGAACGGCGAGCAGGATGGCATTGGCGAAGCCGGCAACGACGACGCAGGCGAGGGCGAAGCCGAGCCAGGCGGCGGCCTGGAGCACGGCGTCTGCGTGCGAGAACCAAAACAGCGACGGCAGGGCGAGGAATCCCGCGTAGGTCGAGCCGGTGGCGTCGCGGACGCGGTCGAGGTAGAGGCCGGCGGGAGTGAGGCCGTGTTCGCCGATGAGGGGAAGATTTTGGTTGGCGGCGACGAGGAAGGCGACGGCGTAAACGAGGCCGAGGAGGCGCAGGAGAACGAAGCGCGTGAGCCAATACGAGGCGGGAGGACGCGGCGGGGAGAGCGGGGCGTCCGAAAATACAGTCCAGGCGCTGGGGGTGGACATGCGGGGGGCGTCGCCCGATGGGTTAGGGCGAAGGTTTGCCCTGAACCCGGACTTCAGGCAAAGCCGCCGCCTGACCGGGAGGCAGGGAGGTGAGGGTCAGGCGGATAAACTGGCAGTGGTCGTTTTTGGCGCAGGTGTCCTGGCGGACTTTGGCGGTGCTGGTTGTTTGAGTCTGATCGGAGAGGAGCGTCCAGGTTTTGCCGTCGAGGGAGCCCTCGATTTTGTACTGGTAATTTCCGTCGCCGGGAAAGGTGGTTTCCACCGTGGTGACGGAGAACGGGTTTTCCAAATCGACCTGCCACCAGGCGCCCGGTTTGTCATCGGCGGCGGACCAGAAGGTGGAGTCGCTGCCGTCATCGGCGAGGGCGGCGCTGTGACCCGGGGCTTCGCTGCTGGCGTTGGTCGGGCGGTTCAAGGCGACGTTCTGCGGATTGGCGTCGGCGGCGGGGCGGGCCCGCACGTAGCGTTGGTAGGGGCGATCAGGAGCCAGGGGGGTTTGGCCAGGGACGAAGGAAGGCTCGCCGGTGGTGGTGATGGTAATGGTGGCATCCGGCAAACCGGGAGAGGAAGCGCGAATGACCGAAGTGCCGGCGGAGTAGGAACGGAACTCCATGGCCGCCTGACCGTCGAGGATGGCGATGTCGGATTGGGAATCAAAGGAGATGGAGCGGCCGGTGGGGAATTCGCCGGGGCCCGAAACAATCGTGAAGGTGACCGGAGGCGAATTGCTCAACGGCAGGCCATTCTGGTCCTCAACGGTGACGAGGAGCTGGGAATCGTCGGTGGCGTCGGTGCCGTGAATGGTGGTTTTGTCGGCGGTGAGGGAAAGCCTGGCCGGGGTTCCTGGCTGGGGCCAGGCGGGAGGAGGAATTTGGAGGAGGGTGTCGCGGTACCAATACCAGGAACGTTTGGGAATGCGGAAGTAATCGACCAAGCCTTTGGAGCCGGCGATGTGGCCGAATTGGGTTCCGTAATCGAAGCCGCACCAGATGACCTGGCCGCTGCGCCAGGCGTACTCGGGCGTGTCGGCCTGCAATTCGCGGGCCTTGAACTGGCCGTCGTAGTGGCCCGGGCGGTCGGTGGAAACGCTGCCGTATTCGGTGACGGCGCTGGGAATGCCCGGGTTGATGAAGAGCCGGGAACCATCGCCGTTGTAACCGGCGACGTCGCCGAGCTTGTCGATTGCGCCGCGCTGGGCGCCGCCGATGGCGGCCGGGCGGGTGGGATCGAGCTGGTGCGTGAGTTTGACGAGGGTGGTGAGCAGGCCGCGGACTTTGTCCATGTCCGTTTTCTCGGAGAAGAAGACCTCGTTGCACATGCTCCAAACGACGATGGCGGGGTGGTTGCGGAAGATGCGGATTTCGTCGCGCAGGGTGTCCTGGGCGCTTTGCTCGAAGGCCGGCTGGTCGGCGGGATTGGGCGGGTAGGCGTCGGCGGTCCAGTAGCCCTCCTTATGGGCTCCGCCGGAGCCCCAGAAGCAATTTTCCGACCAGAAGAGCATGCCGAGAGAGTCGCAAGCGCTGGCGAAGGAAGGGCTGTGGGGATAGTGCGAGCCACGGATGAAATCGAGGCCGGCGTCCTTAACGAGCTTCACGTCGCGGTAGGCGCCGGCGTCGGTAACGGCATCCGCCCAGCCAGCGTGGTCCTGGTGAACGTTGGCGCCGTGGAAATAATAGTGCTCGCCGTTGAGGAAAAAGCCCTGGTCGGCAGTCCAGGAGAACCAGCGAATGCCGAAAGGGGTGCGGTAATCGTCCACGGAATGGGAGCCGTCGGACACGGTGGTGACGGCGGTGTAGAGAAAAGGATGGGCGGGATGCCAGAGTTTTGGCGAAGGAATGGCTGGGCTGGTTTGGTCGAAGGTGACGGTGGCGCCAGCGGCGACTTGCTGGCTGGAGGAAAGGTGGGCGACGGGGTGGCCGTCGGGGTCGAGGATGTCCGTGGTGACGACGCATTGGCTGGCCGCCGTGGCCTGGTTTTGGATTTCGGTTTTGACGTTCACGGTGGCGGAATCCTTGGAAGCCTGGGGCGTGGTGACAAAGGTGCCGTACCAAGTGACGTGCAGCGGATCGGTCACGACGAGACGGACGTCGCGGTAAATGCCGCCGGAGAATTCGTGATCGCCGGCGCGCGGTTCAAGCTGGGCGTTCCAGTTATTATTCAGGCGAACGGCGAGCAGATTGCCGCCCGCGTGGACGGCGGAAGTAATATCGTACGAGAAGCCGTTGAAGCCGCCCTTGTGTTCGCCGATCGGGGTGCCGTTGACGAAGACCTCGGCGTCCTGAAAGGCGCCGTCGAATTCCAGAAAGATTCGTTTGGAAGACCAGGCGGGCGGGATGTCGAGGTGTTTGCGATACCAGCCGTAGCCGACGTAGAAGTCCTTCCATTGGAAATAGGGGATGCTGAAAGAATGGGGCAAGCCGATGGCGTCCCAACTGGAGTCATCGTAAGCCGGGGCCTGGGCTCCGGAGTAATCGCCGAGTTTGAATTTCCAATCGCGATTGAGATTAATGGACTGGCGCAGGGGTGTCGCGGCGAACAAAGGCGCGGCGAGCAACATGACGAGGAGACAGAGCAGGGGTTTTCTCATTGGGGATGACGGGGGTACTTGAGGGGGCCAGTGGTCATTCGCCGGAGGGGAGCCACTGCGCATGGGGATCAACCGGGCGTTACAGCGTTAGGCCATTCGACCCCTGAAGTAAAGTCAGCATGGGGTACGACCAAGGCCGGGTGGACGCCGGTTTGTCTCTGCCGTTCGGCGCGAAAGCCGTGAATTAGGGCAGCGCGGGCGCAGGGTCGTCGGGGCGGGGGTCTTTGGCGCTGAGGTGGCGGGCGAGGTAATAGGAGCCGATGACGAGGACGGCGGCGAAGACTTGGGCGAGGATGGTTTCGACCGTGGGGTAGAGGGAGAACCAGACGCCGGCCCAGTCGGGGATGACGTTTTGGAGGGCGGCGATGTTGGTGGTGTGAATCCAGCCGGCTTGCTGCATTTCGTAGGCCTGCTCGCCGACCATGACGAGGAGGACGAAGCCGAGCATGATGCCGGTGAGGACCATCATTTTGCGGTAGGGCAGGCGCTGGTGGGCGATGAAATTAAGCACGGCGACGATGCCGGTGAAAAAGAGGCCGAGGAGCGTGCCGAGGAGGACGGTCTGGCCGCCGAGCTTGAGGTTGTAGCTTTGTAAAAAGAGCACGATTTCGCAACCTTCGCGGTAAACGGAGGCGAAGCCGAGCAGGCCGAGGCCCCAGAGGAGTCG
>Ga0182024_10021872_pt1 | contig 11572 bp, 12 predicted proteins | sample P32metaG_FD_120480 | JGI IMG/M metagenome (GOLD analysis project Ga0182024, IMG submission 120480) | Permafrost microbial communities from Stordalen Mire, Sweden - P3-2 metaG (Illumina Assembly) | ecosystem: Environmental > Terrestrial > Soil > Wetlands > Permafrost | place: Sweden: Stordalen... | reverse complement strand
GACATCGGTCTCCGAACCAGATGGCTCACGGCCCAGAAGCACGAGCACCAGGCCCCCGGCGAGGATCCACGACCGGTTCTTGATCACCCAAGCCATGCCCCGATTATCCACGGATTCCGGCTATCCGAGAAGGGCGACGATCTCCTCGATCTTCCAGGGGTCAGTCTGAATCCGACCCTTCTGAGGCAGCGATGGCGACATGCCACTCTGGGTCCATGACATGCGAACGGACGAAATAGCAATGAACGCAGATGAGGTATCCGACCTTCATCGTGGCGAGCCCACCCACCGGAAGGTAGGCGAGGATCGGCACGCTTATCCATCCGTTCTCCCCGCAAATTGGGCAGCCCCTCTTTCCAATCCCGTTCATCGAGGCCATCGAAGAACTCGTCGACCGCCGGATCGCGCTCCATGGGGGAGCTGTCGTCGTCCATCGTCGCCTCCTTGGCCGCTTGGTATGGCGCGAAGGTTAGCGATCCAGCAGGGCTACGATTTCCTCGATCTTCCAGACGTGATCGCTGACGCCTGCGGCCATCGCGGGAGTCATCGAATATGGGTTGGCGACGCTCATGTGGGGCCGAGAGAAGTTGTAGTACATGAAGTGCAGGGACACGGCGGCGGCAAGGTTCTCGACCTTGCGGCTGAACGCATTGGTGAGCCGGGTGAACCGGCGCATGCCCATCCGCATGGTGAGGTTCTGACGCTCGACGTGTGAGGTGCCGACCTCGGCCAGATCGGGCGCACCGCTGATACGCGTGACCTGCGAGCCGAGGCACCTGGCGGGGCTGTAGCGGTGGTCGGCCTCGGGGTCGATCCCGTAGAGCTTCACCAGCATCGCGTAGTCCACGTCGCCGCCGAACGCACCCTCGACCGCCGCACCCCTAGAAGTCGTCGTTTCCGCGCGAGCGCGCTACAGCCGATCTGACGCTGTTGTGACAAGCTGCACACGGGGCATTTCCTAGCGGGCACCCCTGACGCCAGAATGTCTCGTGTCGAGCCATCTTGTGCGCCGCTCCGACGCGTCGTCTGCGCCCGCCATGTCGGCGCGAACCCCAACCTCGATCGACCAAACGCTGATCGCGCCGCTACGCGACCTGGGCTACGGCGACTTCTGCGAGTTGATCCGCCTGTTCCTCGACGAGGCCGCGGGGCGGGTCGCTCGGCTCCAGGCGATTCAGCAGCAGGGTGAGACGCCCGAACTCGCAGGCGTCTCGCACGCGCTGAAGGGGACGAGCGCAGCATTCGGGGCGACTCGACTGGCAACCCTCTGCGCCGAGATTGAAGAGGTCGCCCTTGGTCCGGCATCTGCCGATCTGGCGATGCTGGTCAACGCCGTCGTCGTCGAGTTCGACCAGGTCCGGATCGCGCTCACTGAGGAACTCGTTTGACCACGTTGCTGGCGGTGGCCAAGTGGGCCGAGTCAGTAAGCTTCGTGCTGCTGGGAGTCGTCGCGTTTGCGCAATGGGTGCGGCTTCGAGACAAGAAGCAGCTCTACCTCGCGCTGGCCATTGGTCTGCTAGGGCTTGTCTCCGTTGCCGGGGACGTGACCGCAGTCGGCGGCGTTGCGACGCTGCTCCGCGGGTCGGCAATTCTGCGCTTTGCAGTCGATACCCTGCTGCTGCTCGGACTTCTTCTGTCCGGGTATTCGCTGCTGCTTTTCCGGGCGGCGGTCGTGCCGTACGGACATGTTGGACGACGCGTCGTGCGTGCGGCGGTTCTCCTCGGTATCGCGTGCACGCTCGTGCCCCTGCCATCATCGGCGAAGGGGATCAATCCAATCCAGGTCGCCGCGGTGCTCTACATCGTGATCTTCTGGTGCGTCGCAATCGCGGAGCCGGCCGTTCGATTCTGGATGCAATCCCGTCAGTTGCCGGTAGTCCAGCGCGCCCGGCTGCGTTCCCTTTCTCTGGGATATGGCTTCATCGTCGTCCTGATCATTCTGGCGATCGGACTCTCACCAGTTGCAAGCAACACCGGAGTCCAATTCGGGCTGCAGCTGGCGGTGCTCCTCTGCGTCCCCGCGCTCTATGCAAGCTTTGCACCGCCCGCGTGGCTGCGACGGGAATGGCGGGTCAAGGAGGAGGAGGCGCTGGCGCTCGAGATACGCGAATTGATGCTGCTCTCATCGGATTCGACCTCGCTGGCGGGACGTGCGCTCACGTGGGGGGAGCGGCTTGTCGGTGGCCAGGCGGGTGCCGTCATCGACGCGACCGGAGAGACGCTCACCGCGCACGACATGGACGATACCGAGGTGGCAGCCGCCGTCGCGCAGGCGGCCTCAGGCCGGCCTATCCGGTTGGGCGACACCCTGGCGGTGCCGCTGGAGTTGTCGACCGGGCAGGGATGGTTAATCGTTCGTGCAGGCGCGACGTCACCATTTTTTGGGATCGATGAGACGACTCGCCTGCAGGGCTATGCAACCAATGTGAGCGTCGCGTTGGATCGCATCTCGATGCTCGACGCCTTACGGACCGCCGAGCGCGTTGCGGTCGAGTCGAGTCTTGCAAAGAGCCAGTTCCTCGCCAGCATGAGTCATGAGATTCGCACCCCCATGAACGGGGTGATCGGCATGACTGGGCTCCTGCTCAAGACCGATCTGTCCGATGAGCAGCTGGAGTATGCCGAGACCATCAAGCGTTCAGCAGACGCTCTCCTGACCGTGATCAATGACATCCTGGATTTCTCCAAGATCGAGGCCGGGAAGATAGACCTCGAGGAGATCGAGTTCGACCTCCGTTCCGTGATCGAAGAGGCTGCTGAAGTCGTTGCCCACAGTGCTGACGAGAAGGGGCTCGAGCTGGCAGTCATGGTGCAGCCAGGCCTTCTCGAGGACGTCCGCGGAGACCCGGTGCGAGTACGTCAGGTCTTGCTAAACCTGCTCAGCAATGCGGTGAAGTTCACGGAGACCGGAGAGGTCGTGCTCCACGCAATGTCCGAGCCCGCCGCTGCTGGTTCGGACGAGCGTGCGCCGAAACTGGTGCGATTCGAGGTGACTGACACGGGCGTCGGGATCGATGCCACGCAGCGTTCGCTGATCTTCGAGAGCTTCACCCAGGCTGACAGCTCGACGACTCGCTCGTACGGCGGCACGGGTCTGGGCCTGGCGATCAGCAAACAGCTGGTCGAACTCATGGGAGGTCAGATCGGGGTTGAGAGCGAGCTCGGGCACGGGAGCACCTTCTGGTTCACGTGCCGGCTCGAGCCAGCCGAAAGCGTCTCCGCAGTCGCGCAGGAGCGGAAGTCGCTCCGGGGCGTCCATGTCCTCGTGGTCGACGACAACCACACGAACCGCGTCATCCTCGAGCAGAACCTGGTGGGTTGGTCGGTGCGCGCCACCGCGTGCAGCGGTGCTCGCGAAGCCCTGGTGGAGCTGTCGAGGGCAGCGGCCGAAGGTGACCGCTACGAACTGGCCATTCTTGACTATCACATGCCGGAGATGGACGGCCTCCAACTCGCCCGGTCGATTCGCGAGCACCCGGCGCTTCGGAGCACGAAACTTGTCCTGTTGACATCATCTGCTCGGCGCGGCGATGCCCGCGTGGCACGAGGCAGCGGCATCGACGGTTTCCTCACCAAGCCGGTGAAGACGTCCGCCCTCTACGACTGCCTCGCCGCGGTCCTGGCACGTAGACCCACCGCGGCACCGGTGCCGATGATCACCACGTATACGCTTGCCGCGACCAGCGCCGCGCAACGCCGCCGGATGCTCGTGGTCGACGACAGCGCGGTCAACCAGCGTGTGGCGACCCGGATGCTGGAGAACATGGGCCACCGTGTGGACGTTGCGAGCAATGGGCGAGAGGCCGTGGTCGCCGTTCAAAACGAGTGCTATGCCGCCGTCCTGATGGACTGCCAGATGCCGGAGATGGACGGGTTTGAAGCGACCATGGCCATCCGACGTCTGGAGGGCAGCGGCAAGCGCATCCCGATCATCGCGATGACCGCGGGCGCGATGAAGGGCGATGAGGAGAAGTGCATCGCTTCGGGTATGGACGCGTACATCAGCAAGCCGGTAGACCCGGACCGGCTGAGCGAGATACTCAGACCCTGGGTAGACGCCGATATCGGGGAGGGAGCGCCACAAGATCGTGCAGATCATGGCGATAACACGCCAGCGCGGTGGACGAACGGGGCTGCCTGATGGACGGCGGCACAGCGGGGGCAGCCCGTTGATCCTTCTTGAAGCGGAACCCCATGACCGGCCACGCGATGCGATTTCGCATTCCAACCCCGCGACTTCGGAGCTGACCGCGCTGGCCGCAGCAGCGAACTCCCTGATTCGCGAGTCGATGACCGAGATGGTGGCCGTCTGCGACCTGACCGGTGCGATCATCATGATGAATCGGGCCATGGCAGCGGCGGTCGGAGGCCCGGGTGCATCCGGTAGTCTTGCGGCCCCGGCGTGGAAGCATCGCCGTCTCGACGGAAGGACCTACGCGGCCGCCGACCTTCCGTTGGGGCGAGCCTTGCGCGGGGAAGGGGTGACTGACGAGGAGATGAGGGTCATATGGCCCGACAATCGCCGTCAGAGTGTCGTCGTCAACGCGACCACGGTCTTTGACGACGATGGCCGGACGCTCGGCGCCCTCGTGATGATGCGCGATATCACGCCGCAACGCGACGCGGAGGCAACAGTCGCATTTCAGACGCTGCACGATGGTTAGACCGGCCTTCCGGGGCGCCTTCTGTTCGTTGAACGCGTCCAGCGTGCTCTCAATCGCGGCGCCCGCCATCGCTGGTCGACGGCGCTGTTCGCGGTCAAGATCGACGGCTTCGAGGCGATCAATGCGCAGTTCGGGCACGACGCCGGGGACCAGGTCACCAAGGAAGTTGGGAAGCGGCTCCAGGCGTGCGTGCGCGCATCCGACGCGGTCTCGCGCGAGAGCGGAAACGTCGCTCGACTCGGCGGAGACGATTTCTTTCTCCTCTGCGAGCGCATTGGCGGCGTACGAGGTGCGACCAGCATGGCCGTTCGGATCGCGAGTCGCTTCGAGCGACCGATAGCGACCGATGGCGAGCCGATTCGGATCTCCGTGCACGTCGGGATCAGGGTCGTCCGGGGTGCGAAGCACAATCCAAACGTCATCATTCGAGAAGCCACATCGGCGTTGGCCCTCGCCCGGGAATCGGGGGTGGGTCGGACCGCATTCTTTGCCGAGGAGATGGCTGCCGCAGAGACCGCGCGGTTCGACGAAGAGCACGCCCTACGCAACGCGCTGGAGCGCGGGGAGCTGCGAGTCGCCTTTCAACCCAAGATCTCGCTGGCCACGGACCGCGTCGTAGGGGTCGAAGCGCTGGTGCGTTGGAACCATCCCCAGCGCGGGCCGATCCCGCCGGCGAGCTTCATCCCGCTCGCTGAAGCGACTGGTCTCATCGTTCCGATCGGAGCGTGGGTGTTGCGCCAGGCGTGTCAGCAGGGTGTGCGTTGGCGTGAGCTCAAGGGGGTGGTCTCGGCGCCAATCGTGTCCGTCAACCTCTCGGCGCGTCAGTTCGACTCAAGCCTGCTCACGACGCTTCGTACCGTGCTTGCTGAGACCGGCATGGATCCCGCTCACCTGTGCCTTGAGGTCACCGAGAGCATGGTGATGGGTGACCCGGACCTCGCCATCGGCATGCTCCACCAGATTAAGGCGCTGGGCATCTCGATCTCCATGGACGACTTCGGCACCGGATACTCATCGCTCGCGTACCTGCGCCGGTTCCCTTTGACGGAGCTCAAGATCGACAAGTCGTTCGTCGATGGTCTGGGCCGCGACCCAGAGAGCACGGCCATTGTCGCCGCGGTGATGGGAATGGCGCACGCGATGGATCTGAGCGTGGTAGCCGAGGGCGTCGAGACAAGGGCGCAGCTCGACGCACTCCGTGCTCTCGGCTGCGACGAAGCCCAGGGCTATTACTACGCTCGCCCGCAAGCCGCCGAGCGCATCGATGAGCTGCTGACGAAGGCCCGTCTCGACGGCGATCGGGCACCGGCACCTCGTCCGCAGGGGGCTGCGGAGTGGGGGTCCGGCACCATTGTCATTGTGGACGATGCGCCGGAGGTGAGGCTGCATGCTCGTATGAGCCTCACCGCAGCCGGATTCGGCGTGCATGAAGCGGAATCCGGCGAAGGCGCTATTGACCTTATTCGACGAGTCCGCCCGGATTGCGTGCTGCTGGATATGCATATGGCGGGGATGAGCGGTCTCGACGTCTGTCGCGTCCTCCGCGCCGATCCAGCGACGCGAGACGTGACCGTGGTGATGCTCACGGCCGATGGCAAGGCCGCCGAGAAGGCGGAGGCATTTGCCCTCGAGGCGGACGACTACATCGTCAAGCCGTTTGTGCCGCGTGACCTCGTCTCCAGGATCACTGCAGCGATTCGCAGGCGGGCGGCGATCGACCCATCGTGAAGTGCGTGAAGGCGGAGTGCTCATCGCTCTCGATCTGACGTAGGGGACGCTCGCCGGCAGATTGCTTACGAGCCGCTCGGCTTCGTGCATCATCGACTGGCGCGGCCTCGCTGAGATCGCCGCTGAGTACGTCTCCACGGGCCGGCTCGTCTACATCGGCGGACGTCTCCACAGCCGCAGCTGGACTGGTAGGGTTGCGGGGGTTGAGCGACGCATGCGCAATTCGGCCACTTTCCATATGCCTTCGTTAGGCGACGGAAGCATCCCTGACCTCACCCTTCCGGCACGCCGCCACCGGCACCTGTCTCCGGATTCTTCGACCCTTCGCATCAGGATACCCGCCTTCTGCCCGAGCCGTGGCCCCTGCAGCGTCGTCCCGGGATGCGGAGGGGAGAGACGGCGTTAGGCCGGATGGTTGAGGGCGATCTCATTTAGCGCTCCGACGGCGAGCGTGGGCGACTCTCGTCCAGCCTAGGTGTCGGAGGTCGAGATCCTGCCCGTGACAAGACCGTAGTCTTAAGACCACACCCCTATCAAGCCGGGCTCGGATGCTGTCTGTGTGAGCAACGTGGCCAGCCCGGAGCGACCCGCAACAAGGCGCCGGGGGACGACAGCACCAGGGTCAGTCGCATTGTTGCCTGTCTTCAACATCCCCGACCGAGCGATCATTGCCTACGAGGCGATTCCGCGCCTGCGCGCGCCCAGCGATCGCCTGTCGGTGCTGCGCAGTGCTCTCGAGGCGGTGCGCTTCGCCACGCCAGCGGTGCTCTTGATGCCGACGTTTGGCGACCTCTTGGACGAACTTGGGATTGCTCCAGCCCAGCTGGCGGCGGAACACGGGGCCAATGCTTCGGACGTCGCGTGGGTCATCTCGAATGCCGCGGAAGCTCGCAACGGTGACTCCATCGACGAGAAGGTCGCCGAACTTCGCGCGGCCGGCTTCCTGGTCGCCTTCGAGGCGAGGGGGTGGGCGACGGAGTGGCACGAGCATATCGCGGCGTTCCGACCCGACTTCCTCCTCCTGGACGCTCCCACCGTCGCGCAGGGCTTGGGAACCACCTTCGGCATGATCTTTGGCTCCCTGATCGGTGCGCTGTCGATCACCAATGAGATTCGCAACGGCATGATCCGGCCGACGTTGCTGGCGATGCCGAACCGCAACCTCGTTATCGCCGCCAAGGTGATGGCCAGCCTCATTGCGGGCGCGGTATTGGGTCTGCTCGCCGAAGCAATCGCGATTGGTGTGGGGAGTGCTGGCCTCGCCGTGCGTGGGATCGGCATCGCGCCCAGCGTCGGCGACTTCGCGCAGCTGCTCGTCGGTGGAGCTGCCGCGGCCGCGCTCTGGGCGGCAATTGGGGTCGGGGTTGGCGCGACTATCCGCAGTCAGATTGGCGCGGCCATCAGCCTGGTGGTGTGGCTGTTGTTCATTGAGATGACCGTGATCGGCGTGGCGCCGGGTGTCGGCAAGTTCTTGCCGGGCGCGAGTGGCGGCGCGCTCGCAGGAGCGATGCTGCAACAGACCGCGACCTATCTGCTGGTTCCTGCGTTGGGTGCGCTGCTCATCGTCGCCTACGCCACCGTTGCCATAGGTGCGGGATTGATCACCACCGCTCGCCGAGACATCACCTAGAGGAGTGCCATGCAGAATCGCAGCTCCCTGCTGCTGGTTGTCTCCGTCGGTGCGGTCATTGTCGTGATCGTCATTCTCCATCTCACTGGCGTCCTCGGCGCCAATCTCCACGGCTAGCCATGGGCATGCATACTCCTCCTGCCGTGCCGATCGGGCTTCAGGTGATCAATGCCGCACAGTTGGTGAGCGACGCACTCGATGTTGCGCTGACGGCGGCGGGAGGGTCGCTCGGAATGTGGCAGATTCTGGTGGCCGCCTCGGGGAAGGACCAACGGCACGGAGCGCACGCGGCGTTCTCTGAGGCAATGGGCGTCGGCGCCACGGCGCTGTCTGATGAGGCGCATCGCACGGAGGTTGCGGGGCTCGTGGTCCGCAAGCCTGATCCTCAACACTCGCATGAACCAAGGGTCGAGCTCACCGACGCCGGTAGAGCGTTGTTCCATCGCCTTCTGCTTGCGGTGGTGGCATTCGATGCGCGGTTGCGGACAGGGCTTGCAGCCGAGGAGATCGACGTGTTGAGCAGCATGCTGACGCGGCTTCGCAGCAATATTGCCTCGACAGAGCCAACCTAACGGTCGTCTGAACTGCGCGAGATTGGCGCTCTGAGGGCGCCTCTGACGCAGTGACGGATGAACACGATCAGCGTGCGGACACGATCGTTGGCGATGTCTCGCGGTCGGATCCCGGCGCCCCAAATAGGAGGCTATTGTTCCCGACACGGGAATTTCTCTACAAGGCTGGCGGAGCCGACGCGCAGCTAAGCAGCTGACTTACATGCCGTCGGCGGAGTGAGCCACCGGCATGTAAGGATCGGTCGAAGAGGCGTGAGCGAATGTCGCCGGGTTTGCCTCGAAGGTCGTACGGCAGCCATTGGAGCAGAAGTGGAATGTGGTGCCTTCGTAGACGGCGAGCTGGTCGGACTTCTTGGGGTCCACGGCCATGCCGCACACCGGGTCTTTCGGCGCCGTCTGCTGCTCAGGGGGGATCTCCATCGCCCGGAGCATTGCCACTCCGCCGGTGCGGAAGAAGCGCACCGAAAGACCAGCGATGAAGAGAAGAAAGGCGATGTTGAGAAACGTGTCGTAGTTCCAGCTGATGGTGGTGTCAAAGACGATGATGTTGCGATTCGTGGGCACGGCTCCGGCAATATTGAAAATGAGCCCAATTACCAGCCCCGCCGACACCATCGCGGCGTACGAGACGACAAAGAGATAGACGCTGACGCGAGCACCGTAGTACTTGCGATAGATGTTCAGGATCGGAAGGATGACCAGGTCGGCGAAGATGAAGGCAATAACGCCGCCGAAGCTGATCCCCCCGCGCCAGAGCACCGCGGCCAAGGGGATGTTGCCGACCGAGCAGACGAAGCTGATCACGGCGATGAGTGGCCCAATGAGTGCCCCCCACACCTCGGTGACGCCTCCGTGCCCGGTGAGGAAGACTGTGGACCACACCGAATCGGGTACCCAGGCACCGAGCGCGCCCGCGATCACAAAGCCGAGGAGGAGGTCCGTCCATAGCCCGTAGACATTCATGAAGAAGTAGTGGCTGATCGAGGTAAACGCCCGCCCTGAGAAGAGGCGGCGAAAGAATGAGCCGCCGCTCACGGACATGTCCATCGCGCCGTGGCCCTCCATCTTTCCGAGCAGGCCGCGATCGGTTTGCTTGCGCGCTTGCTCGACGATGCTGCGCCGCAGGGTGAATCGAAAGATCACGGCGAGAATGACGATCATCACCAGGCCGCCGCCGAACTCGGCGGCGAGGAACTGCCAGCCAAGCAGGATGAGGAGGACCAGACCAAGCTCGAAGACCAGGTTGGTCGAGGCGAATTCGAAGATCACGGCATTGCCGAGCGTCGACCCTTTGCGGAACAACGTTCGAGCCACCGCAACCGCGGCATAGGAGCACGAGGAGGACGCTGCGCCGAACGCCGTCGCCAACGCAATGGACTTCGGCGTGTCGCGGCCGAGCAGGCGTGAGACCGCCTGCTTGGAGACGAGGGTCTCAACCACCGCCGAGAGAAGGAAGCCGAGCGCGAGCGGCCACAGCACTTGCCAGAACATTGCGAACGACAGTCGCAGTGCTGAGCCGATATGGTCGCGGATGAACGCGAGGACACTCACGCTCAGTTCTCCACGAAACGACCGATAGCCTGGCTCAACTCCCGGAGCTTGGGTGCACCGTGCCCACTCTTCACGGCATCAGCAACGCAATGCTCAACGTGATCGTCAAGGAGCAAGAGCGCAACCCGGTCCAGCGCCGCCTTGACAGACTTCACCTGGGTGAGGATGTCAATGCAGTACCGCTCCTCGTCCACCATCCGCTGCAGACCGCGGGCCTGCCCTTCGATCCGAAGGAGCCGTTTCTGTATGGCGTCCTTATGAGCGATGTATCCTGCCATCCCGGTAGCATACCCCTAGTGGGTAGGGCTATGACGCCGCTCAGCCTGTGCGGCGGTCAGGTCCGATGTCGGAAGGCGCCACATGCACGCATATCGCCAGGTATGGCTTTCCCAATGGCGTGCCGTGTCGAAGTTGCAGCCTTTCAGTGCCGCGCATGCAGCAGCTGGTCCGGATGTTTCCGGACATCCGCGTTCACACCCCGTACCCGATCCAGTTCGGGGACGGTGACTGGATCACCGTTGTCACCAACGTAACCGGGACATTCACTGGGGCGATGACCCTGCCCAACGGCACCGTAATCGCCCCGACAGGAAAGGCGTTCGACCTCGGGTTCGCCCAGACCAGCAAGTGGGACGGTGACCAGCTCATCGTCATCTCCGCCTTCTGGGACGCAGCGCTGCAGGCTAAGCAGGCCGGACTCCCACAGTAACCCGGGAAGCCAGCCGGCTCGCGAGCGTCCAGCGTCGCGAGCCGGCCGGCGCATCTCGACACAGCGTTAGCGCAATGCTTCCGCTCCGGAGGGCGCGCGGTCCATGAGCACGGCGAGCTTCAATGGGCTGCTTATTGCAAGCGCGATAGCGGTTGCCGCGCCGATCCTTGCTACGAGCGTAAGGCGCGTGAAACTGCCAAGCGCGGTCGTGGAGATCGTCGCCGGGACTGTCGTCGGGCCGTCTGTGCTTGGCTGGGGGAACATCGATCAGCTGGTCGATGCGATTGCCCTGCTTGGGCTACGCCCTTACGGACACCGTTGGCGCCTATCTCGTCCGACGTTTGTGTGCAGATTCGCGGGAATCCAACGCAGTCCATCGCACGTGCTCTAGTCGTCATTCCAACCAATTCCCGACGAAACCAATGGTTCTGAACTCAGCACTCCTCGGGAAGTGAGGACTAGTCTGGGGGACCAGGGGTCGCAGGTTCGAGTCCTGTCTCCCCGATTCGCAGCCCATTGCACTCTAGTGAAGCCATTTCCATTCGGTGGCAGCCGATTCCAACTTGCGGGGATCAGTCACTTTGCAGGGACTAGTTATAAAACTGACGGAGTCTGTTGACACTTGGGCCTCCAATTCACGAGGAGGCACCTGTGACCGAGAGAGAACTGGCCAGGGGAGCAGCTCGACGCTTGGCGATCATTCGCCACGTCCAGGAAG
>Ga0182024_10021871_pt1 | contig 11572 bp, 5 predicted proteins | sample P32metaG_FD_120480 | JGI IMG/M metagenome (GOLD analysis project Ga0182024, IMG submission 120480) | Permafrost microbial communities from Stordalen Mire, Sweden - P3-2 metaG (Illumina Assembly) | ecosystem: Environmental > Terrestrial > Soil > Wetlands > Permafrost | place: Sweden: Stordalen... | reverse complement strand
GCCAAGCTCGGTCAGCGCCGAAGCGATGCTCTCATCGTGCTTGGTCCAGTCGGCGCGCACGAGAACGATTCCGGAGTCGCGCAAGCGGCGGCGCACATCTCCGCGATTGAGAACGACGCGCTCATTGACTTGGCAGCTCAGGCACCAGCGGGCAGTGAAATCGACAAACACGGGGCGGCCCTGGGCCCGATACTGCTCAATGGCCGCGCGGTTGTAAGGCTCCCAACCAGCCTGGCTGGCCCCGGCGCGGGCACTGTTGGTGTCGGCCGGGGGAAATTTCCATAGGGCATAGAGCGGCGTGGCCACTGCCAGGACGATGACGGACACGGCAAAGACTGATGCCACCCGCCTTGCGGGCCAGCGGCCGAGGATCCAACCGGCAATCGCCAGCAGCAGCAAGGCGGCCAGCAGAGCGGTCAGAGCATCCACGCCAGCCGAGGATGCGAAGAGCCAGACCAGCCAAATGACGGTGGCAAAGATGGGAACTGCCGTGGCCTGCTTGAGCACTTCCATCCAGGCGCCGGGACGGGGCAAGTGGCGCATCCACGCGGGATAAAAGGTGAGCAACACGTACGGCGCGGCTAAGCCGAGGGCCAGCGCGGTGAACACGGCAAACGCAGAACCGGCACTTCGGGCCAAAGCGAAGCCGATGGCTGCGCCCATGAAGGGCGCCGTGCACGGGGTTGCCACCACCATGGCCAGTACGCCGGTAAAGAAGCTTCCGGCATAGCCATGGCGTGCGGCCAGACTCGAGCCGGTATTGGTGACCGTGAGCCCAATCTCAAACATGCCGGCGAGCGAGAGGCCGAGGAAAAAGAGGAGCAGCGCCATGACCGCGATGAAGCCGGGCGACTGGAACTGGAAGCCCCAACCTAGCTGGCGTCCCCCAGCTTTGAGCCCTAATAACAGGGCAACCACGGCCCAGAAGGAAACCAGGATCCCCAGGGCGTAGACCAAGCCGTGAGCGCGTACACGGCTGTGGGAGTGGCGGGATGCTTCTACCAGGGAAAGGCCCTTGATGAACAGGACGGGAAACACGCAGGGCATGAGGTTGAGGATCAGTCCGCCCAGGAAGGCGAGAGAGCAGAAGCGTAGGAGGTTGAGCAGGCCGGCGGAGGTGACTCCAGCGGCGGCCGCCGGCAATGCGCCCGGCGGGGCGTGAATCTCGTACGCGGTTCCGTCCCCCAGCAGGAGCACGCCAGTCAGTTGCGCTGGTTGGGCGTGGAAGTTTTCATCCTTCTTGAGAGAGATTTCTACCCCACCGTCCACAGCCTGCACGGGTTGAGGCGCTGCATTGACGATCTGGCTTTGCTCGAGGGGGAAGAACTCGGCGTTGGTTGCCGGGTGACCGGTGAGGGCAAGTGCGAAGCCGCCGGGAGTGGCGCCAAAAACGGCCTTGGCCGAGGACGGGAGCGGCTGCGGCAGGCGGGCGCGGAAGCGATCAAAGAGCGCTTGCCGGGTTGGGTCCACGGGGCCTTTTTGCGCCGTGACCTGCAGCGGAAGGGCCAGGTCGGTCTTGCCCGGAATGCAAACCTCGCGGCAGACCAGCCAGTCGACATGGGCGCTGAGGGGTGCGGTGGAGGGGACCTTCAGATTGGAGCCGGCGGTGAGAGTGATGGGGAAAAGCACCTCATCCTCGTAACCGAAATCCATCAGCGGGCCGAGCGGCAGACGCCGGGGGGCAGGAAACTGCATGGCGCTGGCGGTGATGCCGTCGGGGAGGGTCCACTTTATGCGCGGCGGCTCCCCGGAGTCACCCGCATTGACCCAGTAGACGTGCCATCCTTTATCCAGGGTGAAGTGGAGCCCGACGGCGGCAGTGCCTCCGGGCTGGATGGAACCTTCCAGCGGGAGCAGCTCGACGGTAAGGTGCTGCGCGCGCACCGGCCCTTCTACAGGCGCGGCCGTGGCAGTAAGCCCGGCACCCAGGGTCAAACACAGGATAGAGGCGATTTGGCGAAGGCTAGGCATACATGGGAGTGAGAGAGTGCCTCAATATTGTAGACGCTGGACTGCCCCGCGACGTTACAAAGCCCTCCTTACCAGGACCCTGAATACCCTTAGCGGGTCAGGGCGTGGGCCAGGCGGGCATGCTCCTTATATATACAGCGGTCCATGACCACCAGGACGCCGGCGGCTTCCGCCCATTGGACCGCCTCGTCGTGGCAGACCCCTTCCTGCAGCCAGAGATAGGGGATTTTGAGGCGCATCACGTCTTTGACAATCTCCGGGACGTATTGGGAAGCGCGAAATACGTCCACCAGGTCGATTCGTCCCTCCGCGGCATAAGCGGCGTCGAGGGTCGGGTAGGCCGTTTCCCCGAGAGCTTTATCTGCCCCTGGGTGAATGGGAATGATGCGATACCCTTCCTGCTGCATGTACTTCGAAACATGGAATGCGGGGCGATCGGGGTTGTCGGATAGACCCAGTACGGCGATGGTCTTGGTTTTTTCCAGGATGGTGCGGATGGTCTCGGGCTGGTTCAACGTGGTCGACATAGGTAGGTTGGATGCTCAGTCCACATCGGCCGATTCTTCGACCGCCGCCGGCACGCCGCCCTGACGGCGCATGATCAGGTAGCCGCGGATAAACGGGTCAAGGTTGCCATCGAGTACGGCGTCTACGTCGCCTACCTCCACCCGCGTGCGCAGGTCTTTGGCGATGCGGTAGGGCTGCAATACATAGGAACGGATTTGCGAGCCGAAGTTGATGTCGAGCTTGGAGTCTTCGAGCTTCTTCGAGATTTGCTTTTTCTTTTCCAGCTCGTATTCGTAGAGTTTGGATCGCAGCATCTTCATCGCCCTCTCGCGATTCTTGTGCTGGGAGCGCTCGTTCTGGCATTGCACCACGATGTTGGTGGGCAGATGGGTCATGCGCACGGCGGAGTCAGTGGTGTTGACGTGTTGGCCGCCCTTACCGCCGGAGCGATAGGTATCGATGCGTAGATCCTCGGGCTTGATGTCGATATGGATCGAATCATCGATCTCGGGCGAGACAAAGACGCTGGCGAAGGAGGTGTGGCGGCGCTTGGCCTGGTCGAAGGGTGAGATGCGCACCAGGCGGTGTACTCCTGTCTCCCCGGCGAGCTGGCCGAAAGCGAATTCTCCGGTCACTGTGAAAGTGGCTGATTTGATGCCGGCTTCTTCGCCGTCCTGATAGTCGTTCATCTCGGTCTTGAAGCCGTGACGCTCGGCCCAACGGAGGTACATCCGCATGAGCATTTCTGCCCAGTCCTGAGATTCGGTGCCGCCGGCGCCGGGATGAACCGTGACGATTGCATTGAGCGGGTCGGTCTCGGCCGAGAGCATGGTGCGGGTTTCGAGTTCTTCTACGAACTCGCGGAGAGACTTGATCTCGCGTTCCAGGTCAGGCTCAACGGATTCGCCTTCGCGTCCAAGCTCGAAGTAGGCATCGATGTCTCCGGTGCGGCGGACGAGTTCGTTTTCCATCGCGAGCTGGCCTTCCAGGCGCTTGCGCTCGCGCATGAGCACCTGCGACTCGGTTGGATTGGACCAGATGGCGGGGTCGGAAAGTTTTGTTTCTAGAGAGGCCAGTTCCCTGTCGAGCCTGGCGTGGTCAAAGATACTCCCGAAGGTCGCGGACTTTGTCGCGGACCGGAGTGTAGGCGAATTCGAGTTCGTTCAGCATGTGATGTCTTCTTGGGGCTGGTGGTCCCTAAACTTGATTATCCCACATGGCCGGCGAAGACCTCGCCGCGGTAGGTAGATCCAACTCTGCGGAATGCCCGACTCTTCCGGGAGTCACCAGTCTGATGCCTTGTATCAGGGCACGGCTTTAGTCGGGCCGTAAAACATCCAAAAAACTCCGGGCTTCAGCCCCTGCGCTCTTTTCCATACGGATTGAGCCCGCAACTCGATCTCTCAACCAAGGTCTCTAGTTCTGGACGGGTCCAGAGAACAAGACTTCGTTCCTTGTTGCACATGATCTATGGAGGGCAATATTTTGTCGGTTTGGTCAGCCCATGCCGCATGCCTCAAGATGAAGTCACCCTACCCTGCGCGGACGCCCCGTGGGCCCGAAGTCAGAGTCGACATCGAGAGAATGAAGACCGCGATCGTTTCCAGTCGCAGAGAACCTGTTAGCTGCGCAACAGAGGCAGGTGCAGCACGTTCTCGATTGTGAGTTTCCCCATAACGCAGCGAATCGCAGACGAGCTACAGTTTGTCAATGCCCCTCTCCCACATACCCTGACAGATCTGCGCTTCACGTTCGCGACACTCTAACCTCTATGTCCCACCCTACAAGGCCAGTGGCACTGCGAAAGCAGGCGTCTAACTATGTCTTATTAGTTCGCGTCATCTTATTGGCTAACCAGTTAGTCTGGCAATGACTGCGGTCGCCGTTACGCGTCTCTCGGTTCTCAACGACAAACAGACTCAAACTCCTTCAGCTACGAAAGTATTCACTTTGTAGCGGAATTACCTTGTGCGCGCAAATCGTACTCGGCTAAGGTGACTCTCGAACGCAACACTCTCGAACGCTTCGGTCAACTGACCACTCACTCACTCGCTCGCTGGTAGCTGTCGCTAAAGGGCCTCTTGAATTCTCATTCGGCGCGGTCGCTCTTTCATCTCTGCTGCATCCCCAGTCAGGCGCACACTTTCATGGGGTATGTCCCGTCTGTCACCGCCTTTCGAATCGTACTCCTGTCCCGAATCGTACTCCGAATCGTACTCACCGCTAACCGAAAAGCGCTCTCAGTGCGTCTGTTGTATCGGCATGTAGGGCAAAGTCCCCACCCGTCCGTTACGAAAGTATTTATGTTGTTGCAATTTTACCTTGTGTGCGAAATTCATACTCGGTTACTGTAAGCCTCGCACTTAACACTTTCGCCCTCGTCCAACTCGCAAACTCGTTAACCAGTTACTAACTGGCTCTTTGCCGCTTTGGGAGCTCCTCTTGGAGTTCGTCGGACGCGGTTTCTTGCAACGGTCTCGTGTCTGGGTGTTCTTCTTTCCCGCGGATCATAAGATGCAGGGGTTTGAACTCCTCCAATGATTGCCAACGCACAAATCGCCTTTGCCACGGGCTTAGGCAATCCGCAAGGGATCGCGCTCTCGAACAGAGGCACCATCTATGTTGCTGAGTCAACAAACAATCAGGCGATTACTATATCGAACGCCGGAGTTGTGTCAAATCTGTCACCATGACGGTGCAATGAGGATTGTTCACCGTTCGTTTTCTCATTGCAGAACTGGTCTGCGGGAGCTTTGCGACACAACTAACCAGAGATCGTTCTTTCGGAGAAGGACTATGCGTAGCGCAGTTTTGTTGTTGGTGACAGTCTTGGCAACCACGGCATTCTCTCAAACAGACATTGAGGGGCTCATCCAAAGAAGCATTCGGCTGCAATCTAACGGGGACCAGATCCGGAACATCGCTCTCCTGGGGACTGTCAACTGCACGAAGGGCGGGAGTTCAGAAACAGGTGACATTGCCCTCGCTATTGATAGCCAAGGCCAGAGTTCCGTTAGGGTCAATACACAATCCGAACACTACACCATTCTCAGCACGCTCCAAACTGATGCTGGATCTCCTGGCGTAACCTCATCTGCGGGGTCCTCACCGGCGCCCACTTCACCGGCAAGCGAAACGCCGCTGGCGCTAAACCCAACCTGGTTCTCGCCCTATTTCACTTTGGTAAACGAATTGCAAATGACAACTCATGCACGCACAGATAGGGGCACCGAATCTGAGGAAGGCAGGCAACTGCGACACATCGAAATCGTCAATAAGCCAGCTCGCGGCATGAGTGACATTATTCAGCAAAAGCCAAACCAGCTGGCGGGAACGATCAAACTTGACGAGCAAACAGATCTTCCGGAGTCCATGGTGTTCCACGCGCAGGGCATTCGTAAAGCCGGGTCGCTACAGTCGTCTTGGATAAACAAGCATCCTTCCTTTGAAGAGACGGTACTGTACTCCGAATATCAGCAGATCGAAGGCCTATCTATGCCTATGCACATCCAAGTTCTTTTACAGCGCGAGCCCTATCTCGACATCCATATTACGAAGGCCACGGTTAATACAGGCGCAGCCGGGCTGTCTTCTATTCAGCCGCATTGATTGCTGCCCAACCGAGGAAGGATCCCATATGCGTAGATATATCTTGTCATTTTTCGTCGCATTCGCTGTCTGTGGCACTGTCCACTCTCAGGAAGACCCCAATATCGCAACTGGCCTGAAGGCCTTTGGACTCTACCATCAGGGGAATATCGACCGAATCAATGTGAGCAATGGTGCTTTGTCGGTAGATATTCCGATCATCTCTTACCCTCAGCGGGGTGGTAGGCTCAGATTGGATTTGGCTCTCCATTACGAAAATCGTGGAAACTATGGGGACGAGGTCTGTGTCGACGATGACCCGTCAACATGCACCGGCTACGGACCTTTTGAATTCGTGCATGGGTTCAACATCGTTCAGCAAGGCGTCCCCGTCTTATTGGCGGGCGCCTCCTCTGGTGAACCCAATGGGTTTGAAACGGAAACGGCGCTCGTGATGACTCCCGACGGCGGAACGCACGAGCTGGCCCCTATTAACAATTCAACATGGAGGTCGTTGAACGGATCCGGCTATCAGGCGGTCTTCGATTACAGCACACCTGGCCAAATGTTTGTCGATACTCCTCTCCTTTCATCGGCTGCGCTCTACGACCCTCAGGGCACGCTATACCGTTTTCCGGCCGATACGAATACGACCGATCCGTATGTGATACCGGGCCCTTCCAGACCATACTTATATCAGACGGATACTGATCTTTGGATTTCTTCGCTACAACAAGATCGGAATGGAAATCAGGTCACGTTCTCGCCGACCGCTGGCTGGACCGACACCGTTGGAAGACCGATACCGGTTCCCACGCAAACAACCGACTTCGGCAAATGCACCGACCCGCGCATAGCACGTGCGTGGACCTGGAATTTGCCCGGTGTAAACGGCAGTAACTATCCGATCACGCTATGCGAGATCCAGATCTCGGAGACGATACAATTCTGGTCCGAAGGCGGTCTGACGCCTATGACCTACAACGCATATGAGTTGCAAAGTGTCATCCTTCCGGATCAGACACAATGGGTCTTCGACTATACGAGCGATGGCCTTGGCGACTTACAAACCATAACGTTCCCGACCGGCGGGACTATCAGCTACACATGGTCTAATCCTGGCGAACTTCTTCAGACTCATGCTTACCAGTTTACAAGAGGGGTATCGAAGCGGATATTCAACCCGAACGACGGGAGTGCTCCCGCGGAGTCGGACTACTCCTACACCCGCAACGTCAGCGGCCAGAACACGCTGGCATGGGACGGAACCACCACCATATCTGACGGCACTTCGAATAACGGCATGCTCGGATCTGACGCGAACGACGTCGTCCACACATTTCTGTACTCTGATTCCTGGGATGAATCCGAGGGCGACACTTATCAGGGAACTGGCGCGTCGAGAGCGCTCATGATGAGTGTGCAAAATGGCTATCAGAACTTCACTTTGCCAGACGGATATCTACTGACTACAAGTGTACTCACGAGCGCGACGACGACCTGGCCGGGGGCAGCGTCGACTCAATCGCAGATGCAATATGGATACAACGACCCGCTGACCTACTATCAGCCGGTCTACCAGTGCGGCGACAATGGCTGCGTGCTGACATCCGGCGGCAACCCGCAGACAATATCGTACATGCTGAAAACAAGTGAGTCGGACTCCGACTATGGCAGTGGCACGCCCGGTCCTGTTCTCCGGACGACGGCAACTGCCTATCGCGCTTTTGACGGGAGCGCGAATAGTAGCGACTACTTGAATGCGAATCTTCTAAATCTCGTATCGAGCGTCACCGTATCAGGGGCCGGAGGATCGCAGATGACCCTCGGTTATGACGAGACCGGAAGCCCACAGGGAGTTTTCGGGAACTTGACCTCGATCAATCAATGGTCTAATAGCTCCAACGCCTTCCTGGCCACTGGATTCACCTACAGTGCGGCTAGCTTCGGCATGCCCTTAACAAAGAAGGATCCGAACAGCTATGTGTATCACATGGCATACGATCCAACTGGGCTGTTCGTCACAAGTACCACCAACCCATTAGGTCAAGTCGTGTCGCAGACCTTTGACTTTAATACCGGTCAGATGACGTCCCGCACGGACGCAAATAACCAGCAGACGACTTATCAGTACAACGACTCGCTGGAACGTCTTACGGATATCATCTATCCCGACGTCTATCCCGGCACGAGTGTTCATGGGCACGTGATGTTCCAGTATACCGATAGCCCGGCGGGATCTTCCGTTAAGATTTCGAAGTTGATGACTCCAAGCCAGCAAGCAACGACTGAAGTCGATTTTGATGGATTTGGGAGGCAAATCGAGACTAAGGTGAGCGAGTCCGCAAGTAGTACTATTTATACAAGGAGGCAATACGATTATCGCGGCCGGGTCGGAAAAGTATGGAATGCCTCGAGATGTGATCCAATGACTGTCTCTAGTTGTTCCGCAGAGAGCACCTTCGGCTTTACAACAAATACATATGATCCCCTCGACAGGGTCACGGCCGTAACCGAGCCCGACAATAGCGCTACAACCAAGATTTTCACTGCGAATGTCCTCGACGTGTACGATGAAAGCGGTCGTCATTGGCGTCGGACCTACGATGGGCTTGAGCGTCTGGCAAAGGTGTTGGAACCCGACGGAAGCAACAACCCAACCATCGAAACAGACTACACATACGATGTGCTCGGAAACCTGATATCGGTCAATCAATTGGGCGTAAGCGGGGAGACACCCCGGGCCCGTTCGTTCTCGTACGATTCGCTCTCTCGCCTGATCACAGCCACAAACCCCGAGACGGGAACTGTATGCTACGGCACGTGGAATGGAAACTATTGCAACAATGGTTATGACGCTAACGGAAATCTAACGGCCAGAACGGACTCGCGTGGCGTGGTCCTTTCGATGCAGTATGACCCATTGAATCGCCTAACTTCGAAGACCTTTCCCGGAAGCACCTACCAGTACTTCTATGACGGGTCCGATGGTGCGCAACATACCTATGCCATCGGACGCCTCACGCATCCTTCGAATGACGTGAACGCCGCATCGGAGCTCTCGTATGACCCCATGGGCCGTGTCACGGCCATGGCATTCTGCATACCGAGCGACTGCTCTTATACCAAGAGTTTTGCCGCACAATACGATCTCGCTGGCAATGTGAGCCAACTGACGTACCCCGATGGACTAGTAGTCAACATCACTCGCGATAATGTTGAGCGAGCGCAGTCTGTCGACAGCACACTTCCGTCCACCTATAATTATGCAACCTTCAATAGCTATGCGCCGACCGGGGCAGCGACGGCGGTTGCCCTCGGCAACGGAGTGAATGGTACAAGCCAGTACAACAATAGGCTTCAACTCACCAACCGCGAGTATTCGTCAAGCGCCGGTCAGCTCATGAATACGTCTTTCGTTTGGACTGACGTCAACGGTCATAACAATGGAAATATTTGGGGGCAGATACCGAATCTCAATACTCCGCGCACACTTGCCTTCAATTACGACAATCTAAACAGGATTATTTCTGCCACAGAGCAGGACAACGCCTTTGGACAAACCTTTAGCTACGATAGCTTTGGGAATCTGAAGCAAAACGGCTCGTACACGTTTCTTCAGGCATACGACTCCCATAATCGGATCCTAGGCTGGAGTTACGACGCGGCTGGTAACCTGCTCGGCGATCAGTCAACGGGTTGTACTCTTGTCTACGATGGGGAAGGCAAGATCACCAACGTGAGTGTATGCACAGGCGCAAGTTACGTCTACGACGCGAACGGGCAAAGAGTCCGTTCGAACGTTGGCTCAAGTTGGACGGAAGATGTATACTTCGGCGGAGAACTGATGGCGCAGAAGAACCAGGCCGGAGTGTGGACTGACTATATTCGTGTCGATGGTATGCTGATCGCCCGCAGCAGCCCAAGTGGTGCGTTTTACTACCACACGGATCATCTAGGCTCAACGCGGCAAATTATTGACCAGAATGCGTCTAACGAAATCAACTGGTACTATTCTCCGTTTGGGAGCAATATCTACAGCAGCGGAACCAGTGAGGATCTCACGTTTACGGGGAAGCAAACCGACTACGAATCCGGGCTGCAGTATTTGGGCGCCAGGTACTACAGCAGCAACATGGGACGGTTCATGACTCCCGACTGGAGTGCTCCACCTGAAGCTGTCCCGTACGCCGATCTAATGAATCCGCAGTCGCTCAATCTGTACAGCTACCTTGAAAATAACCCATTCAGCAGGGTTGATCCTGATGGTCACTGTTCATCTCCGTCCGTTGGCAAGGGGCAAGTGGGAGTGTGCGTCGATCTCTATATCCAAACGAAGACAATCAATCTCTTGGGAATGGGAGACGGTCGTGGCCCGGCAGCGAATGATCCGAACGCTACGTACAGGGTCCAGCTTCAGATGGTTGCAGATCCTTCAAAGGGTACGGTAAATCTCGTACAGGACGATGCTGGTGTGAGCAAGGCACTGGGTGGGCTCATCCAGAACAAAGGCACATCCACGACTTCTCCACTCAACCCTACGACTGACGATAATGGTACGACGCACTTTACGCTTAACAACACTGCACTAAACGGACTGCACGATTGGCCCGGAGCACCCCAGGACACGATCAAGACTTCAATCAACATGGATATTACTCAGGGCGGAAAAGTGGGCATCGAGGGCGGAATGAGAACTGCTTACCCGTCTCTTGAAATCTATTCCTATGACAGCAGCGGTAAGGCTACGACCATCCTTCGGATGCAAGAGCATAACCCCAGCGATTTGAGACAACAGAATCAACCGATCCCGCAGGTTGCCCCACAATAGGAGGTCAGGTGACAACAAGAGCCTTGCTCGTACCTCTCATGCTCCTCATTCTACCGGCGATACCATTGTTCCTGGCGTGGAATCGATCCCTGCGCAATCCAAGCGCTGAATCGGCATCTGCCATCTCTCGTACACGAATCGAGACCAGCATCATCACGGCGAGCTTTCTTCTGTTCTTGAGTGCTTTGTTCCGGAGTTCCATTCTCGGTCCCGATTACGGCCACAGACGCTTCGCCATAATCTACGCCAACCTAGTCGGCGCCGTATTGGTGTGCCTTGCTTCCGCCTTTGAACCTCGTCGCTTCAAAATTCCTCTGATTACGGCTAGCGCGGTCGTGGCAATGGAATGGGCATATCTGGCGGTGGTCAATTCCGTTATTTGAAGGAGGTTTCCTGGACAGACGAATCCCCCCCTTACTCCCCGGTCACCGACGGGGGGGGAGATAAGGGGACGGAGATAAGGGGACGGACGGACAGTGTGTCGGAGAGAAACTGCTTCATTCTGGAGGCAGAAGGCGGCCGTGGCTTTTTGGGAGCCCAAATTCGATGGATATAGCGCCTAAGCGCTGGTGAAGAGGCTGTGAGCTGAAGGAGTGATGCGGACGCGGTGTGGTTCTGTTGAGGTCGTTAGGCGAGGGCCAGAGTTCTGCGATGGCGAAATAGTTTGAGAAGATT
>Ga0182024_10021870_pt1 | contig 11573 bp, 13 predicted proteins | sample P32metaG_FD_120480 | JGI IMG/M metagenome (GOLD analysis project Ga0182024, IMG submission 120480) | Permafrost microbial communities from Stordalen Mire, Sweden - P3-2 metaG (Illumina Assembly) | ecosystem: Environmental > Terrestrial > Soil > Wetlands > Permafrost | place: Sweden: Stordalen... | reverse complement strand
GCTGTATCCAGTGATTCGCGCCGCGCCGGGATTCCAAGTGGAAACGCCGCCCTCCGCGTCAAGCAACAGGATGGCATAATCCCGCACGCTGTCTACAAGCGACCGCAACTGCTCCTCGCTTTTGCGCAGGGCTTCCTCGGCTCGCTTCTTTTCCGTGATGTCGTGGATGACACTCAACACGGCTCGGCCTTCGGTTGTCTCCACAGGGCTCAGCATGATGTCGACCGGGAATTCGCTTCCATCCTTGCGTCTGGCGTAGAGTTCCACTCCAACCCCCATCGGCCGCATCCGGGGTTCCGTGTGAAAGGTTCTGCGGTGGGCAGGATGAGCGCTTCGAAATCGCTCAGGAATCAAGGTCTCAACCGGTTGACCCAGTAACTCGGAACGGTGGAATCCAAACAGTTTCTCAAGTTGCGCATTCGCACCAGTTATTCGTCCTTCCAGATCGGTTACGATGATGGCGTCGGGCGAGGATTCGAGCAGCTCTTCAAACAGCATTGGAGAGTGGTGTTCCCTCGCGTTCCCAGGTGAGGCCCCGCTCATACTCATCTAACCTCTGATGGACGGATTCCCGTCGACCCGTTCTTTTTTCCGGAGGCGACTGGCTATCTTAGACCGGAGCGGCAACGCTGTACATCTATCTATCGCCTCCCACCACTTCGGAGGATGACATTCCGGTTCAGGATCTTCAAATTGTTAATCCGGGTACCGGACACTGGGCCTCGGCTTCAGAAAGTGGCGCATGGGAAGTTACAGCCGAGATTCCGGACGGATTGTCGGCCATACGGAAGTAATCGCCAAGAACGGTGCCCTAAGTCATCGGCAATTTCCATCGGGTTGCGGTCACGCATTCTAGCCAACAGTCGCCGAGCGCATTTCCCATACGAGGCGCTGCTTGCGAATCTGTTGTGGGATCGCCAGGGAGTCCATTGCCGTAGCGTTCGTGTGGCGAAAAGGATTCGAGAACATGAGCGAGGCCGAGATAGACGCGCGGCTCAACACGCTCCTTGAAAAGTATCAGGAGGAGAAAAAGGAATGACGCCGCAAGAAAAAGTCGAGCTTGCAGAGTTGCTTGAGGAAAAGATGTTCAGGCTCCCGGAAATTGAAATCAAGCTCGGGAAAGCCGAGGATGGCATTCTTCCCATTTATATTAGGCACAGGCCACGCCGTCCAGCAGAGGAGAGATCACTCCGGAAGAGTCGTCATTATTTCTGGAGGATGCGGCCTGGGTCCGAAGTGACGGGGAGAAGTTCTCGATCAAAGGTCCGGGAATACTGCTGACCAAAGAAAGCGGAATCAAACACATTATGTTTCTGGACGCGATTAACGACACGAGTTCCCACTAGAACGCAAATTGTAGAACGGCTCTTGCGTTGGTGGTCTGCGAAACGATACTGCATCCAGATTCTCGCCCAGCGATTTGCGGCAAGGCGCACAATGTAAGTTCGTCTATATCCATCGATGCAAAACGATGAAGTACTTGTTTTCGACATGCGACCACGGGTCTCGAATTTCAGAGTCTCCACTGTCTTTCCGTTTCCATCCGTTTGCTTCCAGTTGCTTGTTCCTCGCTTTTTCCCATTCTTCTATGCGGTCCACAGAAACATCGTAGTAAATGCCAAACTCCGAGTAAGGAAGCGTGGCGATTTCGAGCCAGGTTATACCGCAAAGGTGGTCCTTGTGGCTCTTTATCTTGGCAAGCTCCCCTATTTCTCCCGACTTGCAGTGCTTCTCCCACCATTCTAATTGTACTTCCATCCCCAATTCGTATCCGCCAACTCCCCACTTGAAGTACAGTTCGGGCAACTGCGACCATTCCGGGTGATTAAACAAGGGATGTTGCTTTTCCATGCGTGGCACGATGGATTCATCCTTAACTGCGACGATGCTTTCGGAAAATTCGAGTTCGCTCATAAAGGCTGCCCGATTATCCCAATAGGTCAGTCCGGGCAACAGACCCTCCCCAGATGGTCGTTCGATAACTGTGAACGAGAACCCGCTGCGAAACACGCTGTATTCCGAAGTTGGTACCTTTGCGGCTTCCTCGCAGAGGTGATGCCATTCATCCTTACTGCTAATCAGTTTGAAATCTGACAGCAGTTCGTACCACTTAGGAATGATACGGACGCGGAATGGTGTAAAGACGTTCGCGGTTGCACGTGAAGCAATGAGCTTTGCGAAGAGTTCATAGCATATCCAAGCGAGAAAGGTGAGGACGGCGCTTTGTTGAGAAGAAAAATCCCCGAAGTACCGGACGCAGACATAAAATGCACACAGAAACGCAACTTCCTTGGAAAGAATCTTAATGAATGCCATGCGGAGCCTCTCCAGTTCGAATCATACCCGATGCAGGGCAAGACGCCAGCTTCGGCCCATGAAACGAACCCAGAACCCTAAAGTCGTTTTGCGATTCTCTTCCCGAGTTCCCGCGCGCCGCTTTAAGTCAGGCTGGGCGGCGAGTATAATCCAGCTTCAGGCCAATGAGAGGATAACAATTCCTGCAAGAGATAAGCTTTAGTTACGTGGTTTCGATGTCCGTCGGTCCGCTTTCAAATGCATCGCAGAATCACAGTAATACTCGGGGCAGGTGCGAGTCGGGCGGCCTCTTACGCCAGAAACAAACCCATTCGTTCGCCTCTTGATTCAGATGTTTTTGAACTTCTCCAAAAATTGGAGCCAAGGGCCAAGGATGAGCCAGCAATTTCTGAACTCATTCCATGGATACTTGCTTCCGCCGAGCCTATCTGGAACTCGATGGAGCGAACATTTTATACGTTACATGTTCGAGCACGAATGTCGGAAGTCCTCTTCTCTGACCAGAACATCGAGGCCACGTCATCCAAGCTCCTCAACTGCTTTACGCGGTCTATCAACGCTCTTCTGCGGGAGGCGCATGGCACCGAGTTATGTGACTTCCACATCCAATTGCTGGACAAAATGCGGTCGTCAGACGCCATAATTACGTTTAACTATGATTTAGTTGCCGAACGAGCATTGAAGAGACTCAAGTCGGGTTCTCGGTTCGGAGATTGGATCTATGGGTTTCAGCCGAAGCCCAATGTCGTCGAGGAAATCCCAACCATCTATAAATTACACGGCAGCGTCAACTGGATATATCAACCCCAAACCGAAGGCTTCAAAGCAAGGCAAGAGTCTTGGGCTGATTTTGAAACGGAGCCAGGATACCGCGCGCATAGCGATTTTCCGTTTCCAATAATGTTGCCCTTCTGGGACAAGAAGGTCGAAGAGAAACCATGGAGCGAGATTTGGAGGCAGGCAGCCCGGCACTTGCATAAGTGTTCTCGGCTAATCGTGTGGGGTTATTCGCTTCCGCAAACTGATTTGAAGGCACTAGAACTTATCAAATTGTCGCTTGGCACTGGATGCCTTCAAGACATTTGTGTAATAGACCCCGCAGGAGACGTACGGACCAGATGGCGCGCCATGTTCCCAAAACAGAAATTTTGGCCGTACGAAAGGATTGAAGAATTCTTACTCGGACCGCCAAGTTGGTGGTGAAGACCTATTTTGTTTCCTAAGTCACCGGGAAAGATAGTTTCAGGCATTGGGATTATTCAGCCGCAAGAGCGCATACACCAGACTGTGAACATACATCCCCTCGCCTTCATAGCGTCGAAGGCGTCCGGCGATTTGGTGTGCAAACTGCCAGCAGATTGAAGCGTGACCAAGCTCACCCACAAGCAGATATAATCATCATTGCGCAGTAGCAGGTCGGCAGTGTTCCTGTTGCGAAGGAATGAAAATGGAAAAGGCGATTTGCTGGCAATGTTTCGAGGACAAATACCTCAAGGAGATCGTCAAGAACGAGGGCGAGCAACTCGAATGTTCCGCCTGCGGCGAAGAACGCACGGCTTTCACAGTTGAACGACTGGGCGAGCGGATCGAGCCAATCATGCGTGAACACTTTAGGCAGGGCGACCAGGATTATGGCGAGCAACGGGGAGACCCGCTTTCATTTTGTGTTCAGGAGGTGGTCGGCGAATGCTTTGGGTTGGAGGATGACATCGTTGAAGCAGTGGTAGCCACCGAACACGTGGACCCGAGTGATGGGGACGTGCCATTCTTCGACGACACCTGCAATTACGTCGGAAGCCCGGTCAGTTTGCACGGGTATTATGCACAATGGGATTTCGTAGTGCAGGAATTGAAGTACAGGCGGCGCTTTTTCAGCCCATCTGCAAAAGCTCTTTTTGACAGCCTGTTCGATGGCGTGGAGACGATGCAAGCGTGGAGTGATGAAGGGAAAAGCCATGAGAGCGTCGTGCGTGAGCTTCCCAAAGGCTCGGAGCTATTCAGGGCGCGAATCTGCGATTCCCAATCATTATTGAAGGACATTCTTACTGATCCGTTCAAGCACGTTGGCCCCACCGCCCGCATCGAAAGCACGAGCGGGCCTGATGAACGCCGATGGGGTCGTCATTTTCTATGGTGCTACTGACCAGGATACATCCCTTGCAGAGATGCGCCCGCCGCTGGGCGGGGATTCGGCAGTAATCACGCTGCGAACGACCAAAACGCTGCGGATGCTCGACTTCAAGCGACTCCAGACTGCTTACGGCGGTGAACCGTTGAGTTATTTTCAACCGGACTTCACAGAACAGGTTGAGAAAAACGCATTCCGTCGGCGGCCACACAAACTGATATCGCAACCCGTCACACCGGGGCGAGAGTCTGACTACCTGATTACGCAAACGATGGCGGAATATCTGGCCCACATTCACAGAGAACCATTCGACGGTGTTTTGTTCGAATCCGTTCAGAGGGCAGAGGGCACGAACGTTGTCTTGTTCCCCGGCCTCGACTTCGCGAGTGACTTGGACGCGAATTCCTTTCCGCTGGAATACGTCGATGGAAGCATCAAAGTGTTCTCAACCGAGATGGTTGAGTACAGACACAGGGAAAGACGCGTATACCTTGCCGATGGCAAAGTCTCGATGAACTATGATCCAGATGATTTTCCCGATGATGAGTAAATGGTGTAAACCAGTCGGCTCCGGCCAAACCATTCATATTTGGTTTCTTCACTTAATCGCGCAACCCTCGTAGGTGGGCTGGCCGTGCTCGCCGGACAAGGCCGCAAGCGGGAGTGGCCTACCCTCCAACGCCATTTTATCATCGCGGGTAGCACCAGCATTCAATTTCGGAGTGCTGGCCGCTGCTTCGCGTTTATAAAACACTTGATTTCGGAATACCTGAACCGCCCATTTCCCTACCGTATGGATTCAACGGCTTGCGGGAGGCCGTACGCAGGGGTTTTCGGAACACGTGTAAAAGCCACACTCCGATGGCTGTGAGCATCGGTTGTGGCAACCTTCGCTCATCGAAGGGGGCTGTATTGATTAGTATCCCCGAGCCACTGTTGGATCAAAATAAGTGCTCAAGAATTCCTCGCGCGACAGGCAGTCTAAACCCGCCTTGCGTACCGCCTCACGCAGTGGCGCGTCAGTCGTGACGAGGATAGCTTCAGCCACTGTCAACTGAGCACGCACTAAGTAGTGGTCGTCGGGATTTGTCGATGCAGCAAGGTCATCAGGTAAATCAGCTACTGCTTCATTCTTCAAGATCAGACACCGATCAGAATTTAGTCGTACGCTCGCCGCATACACACCACCAATGCGTTGAACGATCATCGGATTGTCGCCTCGGCACAGACCCCAGCCCTTTCGGTCGAATGGGCTATTTTCGATTACAACGATCCGATGGTCCGACGCAGGAAATCTCTCGACGACCCGGAAAGAGTCGCGCTGAGCTTGCAATCCATTGTCTCCCGACAAGTCGGACCAGAGCCACTCATTGATAATGAAGGTCGCCACGCTTAGCTATTCGCTGACGGAGAGAAAAGACTTGATGTCTTGAAGTTCGCCTTCCATGAAGGAAGATAGTCCGCCCGAGATCTGCCCATCTTCTGAAATCGGTTCGTGATTGAAGGTTGTTTGTTTCCCTTCACGGACGACGTGGTAGCACCGAATTTGATCGGGCCGCAGGAGCTTCTCCTTCACGCAAGCCAACATCGACAAGAGAAATTGCTCGCTGTGTGTCGTGAACGCAAGTTGTTTGCCCTCGTCTGTCGCGAGGCGAGCTAGCACACGAGCAAATTTTCGGATCACCGTCGGATGTAGATGTACTTCCGGTTCTTCAATCAGAATAGTGTCCGCGTCCTGCCGATGGATCTTTGCAAGCATATAAACGACTTGGTTCACACCCGTGCCGTCGTTTACCAGGAGTCCTGGAATTCGAGCGCCTTTCTGTTCGGTTGTCTGCAAGAAAGTTACAGCCGTTCCCGGAACCGTAAAGGTTCGAAAATCACGATCGAAGATTTCGACGGTATTAATCGAAATGCGCGGGGCCATGTTTTGATCGTTGATTATGAGTGTCGCAACTTCATCCTCGCTCGTTGGTGTTGGAGTGAGCGGGGTGGGAGAGTAGCTCGGCTTGAAGAAGCCACGACGATGAGGGCATACAACTATGCGCTTGATCGCTTCAGCTGGTGCGTTTAGAGCCTCGGCGATCGCGACCGCTTTGGCCTGAGCCTCCGCCACTTCCGATTTCGCGCTGACGGTAGAAGCGAAACCGTTCCAGTTGACAAGGAATTCCTCATCCTTCTCACTATATGCGAATGGCGCAGTTTGATTCGCAGCATAAGGAATCGGCACTTTGAGTCCCATCATCGGCAAGAACTCGCTAGTCTCGACGATATCCGCGTCGGCTTTTCGAAGAACCACGCCATAGCTGCGTTTGCTAAAGTGAGCCCTCACTAAGAGCGACTTGTCCAAGGCATGGTTAAATACACACGCTTCAAAACCGCCAAGATTTTGAAAGCCAAAGTTGAACAGCCCATCGACGGCTTGATTCGGATTCAAAATGAAATTTCGCAACACGAGAAGCGCATAGAAAAGTGTCGATTTCCCAGCCGAAGTCGGCCCAAAGAAGATCGTTATCGGAGCAAACTCCACCGCACCATTCTCAATGCTGCGGAAGTTCTGGACATCCAATTTCGTAAGCATCGGCGTACCGTCCTTCTTCCGAGTATCCCCCCTTGTCAGAATGTCATCCTAGCACGTCGCCCTGCTGGACGCACCCTTCGAGCCCGTTGCGTGCAATTGCCGCGCAATCCAGAGTTAAGGTCGCGCACATCCTAGGGGATGGCAGTGAAAAACAGTCGCTTGGACCTAAAGTCTGAGAATGTTGAGTAGGGTCCGCCTGAATCAGACAACCCGCGGAACGATCATGATAGGATGCCAGTGAAAGGCCCTCTAGATGGCAGGCAAGAGGGAGTACTCTGTTTTCAAAAAGGCTGCTCGGGTATCTCCCTTTCTTGTCATCTTGGCGCTAAGCATTGGTAGCATCTTTCACTTCAGCTCCGCAGAATTTGTAAGAGACGCATTGCGTTTTAAGGACCTACCGGGCACTTTCGCCTATCGGCCACAGATCAGCGTCATTTGCCCGCCGACAGCATATGAACTTGAGACTGTTCGGCTCACTATTATTGTGCGCCACAGCGATGGAGTCGGCAAACCCTTGAGGTTTAGCATTGAGACTCCAGCAGAGGTCGAGGTGCAGGGGTCCAAGGAACGCCAAGTTTCGGATTCAGAAAGTTGGTTTTTGTTACCGAAGGAGCAGGGAGAATACGTTGTGGTAGTTCATGGCTTAGCAGAGGCGCGGTCCTTTTCTTTCGAACAGCATTTGAGTGTTCGCCGACTTGATGACCTCACACGAAATCAATTTAACATTCTGATGGCTCTGGTGAGTCTGAGCGGTCTTGTCGGTATCATTGGCACCGTCAGAGGGTGGTTCATCGGAAGTTCGAAGAAGCAATAGGCGACCCTTCTAGCGCGTTCCAAATTCCCTTTACCGAGTTTTGGAACGGGGTACGGACGCGCGATGCAGCGTGGCAAGCCCAACCCCTAGCTCGGAGGCAATCGAACGCAAGGAAAGCCCCTGTGCGCGAAGGGTGGCAATTCTCACAGTGTCCACGGCCTTTCGCGGCCTGCCCAGCGTCTTTCCCTTGGTGCGTGCGTTCCGCAGGCCCGCCCGGACACGCTCCACAATCAGACTGCGCTCTAACTCAGCCACAGCCCCTAGCACCGTGAAAACCATATTTCCGGCGGGCGTCGTGGTGTCCATCTGTTCCGATAGGCTCACAAACGCGATGCCGAGGGCTTGGAAGGTCTCTAGCGCCCGCAATAGATGGGACACGCTGCGAGCGAAGCGGTCAAAGCGCCACACGATCACGATATCGAAGCGTCGCTTATGCGCATCGGCCATGAGGCGGTCGAGCTGGGGGCGCTTGTCTTTGCTGCCGCTGATTCCAAGGTCGAGGTAGGAATCGACCAGACGCCAGCCGCGCGCCGTGGCGAATTGCTCAAGCTCACGCGTTTGCATGGAAACATCTTGGCCGTGATTGGTGGTGGAAACCCTTCCGTAGATTGCGACGTGGGTTAAACTGTTTGCTATCTTGGTGGCATGAAGGCGCGGGAGTATCATTTCCCCACCTTCATTGCCGAAGAAGATAAAAAAAACCAAACCTTGAGTAACGATGAAGTCTGAAACCACAACGGGCAAAGTTGAGGTAAGCGAGGCTACGATCCGTCTCGCTGCCGGCAGTAAGAAGTTTAGGAATCAACGAAGGCAACTGGCCCACTTCAGTTCGGACATCTTCCTATCTGCTGGCACTGAGCTCCACCTTCTTGGCCACATAGTTGGCCCCGACAGAGTGGAGGGCGTTTCGCCATTCGGATATGGCAGCGATGAGACTGTTGCGGTGTCCGTGTTGCTTCGAATCGCAAGCCAACTCGTATCTTCAAGTGCGGACTTATTTCAAGACGACCGTCAGTATGCCGCAGCGGCACTGCTCCGACAGATGGTCGAGATTGAATATCTCGCTTGGGCCATGGAAACGCGAGATCGCGAGGGCGAACTCTGGCTCCGAAGTAGCCTTCCGCCTTTGCCCCCCACAGCATAAACACGCGCTTGTGATTCTTGCGGAAAATCCTTTGGGTATTCCATCAGCCAGCATCCAAGAGAATCTTACAATACGCTTGACAGGTATGTCAAGTGATGATAGATATACTTTGATGGCAAAAACCTACTCGACCGGTGAGGCAGCGGAAGCAATCGGAGTATCCCGCCAGACTCTTCAAGCGTGGATAAACGGCGATCTGATTGCAGTTCCCAAGCTGGAAAAGGTGGGTCGAATTCCTGTGAGGCTTTGGACCGATGCGGACATCGAAAGAGCGCGCCGGTTTAAAGGAACGCTGAAGTCAGGTCAGAGGTCAAAGAAGAAAAAGTAGCAAGCCGGACGCCGCGCAGTTTGCACCTGCACGGCGCCCGTAACCAAATCAACCTTACTGGAGGCTGACATGGCTGGGTCGATTCTATCCCAAGAAAAGTCTCGCTCCGCACCATCACTACGTGCCGCAATCTACGCACGAGTCTCAACAGCGAACAATGGTCAATCCCCCGAAATGCAGATCCTCGATTTCAGCGAATACTGCAATCGGCGAGGTTGGGCCGTGGCGGGTGAGTACGTTGACATCGGCATCAGCGGGACCAAGGAGAAGCGCCCGGAGCTCGATCGGCTGATGGCTGACGCGCACCGTCGAAAGTTTGACGTCGTGGTGGTTTGGTCCTTTGACCGGATGGCTCGGTCTGTCTCTCACCTACTCCGCGTGCTCGAAACCTTCAATTCGCTGGGCATAGGTTTCGTGAGCCTGAGAGAGCAAATTGATACATCGACCCCGGCGGGCAAGATGGTCTTCACCGTTCTCGGAGCCGTCGCCGAGCTTGAACGCAGTCTCATTGCCGAGCGGGTCCGTGCTGGGATGCGTAATGCGCGGGCAAAGGGAGCCAAAATCGGTCGTCCTCCGCTCAAGTTCCTTGGAATAGAGGACCGGAAAGCCATTGCGGCGGCGTATTGGCAGGGGAAAAGCAGCTTTCGAGATTTGGCAAAGCGATTCGAGACTTCCATCGGCACGGTCCAGCGGTGCACCCAGGCGTACCAAAAGGCTTTTTGCGACGATTGGGGCCGATAACTCTACCGTTCAGGTATGACAGCCCGCAGAACAACCTTAAACACTTCCGCCCATGTTAACCAGCCCATTCGGTCCGCGACTTGGTCAACTTGGCATGCGTCGAGCCTCTCGTCCAGTAGCAGGTCTCTGAGTGGTTTCAGGCTCCCTCGATGACCGTATTTGTAGCGAGAGAACCAGTAGGCTGTGAGCCATTTTCCTCCAAAGCCTGATGTCCTCCTGCCAGCTTTTTCCAGGTTCACGCCTGGGTTTAACTGTGCCAGACACTCAGCCGGTGCGATGTCGAGCAGAATGAAGTAAAAGTCCTTGCCCATAGCCTGCGCGGCCCGTAATCCGATCGTTAGCTTTCGTGCGATCTGATTGTGGCGCTTGTCATTGTCCGGATCGGCTTGGCTCATCGGAGAATAGAGCTTCGCTTCCACTAGAACAAGGAAGCCGTCGCCTTCAAAACTTAAATCCACCTCGGTGGTCTTCTTGCCCTCGCCGTAGCCCTTTCCGATGTGTATCGTAGATGCTTCGAACCCTTGGGGCATAGACATGTCGCCATAGGCGAGTTCCCACAACTCTTCGAGCGCCAACGCGCGCCGTACCTGCTCCACATTCGCAAGCGTGTCGAAGCACGACCACGTGAGCGCATCCTCGCTGTTCGAGCTGAGCGCGTTCCTCGTTTTGTGATTAATACCCTTGAATGATTGCCGGAGGAATTTAACCAGGTTGGGTTCCCTACCAGGCCAAATTACGTGGTTGTCTCGGGAATCGGTGTAAATGAATGGGCCCTTATCCTCATTTCGCCGGCCACGGGCTTTGATCAATGCCATCGACTCCTCCTCTGCTGGGCCAAATCAGCTCATCACGACCGTGCCGCGCCGGTGTTCGAAAGCTCAGAGAGTGTACCAAAGGGCTTTCTGCTCCAGGGTTGCAAAGTATAGAAAAATCAACGGACGTTCTATAAAGATTCGGCCGTATCAAACCATTTCATTTGGTACGGTCCACAACTCGACTTTGCGAGGCATGGTCAGGCGTAGGCCGCGAGCAGCAGCTCCAGTTGTGCCGACATGATCGGAAAGGCTTAGCCTGCCCTCAGGCTTCGTATGTTCCACTCGTACAGTTCGTATTTCTCGTGAAGCGTCGAAAACAAGGGCGCGAGCTTACAGGCAGGGGATCTTTAACTAACGGCAAAGAATTCAGTCGGGTGATGCCAGCGAGCCCGAGCCCTTCTTCGTCATGGCTCCAGGCTTCGGGTCTGTATCGTATCCGCGTTCTTTTTGGGGTTGCTACGCCGGGTTGAGCCGCTATCCTTTTAATTAAGGCTCGTCGCAGTACATCGAGCACAAAGTACTCACGCACGATGTCAATCGGGTGCTGAACAGAGTGACGCAATCTAAATTCTAAGACTTTGGGAAAATACCCATTCTTGTAAGTGCCTCCCCACGCTATACTCTCCAAACTCCAAATTAGCAGGAGGCCGTGGCGATCCTTCCCGGCAAACGTCTAGGCCCCTATGAAATCCTCTCTGCTGTTGGT
>Ga0182024_10021869_pt1 | contig 11573 bp, 9 predicted proteins | sample P32metaG_FD_120480 | JGI IMG/M metagenome (GOLD analysis project Ga0182024, IMG submission 120480) | Permafrost microbial communities from Stordalen Mire, Sweden - P3-2 metaG (Illumina Assembly) | ecosystem: Environmental > Terrestrial > Soil > Wetlands > Permafrost | place: Sweden: Stordalen... | reverse complement strand
CAATTTGACGAAATAGTCGATCAGACTGGTTACAGATGGCCGATTCAGGCGACGCCATCGCCGGGGCAGAAAACCACTCAACGAATCAATCGTTCTTCCGTGCGCTATGTGGAAGCTGATGCGGGTGGTCGAATAGTCAAAGCTGAAGCGGGTCTTGCCGGTGGTTTGAGAGTGACGTCGGATGCCGCCAAAGTTGTCTCCCTGGTGCCTGTGCCCAGTACCATTCTGCTGGGTGCCCTGACTCCAGCGGTAGCGATGGGTGCAGTAGGTGCTGCAAGTCCCTCAATCGCATATGACAAACCGGTAGATTCCAACACCGAAAATCGCCGCACAAAAGGCGCTGCTTACGGGTTCTTCAGCTATCTACCAGGAGCTGGTGTGGTCAAAGCAGTAGTGGAAAAGGGCAGCGAAATCGCGATTATTCCCGGGGATCAACTGACTCTGAACGTTTGCATCAAGCGCACGGGTTTTAGTTTGCCGCCCGGCCGACAAGCAACAGTCAATGGAAACGTGATCAACTCGTCGCCGATCAATCGACTTTATCCTGCGTCGTATGGACAGCCCGGTCAATAACTGCCAAGCAAACTGCTTCATTCGAGTTAGCCACCGAATGGTTCGTTGCTCAAACTGTATAATACCAGTGACGGTGCCGGGCGCCTGACAAGTGACTGGCGGTCGAAGCAATGAGCACTTCCGGTGCACTGTGCTGCAATGGGTGAGACCAATCTGAGCGAATGACGAAGCAACGCTTTAGCTTGAACATTCTGCAGCAGGGTCTGATCATAGTGTTGCTGCCGGTCGTGTTGCAAATTGGAATCATCGTCGTCTTATACGGTTTGCAAAACCAACTCGAGCAAGAAACGGAAAAGGCCTATCATTCCAGCCAGGTAGTCAAACTTGCCGACGAGACTGCGAAGGAAGTTTATTATGGTTTGAGGGACACACGAGATTGGATGTCCAGTCTCGCTGGTCTCGGCGGTGGTCTGCGTGCCCTGGCACAGCTGCTGCAGAAAACTGACGAGCGGCTGGACAAACTACGACTTCTTGTTCAGAACAATCCTGGTCAGCTCCAGATCTTGGACGAAACGCGTGAGATGCTGAGAAGTCTTCCTGTTCAGATGCTTGCGGTGCGAAAGGCCGCAGCCCAGGGCGACTTAGAGCGCGCAAATCAACTGGGCAGGGCTTTAGTTGACGATTGCAAACCGAAAAGTAAGAAGGCGATAGACGCGCTGTTTCTGCTGGTTCAGAAGGAACGACAAATCGAGCAGGAGAGTCCTGCTGTTCAAGCGCGCTTCCGCGAAGAGACGAAGCAGACCCTCTTTATTGCAGTGTTGATCGACTTGCTTCTGGCAGTCTTGTTGGCTGTGACCTTCGCGCGCCGAGTAGCTGCCCGCCTCAAGACCTTGATGGACAATAGCGTGCGATTGGCGCGCGGTCAGCCGTTGACAAAACCGCTCTCCGGCTCCGATGAGATCGCCGTACTCGACCGCAGTTTTCGTGAGATGGCCGAGGCGTTGGAACATTCTCAATCCGCCGAACGAGCACTGGTTGAAAATGCGCAGGAGGTAATCTGTTCACTCAGTGCCGATTGGCAATTCATCAATGTGAACAGAGCTTGCGCGGCGGTCTGGGGCTATGAAGCGTCTGAGCTGATCGGTAGTCGAGTTGTACGAATTATCTATCCTGACGATGTTGCTCGTGCCCTGGCGTATTTTGAGCAACTGAAAGATGGAGCGGAAATGAAACCGCTGGAGATTCGAATCACATGCAAGGACGGTGCCGTGCGAACCTTCCTCTGGTCGTTGCGCTGGGAGACGAGAGAGAAGTCGTTGTTCTGTGTGGTGCACGATATCACTGAGCGCAAAGAGATCGAACGGATGAAACAGGAGTTTGTCGAAATGGTCAGTCATGATCTGCGCTCACCACTCTGCTCGATTCAGGCATTTACTCAAATGCTCGAAACAGGCTATTACGGGCAACTTACAGATACCGGCAAGGAAACGCTGCAATTCGTAAATTCGAGTTCCGACCGTCTGATCCAGCTTGTGGGAGATCTCATAGATATCGATAAATTGGAATCAGGCATGATGGAACTCGATCTCCAGCGAACTAAATTATCGAGCGTCTTTAGAGAGGCGAAGCATTCAGTGGAGAGCCTTGCCAGCTCTCAGCAAAAGAACATCGTCTGTGAAGACAACGGGATCCAGCTATTGATGGACGGAGACCGCATGATTCAGGTGATCGTTAACCTGCTGGGGAACGCCATCAAATTCTCGCCTGCCGGCAGTGAAATTAGAGTTGTCGCTCAAGAGATTGACGATTCAGTTGAAATTCTGGTTATCGATCAAGGACGTGGAATACCGGCTGAAATGCTGGAGTCAGTGTTTGCGCGGTTCAAGCAAGTAAGCACCGCTGATGCTAAAAAGCGCAAAGGGAGCGGGCTCGGACTGGCAATCTGCAAGGCGATTGTGGAACAGCATGGTGGCAAAATAGGCGTAAAGAGTGAAGTAGAGCGCGGGAGCACGTTCTGGATCCATGTGCCCAAGGGTCCAGAATAATGAGCAGGTTGAAGATTAGACGCCATGCCTTTCAGGCAAAGCGGCGGCCTTGTATCTTAAGACTGTTACCATTAATCCGCGCTGCCACCTAGCAGCAGATAAGTGTTCCGGCAGGATGATCTCATGCAACAACTGATGCGGTTGGCACCATCTATTGCTGGCGCTGCTTTAACCTTGACGGCGACCATTGCAGTCGCGGCGTCGCCATCAAATTCTCTGCTGGCGCAGTCGTCTTCGCCGGCGGCGGTGCAAAATAGTGCTCCCATTCAAAATTCAGGAGACCCGGCTGGGGTTAGCAAAGATCAACTGATGACATTGCAGCGTATCAAAGCTTCTTGCAAACCGCGATCGAAGGAGTTTCCGCTGCCAGCGTTCAGAGTCATGACCGATCCCTATACCATCGGCGTGTCAGAAAACGCGCTGCAAATGATTCGCATTTTGGAGTTGGATGAAAAACTCAGGCGTTTGCACGAATTACAGCAACAAGTAAAAACACCTGCCGGTCAAAGCAAAGCACCGCTTGAACTGCGTCAAGATCTGACCGATTTGAAACTGGACATATTGCAAACGATCGAACAAGCCCGCCTGGAGATTGATTTTGTTGTTGCTGAGATCGATGAAGAGCAAGCCGGCACCGAGGAACTGTTGCAGGCGTATACGAGCGAGAGAGATGCTCATGTCAATCAAGTCAATCTAGCGGCTTTCAGAGCCAATGGAGCTATGTGGGCGCTGGCCGAGGCCCTCGACATTCCCACCTACAGTAAACCTAAATACTCCATTCCATCGGGCACGATCGGTATATTGGCGGGAATAATCCCATCCGTGTTTTCCGCTTACGCTGTGCGCTATGCGGCTGGCAGTCACGTCCGCCACGAACGAGAGCCATATCAGAATATGCTCGCCAAAATCTACGGCTTTCCAACAATTCCGGCAACTGAATATCCCCCCATCGTGTGGAACTACTTAAACACTCCACCACCCGGTCAGACCGCAAAGACCAGAAAAGATATTTTGATCGAGCATTGGATTGAAGACAGAAACATACATATTTTTGATCGCGGCATAAGCGAGCGCGAACTGTCATTGCTCGTTGGCCTGGAGCAACCCAAGGTAGATATCAATTTGATGGCCGATAGACTGATCATGCTACGGGAAATAAAAGCTTTTGCTTTGCAAATGTCCGGCTCTTTGATGGAAATAAACATGGTCGTTCTCGAGAAAAAGCATTTGTAACTCGCTCACTGACAGCGCTCCATTCTGGAGACGCTTGCAAGGAACTTCCATGCTCTTGTTTCTGCAGCATCTGTAAGCTGCGAACCTGGGAGCGCCGCCATCCTGGCGGTATTTGACTGGCATGAACTCCGGCGGCTGATGTTCTGCCGCAGCAACAACTGGCGATGGGTTCATTAGAAACCCGCAGCGTTAACTGTTCGATCCAACAGTATTAACGCACTCCTTACAAGGCTGGCGGCGCATGGCTAAAAGCCTGTGTCGGCTTGCTTCTGAGCTGATTTAGCTGGCGGTTTTTGTAGTCTGCGAGACGTTGCCGAAATTGGAATTGAGGCATATGCTGAAACCAAACCGCTTCAAAGATCGCCGTCGCTGGAGGATGGTTGCGCATGCATTCCACCTTAACTAATCGCGTCTTAGCCCACAGAGAAAATTCAATTTTGCTGTTCGTCGCTGGATGCGAGATCGGCCGTCTTGTGATATCACGAGGGTGTAAGCTAGCATGAAATCAGGAATATTCATTGTTTGCTCGGCAGCGATTTTAGGCTTGCTGAGCGATTTGCTTTTTTATGATGTTGCGTTCAAATCCCAGCCGTGGGGATTGAATCTGCTTGTTTGGCTGGGCTGCTTCGCAGCTTTCATCTCGATATTTTTGCATAAAACCAGCCGTCCCAAGTCCGGATTGTGGTTTTTGACATTGGCTGTGAATTTCGCGGCGGTGGCATGCTGGCGCGATTCAGCCACTCTGCGCGCGCTCGATGTGATCAGCCTGTCCATGTGTTTGTGCCTGGCATGTTATGTGGCGCAGGGTTTTGACGTTGTGACGTCGGGACTGTCTCAATGCGTCTCGGTCGGATTGAACGCCGTCAGTGCAATGATAATTGCACCAGCCGAGCTGTTGCTGCGGCATGTCGAATGGAATGGCATGATCAACAGCAAGTGGCGAGCGTCCCTGGTTGCGGCCTTGCGTGGCTTGGTTATCGCACTGCCTCTGGTGCTAATCTTCGGTGGATTGTTCATCGCAGCAGATGCCGCGTTCGAGAGATTGGTGACCCGATCGTTCTCGTTCGATTGTGGCAGTTTCGAACTGCATGCGCTGCTTGTCGGTTTCGTTTCCTGGATCGTCATGGCGTTTTTGTTCAAGATGATGTTCAAGGATTGGACCAACAACGTTGCCGCTGCAAGCGGCTCCGGCAGCTTGCAGATTGGCACGGTCGAGTTGGCGACGGTTTTGGGTTCACTCGATCTGCTCTTTCTCACCTTTGTCATCGTTCAGTTTCGCTACTTCTTTGGGGGCGCCAGCCTCGTAAAAGTGACCGCCGGTCTGTCCTGTTCAGAATACGCGCGGAGAGGATTCTTCGAGTTGGTCTGGGTTGCGGCCCTGGTGTTGCCGCTTCTGCTCATCCTCGATTATTTCGCCTGTGGCGCAGGTGCCACCAGGACAAGAAAGCTATTGTTTAAAGCCTTGGCTGGTGCGCAGCTCGGGCTGCTGTCGGTAATTATGATTTCGGCGGTGCAGCGAATGATGCTGTACCAGAGCGAGTATGGGATGACGGAACTGCGGCTCTACACAACTGCTTTCATGGGCTGGATCTTCATTCTGTCTCTAGCATTTGCCGGCACTGTTTTGCGCGGTCGGCGCAAGCACTTTGCCCTGTCGGTTTTGGTTTCCGGTTTCGCCGTGATCTTCGCTCTCCATGCACTAAACCCGGATAATTTGATCGTTAGAATGAACCTCGCCAGAGCGCAGAGCGGGCACCAATTCGATGCGGACTATGCTTTGTCCTTGAGTGATGATGCAATTCCGGCGTTGGTAGAAAACATTGATCGTTTACCTAAAGAAGCTCGTCAGCAAATAGCTGCACGATTGATGTCCGCCGAAGACAATTCACAACGAGCCGATTGGCGCAGCTGGAACTGGTCTAGAAACGTCGCAGCGGCAGCGGTTCACGACAACAAACGAGCTTTGGAAAACATGGCTGATTTGAGAATCCGCTCGATTTCGCAAGCGGTCCGCTAAGACGGAACCTGCGATGCTCTACTCGTATCGGGCTTGCCGGTCCCTACCCGGTAGGCTCGATCGAGTTTCCTCAACCAACCCGGGACGAATCTCCCGACAGACGACGGCTCAGGATGTTTCCAGGTCTGATGCGCAACCGAGCGGTTGATTAATAATTAGGATTCGAAAATATGTGTAGGACCGGGAGCGAAACGAATGCAGCTTTTCCGATCACTCGATTTTGCTTGAGAAAGCCCCATTGATGGCTGTCTTCACTCTCATTGCGGTTGTCGCCCAGGACAAATAGCGAGTCGGGAGGCACCACGATTGTTTCTGCTCGTCCCGGATAGGGGCAAACCAATCCGCGATTTAGGTTCAGAAGTCCGCCCATATCCTTGAGCTGATGCAGGTCATAGGTGGCTGGCTCTTTTACGTAAGGCTCGTTCAAGAGTTTCCCATTGATGAAAACACCCTCGTTGCGTTTGACTTCCACGCGTTCGCCGGGCAGAGCAATAACTCTCTTGATCGACGCCTCTGGGGAGATCAGCGACGGCGGACCGACGGCTCGGTTCACCACATTCATGAAATTGGCGTTCAAATCGTCCGGTTGCACGTGCAAGTAGTATGGATAGAACAGCACGATTTGCCCGCGTTGGAAAGGGCTGCCCAACCTGTAAGACGAGATATCGAATATGACGATATCGCCTATATTGATGGCGGGCGCCATATTGTCACCTTTAACACGCCGCCCTTCGATGGAACAACGCATCCACAGAAGAGCTGCCATGCTCAGGATCATGCCCAGCACCACAATCAGGATCGTTGTGATCAGTCTCAGGTTTCGCAATCAGTTTGCCCAACAATCTATAAGAAGAGATCATATCAGCGCAGCATCCAGGCAACCATGGGATGGCGGCGCGAAAGTTGATCCTGGCAGTGAAATCTGACCGCGCCGACTTGATTCTCTCGTTCTATAGGTTTGAATGGGCGTAACTACGGACCTTGGCTCATCGATGTCCTTGTATGGCCGCTGGTTGCAAAATCTTGTCGATGGCATTTCTTGCAGCTTCAGTGGTCATCGAGATCGTTTCAGCATCGTGACCGTGAGCTTTTACGAAGGATATGTCCACTATTCCGATGAAGTTCATGATCGCGCGAACGTATGGCTCTAAAAAGTCGAGACTCTTGGCCGGTTCGGCACTATAGTCACCCCCGCTCGCGGACACAACAACCAATTTCTTATTCAAAAGTAAACCCTTCGCGCCGTCGGCGCCATAACTGAAAGTTTTGCCGGCACGCACCACCAGGTCGATGTACGCCTTGAACACAGCAGGGATGCTGAAGTTATACATCGGAACGCCAACGACATAGACGTCTGCTTCGGTAAGTTCGGAAACTAATTCATCCGATTGATGCAGCAATTCCCTTTGCTTTGGTGTCAATTTTTCATCGGGTGTGTGAAAGGCGGCGACCAGCTCAGCGTTCACAAACTGTAGGTCGCTCTCCGCCAGATTCCTGTGGATCACTTGCCCTGCAGGATTGATCTCTTTCCACTTTCTTGTGAAATATGCCGTCAATGGCTGTGTCACCGAAAGAGAGCCCCTGCCGCTCGAATCAATGTGTAGAAGTTTGCTCATAACTGTTCCTTTGAAGTGGATTTATCATCTATAATGCTACTTGGAAGGGCTTGAACGAACTATGTCTATAACGCCATAATTCATGTCCAATCGTTCAATAATCTGGAGACTTTTGAATTAATGGATAGCCTTTCCGATGTGCTCAGCAAAACACATAATCCGCAGGAACCATGTATTGCGTTTCCGAGCTGACTGCCCCATGGGGAGTCGCTCTGCCGGGGCACCCAGGTCATGCAGCATTTATCGTGGTGCTGCGAGGAGGTTGTCTACTCTCGGTCGACGGGCAGCAAACTCGGTCTCTTGCCGGCGGCGAGCTGCTGTTGCTCCCCCATGGCACTGCCTTTACCCTTCAAGACCAGGCGGACAGTGATTTAACTGCTATCGATCAAATATTTGGCGCGTCTCTCGCCCGCGGACAGATTGTACGGTTTGGCGGAGGCGGCGCATTGACCTCCTTGATTATGGGTTGCTTTGAATTCGATATGCGCATCAAGAATCCGCTTGTCGAAAGTCTCCCTGATGTTATCTATCTAAAAGCGCACCACCTGCAATCTGAACCTTGGTTAGAAGCCACTTTGCGCATGCTGGCCTCAGAAGGCGCGCAAGAGCGGCCTGGCTCGGATATATTGATCAGCCGTTTGACTGACATGATATTCGTTCAAATCATTCGCGCTTACATCACTCAAATAAAAAATTGTACTGAGGCTCCGAGTTGGCTAAAGGCACTGGCTGACGAAGAAATCGGCAAGGCGCTCAATCTCATTCATGAACGTCCTGACGCACCATGGACGGTGGCATCATTAGCCAATGCGGTTGGGTTGTCGAGAACGTCTTTTGCTGTCAAATTTACAGCATTGACAGCGACTTCACCCATGGAATATTTAACATCTTGGCGCATGCAGCATGCCGCGAATTTGATGGAGAGCGGTGAGAATAGTATGGCTTCCATCGCTCAGTCCGTCGGATACACTTCCGAAGTCGCTTTTGCAAAAGCATTCAAGCGGGAGATCGGAGAGGCGCCTGGAGCATTTAAGAGAAATATGCGGGCGACCGTGTGAATTCCCGTTCGAGGCGCTTGGGCTAGCTCAAGTATTCACAGTGTTTTCACTTATAAAAACCTAGAATGCCTGCGGATTCCCATTGTTCTCTGCGTTACCAAATGTCTTCCACAAACACGCGCGTTGCTAGCCGAAGCGACGCCCCGAACGCTTTATCAAGCGATCAACCACTGCCCACTGCCAGTGTTGATGTAGTTGATTTGCTGCGAGAGGGACGGAGCAAAAGTCGAACCGCTGCGCATGGCGATTTAGGACAAAGCGTGGTTCCTGGCGACCCATTCGCTAAAGAAATTAAGCAGCCGTCGCGGGTGGCGCAGGTGGACGATCATCCGATCCCGCCGCTGCCGGTAGGATCGGAACCGCCAAAGACGGACCATTCTGTTGGCAATGGCGGCGTGCGCAGCCGTCCCCGCGGGTCAGATCCGCATTCCGCGCCGAATGTCGAGGGAAACGCACCGATACCGCTGAAGCCACCACTAAACATTGTTCCTACTCTGCCTTACCATCCGGAGCCTCTCCGTGGCGGCTCGAGCGAACACATACCGCTGCCACCAAGGCGTCCGGATGAATTTCCCCGAGGCGGCCGTTCAGGAAAGGGCGAGACAATTCCGCTTCCGGTGCCGCGCCCCGCCGCCGCTTTGAATTATGAATTGCTCAATTCCACGCAGCCAATCGACCCACACAAGCGCACCATCGGGGTTCTTGATGTTTTCAAACGGACACCAATCGTTCCCGATCCGGATCATCCGGGCACCCTTCGCACGAATGGCTCGCTGATGTTGGACGGACCGAAGTACTTTATTACTCATGGTGAGTTGACCGCCCAAAATGCCGAGCAGAACGGATACAACGCTCTCAGGTTGGAAAATAAGTCGTCTGTAAATACGGGATCGGGCTTCGATTTCTCGAAACCGTTGGCGGACATCTACCAGGGAGTGCTCTCAGGCAAGCTAAATCTCAAGCGCGGCGACATTGTGAATATGAGCCTGGCACAAAACAATCCTGGACTAATGGGTGAGCCATCGTTCTACGAAGCCAACCAGTTTTTGCAGCTGACCAACCCGATCACCCCGGGCAATCTCAACAGTCCGGAAAAGCGCGCTGAAATTCTTGATGCAATGAGAACAAAGATCCGTGACTCCAGTGTTGATCCCAAGTTGCGGGAACGACTGCGGCAGGTGATCGACACCAACACGATGATCGACAAAATTCAAAAAGACCTCGGTATAGAGGTCGTTACAGCCGCTGGAAATCAGGGACCGACAAGATTTTCCTGGGACTTCCTCGCCGCCAGTCAACGCTTGTCTGCCACTGACAGCGCCGGACAGAGAATGCCCTGGAGCGCGCTCGAGTCTTCCCCCGCGGCCAAGGCGCAGGGTAGCTATGATGTCCGTTACACCCAGGATCTCCTCGCCCCCCAGTTAGATCCACCGGGAAAATATTTTGTTGCCGGGACTAAGCTCTCCATTTCGGCTGCGCAGTATGGTGGACCCAGATTAGAAACGCCTGTGAGACCGACTTTGAGAGATATGTTGGATCCACCAGACCCAGCTGCGTCCAAAGGTTTTACGCAAACTATTTCGTACTGGGACAAACCAGAGTTCAAATTGGCACCACCCGATAAAAACGCCCATGTCGTTATCGCACACGTCCGCTCAGCGCCTGAGTTGACCGAACAATTTCTGAAACAACAACGAGAAGGCGAACATGTGACGGATCTGAACGGAACTTCGTTCGCAAATTTCAACTGGTATCCAGCCAACCGTCCAGCAAAATGATAACGATTGGTGCGCCAGTGCGACACGTACCAGGGTGGCCCTGCACAAGCAGAGCCACCCGGTTTTTTAAAGACAGGTCGGCAGTGTAATTACTGCGAGTCAACGTTGCGATCTCCGGTTGGAAAGAACGTCGGCTTATCTTTGCTGCTTGGATCCAGGTGAATGTTTGGGACAACGGCGTCGCCCTTAACGTCAATTGAAGGTCCGAAGTCCAGAGTATTGCCAGCGACGTTTGCACCTACACCGGCTGCCACTCCCGTGTCTTGCGGACCAAGAGCAAATCTGCCACCACCTCTGGCACCCAGAGCATGGACGAGATCAGCATTGCCGCCGCCGTGTACCTTGACCCCGTCTGGACCGAGTGCAGCCCCGGCAGCACCTTCGCCATTGACCAGCAAGGCTCTGCCGCGCACATCGCCGTCTACGCCAATGTCGCGACCAAGGCGTCCGCCGAAATCACCATCCACATTGACCAGGTTGAAGAAATTGCCGCCTGCACCAACTTCACTATGCAAGCCATTGCGATTGATGCCTATTCCGGCTCCGACTCTGGCGTGAATGGGGCCGCCCACAGGCATTAGTTCACCTTCTACCCTGTTCTCCAGTCCGGCTTGCACTTCGCCTCTAGCTAAACCTATATTGACTCCGACGTCAAGCGAACCATGATTGGTGACACCCAATTTAAAGATTCCCAAATTCAGTCCGTAAAACTTAGCCGGTTCTTGATTATAGGCAGCGTCGTAGGCCGGGCTGTTCGGAGGAGGCGGGGCAAACGGGCTGTCCGGCGCATAACCTGGGCGCCCAACCACTACCACTTCAGGCTGGTCGATTGGTTGCACCGGTGGTGCGATCTGAGCCACGTTATCCTGGGGCAGGCTAGCGATGGACGGTCCGGCAGCTGGCTGATCGATTGGTTTCACAGGTGGTGCGGTTGCAGCCAAATATTCCTGGTTCAAGGGCGCCGGTTGGGCTGCTGCTTGCCTGTTTCTCTCTTGCTGATTGATCCTTTCCTGCTGTTCCTCCACATCAATTTCCTTCATGGCCAGCTTCCAGGCCGCGGGATCTGTTTTTTGAAGTCTGCTCTTTTCAGCTAAAGCCTTATCCCATTGTTGTGGATCATTGCTCTTCCATGCTTCCCACGCCAGTCTTGCGCTGTCCATGTCCTTTTGCACATCAACATGATGGCTAGTGTGATTGTTATCTACGTGCAGGCTCTGATTTTTATGCTGTGCCTGGTTGTCACTATTTGAAAGACAGTTGTCCATTGGGTTGCTCCATTGTGGTTGGGAAGTGACCCGCAGCAAAGCAGCAGT
>Ga0182024_10021868_pt1 | contig 11573 bp, 13 predicted proteins | sample P32metaG_FD_120480 | JGI IMG/M metagenome (GOLD analysis project Ga0182024, IMG submission 120480) | Permafrost microbial communities from Stordalen Mire, Sweden - P3-2 metaG (Illumina Assembly) | ecosystem: Environmental > Terrestrial > Soil > Wetlands > Permafrost | place: Sweden: Stordalen... | reverse complement strand
CGCCTGTGTCAGCGCACGTGGACGACGGCGACTCGGTGGATCCCTCCAGGACTGTCGACACTCACCTCGTCGCCGGCGCGGTGGCCGGAGATCGCGGCTCCCAAAGGCGAATCCAGCGAGATCCGCTGACGGGCGATGTCTGCCTCAGCTGGCACAACGATGGTGTACTCGGAGTCGCCGAAATCATCCCGCACCACGACAGTCGCGCCTAAGCCCACGGTACCGTCATACGGAGCGGCCTCGACGATCAGTGCATGTCGGAGCATCCCTTCGATGGTCTGTACGCGGCCGTCGAGGAGACCCAGCTCGCGCCTGGCATCGTGGTAGGCGAAGTTCTCGCGCAGATCACCTTCGGCGCGGGCGGTGGCAACCCGCTGGACGATTTCAGGACGCTTGGTAGCGACGAGCTCGCGCATTTCGGCGATGAGCGCGGCTTGGCCCTCTGTGGTGAGCAGGACTGGTCTACCGAGTGCCATTTGATGATCTCCGGAACGGGAGGTGCTACAGAAGGTCGTTAGTGTGCCATGGCCTGCGGTTCGCCGCGTCTAATCGCTTGCCCAATGTCGCCGCGCCGGATGGGGGCGGGATGAGGAATCATCTTCGCGTCGTCGGCGTTGAACCTGACGATGCCGGTCACTGGGTGCGCAGACTTTCGCCGATTTCGTACTGCCAGCCGAGAAGCGCCTCGTAGAGACGCCAGGGCTCATCAGCGTTGCGCACACGACGGGGAAGCTCGACCCCGATCCTCGGAGTCACGCGGCGCGACCACATCGACTCGACCCATCGGCCACCGGTAACGCCGACCGACTGCCAAAGCTCCAACGCGTCCAGGACGTCGTCGATGAGCTGGATCAAGTACAGCTGCCGAGTGGTCGGCTCGGCGAAATCAAGTCGAGCGACGGGTGCGGAGGCGCGGCGTCCAGCCGAAGTCATATTTGTCCGTGCGGTTGCACGATCTCGTACAGCACGTCGAGAAGCCGATCGATGCCGTCTTCCAGCGCCACCTGGCGCACGCAGCTCATGCTCCATTCGCCGATAGGCGGCGCCGCGGCGTACCGACTGAGCAGGATGAGCGGGGTGTCGTTCGTCGCCTCTTCGGAACGCAGCTGTTGAAGCAGGTCACCCTCCCCCGCGCCTCCGACGGGTAGCTCCACGACCATGGCGTGCGGGCTGTCATCCGCCAGCCATATCACCGCTTCAGCCGCGTCTCCCACCGCGCGGACGTCAAAGCCGTTGAGGTCCAAAGTCACGAATAGCGCGTGCCTCACGGTGGGACTGCCGTGTATCACCAGGACAATCGGCCGGTTGTCGAGGCTGCCCACGGCGCAATCCCGATAGGGGTTCTGTGCCGGTGGAAGTACTCTCATCTCTGCCCTTTCCGCTTATCCTCGGCGATGCGCGGTGGCGTAACTGCTCTCCTCCGCCGCAGAGCATCGAGGGCCGAGGCCTCGTCAAGCGATGCCTGGGCGAGACGTGGGTCGAGCCGGCGGCTCGCGGGCACCAGAATGCGTTGCGAGCTGAGGACCCTGACGTCGGGACGCAAGTCGAGGATGAACAGGCCGGCGAAGACAAATGCGTAGATCAGCGCCGCGCCGACGTCGGTCGAGATGCCGAGAGCATACGGCCCGCCGAAGCCTTCGCCGACAGCCCAGACGAAGAGCGCATACATGGCACCAATCACATACACGGGCCTGCGCGCCACACCCAGGATCAGGGCGATACCGATTGCCGTCTCGGTCACCGCGGTGAGGTCGGGCAGCAGCTGTCCTGTATGTGTCGCGATGAGCGCCCAGAACTGAAACCACGGCCGAACGACTCCAGGTTGGCTGCTCACCATACCTTGAATCATGGCTGCGAAGCTTGTGCGGAACCCGGGCTGCCACTTGAAAAACGCGTCCACTAGCCACACGATGCCAAAGAGCACGCGTAGCACCGACGCGGGGTTGCGATTCACTCTGGTCATGTGGATTCTTCCCTGAGGTTTGGTGAGTTCGTGGAATATCACTGGCTCACCTGCATGCCGCTCGGCGACACCACATACCAGAGCCCGCCAAATTGGTCGAGTTGCTCGCCGTTGGTTTCACCGGGATTGGTGTCACCGACGTAGTAGTAGAGCGGATGACGGTTGTAGGTGACCTGCTGCCGGCCAGCATTTGACACCGTGCCCAGGAGCGATGCGGACGCGCCGGTGCCGACCTGAGCTGCGGTTGACGACGTGACTGGCGGCCAGACGCTGGTACAAGCACCAGTGCACGACGGCGTGTTGCCACTGTCCCGCGTGAAGAGGTACATCGTCCGCCCCTTGGCGTCGGTGAGAAATGAGCCGAGACTCGACATGCCGACCTTGATCGACACGGCGCCCGCGGGCGTGGGAGCCGGAGCCGTGCCATACGGGTTTCCCTCGGCGGCCGTGCGTCCGCCGGCGCTTCCGGTGGTTGATCCATACCCGCCGTACGCGGGGCCGGTAACACCGACACTGCCACAAGCCGCGGCCAAGAGGGCGACGCCCGCGGCTGGAGCCGCGAGTAACGTGACACCTCGGCGCTTCGAAATGTGTGTGAAGAGTGGGTGCATTGTGGCGCTCCTTTGATGTGTGTGACCTGTACTCGGCCAGCGCCGCGGTGACAACTGCACGAGCGTTTCTACACAGGGATAGACACGCGGTTACAGGTCGCACTGCACGCAACGGAGCATCAGCTCAGGGGGATCCGCGGCGCGTGTAACGCAGCCGCTATGTACGAGTGATGGCTTTCACATCCTGACCCTCCCCCCTCCGCCCGGGCGGCGCCGATCCATCGGTCGGTGCCGCCCACCAAAAACATGAGGAGCCGCACGCGACGTGACCTACATCGTGGTTATCGCAGCCGTTCTTCGCGAGCTCGCAACCCGCGAGTCGGGATGTATCTTTGCGCTCATGATCGCTGGCGGAAGCGCGCTGACGATGCCGTTCAGGCTGCCTCGCGTCCTCCGCAGAGCAGATCGGGCTTGTTTCGGCAGCACCTCGGTCCGGAGCGCGAGCGTGGAACAGGGTTCGTAGAGTCTGAGATGGACAGCCGATCGCAACCTGGGGAAGCCGGTGTCTTCCAGGTGATCGACGGGGATCGCCCGCTCGACTGGGAACGCGTCTACCGGGATCACGTGACCTCGATATACCGCCTCCTGTATCAGAAGGTGGGCAACCAGCACGACGCCGAAGATCTGACGTCGCAGGTGTTCCTCGAGGCGTTGCCTCGTCTGCGGGCCAGCGCCTCGGGTGGCGAGATCCACATGTACCTGGTCACGACGGCAAAGACGGTGCTTGCCGGACATTGGCGCCGGCGCCTCGGCATCCAGGTGACCGAAATCGACGAGAACGTGGTCATCGCCGAAGCCCAGGGGCCACCCACAGATCCATTGCCACGGATTCGCCGAGTTCTGGCAAAGCTTCCGGCGAACTATCGTCGCGTCCTCGAGCTTCGATTCCTCGAGCGCTGCTCAGTCGGGGAGACTGCGACGAGGATGGGGATCAGCGCCGGCAACGCCCGCGTCGTGCAATACCGGGCCTTGCAACGAGCCGCTGAGCTCGGTCAGGAGGTGGGTGTATGAACCGCCGGATCCGTCGAATGAGCCGCTGGATCGACGACCTGCTCCACGATCGCAGCCCACGTAGCTACCGCGGAGCTGAGGAAGACGCCAAGGTGCTGGCCACGGCCATCGAGTTGCAGAACGCGAGCCCAAGTGCGGGACTGCCGGATCCGCAGTTTGTCGAATCGCTCAGGCAGCGGATCGCGCGAGACACGCAGGGTGAGGTTCGGCGCTCGCCGAAGGTCTCCCGTCGTGCCCTTCTTGCCAGCGGCGGACTCGCTGCCGCCACCGCAGCGGCGGGCGTGCTCGTTGGCGACCGCCTCGCCTCCCCATCGACCGCGCAGCACGAGCTAATTCCCAACGCGGGCGTGTGGACGGCGGTCGCGCTCGTTGCCGATCTCCCGGAGGGGACTGCTCGCACTTTCGATACCGGATCGGTACGCGGGTTCCTCGTGAACCGCAGGGGAACAATCGCCGCGCTTTCCGGTGTCTGCACCCACCTTGGCTGCCTCCTGCAGCTCAATGCCGCGGCGCGCCGTCTCGATTGTCCCTGCCACAGCGCGGCCTTCGGTTTTGATGGCAGCGTTCTCTTCAAGCACATGCCCGACTCGCTACCGCCGCTGCCGCTGATGGAATCGCGCATTCGCGACGGCAACATCGAGGTGCTCACGGTCTAGGTCGGGGAGTCGAATGCAGCACTCATTTAGTACCGGCTCAGCAGGCCTCTTGCACCATCGAGGTCGTTTCTCATTCGAGCCCGTCTAATGACGCAACCAGCCAGATCAGCGGTCCATCTCGACGAGATTTCCGGCTATTCCTCAATAGCGCCGCCCACGCCTCGCAGATGATCGCGGAAACTTAGAGACGGCGTCTTTTCGCGTAGGTCAAGGTAGGCATCAAACTGAACCTGACTACGCAGAGAAACACCTCCGCGCATGAGCTCGGCTTGGCGCCGCTCGGTGTCGCGGATGGTTTCTGCAAGCGTCAGGACGTCCCCAGCGGAGGCAGCGGGCACAAAGAGCACACCATCGTCGTCGCCCAGGACCAAGTCCTCGCGACCCACCGTCCAATCTCCAACGTCAGCGGACCCCAATGCATCATGGGAACGGACACCGAGGTGTTGGGGACCGGTCGGGATCGTACCCATGCTGAAGACTGGCAACCCAATCGCTCGTATGTCAGGTGTGTCGCGATGGAGCCCCCAGATCACGATTCCGTCCAGTCCAGCAGCCTGGGCTTCCAGAGCCACGAGATCGCCTACACAACTTTCATCGAGTCGTCCGCCATTGTCGACCACCAACACATCGCCCCGTTCAGCCACTTCGAGCGCCTCCAGGAAAATATCGACGCTGCCGACATGTCGGGCGGGAGACGCGCGACCAGCTATGCGGCTACCAGGGACGACAGCCTGCAAGAGCGCTGGCGCACAGCGCACCGGGATCTGAGCGCGAGTGCACGCATCCGCCACATGTGCCGTGCTCAGTGTCGCAAACCGCCGCCGAGTCTCGTTGTTATCCATGGTGTATGTCCTCGATCTTTCTCGGTATCACTTGGGATTTCACACGACGTCACTCACAACGGCTTCGTTGCATGACATGAACTTCCGACCGGCTTAGCCGTGCTCGAAAAGTGCTGTCGTGATGTAGCGCTCGCCCGTGTCAGGGATGATTGCAACCACGACGGCACCTTCGGATTCGGGGCGAGCTGCAATCCGAAGCGCTGCGTGCACTGCCGCGCCGGAGGAGACGCCCGCCACGATGCCTTCCTCTCGAGCCAGGCGTCGCGCGCAGCTAAATGCCTCCTCATCCGTGACGACGAAGATCTCGTCGAGGATCGCGCGATTGAGGATCTGAGGGATGAAGCCGACACCGATCCCCGGCATCTGGTGCGGTCCCGCCTTGCCGCCGGAGAGCAGCGCTGAGCCCGCCGGCTCGACCGCAACCACCCGTATCTGCGCATTGCGTCGTTTGAGCCCTTCGCCGACGCCAGTGATCGTGCCACCGGTGCCGACTGCGGACACGAAGACATCGATCGCTCCGCCACTGTCCTCCCAGATCTCGACCGCAGTCGTCCGCCGGTGGATCTCGGCATTGGCAGGATTGGAGAACTGGTCGAGCATGATGGCGTCATGGCGGGCCTCCACAAGCCGGCGCGCCGCGTCCACGGCGTCGCCCATGAGAATGCCGGCCGTCAGGACAACCTCGGCGCCCAATTGGCGCAGGAGCGCGACCCGCTCGACGGACATCGCCTCGGGCATTGTCAGCACCAACCGGTAGCCGCGGACCGCAGCGACCACGGCGAGGCCGACGCCGGTGTTCCCCCCGGTCGGCTCGACGATCGTCATCCCAGGACGCAGCACCTCACGCTGTTCCGCATCGTCGATCAGCGCCACTGCCAATCGGTCCTTGATGCTCCCTCCCGGGTTTCGATTCTCGAGCTTGGCGAGCAAGCGCCCTGGCAAACCTCGCGCGAGCCGCGCGAGCTCAACGAGGGGAGTATGGCCGACTGTGGCTACAACGTCTGCCGACGCAGACGCACTCATAAGGATCGAATGGCTCGATGGGCGTTGATCACCCCTGAGCGGATCGGTCGATGTCACCCGGCGTGGTCGACCAATTCGAAACAGACCAGCGCATCACGGCCTTTCCGTGCCACGACGCGCCACCGGCCCAGCAGGTTCCCTCCGCTTGCACCGCCGAGATCACCGCGTGGGTCTGATCGTCGCTGTCGCCGAAACGCACGGCGACCTGATTGAAGACGACATCGTTGAGCACTTCGATGCCGGGCTCCGCACCCATAAGCGTTGCGAAACTCTGCGCGTTTCGACTACACCGTTCGACGAGGGCGGCGACACCACACCGGCCGAGCGACCGCAATGCGGCATAGGTCGCCACTCCCCTGGCGCGTCGAGAGAGTTCGAAGACCCAGGTCATCCCGTCTCTCGGTTCGTCGGCGCGACCGGTGTCGAGATAACTCGCCGTGCTGGCACATGTCCGCAGGTGCGACTCGGGATGCGCGGTGATGGCATATCCGCAGTCGTAGGGAACATTCAGGAGTTTGTGACCGTCCGTCGCCCATGAGTCCGCGCCCGCCATTCCCGTCGTGAGGTGGCGGTATGCGGGCGAAGCCGCCGCCCAGGCACCGAAGGCAGCGTCAACATGCACCCAGGCTCCGGCCGCATGGGCAAGTGCCACGAGTTCCTCGAAACGATCGAAGGCGCCCGTGACGACGTTGCCGGCTTGAAGACACAGAATCGTTGGCCCGTCACAGGAGCGGAGCGCCTCCACCAGAGATCCCGTGCTCATCCGACCCTGCTCGTCGGTGTCGATGATCACGTCCGGTGTTCCGAGCCCAAGAGAACGAAAGGCCGCGTCGACCGTGGTATGGCGGTCCGCCCCCACGATGCAATGGACCCGCGGCGAGTCGCGCAGCCCTCGCGTCTCGACGTCCCAGTCTCGAGCCGCAAGGACATGATGCCGTGCCGTCGCGAGACAGGTGATGTTCGCTGCCTGACCGCCCGTGACGAATCCGATTGAGGCCGTCGCGGGTAGCCCGAGGAGGCTCTTGATCCAACTACCCGCGATCTCCTCGGTTACGGCCGCGAGCGGACTCATCACCGCGAGCGCCGCATTCTGATCCCAGGCGACGGCGAGCATCTCGGCCGCCAGTGCCGCCGGCAGGGCTCCACCGGTCACGAATCCGAAGTATCGTGGGCCCGCCGTCGCGACGGTCGCCCTCTCCCCGAGGCGGATCAGATCCCCGAGCACATCCGTTGCCTCAGCGCCATCGTCCGCGAGACAGATGGGGATCGTCTCCCGCACTTCGGCAACGTTCAGTGCTGCCCGAACAGATCGATCTCCGAGCGAGTGGAGATAGTGACGAGACGCTTCGGCAACCTGCGTGAGCAAATCATCAATTTCGGTGACGTGACTGTCTCCATCCATCGAAGTACACCGCATCACTCCGTCCCACCCAGGATTGTGAGTTCCGGGCGTTCGGACGCGGCCGGATCAGGAAGCGTTGCTGCGTGCGTGCCGACGTGGTCCTGCTCGCTGGTGAGTTTGCGACCCAGGATGACACCGATGGCTATGGTGCCAAAGCAGAGGAGGCACAGCAACACGATCCACATCGCGGCTGCACCCGCTGCGATGAAGCCGGTGACGATGGCTGGTGACGCGATGAAACCCAGCGACGTGGAGAAGCCCGAGATCGAATTCGCACGGCCACGGATCCGGTCGTCCGCGAGGCTATTGAGCAGGGAACCCATGGTCGGTGAGAAGAAGGTTTCGCCCACGCCGAACAGAGCGGTGAAGGCGAGGACGCAGGCAACCCGTGCGCCTGGCAGGGTCGGCAGCGCGGACAGCCCCAACACTGCCCAGGACGCGGCCCAGATCACTCCTACGAGCATCACAGCAACGCTTCGGCGCAGCCGCCGGACGAGTCGAAGCACCAGTAATTGCGTCGCGACGATCAAGGCTGTGTTGACGGTGACCGAGAGCGCGACGACGCGTATCGACACGTGCGCCACCACCGTGGAGAACGCCGGCAGACCGGAGTCGAACGCCGGGTAGCCGACGAACGCCAGCAGCAGCGAGGCAACGAGCACCAGTCGCAGTCCCGGATGCGCCAGCACGTCGCGGTATCCCGCCTTCGGTTCACTGCGTTGCCGCGGCCGGTGCGGATTTTGGATGAAGGGAAGCACGGCGACGAACAGCAGGCACGACGCTGCGTTGGCAAGGAAGAGCGCCTCGAAGGACGTGGGATTCTGCGCGCCGGCGCCGACGACTGCGGCGGCGACCAGGGCCCCGATGCCAAGCGCTGCATTCTGAGCGGTGAAGTTGATCGCGAACGCGCGCTGCTGCGTGACCGGATCCGGGGTGAGCCCGGCGATCATCGTTTGCAGAGCCGAAAACATCGGTACCCACAACGCGCCGTAGAGCAGCACCGCGGGCAATGCCGTCTCGACGTTGTGGGCCAAAGCGAACAGCAAGTCGGCGATGGCCTGTCCAAGCATGATCGCGACGAGCACAGGGCGAGCACCCAGGCGATCGGTGAGCGCGCCGGAGATTGGCACAACGATCAGGCCCGCGACAGCCGCACCTGCCAGGAGCGCTCCCACCACCGGGAGGGCTATCCCCCGGACCTGATGCAGGTAGATGAGCAGGAACGGCAGCACCAGCCCGGTTCCGACCATGGACACGGTGTTGCCGGTGAGGAACAGGCGAGTCGTACGGGGCAGCCGGGTGACCTGGCTCACTGGATCCGATCCTCGTGCAATTGGGTCCCGATAAAAAGAGCCAATTGATGGATAATTGGCTCGTGCTATCGCTGGACTCAACGAAGATCGCGACCCTGTTGGGCTGGGAGGACACAGAGGACGGCCCCCTCTTTCGGCGGCTGGCCGATGGGTTGCGACGGCTCGCTGAAGAGGGATATCTCGTCGATGGAAGTCATCTCCCGCCCGAACGTCAGCTGGCGCATGCCCTGGCCGTGAGCCGCAACACCGTCACCGCTGCCTATGCCGTGCTCCGGACAGAAGGATGGATCGAAGCGCGGCAGGGATCGGCGACTCGAATCGCCACCTCACGGACATCGGAGGCCGCAGTGCACCGAGCGGATTCGGTGATGGCCAAATTGCTCCGCGACTTGGGCAGCACGACGATCGACCTCACCGTCGCCGCGCCGGGCGCTGCGCCGATCGTCTCGCGATCCATTGCCGATCCGAGTTCGCTACTGCCCGACCCGAGGGTTCTCACGCAAGGTCACGGCTACCACGCCGCCGGACATCCGCATCTCCGTACGGCGGTCGCGGCGCTGCTCAGCGCGCAGGGTCTGGCAACGCGCGCCGATCAGGTGATGATCACCAATGGCTCCCAGCAGGCGCTTTCGCTGCTGATGACGGAGTTGACCAGGCCAGGGAACGGACTCGCGATCGAGGAGGTCGCCTACCCTGGAGCGATCGACCTTGCGATCCGGTCCGGCGTGCTCATGCACCTGCTGCCCGTGGGCAAGGACGGAGCAGATGTCAATGCGCTCCAGGCTGCCTGCCGCAGAGGACGGGTCGACGTTGCAATCGTCGCACCAGACTTCCAGAACCCGACCGGCGCGCTGATGTCTGCGGAGACACGCCGTCGACTTGTTCGCGTCGCACAGGAAGAAGACATGGTGCTCATCGATGACCGCGCCCATGCCGATCTCGATCATGGCGCAACTGCGCCGCCGCCCCTGGCGTCATTTGATGACCAGGCTCGTGTCGTCACGATCGGCAGCATGTCCAAGCTCTACTGGGGTGGACTTCGACTCGGATGGATCCGCGCCCGATCGTCGTTGATCAATCGCCTCATCGAGCAAAGGTCGGGCAGTGACCTCGGCACCTCCGCACCGATGCAGATCATCGCCGCCGAGCTGTTGCAGCACCATCACGACGCCACTCGCGCCTGGAGAAACGAGCAGTTGCGCCGCTCACTTGACGCGCTCGAATCAGCGCTGCTCACGTCGATGCCCGCCGCCGAATGGCGCCGGCCTTCGGGCGGTCCGAACCTCTGGATACGTCTCCCTGGCACCGACGCGCTCGAATTCAGCCACCGCGCGCTCGCTAGCGGTGTCGCCGTCATCGCCGGGCCACTGCTCTCGTGTCGTGCGGGTCGCGCGACGGACAGGATTCGCGTTCCTTTTTACGCCCAGCCGGCAACGCTCACGGAGGCCATCACCCGTCTCGCGCGATGTTGGGCGCAAACGACCGGACGGTGACGCGGGTTCCCTTGGCGGCGCCGCCAGTCAGACGCCGGCTGCGCGAAGTACCTCACACGGCCTCTGGCGCCGACGCAAGACGTGACTGTGCTTCGCGGAGCGGGTCGGGAATTCGGCCGCCGAGTCGAAGCAGGACGGCTCCGGCCAGCACCGCGGCAAGCGCGCCGCCCCACCAGACGGCGTCTGGCGAGGTCTGCAGGAGCAGGCCGCCAATCGCCGGGCCGAGAGCCAGGGAGACGCTGAAGGTCAGACTGTAGAGCGACAGGTAGCGGCCGAGCAGATGGGCTGGAGCCATGTCCGTGACCAGTGGCCCGAGAACGGAAATATGTGCGCATTCGCCGATTGCGAAGACGATCGCAACGCCGGCGAGGAGACTGGTCGCAGCGAGCTCCGAGTGGATGAGCGTCGCTGGCAGCACCGCGAGCAGGCTGACCGCAAAAAGCGCGCTTGTCGCCGCGAAAGCGTGTGTGCGTCGCATCCGTGCCACGACGCGCACCGCCGGGATCTGCGCGATGACGACGAAGGACGTGTTGATGAGGACGAGGATCCCGATCGCGGCGGGGCCGAGCGCCGTGTGGGTCTTTGCAAATGGTGGCAGGATGTTGGAGAAGAACGTGTGTCCGACGACGACGAGCACGATATTGGCTGCGATCACAGTGAGGAAGACCCGATCTCGGGCGACGGCGCGAAAGCCCGTTCCGTTGGCGTCTGTCACCGTGACGGTCTCGGCTCGCGGGCTCGGTACGGCAGCGAGCACGAGCAGCGCGAATCCGGCGTAGGTGACGGCGTCGAAGAGATAGAGCGTTTGGAACGAGCTGAGCCGCTGTGCGGATGCGAGGATGAAGCCGGCAACGGTCGCGCCGAAGCCGATACCGAAGTTGCCCGCGACGCGATTAAGCGCGAAGGCGGCCGCTCGCTGCTCGCGCTTGACCAACCTGATGGTCAATGTCCGGTTGGCCGTCCCTGCCGCGCCGATGCCGGCTCCGCTGACAATCGAGCAGGCAAAGGCCTGCCAGGGATGGTCCACGTAGGCGAAGCCCGCGTAGCCTAGAGCGCTCGCCAGGCTTCCTGCGACCACGATCGCTTTGGCGGAGTACCGGTCGAGCAGCGCTCCCGTCGGCGGGGTGGCGATTGCTGCCGTCCCCATGGTCGCCGCGAGAACCAGTCCGGCTGTCGACGTTGAAAAGCCACGTATCTGGTGCAGATAGATGATCTCAAAGGGAAGAATGAGCCCGTAACCGAAGTAGTTGAGGGCGTTT
>Ga0182024_10021867_pt1 | contig 11574 bp, 14 predicted proteins | sample P32metaG_FD_120480 | JGI IMG/M metagenome (GOLD analysis project Ga0182024, IMG submission 120480) | Permafrost microbial communities from Stordalen Mire, Sweden - P3-2 metaG (Illumina Assembly) | ecosystem: Environmental > Terrestrial > Soil > Wetlands > Permafrost | place: Sweden: Stordalen... | reverse complement strand
GACGGGGCCATGGCGATGGCGACGTCGAAGTCGGCTCGCGCCGCATCGTAGGCTCGGCGCTTCAGCTTCATCACTCCGCGATTGATATAGGTTCCGGCGCGGTCGCGAGTGTCGAGCAGATCCTCCTGGAGAGCGCGATCGCACAGCTGCATCGACTGGTTGTCCGACTTCTCGGCGAAGGCCGCCTGCGAACAGGCCTGGGCCGAGCCGCCGCCGAACACCGTGACGGCGGCGCTCGCGCTGCCCGCGACAAGGGTAATGGCCCCCGCCGCCGCGACCGCTTGCCAGAGCTTCATGGCCGGCCTCCTCACCGCCTCGCGCCATGCCTGCACTTCTGACGTGACGCATGGGAAGCTTCGCGCCGCGATGGCCTGTTTGTCAAACGGCGCCGGCCTGCCTCCTCGCGCCATGCGAGGGCGGTCCGCGCGTTGCGTTGTCCATCTCGAAGGCGCGCCCGGCGTGCCGAAATGGGGCGTAAGCGACTGATGGCGAGCGATGAAGTGATGGGAGAGGAGATCGCCCTCCCCCCGACTCCCGAGACGGTCTCACGAGCGGATCGCAACGGGGCCTACGGCCGCGCGAGCCCTTTGGAAATCGTCCTGGCCGCATTCGGCGTCACCGCCTGGATGTGGTGCGCCTTCGAGGTCTTCTCCGCCGTCATCCCTTGAGGGCGCTCCTCACCAGGGGCCGAGAGTCCGCCTGAAGAAGTCCAGGGCCATATCGACCGCCGCCTGGTGGGTCTGCTCCTGTGGAACCTTGATCGCGCAGAGCGGCGCGGCGGCGACGCCGGCCGGAGTGCAGGCGCCGAGAAAATCATAGTGGCCGACGCCTGGCAGCACCTTCAATTCGGCGTGGGCAATCGCCTCGGCGGCGACCAGGCCGTTGGTGTCGGGCGGGGCCACGGGATCGGCGTCGCCCAGGATGATGGCCACCGGAACTTCGATCTTCGCGAGATCCACCGGCGGCAGAGCCTGGACGATGGCCGGGGCGATGGCGAAGGCGGCTCGGACGCCGCCGATCGTATGGTCGTCTCCGGCGTGCGCGGCTTCGGCGGCCAGTGGCGGCGAGGCGAGTGCGCGCCGCGCCTCATCCATGGTGACCGAAAACTCCTTCTGCGGCGCGCACACCCCGTCGGTCGGGTGGCCACGGCAAAAGGCCAGGAAGCGGTTCATGTCCACTCTCGCGCCCACGCTGACGAGGGCGGTGAACCCACCGGCCGAAAAGCCCGCCACGCCGATGCGCTGGAGATCGATGTGCGGTCCGATCGCCGGATCGGCCTTTGCCGCCCCCAGCGCGGCGCGCAGATCCTGCACCCGGTCCCAAGGCATGACGGCCCCGGCGATTGTCATCTTGTCGAGCCCGTTGTTGCCGGGATGATCGACGGCCACCACGATGTACCCGGCGCGCGCCAGGGCGGTCCCGAACCAGCCCATCATCCGCGCCGTCCCACCAAAGCCGTGCGAGAACAGGATGACCGGCCGGGCCCTGGCATCGACGAACGGCGCATCGGGGGCGACGGCGCCGATCAGGAACAGCGGATGGCCCGGCGGCCGCAGATCGATCCGCCGGTCGACGGCGTCCGGCGCGGCCGGGTACCACACGGTCACCCGCACCTGCGGCCGGTGGTCGGAATCGCGCAGGGCCGCGGTCGTATCGGTCGCCTGAAGGTGGCGCTCGCCCACCGGACCGGCCCGAGCCCCCACGGCGAGGCACAAGATCAGGGCCATCACGCCGAGCAGCGCCGGCGCCAGCTTCGCCTCCAGGCTGCAACGAATTTGGCCCATTCGTCCCCCCTCCATGCCCAGTCCGCCCCCAATTCTACCCATGAGACCCCGGCGCCGCCCCCAGGTCGCGAGGGTCGACTTCGCTCAGGAGCGAACGCCCTGCGAGATAGCGGGAAAGGTTCTCCAGGAACACCTGCTGGTTGCGCGCGCCCTGGCCGGCGGTGGCGCCGGAGAAGTGGGCGGTGACCTTCACCGCCGGATGCGACCACAGAGGGCTCTCCGTCGGCAGGGGCTCGGTCTCGAAGACGTCGAGGACAGCGGCCGCCGGCGCTCCGAGGTCCAGCGCCGGAACAAGGGCCGCCTCATCGATGAGGGCGCCCCGGCCCACATTGACCAGCACCGATCCCGTCTTCATCGCCCCGAAGAACGCCGCGTTCGCCATGTGCCTGGTCGCCGCGCTGAGCGGCAGAGCGAGCACGACGACGTCGGCGGCCGGAAGCAGTTCGGTCAGCCCCTCCAACGGCGCGATGGCGTCGGCGAGCGGGTGCGTTGACTGATCGCGGCGAACGCCGGTGATCCTCGCTCCGAAGGCGCGGGCCCGCTGGGCGACGCCTTGGCCGACCGCGCCGAAGCCCACGATCACCCACGAAGACCCGTCGATTTCGCGAAACGACAGTCTGCGCCAGGCCCGCTGCGCCTGCGCCGCGCGCCGCTCATCGCCGCGCTGGAAGTGGTCGAGGACGCCGGCCAGAACATAGTCGGCCATGCCCACGGCCTGGCCGTGGCTGGTGGTGAGCCGCACCCCCTTGGCCGCCAGCTGGCCGAAGACCGGATGATCGAACCCCGCGGCGCCGCTCTGCAGCCATTGCAGGCGGGGCGCTTTGAGGAGCGCGACCATGAAGTCGCGAGCCGCCGAAGATTCGAACACATCGCTGTTGGCCCAGGCGATCTGGGGATTGGCGTCCTCGGCGGCGAGCGGCTCGCCGGCGAGCGAAATCGCGCCATCGAGGCTCATCAGCAGCGGCGCCAGTCTAGAGCCGTGGGCGGCGAGTTGGTCTTCGATGCGGCGGAACGAAGGCTCGTATATCAGCAGGCGGGTCATCGTGTCGTTTTGCAAATCCCGGGACTTGATGCGCGGACGCTAGAACATCGCCAACCGCTTTGGAATCGAAGAGATTCCACCTTTGCTGCCCGCCCGCGCGGCCGAGGCTAACTAAAGTAAAGCCGGTGATCAGCGGCCAAGGTTGCGAATGGTTAACCTGCATTGACCATAATGTCGGAACGACTTTGCCCCTGCCGGATTTACGTCCGTGTGATGACCCGGAGAAAAACAAGCCCTACAGTTCTGGTGGTGGAGGACGACGGCCTGGTGCGTCTCGACGCCGCCGAGACGCTGCGAGACGCCGGCTATGTCGTCATCGAGGCCGACGACGCCGAGGAGGCGCTGGCGCTCATCAATGCCCGCGACGACATCGCCCTGCTCTTTACCGACATCAACATGTCCGGACACATGGACGGCGTCGAACTCGCGCGCCGCGCCCACGATCTCCATCCAGCGATCCGCTTGCTGCTGACCTCAGGGGAGGTGAGGCCGGCGCGAAAAGAGATTCCCGACGACGGCGTCTTCATCGCCAAGCCCTATTCGCCGAACGACATGACTCGCGCCGTCAGCCGACTTCTCGCCTGGCGAGCCCCGCACTCGATCGCCGCGGGCGCCGCGAGACGTCTCTGACGCCAAGGGCCGCCGGAAGGTCCCATCCCGGCCGATCTCGAGCATGTTCGGTCCGAGACGGTCCTCAAACGCGCTCCATCGCGTTGGAAACCGTTCAGGCGAGGTTCATTTGGGCCCGGCGATGCTGGTTAACGCATCGTTAACGGTCCGCCGCGGTGCGCCGTGGCGGATCGAACCCAAGGAGATCTCCGATGAAGATGCTGAGCGGAACCCTCGCCTCCGCCGCGGTCCTGATCGGCGGACTGACGCTCGCCGCCCCGGCGGCGCAGGCCCATTGCGGCTGCCAGATCATCCACCGTCATCACCATCACTATCGGGCCCACCGCGTCGCCGAGCGCCGAGTGGTCAGCTATGGCTACGCCGCTCCCGAAGCAACTTATACCGAAGCGCCGCCGCCGACCTACTACGCGGCCCCCTATTGGGTGGGCGGTGGAGGCTATTACGGCTACTACGGCGGCCCTGGCTGGGTCGGCTGGGGCCCTTACGGCCACTGGGGCGGCGGATACGGCTTTGCCCGTTTCGGCGGCGGCCGCGGCTTTGGCGGCCGCGGCTTTGGCGGACACATGGGCGGCGGCCGGCGCGATCGCTGACGCAGCCTGAGCGGCGCTTCAGACCCGCCGCGCCTCCAGCGCCAGCCCGACGCCAAAGGTCACGAACAGGGCGCCGGTGGCGCGGTCCAGATTACGCGGGACCGCCGGGCGCCGCAGGGCGCGGGCTATCGGCGCGCAGGCCAGGATGAGGCATGTGAACCAGGCGGCCCCCAGGGCGGCGTGGATCAGTCCCAGCAGCACGATGAACGGCCTCACGGGCTCGCCATGGGGAACGAAGCCGGGAAGGAACGAGATATAGAAGATGCCGACCTTGGGGTTGAGAAGGTTGGTGAGGGCCCCGCGGGCGAAAGCCCCCACGCGCTCCCGCTCGCCTCGCCGGGCGCCGTTAGCTGCGTCCTGGGACGACGAAGCATCCGCCATCCCATACAGATCAGGTAGGCGGCGCCGGCCAGGCGCAGGATCTCGGAGGCCAGCGGGGACACCGCCAGCAGAGCGGCCAATCCCGCCGCGACCAGTAAGGCCCAGCAAAGGCAGCCACTCAGGATTCCGATAGCCGCCAAGACGGCGCGACGGGACCGCCGCCGTCCGCAGGACCAGGGCGGTGTCCAATCCCGGAGTCACCGTCAGCAGGCCGGCGACGGCGACGAAAGCGAGCAGGGACGCGGCCACCGGGTCCATCGGCCCCCAGATGATCCCCACTAAAGCTGGTGGTCAATTCCTCCGGCGAGCGCTAACGCCGACGCCGGAGTCCGGCTTGATCGCGCCGGCTGGTGAGATCTAAACTCGGCCTGGGGAAGGAACCCTTGGGGAGGTCATCTCGATGAGGAAGTTCAGCATCGCCTGCGCCGCGTTCGCCGTCGCCAACGCGTGGCTTGCTCCATTGGCCGCCGCCGCCGGTCCGGCCGACGACGCCCAGATCAGGGCGCTGGAAGCGCGCTTCGCCACTGCCTTCAACGCCAAGGACGTCGACGCGATCATGCGCATCTATTCGCCCGACGTCTTCGTGTTCGATGTCGTTCCGCCCCGCCAGTACGTCGGCGCCGAGGCCTATCGCAAGGATTGGCAAGGCCTCATGGCCGCCTTCGCCGGACCCGTTAGGTTCGACATCAGCGATCTGGCGGTCTCGAGCGATGGAGCGATCGGCTACAGCCACAGCATCGAGCATGTCCGCTCGTCCGACTCCCAGGGGCACGACATGGACATGACCGTGCGAGTGACCGATGTTTATCGAAAGGTGGGCGGAGAGTGGCGCATCGTCCAGGAGCACGTCTCCGCGCCCATCGACCTGGCCACGGGTAAGGGCGATCTGACCTCGAAGCCCTAGGTCGCGCTGTCGAGGCGGCTGTATCAGCGCCGGCGCTCAGCCGGCGTGAGCTGCTCGGCCATGCGCGCGCCGTCGCCCTGCGCCGCTCGGTTGCGGGCGATGAACTCGGCTCGGGCATTCTCCGACGGGTACGGCTCGTTCGGCGCGGGCACGTCCAGGAACGCGCACAGCGGCTCCCAGCCCGAGCCCAGTTTGTAGATCAAGAGTCTCTCGGGCGCGATCTTCGCCTTCACCTCCGCGTCATGGCGACGGAAATAGTCGGTCATGAAGGCGCGGTCGGCCATGTGCTCACGCACCGGTCCGGCAAAGCTCGCGAAGAACTCGGCCTGCAAGCCGGAGCCTGGCCGCGTGGCCGGGCTGTCGGGCGAGAGGATCGTCGAGTGGGCGGAATCGTACCACTGGTCGGGATCGCGGGTGGTGTGCAGCACCTTGGCGTCCGGATACTTGTCGGCGAGTTCGCGCCAATAGGCCGCGGTCGGGTAGTCAACGGCCGAATGGTAGTCCTTGAAGATCTCGTCCCACACATCTTTGCCCTTCGAGGCCTCGATCCACAACGCCATCGTCTCAGGATGTTGAAACACCTCGATCATGTGATGGCAGGGCCCGAAGCCCAGCATGTTGAGCGCCGTCTGCATCGACTTGGTGCCCGTGCGCCCAAGTCCCGAGCCAACAATCCTCAACGCCATTTGATCCCCCACATTCCTCGATCAGCCTAGCCCTGGGGGTAGGATCGATCCAGCAAACGAGAAGGACACCAGGGAATAGGTCCGACCCAGGGCAGCAGCATCAACCCCTACCCATCGAAAAAATGGGCTCGAAGCAGCCAAGGATGATGCGCTTGGCGTCGAACGGCGGCTCCCCGGACGTATCCAGCGCCCCATCCTGGTGCATCTTCGCTTCGGCGGCATAGAAGCTCGCCTTGTCGGGCCAGATTTGCCAGGTGAAGACGATCTTCTCGCCGTCTTTCGCCGCGACCGCTCGGCGGAAGTCAGTCTGTTTGCCGTCGGGAACGTAATCCTCCCAGCACTCGACGATCTCCAGGCATCCATAATTCTTGAAAACTTGCGCTCCGTTCTCCGCCCACTTGCGATAGGCCTCCATCTTGTCTCCGGGCACCGGGATTACGAGGCCCGCGATGTACATGGCTCTAGGCTCCTTCGGACTGCTCATGCGCCGGCCAAGCTCCGGCGCCAAGTCCTGCGAAGCCCGTCAGGGCAAAGCAGGATGGTGCCCCAGGTCGGACTCGAACCAACACGGCCTTGCGGCCAACAGATTTTGAGTCTGCCGCGTCTACCATTTCGCCACTGGGGCGGCGGCTGGAGGCTCTAGCAACCGCCGCCCCGGCTCACAAGGCATGCGGCTGTTCCCCGAATCAACGCCCGATCGTAACTTTGGCCGATAGCCAAGATCGGACCACCGATCCTTTCCCCAACGAGGAGTTCCTCGAATGGCGAGCGTCGTCCTGAAATCAGCAACGGCGAAGGAGCAGGATCTCTTCCTGCTGGCCCGCGAGGACGTTCTGAACCGCTATCGGCGGCTGCGTGGCCACAGCCGGAGAATCCATCAAGGCGCGATGGAGTTGGTGAGCGGTCCCGCTCTTCTCGGACAAGCTCGCCGGCTTGGGCTCGCACAAAAAGACACTTTTGTCCTCGAGGATATGGACGAACTCTTCTTCGCCCTCGACCTTGCGATCTATACCTCCCCTCCCGCTCGACGCCCCGCGATCGACCGCTATCTCGCCTCGGTGGACGCCGAGGTTGGATCGGAGGCCGCTCAGGTTATGCGGGCGATGCGCTCCGCTCGCTTCGCGGTGGTCCGATTCGAGCGACGCCATCCAACGGCCGGCTTCGTCGTCCGAGATCTGGCCCGGGAGAGCGACCATTGGCTGATCGATGAAGGCTTGGAGTTATCGGCGGACGACGGCTTCGTTATCGCCACCCGGCTCATCATCTTCGAGGATTTCTGCATGACGGCCGGCGTCATGGTCCCGCTCGACGCCGACCTGCTCGACGAGGCGCTCACGGAGGTCGTCTTCCTGTACCGGAAGACCCCACGGGAACTCGTCGCCGACCGACGATTCGCCGAAGCCCTGTACCGTGTCGCCCTCGCCGACGGGATCATGGAGCGGATGGCTTATCGAGTGGTGGAACCGGAGGCCGCGTAAGGCAGTTCGCGAGGTCTGCCGCGTCTACCATTTCGCCACTGGGGAGGCCGGGCCACGCTCTAGCAACGCTCACGGCGGCTCACAAGGCAGGGCGATCGGCCAGAGGATTGGTCCATCGCAGGCCGGCAAATCGCCCGAAGTCTCCGTCGGTGGAGCATAGGACGAGTCCATGTTCTAGGGCCAGCGCGGCCATGTGTGCATCGGCACGAGATTCCCGTGCACGCCAGGCGTTTTCAGCAGATCTCCAAGGAGCGCCGCATGACGTTCGGTGGGTTCGGGAACCCAGGTCGACTCGCATGCAAGCCAGTCCTGAACCTGTTCCCAAGGCGCGTCCATTTCAACACCGGCGCTCGGCCCCTTTCTCCGAGACCCCGCGCTTTTCGTAGCCTTGCGCGATATGGTCGACTTGCGCTCCTGCTTGCCGGTGTACTTGGCCTTGTCGCCTCGAGGCATGAGGATTCCTCCGCTGTCAAAGATGGTCTGGAGAAAACTTCGGCCGGGGCCCCGCGGTTCCCGGGGCGGCTCTTAGCCCGCTGGGACCACCTTCTGCTCGATCGCTCCGAAGACCGAGCGTCGGTCCTCGCCGCGCATCTCGATGCGGACGACATCGCCGTAGGTAAGGAACGGGGTCTTCGGGGCGCCCGATTTGAGGGTTTCGACGGTGCGAATCTCGGCGATGCAGCTATAGCCCGCGCCGCCTTCGCCGATCGGCCTGCCGGGGCCGCCTTCGGCGTCGCGGTTGGAGACCGTTCCAGAGCCCACGATCGATCCGGCGCTGAGCGAGCGTGTCTTTGCGGCGTGGGCGATGAGGGCGCCGAAATCGAACGTCATGTCGACCGCCGGGTCGGCGTGACCGAAGGCCCGGCCGTTGAGCTCGACCTGAAGAGCGCCGGCGAGCTTACCTCCATTCCATGCGCCGCCGAGCTCGTCGGGCGTCACCGCCGCCGGCGAGAACGCGGAGGCGGGCTTGGACTGGAAGAAGCCGAAGGACTTGGCGAGCTCGGCCGGGATGAGATTGCGCAGGGAAACGTCATTGACCAGCATGACAAGGCGGATGGAGGCCAGGGCCGCCGAGGGGCTGGCGCCGAAGTCGACATCGCCGGTGATGACGGCGACCTCGGCCTCGAAGTCGCAACCCCAGGTCTGGTCGGCCAGGGGAATGGGATCGCGCGGGCCCAGGAACCCGTCGGAGCCGCCCTGATACATCAGGGGGTCGGTCCAGAAGCTGTCTGGGATCTGCGCGCCCCGCGCCTGGCGCACCAGCGCCACGTGGTTCACATAGGCCGAGCCGTCGGCCCACTGGTAGGCGCGGGGAAGCGGGCTCGCCGCCTCGGCCTCGTGGAAGCGGCGGCGCGGCACGGCGCCGTGCTCGACGCTCTCCGCCAGGCCCAGGAGCAGCGCCTCGCAACGCTCCCAATCGTCCAGCGCCGCCTGCAGCGTGGGGGCGATGGTTTCGGCCGAGGCGCACCAGGCGAGATTGCGCGACACCACCACCAGCGCCCCGTCCCGCCCCACCTTGAGCGACGCGAGCTTCATTGGGCTGTCTTCTCCTGCCCCGTGAAACGGGGAAGGTGGATCGGCGCGATCAGCGCTGAGACGGAAGGGGCGCACGCTCGCTCCTGGCGGCGAATGGGGCCTAGCGCCCCCTCCACCACGTCGCGGGTCGCGACGCGGTACCCCTCCCCCGCTGGCGCGAGGGAGGAAAAGAGCAAGGCGTCATTCACCCCGGGGTCTTCCAGCTGTCGACGTAGGCGGGGTTTTCGACGGCGGAGGCGTCGTCGCCGACTTCGAGCGGGTCGCGGGCGTCGACCATGACGGCGTACTCGTCGGTCGCCGCCTTGGCCTGGACGAGCATGTTCTTGAGCGCCTTGGGGTGAGGGCCGTGGGTGAAGCCGCTGGGATGGAAGGTCATCATGCCGGCATCGATGTTGTCGCGGCTGAAGAAGTCGCCGGCGTGGTAGAACAACACCTCGTCGAAATCGTCGTTGTTGTGGAAAAACGGCACCTTGAGCGCCCCGGGATCGGTCTCGAAGGGCCGCGGGGCGAAAGTGCAGACGACGAACCGCTCGGCGGCGAAGGTGGTGTGGACGCTCGGCGGCAGGTGGTAGCGGTGGGACGCAACCGGGCGGATCTGGCGCACGTTGAGGCGCACCGGCGCGAGGTCGCCGTGCCAGCCGACGGCGTCCAGGGGGTTGTAGGGATAGGTGACCCTCGAGACCTGGCCGCGCTTCTTGATCTCGACGACGAACTCGCCAGCTTCCTCCTGGTGGGCGCGGAAGGCCTCGTCCATCGCCGGAATGTCGAGCACCGCCGGATCGAACACCGCGTGAGGCCCCAGCATGCCGCGGTCGGGCAGGGTGAAATGGCCGTTGGTCGCCTCGATCATCAGCACCGAAGCGGGCGCTGTTGTCTTCAGCCGCCACATCGTCCCGCGCGGCAGATAGAGGTAGTCGCCGGCCTCGACGGCCAGGTGGCCGTAGTCGCAGAAGAGGTCGGCGGCGCCCTCATGGATGAACAACAGCTGATCGCCGTCGGCGTTGCGGGCCAGCGACGGCATCGGCGCGGCGAGCTTCCAGAAGCGCATCTCCAGATGGCTGTTGAAGAGGATCCTCGGCGCCGCCCAGGGCGAGGGCGAGGCCTCATTCAGGGCCGAAAGGTCGAAGGCGCGGGGGCGAAGGGGACCCTCGAAATTGGACCAGCCGGTCGGCGGACGGCGGTGATGGAAGAAGGCCGCCGGACCGAAGAAGCCTTCCTTGGAGACCTCGCGCTCGAAGGTGCCTTGCGGCATGTCGGCGTGGGCCTGGCGCGAATGCTGGCCCTCAGCGCCCCGCACCGGGATCCAGTGGCCCTTGGCCATGCCCTTAGTGGGCCTTGGCCGGCAGGACGCCGCGGCGGACCTGGTCGGCCTCGATGGATTCGAACAGGGCCTTGAAGTTGCCCTCGCCGAAGCCCTCGTTGCCCTTGCGCTGGATGAGCTCGAAGAAGATCGGGCCGATCATGTTCTGGGTGAAGATCTGCAGCAACAGGCCCTGGCCCTCCGTGGGCGCACCGTCGAGCAGGATGCTGTCGGCGCGCAGGCGCTGGAGGTTTTCCCCATGGTCCTTCACCCGATCGCCCAGCTGCTCGTAGTAGGTGTCCGGCGTTTCCTGGAACTTCACCCCCCGGGCGCCCATGGTCTCGACGGTGTCGAAGATGTCGGCGACGCCAAGGGCGATGTGCTGGATTCCCTCGCCTCGGTAGTCCTTGAGGAATTCCTCGATCTGAGAGTGCTCATCCTGGCTCTCGTTCAAGGGAATGCGGATCTTGCCGCAGGGGCTGGTCATGGCCTTGGAGATGAGGCCGGTCTGGGCCCCCTCGATGTCGAAATAGCGGATCTCGCGAAAGTTGAAGATGCGCTCGTAGAATTCCGCCCACCTGGCCATCTGCCCGCGGTGGACGTTGTGGGTGAGGTGATCGAGATAGGTGACGCCCACGCCCTTGGAACTTTGCGCGGCCCCCTCGATGGGGACGAAGTCGACATCGTAGATGGCTTTGGCGCCATAGCGGTCGACCAGGTAGAGATTGGAGCCGCCGATCCCCTCGATGGCCGGAATGTTGAGCTCCATCGGGCCGACGAGGCCCCGGACGGGTTTGGCGCCGCGCTCCACGGCCAGGTTCAGCGCCCGGGCGGCGTCCTTGACGCGAAAGGCCATGGCGTTGGCCGATGGTCCGTGCTGGGCGCGGAACGCGGCCGGCTGACCGGTCGGCTCCATGTTGAGGATGAAATTCACATCGCCCTGGGCGAAACGCAGGACGTTCTTCGACCGGTGTTTCGAGACGGCGGCGAATCCCATCATCTCGAACAGGCCCTTGAGGCGCCCCGGCTCGTCGGAGGTGAACTCGACGAACTCGAAACCATCCGTGCCCAGGGGATTTTCGAAGAGGTCGCAACTCGCCTCGGTGGTCATTTCTTAAGGCTCCGGTGGTGGGGAGAGACTAGCACTTCAAACCGCCGGCCCGAAACCAAGGTTGCGGGATGCCGCGGCGGCCAATGTCTAACGGGGACGCATGCTCAGGAGATCCTACGATTGGGTGATGCG
>Ga0182024_10021866_pt1 | contig 11574 bp, 9 predicted proteins | sample P32metaG_FD_120480 | JGI IMG/M metagenome (GOLD analysis project Ga0182024, IMG submission 120480) | Permafrost microbial communities from Stordalen Mire, Sweden - P3-2 metaG (Illumina Assembly) | ecosystem: Environmental > Terrestrial > Soil > Wetlands > Permafrost | place: Sweden: Stordalen... | reverse complement strand
TTCGAGCTTCTGCAGAATGCTCGCCAGCTCGGGCGGGTTGTTCACCGCCCAATCCTTCTGGGGAGCCAGGCGAATGCGCGCGCCGTTGGCGCCGCCCCGTTTGTCGGACCCACGGAAGGTCGATGCCGACGCCCAGGCTGTCGAGACCAACTTAGCCACCGACAGTCCCGAGGCGAGGATCTTGGCCTTCAGCGCCGCCAAATCCGCACCGTCGATAAGCGGATGATCCGGGGCGGGAATCGGATCCTGCCAGATCAGGGTCTCTTTGGGGACGAGCGGGCCGAGGTAGCGCCCGATCGGTCCCATATCGCGGTGCGTGAGCTTGAACCACGCGCGGGCGAAGGCGTCGGCGAATTGCTCCGGATGCTCGTAGAAGCGGCGCGAGATCTTCTCGTAGGCGGGGTCGAACCGCAACGCCAGGTCGGTGGTCAGCATGGTCGGCACGCGCTTTTTGGAACAGTCGTGCGCGTCCGGGATGTCGGCGGGCGCGCCCTTCGCCTGCCACTGCTTCGCGCCGGCCGGGCTCGTGGTCAGCTCCCATTCGAACTTGAAGAGATTATCGAAGTAGAAATTGCTCCACTTCGTCGGAGTCTGGCTCCAGATGACCTCCGGGCCGCCGGTTATGGCGTCCGCGCCGTGGCCGGCGCCGTGCCTGCTCTTCCAGCCGAGGCCCTGATCCTCGATGACGGCGCCCTCTGGCTCCGGTCCCAAGAACGACGGATCGCCGGCGCCATGGGTTTTGCCGAAGGTATGACCGCCGGCGATGAGCGCGACCGTCTCTTCGTCGTTCATCGCCATGCGCGCGAATGTTTCGCGGATGTCGCGGGCCGAGGCGACGGGATCGGGGTTGCCGTTCGGCCCTTCGGGATTGACGTAGATGAGCCCCATCTGCACCGCGCCTAGCGATTGGTGCAGCTGACGCTCGCCACTGTAGCGTTCATCCCCCAACCAGGTCCCTTCAGGGCCCCAGAAGAGTTCTTCGGGCTCCCAGGTGTCCGCCCGGCCGCCGGCGAAGCCGAAGGTCTTGAACCCCATGGACTCCAGCGCGACATTGCCGACGAGAACGTAGAGGTCGGCCCAGGAAATCTTTCGGCCGTACTTCTGCTTGATCGGCCAAAGCAGCCGGCGGGCCTTGTCGAGGTTCGCGTTGTCCGGCCAGCTGTTCAACGGCGCGAACCGCTGTTGGCCGCCTCCCGCCCCGCCTCGCCCGTCGGTTGTCCGGTACGTGCCGGCGCTGTGCCACGCCAGGCGGATGAACAGGCCGCCGTAGTGTCCGAAGTCGGCCGGCCACCAGTCCTGCGAGTCCGTCATCAAGGCGTGCAGGTCATCGATCACCGCGTTCAGATCGAGGCTCTTGAACGCTTCCGCATAGTTGAAAGCCTCACCCATTGGATTGGACCGCGGCGAATGTTGATTCAGACTCTCGAGGCGGAGGTTTTCGGGCCACCAATCACGGCGGGTTTTGCCGGAGCGGCCGCGCGCCATCGGGCATCCTTCCGAGACCTTTTCTTCGATTCGGTCGCTCATGTCTGAATCCTTCCACAAAGGCTCCTGCGATCTTCGATTATAGACGCATTGCCTTGCCGGCCTCTGATCATGCCCTCCATCAAAGCCCAGGCCGAACCTTTGGGGAAATCGATTGTTGTTATGAGGACGATTGAGAAAATCTATCCCGCCCAACGTCCCTCCTACCCACCCGGCTCATGTACGACGGCGGTTGCTTTCGTGCGGTCCGGCGACAGAACCCCGCGGCGGCCGCCCACAAGGGGACGTTCCGAACTTCGCCTGTGAGTCAGCGGTGTCCGTCCTCTCGCCCCTCCCGTGCCGGTCCGCTCTCGCCGAGAAAAGCGGACCTATAGCGCACGTGACATCAAGGTCCGACCAGGGTCGAGGCCCACGGCCTCGGTCGATCTTCGCCGTTCGCGGCGCGCCGTGTCAGAGCACGATGGTCGGGCGCCATCTGTCAGGTTCGCACCACTAGCGGCCGCTGTATGGCGCGACGCCCTGATCGGGCAGCCACAGACCCTCCGGCGCCGGTCCGGTCTGCCAGAAGACGTCGATGGGAATGCCGCCGCGGGGATACCAATAGCCGCCGATGCGCAGCCAGGTCGGCGCCGCCGCCTCCACGATCTTGGCGCCGATGGCCACGGTGCACTCCTCATGGAACGCGCCATGGTTGCGGAACGCCGCCAGATAGAGCTTGAGCGACTTGGATTCGATCAGCCAGTCGGCCGGCGCATAGTCGATCACCAGACGGGCGAAGTCGGGCTGGCCGGTGACGGGGCAGAGCGAGGTGAACTCCGGCGCGGTGAAGCGGACCAGGAACAGCACGCCGGCCCGCGGGTTGGCCACCCGCTCGAGAACCGCCGCGCCGGGGTCGGCGGCGATGTCGACCTGGTGGCCCAGTTGGGTCAGGCGCGTCTCGTCCATGGGCGCGGCGTTTAGCGCGGATCGCGGGCGGCGGAAACCTCGCGCCGACGCGCTTGAAGGTTGGCGAGCGCGCGAGCGCCTGCCACTATCGACGTCTTCGGCGGACAAGCGATGGAGGGCGCCATGGCGGGCGATGATTTTGCGGGTTGGGCGGTGGTGGTGACCGGCGCCTCGACGGGTCTGGGGCGGGCCATCGCGATGGAGGTGGCGGAACGGGGGGCCAAGGCCGTGGTGATCAACTACGCCTCCAGCGAGGCGGAGGCCCAGGAAACGGGACGCCTGGTGGAGGCCAACGGCGCTCGCGGCGTCCTTGTCCAGGCCGACGTCGCCAAGGACACCGATTGCCGCCGGATCGCCGCCGCCGCGGCCCCATTCGGACGCATCGACGCCCTCTTCAACAACGCCGGCGTGACCAAGTTCGCCCACGACCACGCCGATCTGGACGCGGTGTCGGCCGAGGACTTCCTGCGCGTCTATGGCGTCAATGTGGTGGGCGCCTATCAGATGATCCGCGCCGCCCGCGCCCTCCTGGAGGCGGCGCCCCAGGCTGGCGCCGTGGTCAACACCGCCTCGGTGGCCGGCGTCATGGGTATCGGCTCATCGGTTCCCTACGCCGCCTCCAAGGGGGCGATGATCACCATGACCCTGTCGCTGGCCAGGGCCCTGGCGCCGAAGATCCGCGTCAACGCCCTCTGTCCAGGGTTCATCGACACCCCCTGGTTCGAACGCGCCATGAGCCCCGAACAGCTCGAGCGCACCCGGCAGGGCATGGCCGCGGCCACGCCCCTGAAGGCCGCGTCCAAGGCCGAGGACATCGCCGGCGCGGCGGTCTTCCTGGCCTCGCCCGCGGCGCGGCACATTACCGGCGAGACCTTGCTCGTCGACGCCGGCCTGCATCTGGGCTACGCGCCGCTGGCCATGCGCTAGCCGCGCGACACCGACACGGAACCCCGCCATGCCGTCCACGCCTGACGAGAAACGCGCCGCCTTTCGCCGCCTGCACGAAAGCGGCTGCTTTGTTCTGCCCAACCCCTGGGATGTGGGCTCGGCGCTCGCGCTTCAGAGCCTTGGGTTCAAGGCCATCGCCTCCACCAGCGCCGGCATGGCCTGGTCGCTGGGGCGGCCAGACAATAAGGTGGAGCTGAGCCAGGTTCTGGCTCACCTGACCACCTTGGCCCGGGCCGTCGACATACCCCTCAACGCCGACTTCGAGAACGGCTTCGCCGACGATCCGGCCGGCGTCGGCGCTAATGTAGCCTTGGCCGTGGAGACGGGGGTCGCGGGCCTCTCGGTGGAGGATTCCACCGGCGAGGCGGACGCGCCGCTCTATGACTTCACCTTGGCGGTCGAGCGCGTCGCCGCCGCCCGCGAGGCCATCGACGCCAGCGGGACAAAGGTGTTGCTCACCGCGCGCTCCGAGGGCTTCATCGCCGGACGGCCCGATCTCGAGGAGACCCTGCGCCGCCTGACCGCCTTCGCCGCCGCCGGCGCCGACTGCCTTTATGCGCCGGGCCTGCGCAACGAGAGCCAGATCGCGCAGCTGGTCAAGGCCGTGGCCCCCAAGCCGGTCAATGTGCTGACCCCCGGCCTCACGGTCGGCGCCCTGGCGGCCTTGGGCGTTCGCCGGATCAGCGTCGGCGGCTCTCTGGCGAGGACCGCCTGGGGGGAATTCCTGCGCGCCGCCCGCGAGATCGCCGCCGACGGAACCTTCACCGCCTTCGCCCGCGCCGAGCCCGGCGGCCAGCTGAACCGGCTTTTTTCGTCGCGGACGGGAGAGGTAGGTTAGGTTTCGCCGGCCTCGGCGGGCGCGGCGTTCATCGGCGGGTGGGCGGCGGCCACGATGTCGGCGTGCTCCTGCTGGCGAACGCGCTCGGTGATGTTGAGGCGGGTGAAGAGGTGGGCGGCGCCGTGCTCGGCCACCGCTTGCGCCCAGCCCGCGCGTGCGTCGGTGAGGAGGTTTTGGCCCTCGCCGACATGGATCACTTCGTAGCCGTCGCCCGCCTCGCGCACATAGGCGAAGTTGCCGCCCATGGGCGACAGCGGCCGGCCTTCGCGAAACAGGTTGAAGCGGTAGACCGCCCCCGAAGCGCCGCGAAGATCGATCAAGTCTCTCATCTCTTACCCCGGACATTGACGGCTGGTCTCATCGCTGTTCCATCGACCCGCGCCAGTTGACCCTCTCCCGTGCGAACAAGGCGTTTGCGAGGCCGCGCCCCAACGGGCGATCGAGAACCACCCCCGCCGCTCACCCTAGACCACTACCCGCGGCATGCGAAACAACTACGGGAATCGCTCCGGGGCTAAGAGTCCAAATGGCGCGCACCTTCATCGTGGCCGTGAAAGCCTTGAAGATCCGCTCGCCCCTGTCGTAGGCGGCCTTTTCATGGCGCTCCAGCCACACCAATGCAGGTTCTTCGCAATAGGTCGAGCCGCAGATCAGCGCCGTGTTCGGATAGGTAACGGGCCTCACCGAGGCGACGTAAATCCCTATTGCAGCAACTCCAACTACTCCGCCGCGACTTTAAGCGGCCACCGTCCCGGCGCGCGGCCTGCAACCCACAGCGAAGCGCCAAGATTGCTCGTCCAGACCCCAACCAGGCAAATCAGACGGTCTGGCCCGTGCGGATTCCAAATGCGATCGCCCTGGGCGCGTCAGGGCGCCTGAGTTGCCTCAAAATGTCTTTTGATGCACAAGTTGATAAGGATGAATCAGGGGCGGGGAATCCGTGGCGCACGCCTTTGCCGCCAAGCTCGATCTCGCCCTCAAGGCCCTGTCCATGAGCCGCAGCCGCCTGGCGGCCGAGATGGGGGTCGACAAATCCATCATTGGTCGCTGGGGGCGCGGGTCGGCGCGGCCTTCGGCGGAGAATCTGGCCCGGCTCACCGGTCTGATCGCCCAGCGCGTCGCGGGGTTCACAACCCTGGACTGGGACCGCGATCCGCCGGGCCTGGCCGACGCTCTGGGCGTGGATCGCGGTGTCGCGAGCGCTGGGCCAAGCCTCGACTCGGCCTTCCACGACGCGCTGCTGGTCGAGGCGATCGAGGCCACGGCGCGCCTGGGCGCGACCTATGAGGGCTTCTTCCGTTCCACCCGTCCCTTTGCCAGCGTCCCCGGCCAGTTCCTGCACGACCACATGATGGTCCGCCGGGCGCCGGACGGCCTGATGCGCTTCGATCTGCGCTGCGACACCGTGCGGGTGCGCGGCTGGGTGCTGCCGCAGCGGGGCCAGCTCGTCGTCATCGGGGCCGAGGACGCCTCGGGCTCGCCCGCCTTCGGCATCTTCAACGGGGTGGTCTCCCGGCGGGCCGATATCATCGACGGACTGCTGCTCGCCTGCGCCCTGGACTCGGCGCGCACGCCCACCGCCTGCGCCATTGTGTTCGAACGGGTGGGCGAGCTCACCGGCGACGCGGCCCTCGATGACGCCAAGATCGACGCGCTCGGCGAATGCGACCCGGCGGCGACGCCGGCTTCGGCGCCGGCCGCCCTGACCGCCTATCTCGTCCGCGACATCGGTCCGGCGCAACTGGCGCTGGGCGGCGATTGGCTGCTGCGCATGCCACTTGCCGGCTCCGTCGCCCGGGGACCCGGCATCGACCAGCGCCCAGGCGGCTACGCCCATGCCTTTCCGAGTCACGTCCGAGTCATGTCGATGCCTCTAAAGGCACGCGCCGGTTCGGGCTAACGCCGTCCCCGAAGACCGACCGCGCGCCAGAGCGGACGCGGCGGCGAACGGGACAAGGCCAATGACCACCAAGACCATCTCGGGAACCTACAGCGCCGGATATCTGCTCAGCGGCAACTATAGCGCGGTGACCGTAACCAGCTCGGGCAGCGTCGGCGGCTTCGGCCTGCTGACCACCAACGCCAACGTGCAGGTGAACAACTCCGGACATCTCGAGGCCACCAACGGCGGGTTGGGCGTGTCCTTGCTGGGAAGCGGCGAGGGTCTGACCAACCACGCGGGCGGCTACATCGAGGGCGGCCGGGCCATCGGCGCCAGCGGCGCGGGGTCGCCGGGGAACAGCGGCGGCGCCGGCGCCTACCTGAAGTCCTACGGGACCATCCGGTCGTCGGGGAACATGGTCGGCGGCGGCGGCGGCGCCGGCGTGGCCGGTTCGTTCGGCGGCGACGGCGGTCTGGGCGGCGAGGGCGCCACCTTCCACGCCGGCGGCTACCTGGGCAACGTCTACGGCTATATGTCCGGCGGCCGGGGCGGCGCCGGTGGGGCCAGCAGCTACAGCACGAACACGCGGGGTGGGACCGGCGGCGGCGGCGGGATCGGCGTCGACATGGCCGGCTATGGCGTCGTCGCCAATGACTCGGCCGGCCTGATCGGCGGCTACGGCGGCCAGGGCGGCGGTGGCTCTGGACCCGGCGGCTATGGCGGGACGGGCGGCGCCGCCGTCTATCTCGGCGCGGGCGGCATCGTCCTGGTCCGGTCCGGCTTCATCGAGGGCGGAATCGGCGGGCGCGCCGGATATGGCGCGGGCGCCGCCCCCGGCGTGGGCGGAACCGGCGGCGATGGCGTCGATCTCGCCGCCGGCGGCTACGTGGTCAATCTCGATCTCGTCATCGGCGGCCAGGGCGGCTTCGGCAAGAACGGCGTCGACATGTCCGGCCGCCAGTTGGGCCAGGGCGGCGATGGCGTCTTCCTGCGCGCCGGCGGGGAGGTGCAGAACTACGGCCTGATCAGCGGCGGCGTTGGCGGGCAGGGCGACCCGGGGACGCGTCCGGGCAACGGCGGCGACGGCGTGCGCGCCAACGGCGGCCTCGTGTTGAACTATGGAACCATCGACGGCGGCGGCGGCGGTTACAGCCCGACGTTCAAGTCGTTCTGCGGCTACGGCGTCTCGATGTCCGGCGCCGGCTCGATCACCAACGGCAGCGCCTCGACGCGGACCGCCATCATCGAGGGCAACGGCGGCCTCTACAGCGACGGACCTAACTACAACGGCATCGGCGTCGTCGCCGGCGCCGGCAGCAGCGTGACGCTCACCAACTTCGGCACGATCTCCGGTGGCTACAACACCATCGCCGGCGGCACGGCCGTCTCGTTCCAATCCTCCGGCGACACGCTCGTCGCCGAGGCGGGCTCCGTCTTCAAGGGCGCGGTCCTGGGCGGCGGAGGTCTGCTGGAGCTGGGCGCGGGAACCGGCACGCTGACCGGCCTCGACGCGAGCGGCGGCGTGACGGTGACCGGCTTCCTGGGCTCGACATCGATCACCGCTTTCCAGAACTTCGGCACGCTGGAGATCAACTCGGGCGGCAGCTTCGCGACCACGGTCAGCGCGACGATCGCCAAGGGCAAGACGCTGATCGACGACGGGGTCCTGGCCGATGGCGGAACCCTGACCGTGGCCGGCGCGATCAGCGGCTCCGGAACCCTGGTCGTGGACGGGAAATTGACCTTGCAGAACAAGAGCGCCCTGTCGGTGGCCACCGTCCTCGCGGAGGCCAAGACCGCCAAGGTCACGATCGGCGCGAACCTCGCCTATGCCGGCCTTTGGGATCAGACCCAAGGCGCGTTGACGATCAATTCAGGCCGTACTTTCGATCTCACCGGCGCGACCGATTACCTGTATGGCAAGACAACGACCAACAATGGCGATCTGGAATACGCCGGCTCCGGCCATCTCTACATCCAGAGCGCGTTCGCCAACAACGGCGCCCTCATCATCAACAGCGGGGCCGTCACGCTCGAGAACGCCGCCGTGGTGACCGGCGCGGGCGACGTGCTGATCGAGGGCGGAACGCTCGCCGCCGCCTCCGCCTTCAACCAGGCGGTGACCTTCGAGGGCGCCGGCACGCTGATCCTCGATCGGAGCCAGTCCTATACGGCCACCGTGTCGGGGTTCTCGACCGTCGGCGCCAACTTCCTCGACCTCGGCGACATCGGCTTCGTCAGCCCGACCGAAGCGACCTTCTCGGGGACGGCGATCAGCGGCGTGCTGACGGTGAGCGACGGGATGCACACGGCCCATATCAATCTGTCCGGCGACTATCTCTCTTCCACGTTCGTCTGCGCCGGCGACGGCCACGGCGGGGTGGTGATCCACGATCCGACCCAGGCCGCGACGGCGCCGCCGTCGATCCACGCCCTGGTCGCGGCCATGGCCACCCTGGGCGCCGGCTCGGCCTCGGCCATTACGGCGCCGGCCGAACCGTGGCGGGTCATCGCGACGAGCCTCCTCACACCCCGCCACGCCATTACCTGAAGAGCTTAGCTGGATGAGAGCGGGCGAGTGTCTCTGGAATCAGCGTCATGTCGATGAAGCGTATGATCCGGTGTTTCTGGACATCGTGGAAGACTTGATCACTGCTCCCAGAGCGTGACGGCGTGGGGGTTTGACGCGCGCCCAGACGACGTTCGGCCCACGTCAAGCCGAACGCGGCCTTCGCGGGGTCGCGCCTCAGGACAGCCGCCCCTCGATCCATGTTCGCCCTTCATCATAGCCCAACACCGGCAGCTCCGCGAAATGTTCGTGGAAGTACGAAAAGCGGCGCGGCGCGAGCTCGGCCCGCCGGTCGGCGAGAGAGGGGTCGTCGGCGAGGACGCGCAGCACGCCCACGCCATGGTCGACGGCGAGGAGGCGAAAGTCGATATCGGGCGAGGCCATGAGTTCGAAGGCCACTTTCCAGCCGTCGCCGGTCCATCCGCTGGTCGACAGGGCCGGCACGTGTTCTTCGATCCAGTCGCGCGGCAGCATGTCGTGCAGCGCGATCCAGCCGCCTTTCCGCACCACCTTGAGGGCGTTGACCACGTCGCGGCGCACCTGATCGTAGAGGTGGAGGCCGTCGATGAAGACGACATCGAACCGCGCGTCCAGATTTTCCGCGAAGAAGGCGTCGCTGGTCTGCCGGTGGGTGCCCCCGCTCACCGGATCGACCCCGACCTTGCGGGCGGCCATTACCGCATCGAAAGTGAGGTTCGAGGCGCAGCCGATCTCCAGATAGTCGCCGCCCGGATTGGCCGAGACGAGCAGGTTGACGATGGCGATCCGGTTGTAGCGGATGGCCGCCCAATCGAAGTCCAGGGTGTGCGGATAGCGGTCGGCCCGATATTTGCCCAGCAGCAGACCTTCGCGCACCAGCGAATTGAGATTGCGCTTCTTCCTGCGTCCGGGCGCCTCGGTCATGGTGTCTTCAGGTCCGGTCGATACGCGCCGCAAAGCAGCCGCGGCCGGCGTTGTGGGCGTGGATATAGGCCGTCCGGGGATTTTCGAAGAGCCGCAGGATCAGGGGCTCGACCTCCGCCCCGGCCACCACGTCGGCGTCGATCATCATGTCACCCACGTCGAAGGCGCGCAGCGAGATGGCCTTGCGCACGCCAAGGACCGGCGGGACCTCGTCGACGAAGGTCTTGGGCGCGCGCGCCGCCTCGTTGACGAAGATGGCGTGGCGGCCCCGATAGGGCGTCTCGGCCGGCTGATACTCATGGTTGAGCAACAGGAGGGTGTCGCCCACCTTGGCGTCCTCCAGGAGCACTCGGCACGGGAAGCCCACCGGGCTGTCGGCGGTCATGCGGACGATGTGATGCTCGGCGAGGTTCTCGTCCGGCAGGCCGAAGAAGGCCTGGAACGGCTCGACCGGCAGGCCGGTGATCGAATAGGACATGATGGATCCCTTCTTCAGGAATGCGGCGCCTGAGCCGGGTTGACGGTCTGGGTGCGGGAGGCCAGAGCGCTCACGCCGCCGCCTCGCGGCCTAGCAGGGCGCGCTTGCGCTCGACGCCCCATGCGTAGCCGGACAGCGCCCCGTCGTTGCGCACCACCCGGTGGCACGGGATGGCCACGGCCAGATTGTTGGCCGCGCAGGCCTGGGCCACCGCCCGGATCGCCTTTGGCGCGCCGATCGCGCGAGCGATCTCGCCATAGCTCGCCGTCTCGCCGACCGCGATGCGCCGCAGCGCCTGCCAGACCCTTTGTTGGAAGGCGGTGCCGCGTACGTCGAGCGGCAGATCGGGCCCTTGCCCGGGACGCTCCACGAAACCGACCACCTTGGCCACAAGGGCCTCGAAGGTTGCGTCGGCGCCGATCAGCTCGGCCCGATCGAATCGGTCCTGCAGGTCGCGGATGAGGACGTCCGGATCGTCGCCCAGAAGGATGGCGCAGACCCCCTTGTCGGTGGCCGCCACCAGAATCGCGCCCAGGGAGCATTGGCCGATGGCGAAGCGGATCGTCGTCCGCTCGCCGCCTTTGCGGAAACGGGTCGGGGTCATGCCCAGCACCTGGGCCGACTGTTCGTAGAACCGACCGCCGGAATTGAACCCCGCATCGTAGATCGCCTCGGTCACCGTGCCGGGTTTGGTCAGTCCCTCTCGGACCCGCCGGCCGCGCAGAGCGTCGGCGAAAGCCTTGGGCGTCACCCCGGCGACCGCTTTGAAGACGCGGTGGAAATGGTGCGGGCTGAGGTGCGCCCCGCGCGCCAGCTGGGCCAAGGTCGGCGGCGTTTCAGCCGTCTCGATCGCCCGGCACGCCTCGGCGACCATCTTTCCATAGCGCTCGGTCAGCGGGGCTTCGTTGGGCTTGCAGCGCTTGCAGGGCCGGAAACCCGCCCCCTCGGCGTCCGCGGCGGTGGCGTGGAAAGCCACGTTGGCGCGATTGGCCAGGCGCGACGTGCAGGAAGGGCGGCAATAGACGCCGGTCGTGGCGACCGAATAGTAGAACTGGCCGTCGGCCTCGCTATCGCGGGCCATGACCGCGGCCCAGCGGGCCTCGTCGATGGGGGTGTTGGCAAGCATCTCGAGCTCCTTGGATTGTCTCGAGACCATGGATAGGGCTCCTGGTATCCGTGCGAACTCCGCCTCTTGCGGTCAAATTCGCATTGCGGGCGGCTTGCGCAAGGGTGGCGCGGCGCGGCGCCCGGGGTTCACGCCCGCGGACCGCTTCGCCCGCCTTGCGCGTCGCCGAACTATCACCGCGGCGGGCGGAGCCGCGAAAAGATAGTACGACCGCCGACAGAAGCCAGGGTCTGTTGACAAATTCCCGGTTGCGCATCGCCGGGCTGTTTCTCTGAACCGCCAAGACGCCAAGACGCCAAGGAAGATGAAACGCTTCGCGCGAAGCGCATCGCCTGCTTCTTGGCTCCTTGGCGTCTTGGCGGTTGAAACGACGAAAGGACCGCTTCGGCCCGAGCAGTTT
>Ga0182024_10021865_pt1 | contig 11574 bp, 13 predicted proteins | sample P32metaG_FD_120480 | JGI IMG/M metagenome (GOLD analysis project Ga0182024, IMG submission 120480) | Permafrost microbial communities from Stordalen Mire, Sweden - P3-2 metaG (Illumina Assembly) | ecosystem: Environmental > Terrestrial > Soil > Wetlands > Permafrost | place: Sweden: Stordalen... | reverse complement strand
CCGCGTGTTCGACGAGCAGGGCAACGTGCTCGTCCTGCGCCCGGACATGACGATCCCGATCGCGCGCCTGGTGGCCACCCGCTACGCCGGCGCCGAGCCGCCGCTGCGGTTCTGCTACTTCGCCCACGCCTACCGGGGCGTGCGGCCCCAGCGCGGCCAGTCACGAGAGTTCCTGCAGGCGGGGGTGGAGCTGATCGGCTCGCCCGGTCCACAGGGCACCGCCGAGGTCCTCGGGGTCCTGTGCGCGGCGCTTGACGCCGCCGGACTCGCGACCTACCGGATCGGTCTCGGCGACGCCTCCCTATACCCGTCGCTACTGGAGGCGCTGGGAGTGGGGGCGGAGCGCCGGGATCTGATCCTTGCCGAGCTCGTCGGCGGTGACTTCGTGGGCGTCGAGCGCGAGGTCCGGGAGCTCGGGCTGTCTGACGAGCAGGCGGAGCTGCTGCTGCGGGTGTCCCGGACGCGGGGGGGGACCGAGGTGCTGGCGGGTCTCGAGGGCGCGCTGCACGACGCCCTGGCCGGAATGCGCGAGGTCCAGGGGCTGCTAGCCCCCGAGGTGGCCTCGCGGATCATCTTCGACCTCGGCCTGGTGCGCAGCATCGGCTATTACACCGGTGCGGTGTTCCAGGTCTACGACCCCGCCTACGGCGTCCCGCTCGGCAGCGGCGGACGCTACGACGAGCTGTTGGGTGCGTTCGGGCGGCCGCTGCCCGCAGTGGGCTTCGCGCTCAACGTCGAGCGCCTGCACATCGCGTTGACCAGCGAGGAGAACGGTCCCTCCACCCGGACGCGCGGCGAGGGCCGGTGAACGGGCTCCGGATCGCGGTCCCGCGCGGCGCGCTGTTCACCGATACGCTGGATCTCCTCGATCGGCTCGGGATCGACACCGGCGAGGTGCGTGAGAACGACCGCAAGCTGCTGTTCGAGAGCTGCGGGATCGTGACGATGCGGCCATCCGACGTGCCCACGTACGTGGAGGCCGGGGCCGCGGACCTGGGGATCACCGGCAAGGACGTGCTGATGGAGCAGTCGGAGCGCGAAGTCTATGAACTGGTGGACCTTGGATTCGGCCGCTGCCGGATGGTGCTCGCCGGGGTGGCCGGCGACGATCGTGCGGCGGAGGCGCTTCGGCGCCTCGGCGTGGTGCGGATCGCCACCAAATACCCGCGGATCGCCGCCCGTCACTTCCTGCAGACCGGACGTCAGGCCGAGATCGTCGAGGTCAAGGGCTCAGTCGAGCTCGCGCCGCTGACCGGGCTGGCGGAGGCGATCGTGGACCTGACCGCCACCGGAACCACGCTGCGCGAGAACGGCCTCGTCGTCCGCGAGGAGATCGCGGTGTGCACGGCCCGCCTGATCGCCAACCCCGTCGCCCACAAACTGCGCGCCGCGACGATCGACGGTCTGGTGGAGCGCGTCAGTGCAGTGTGAGCGGATCACGCTGTCAGGCGACCCCACCGCGCTGGCCGAGGAGCTGCGCGGCCTGGTGCCGGCGCCGGATTCGGTCCAGGACGAGGTGTCGGAGATCATCGCCCGCGTGCGCGCCAGCGGCGACGACGCGCTGCGCTACTACACCCGCCAGTTCGACACCGGCGGCTCGACGCCGTCGGCGCTGCGTGTGCCCGACGCCGAGCTCGACACCGCCGCCGAGCGCCTCGACGCCGAGGTCCGGGCCGGCCTGAGCGAAGCGGTCACCAACGTGACGCGCGTCGCCGAGGCATCGCTGGTCGCCGATCGGACAGTGGGCTTCGAGGGACACGAGGTCCTGCTCAAAGAGGTGCCGGTTCATCGTGGTGGCGTTTACGTCCCCGGCGGCCGGGCTCCGTACCCGAGCACGGTGGTGATGGGGACCGTCTGTGCGCGGGTCGCCGGGGTCAAGGAGATCGCCGTGTGCGCGCCGCCGGGCGCCGACGGCGAGGTCAACCAAGTCGTGCTCGGCGCGTGCCGGCTGGCGGGAGCATCGGTCGTCTACCGGATGGGCGGCGCGCAGGCGATCGCCGCGCTGGCCTACGGGACCGAGACCGTGACCGCCGTCGACGTGATCGTCGGGCCGGGCAACCTGTACGTGCAGGAGGCCAAGCGCCAGGTCTTCGGACAGGTGGGGATCGACGGTTTCGCCGGACCGAGCGACCTGGTGATGATCGCCGACGACGGCAGCGATCCCGACACGCTCGGCCTGGACCTGCTGGCCCAGGCCGAGCACGGACCGGGCTCGATCGTGGTCGGGATCTCGACCTCGGGTGCGCTGATCGACGAGCTCGCGACGCGGCTGGCCGCGGGGCCCGACACCGGAGCGGTGGCGCGGCTGATCCAGGTCTCAGAGCTCGACCACGCGCTCGCGATCTCGGAGACCTTCGCGCCCGAGCACCTGCAGCTCGTCGGCGCCGACGTCGAGGCGCTCGCCGCGCGCGTCACCACCGCCGGGTGCGTGTTCGTAGGTGAGGCCAGCGGCACGGCGTTCGGGGACTACATCGCCGGCTCCAACCATGTTCTGCCGACCAACGGCGCCGCCCGGTTTGCCTCGTCCCTGTCACCGCAGCACTTCCGTCGCCACTTCGCCGAGGTCCGGATCGGCGACGGTGCCACCGCGCTCGCGCGCGCGGCGGCGCCGGTCGCCCGCGCGGAGGGCTTCGAGGTCCACGCCCGTTCGCTGGAGACCCGGATTCGCGACAATGGCACGCGATGACGCGCGCCGCCGAGATTGATCGCCAGACGGGGGAGACCCAGGTCCACGTCGAGCTCGAGCTCGACGGCGATGGCAGCGGAGAGCGGGCCACCGGCGTCGGCTTCTTCGACCACATGCTGGACCTGCTCGCCCGTCATGGACGGATGAATCTGGTCGTCAGGGCCCGCGGGGACCTCGAGACCGGTGCCCACCACACGGTCGAGGACGTGGGCATCTGCCTGGGTCAGGCCCTCGACCGGGCACTCGGTGACCGGGCCGGGATCGCCCGCTACGGCCAGGCGACGGTGCCGATGGACGAGTCGCGGGCCTCGTGCGCGATCGACATCTCGGGCCGCGGACTGTGCGCGTTCGAGGCTGACCTGCCGCCGGGGGCGATCGGCAACTTCGACCACGAGCTGAGCGAGGAGTTCTTCCGCGCGCTGGCCAATAACGCCAAGCTCACACTCCACGTCACCATCGAGCGGGGGACCAACGCCCACCACGTGATCGAGGCGGCGTTCAAGGCCACGGCGCGGTCGCTGCGAAATGCGGTCGCGCTCGACCCCACCGAGCACGGCGTTCCCAGCACCAAGGGAACGCTGACGTGAACGCCGGGCTGCTGATCGCGGTCGTCGACTACGGGATGGGCAACCGGCGCTCGGTCCAGAAGGCGCTCGAACACGTGGGTGCGCGGGCCGAGATCACCAGCGATCACGACCGGATCCAGGCGGCGGACGGGATCGTGCTCCCCGGCGTGGGTGCGTTCCCCTTGGCGATGCGCCACCTGGTCGAGCTCGGTCTCCAGGAGCCGATTCGCGCCTGCGCGGCAGCGGGCAAGCCCCTGCTCGGGGTCTGCCTGGGGATGCAGTTGCTGTTTGAGCGCTCCGAGGAGTTCGAAGTGACTGAGGGCCTCGGGCTGATTGCCGGCGAGGTCACGCCGCTGCGCACCGGCGGTCTGCGCGTTCCGCACATCGGCTGGAACGAGGTCGAGCTCCACCGTGCCTCGCCGCTGACCGCGGGACTGCCGTCCGCGGGCTGCGCCTTCTATCACGTGCATTCGCTGGCGGCCCGCCCGAGTGATCCCGCCGACCTCGTCGGCAGCACCACCTACGGCGAGCGCTTCGCGACGATCGTCGCGCGGGAGTCAGTGTTCGGGGTCCAGTTTCACCCCGAGAAGTCCTCCGCGCACGGCCTGCGGATGCTCGAGAGTTTCGTCGCTCTGTGCCGCTCCGATGCCGCGTCGGTACAGCCGGCGGCAGCGCTGCGCACATGATCCTGCTGCCGGCGATTGACATTCTCGAGGGCAAGGCGGTGCGGCTGCAGCGCGGCGACTTTCAGCAGTCGAAGGTGTACGACGCCGATCCGCTGGAAGCGGCGCGGCGCTGGGTCCAGGCCGGCGCCCGGGCTCTGCACATCGTCGACCTCGACGGCGCCCGCAGCGGCGACCCCGTGAACCTGGAGCACGTCCGGCGTATCGTCAGTGAAGTCGAGGTGCCCGTGCAGGTGGGGGGAGGCCTGCGAAGCGCGAAATCCGTCAAGGCCGTGCTCGATGCCGGCGCCGCGCGCGTGGTCCTCGGCACCGCCGCGCTGCGTGACCAGGACTTCCTGGACGAGACGATCGCCCGGCACCGGGAGCGCGTGGTCGTCTCAGTGGATGCCCGCGGTGGACGGCTGGCGGCATCGGGGTGGACCGAGCAGACCGAGATCCCCCTCCAGGCGGTGATCGAGAGCCTCGGCCGGCGCGGAGTCTCGAGGTTCGTGTATTCGAGCATCGAGCGCGACGGGATGCTCAGCGGCCCCGACCTCGACGAGGTCACGCGGATCGCGGCCATCGTCCGCGGGACGTTCGTCTACTCCGGCGGGATCTCCACGGTCGAGGATCTCAGGGCGCTGGCCGCGCTCAAGCAGGTCAACCTGACCGGGGTGATCGTCGGCACGGCCCTGTACGAGGGGCGCTTCGACGTCGCTTCGGCCCAGGCGGCGCTGGCGGCCTGATGCACTACAAGCGTGTGATCCCGTGTCTCGACGTCGACCGCGGACGGGTGGTCAAGGGCATCGGGTTCCGCGATCTTCGGGATGCCGGGGATCCGGTCGAGCTGGCCGCGCGCTACGACGCTGCCGGCGCGGACGAGCTGGTGTTCCTGGACATAACCGCGACCTCGGACAAGCGCGACACGGTCGTCGAGCTCGCGCGCCGCGCCGCCGACGAGGTGTTCATACCGTTCACGATCGGCGGCGGCATACGATCGGTGGAGGATGCGCAGGCCGTGCTCGACGCCGGCGCCGACAAGGTCTCGATCAACTCCGCAGCCCTGGCCCGGCCGGAGCTGATCAACCAGCTCGCGAACACGTTCGGCGCCCAGTGCGTGGTGCTGGCGATCGATGCCAAGCGGCTAGAGTCCGATCCTCCTGCCTGGCAAGCGTTTCTGGCGGGCGGTCGGACACCTGCCGGCCGCGACGCGGTGGAGTGGGCGCGGGAAGGGACAGAGCGGGGGGCCGGGGAGATCCTGCTCACGAGCATGGACCGCGATGGCACGAGCTCAGGCTATGACCTGACGCTGACCACGGCCGTGTCCGAGTCCGTGAGCGTGCCCGTGATCGCCTCGGGCGGCGCCGGCGACCTGAAGCATTTGACGGAAGCGGTGCGAGCCGGCGCGGACGCTGTGCTGATCGCGTCGATCCTTCACTACGGGCGCCACACCGTGGCCGAGGTCAAGCGCCAGCTGGCGGCCGACGGGGTCGCCGTGAGATCGACGGACTGACCCGCGGTAACCGCGGCCACTCGGGCATTGCTTACAGTTTTGTGGGGGACTCGACTGCGAGCCGGCCGCGGTTAGGCGGCCTCTTCCACGTAGCCGGCCGCGGCGCATGTATCGCAGTACGCGGCGGGCGGTACGCGGGGCTCGTAGCAGCCGGGACGGCAGCATGTGGACGACCGCTTGGGACGGCCCCGGCCGATACGGGCAGCAGCAGCGTCTTTGAGCTCCTCGCGCATGCGATCGAGCTCCGCTGCGTGATCCGCACAGAACCGCCGGCCCTTCTCGGCCGGATGCTGACAATGACTTCCGCTACGACAACGCATAGAAGGGGTATGATAGCAAGCCGCCCGGAACGCCTGTTCCATGGTCAGTTGTCGGTGCCCGGGCGTGGGCTCTCGGCGGCTAACGGCGGCGGGGGTGGCGAGCGGTGTGCCGGCGCACGGAGCGGTGATGTGCGGCTCGGTGGCGATGCCTCGGCTTCGGCTTGGGGTGCGTCCGCCTGCGGGCCGGCTTGGGGTGCGCCCGCCTGCGGACCGGCTTGGGGCCGGGGAGCAATTGGTAGATCTTGTTGTAGCCATCCAGGTAGATGGCGTGGTAATCGGCGATCACCGGCGTGAAGGCGCCGTCGGGGAACGAGAACACCTGGCGTCCGCTGGCGGCATCGAGTCCGGCGGTGGTCCTCGAGCCGAGATCCGAGTAGTAGAGGACCGTGCCGATCACGGTCGAGGAGCCTGAGATCTTGCCGCCGGAGGGATGACGCCAGCGGATCGCGCCGGACTGTGCGTTGAAGGCATACATGTTGCCGTCGTAGGAGCCGACGTAGACAGTCGGCCCCAGGCCCGGTGGATTGGCCACCGAGGGCGAGGCGTAGACATAAGCGCCGGTGCCGGTCGCCCACGCCAGCGCTCCGGTGCGGGCGCCGAAGGAGTACACGCGCCCGTCGGTGTTTCCCATGTACACGCGTCCGAAGGCCACGGCCGGGCTCGAGTAGAACTGGCCCGAGCCGAATCCGAAACGCGCCCCGTTGGTCCCCACCGCCCAAACCTGGTGTCCTGTGGCTGCACTGACCGCGTAGGCGCGACCGGCGTAGTCGCCGAAGTAGAGCACCCCGCCGACCAGTGCCGGGCCGCCCTTGATCGCGCCGCTGGCGTGATACGTCCAGTTCACGTGGCCGTCGCCCAGCCGCAGGGACCACAGGGTGCCGCTCTGATCGCCGAAGAAGACGCTCTGCCCGTGGACGATCGGCGAGGACTCCGTGCCGGCGGGAACCGGGTGCGACCACAGGATCCGCCCCGTCTTCATCGACATGGCCACGAAACGCCCGCCGCCCGGCGAATGGCCATTGGTCGACAGCACCGGTGCCAGCACCAAGCCGTCGTTGCCGGCCACAGCCGGGGAGGCGGCTGCCAGCGTTCCCAGCTTGCGCTGCCAGAGCTCGCGCCCGGTCACCCTGCTGATGGCCTTGACGACGCTGTCGTCGCCGAGCGCGTACAACCGCTCGTGGTAGATCACCGGTGGGAACTCGAGCAGAGCGCCGTTGTTGAATATCCAGCCGACGTGCAGGGGGGGCCGCAGCTTGCTGGTCGCCGCGAAGAAGCGCGTCCGGCCGGCGTCATAGCCGTACCAGGGCCACTGGAAGTTGTCGACCGCGCGGCGAACCTTGTGCCGGGTAGCCGCCGGTGCGGTGGTGGTGACCGGTCGAGTGAACTGCAGGTTGGGATGGGAGACATTGCCGGGGGCGTGCAGCAGGATGAATGCTGCCGCGCCCGCCAATACCACCAAGACGACCGCCGCCACCGCGAGCCAGCGCCGCAGCGGTCGCGATTTCATGGCGCGCATGGTAGACGCAAGCGCTGAGGCTCACGTCGCCGCCGGTCGCGCGATCATGACGCTGTGGTCAACGAGGATCCGGCCCAGCTGCTCGAGCGCTTCGCATCGCTTCCGGCCGCCCCAACCCTGCTCACACGGCTCGCCGACGCCCCGGGCGATGTGCATCTGGTCGGCGGTGGCGTCCGGGACCTGATGCTGGGCGTCGCACCGCGCGAGCTGGATCTCGTGGTCGAGAGTGAGCTCGAGCCGCTCCTGGAGCGGCTGGGAACCGACGGCCGGCTCCACGATCGCTTCGGCACCGCGACGGTCACCCTCGATGGCTTCGTCTACGACCTCGCTCGGGCGCGCAGCGAGACCTATTCGCACCCCGGGGCGCTGCCGGAGGTCACCCCCGCGAGCCTGGAGCAGGACCTGGCGCGGCGCGACTTCACCGTCAACGCCATCGCCCTCGGGGTGCTGGGCTCGCGCCGCGGAGCGCTGACGGCCTTCGGTTCCGCGCTCGAGGATCTCCGGGCGGGGAGGATGCGCGTGCTGCACGACGCCAGCTTCACCGACGATCCGACCCGGCTGCTGCGGCTCGCGCGCTACGCCGGCAGGCTGGGATTCACGATCGAGCGCCACACACGGGAGCTCGCGCAAGCCGCCGTGGCCGCGGACAGCCTGGCGACGATCAGCGGCTCACGGCTCGGAGCGGAGCTGCGGCTGCTGGCCCGCGAGCCCGATCCGGTGACCGCCCTCGGCGCACTGGGGGAGCTGGGCATAGACGCCGTACTGGCCCCGGGTTTCGGCCTGCGGGAGCCCGAGCTGGCCCGGCGCGCTCTGGCGCTGCTTCCCGACGACGGACATCCAGCGCTGCTGGTGATCGCCGCCGCGGCGATGCCAGTCGCGCCCGGCGAGCTCGCCGAGATGCTCGAGCGGCTGGCGTTCGAGGCTCGCGAGCGGGACTCGCTCCTCGCCGCGGCCAGGGACGCACCCGCGCTCGCGGCTTCGCTTCAGGCCGCCCGGCGACCGTCGGAAGTGGCCACCGCCGTGGGCGGTGCAGGGCCGGAGGCGGTGGCGCTGGCCGGCGCGCTGGGGCCGGCCGAGAAAGCTCGAAGCTGGCTGGAGCAGCTGCGCTTCGTGCAGCTCGAGATCGACGGTCGCGACATGCTCGAGTCCGGCGTGGCGAGCGGTCCGGCTCTCGGTGAGGGGCTGCGCGCCGCTCTCGCCGCAAAGCTCGACGGCCGGGCGCAGGGCCGCGATGCCGAGCTCGCCGAGGCCCTCCGGGTCGCGTCGGCCAGCGGATAGCCTGGTCGCGATGGCGGTGACCCCGACGACCCTGCCCGAGCCGTTCTATCTCCTCGGGGAGCAGTTTGCGATCGATCTCCCCACGGCACGCGTGGTGTTCACGACCCGCCGGGGCGGGTTCTCCCAGGGCCCGTACGAAAGCCTCAACCTCGGGCGCCTGACCCCGGATCAGCCCGATGCGGTGCAGCGCAACCGCGACACGCTCGAGGCCGAGCTCGGCGTCGTTCTCTGCTTCGTGCGCCAGGTTCATGGCTCCCGCGTGTGTCAGGTCACGGCGCAGAGCGCGTCCCGCGCCCGCAGCGGGGACCCCGGCGAGCTGGCGCGGGCCGATGGCCAGGTCACCGCCGATCGTGGTGTCGCTCCCACGGTGCTGACCGCCGACTGCCTGCCGATCGCGATCGCCGGGGAGGGGGCGGTGGCGATGGTCCACGCCGGCTGGCGCGGCCTGCAGACGGGCGTGATCGCCGCCGGCGTGCAGGCGTTACGGGACCTCGGCGCCACCGGAGCCCTGAGCGCGGCGATCGGGCCGGGTGCAGGGCCCTGCTGCTATGAGGTCGGGGCTGAGGTCCACGAGGCGTTCGCCGGCCTTCCTGACAAAGTTCACCGCGGGCGCAACCTCGATCTGGGGGCGATCGCGCGCTATGAGCTCGGCGACGCCGGCGTGGAGAAGATCCACCAGCTCGCCGTGTGCACGATCTGCTCGGACCCGGGTCTGCTGTTCTCTCACCGGCGCGACGACGGGGTAACCGGGCGCCAGGCCGGGATCGCATGGTTGAGCTGATCCACGGGCTGAGCGCCGAGCTCGTGCGCTCCAACCTCCAGCGGGTGCGGGAGGAGATCGCCGGCACGGGGCGCGATCCCGCGGCGATCGAGATCCTCGCCGCCGTGAAGTATGTGCCCGCTGAGGAGCTCGGGGCCCTGGCCGACGCCGGCGTGACGCTGGTGGGCGAGAACCGCGCGCAGGAGCTGGCGTTGAAGATGGAGTCGGCTGCGGACAGCTTCACGTGGGACTTCATCGGCCACCTGCAGAGCCGCAAGGTCAAGGAGGTCCTGCCCCGGGTGCGCTACATCCACTCCGTGGCCAGCGATTCAGTACTCGCCCAGCTCGGCCGCCACGGGAATGCTCAGACCGAGGTACTGGTGGAGGTCAACGTGGCCGGTGAACCGGATAAGAGCGGCGTCGCCCCGGCGGAGCTGCCGAGCTTTCTGGAGCGCTGCCCGGTGCGGGTGGTGGGGCTGATGACGATGCCGCCGCTGGCCTCCAGCGCCGAGGAAAACCGTCCCCATTTCGCCGCGTTGCGAGAGCTGGCGCAGACCCACGGCCTGCCGCAGCTCTCGATGGGGACCAGCCAGGACTACCTGGTTGCAGTCCAGGAGGGGGCGACGATCGTACGTCTAGGTACAACCCTGTACGCCGGGGCGCCATAATCACGGGCAGGGAAATATCGCGGCCCAGCGAACCCAGACACGCACATGGCCTTTAGAGATACATGGCATCGCACCCTCGTCTACTTCGGGCTCGCCGAGGACGACGGCTATGAAGACGACGAGATCGAGCCCTACCACGAGCCCGAGGTCGATCTTCAGGACAGCTACCGCGAGCGGCCGAATGTCCGCAAGCTGAGCTCCCGTCGCCGGCGTGACGAGATCGACGACATCTTCGCCGACGACTCGAGCGCCGAGCGCCGGACGACTTCACTGCGCCCGGTCGGCGGTGGCCGCGCCGGAAACGGCCGCGGCGGCGGTGACGTCCGCGTGCACTTCGTGGCGCCCAAGAACTTCAACGACGTCCAGGACGTGGCCGACAAGTTCAAGGACGCCATCCCGGTGATCCTCAACCTCCAGAGCACCGACACCGACTTGTCAAAGCGCCTGATCGACTTCTCGAGCGGACTCACCTACGCGCTCGACGGCGGCATGCAAAGGATCGCCGACAAGGTCTTCCTGCTCACTCCGCGCAACGTCGAGGTCTCAGCCGAGGAGCGTGCGCGGCTGGTGGAGAAGGGCTTCTTCAACCAGTCGTAACTCCGTTCTGGGACACGCGCCGCACCGCGATTCTCGCCACGAGCGAGCGCCCAGGTAGATTTCAGCTGATGCGAGTCGGCCTGATCGGAGCGGGCAACATGGCGCGCGCCATGGCGCGAGGCTGGGGTGAGCCCGTGCTCTGCTCCGACAGCGGCTCCGGACGCGCGGAGGCGCTGGTGGCTGAGCTGGGTGGGCGCGCGGCGAGCAACCTCGAGGTCGCCGAGGAGGCCGATCTGGTCATCCTCTGTCACAAGCCCGCGCAGTTCAAGACCGTGGCCGAGGAGATAGGCGGCCGGGCCAAGGCGGTGGCGTCAGTGGTGGGCTCGGTCTCGACCGGCTCGCTGAGGTCCGCCTATCAGCCGGCCCCCGTCTTCAGAATGACCCCCAACACGCCGGTCGAGGTCCGCCGGGGAACCGTCTGCTATTCGCCCGCCGAGGGCGTCGATCCCGAGCTCGAGCGCGCGGTGATCGCCCTGTTCGAGCGCCTGGGAACCGTGATCACGGTGCAGGAGCGACTGGTCGGCGTGGCCAGCGCGGTGATGGGAGTGGGGCCCGCCTACCAGGCGTTGCTCGCCGAGGCGCAGGTCGACGCGGCGGTCCGCCACGGACTCAGCCCGGCGATGGCATCGCGACTCGTGGTCGAGACGATGAGCGGGAGCGCCGCACTGCTCCAGGCGCGCGACTACGACACGCTCACGGTCCGGCGCGAGGTCACCTCTCCGGGAGGCACGACCGCTCGTGGCCTGGACGCGCTCGAGCGCGGAGGGGTCAGGGCGGCGTTCCAGGCGGCGATCGACCGCGTCTGCGAGGAGCCTCGCCGATGATCGTCATGGCGCTCACCCGCTTCGACGTGGCGAAGTACGTCAGCGCCCTGTTCGAGGTCTACATCGTCCTCATCTTCGTGTACATCCTGGTGAACCTGATGCTCTCGTTCGGCCTGCGGATGCCGTACTCGCGCTGGAGCGACGCGCTGCTGAACTTCCTGCGGGACGTCTCGGATCCGTACCT
>Ga0182024_10021864_pt1 | contig 11574 bp, 12 predicted proteins | sample P32metaG_FD_120480 | JGI IMG/M metagenome (GOLD analysis project Ga0182024, IMG submission 120480) | Permafrost microbial communities from Stordalen Mire, Sweden - P3-2 metaG (Illumina Assembly) | ecosystem: Environmental > Terrestrial > Soil > Wetlands > Permafrost | place: Sweden: Stordalen... | reverse complement strand
CGGCGGATTTTGGTCGCATACCAAACGCCGCGCGGCGAGCGAGCAACTTCCTCGATCGTATTGCTCGCGTGAAGCTCCTCGTTGCCGGCCTCGCCAAATAAAACCATGTCCATCCGCATCACGGTGTAATCCCGCGCGGGATCGAGCCAATAACGGTTCGCGTCCGCGTGGCCAAACCCCTTCTCATTGATTCGCCCCTCCTTGCTCGTATGCCGAACCGTCAGCAGCACGCAGCCCGCGGGTCCTTCGCTCGGGTGCAAGTCCAACACAGGTTGCTGGTGTGGGTTGCCGATCCCCATCGGCGGGCGACAGGCGAACTCCGGCCGCATCGAGTAGTCGGGCGGAAAATCCTGTCCCGGCTTCATATTCGATTCGTACCGGTGCACCGAGACGACTTCTAGATGTTCGGAGCCGTCGGCATCCGTGACTGATTCCAGTTTGGACGTGTAATGCGTCGAACCGCGCACAACATTCTGGGGAAAGAAATGAAACGACTTGACGCGCTCGCGCCAAAAGCTGCCGAGATCGTCGATTCTCCCGGGCGACTTGAGAAACGAATCGTCGTCGCCGATCCAGCCGGCCGTCGAGTCGGCGCGAAGGTTGTCCCCTTTGCGGTACATCATCAACGGCCGGGTGGTCCACCAGGCATATTCGTCAGGCTCGCTGAGCTCCACGAACACGACCCGATAGTCGTCCATCCGCTGCCGGCCTGCCTTCAACGCGTCCAAAATCCGTTTCAAATCGCCAGTCGGCACGCGATCGACAAACGTCGCCGTTTTCGGCACGCCCAAATCATAAACGTCGGCGGGACCGTTCTCGGGATAATCGAATCGAGTCTCTTCGGTGCTAGAGCTTCCGTTTGCGTTTCCCTCGATGCGCCAGAGCTCCGGCAATCGGGTAGCCGCGTCGGCGCGGAAGAAAAACCGCACCGGCTCAGTCGATTCGGAGTGGCGGACCCTCAGCCGGTAATCGAGCCACTCGCGGCCATCCTCGGTCACCTTTTTCATTTCTTGATCGACCAGCTTCATTTTCTCAAGGCCCAGCCCGAGGCATTTGAGCGACTCCAGGGGCTTGTCGATCGTCTGGTCTTGCTCGAAAAGCGCCATGATGCCCAGGCACATGTTTTCGCTCGCGGTCCGCCGGTTCTGTGATTCGGGCAAATGGTAAAGTATCTGTTCGGCGTTGTTGTACGAGTAATAACCTTCCAGCCGATCGTCGCGATATTCGGCGGCTTTACTCGAGCGCCAAGCAGTAATCCCCAGCGACGGCGAATTCCACAATTCGCCCGCGACTTTATCGTCGTAGACCCGCCGGGCATGAATCCAAGGCCGTTGGAACGTCATGGCAGCCGCCTCCGCGAAACCGGTCTGTGCCCAAAAGAATCAGCATACCACGGCTGCCACGGCGATCCCGACTGCGGCGGCAATCCGCAGCACTCAAACCGCGCGAGTTCTGGCAGCAAAAACGCGCCCAAATCACGCATCAGTTGCGGTCGTCCGCTGGCGAGATGATAATTTCTTTTCGCGCAGGCCGCCTTCACCGTTGGCAAAAAACGCCACGAGGAAAACATCTCATGCGATTGCTCGCCCCCGTTTGGTCCCTCTCGTTCGTCTCGCTTCTCGCGGCCGCCGGCCCGGCATTACAGGCCGCCGATCGGCCTGCGGTTTCGACCGGCCGGCCGCATCGCGTGCTGATTGGCGACGATTCGAAGCACATCCTCGCCATCGTCGACGCCCGTGGCGAAATCGAGTGGTCGCAGCCGATCGGCACCATCCACGATGCCTGGCTGCTGGCGGACGGAAATCTCCTCTTCCAGACCGATTGGCAAACGATCGTCGAAATGACGCCCAACAAACAAGAAGTCTGGCGCTACGATGCCGGAAAGAGCAACGGCAATGCCGGCCGGCCGGTCGAGGTCCACGCCTTTCAGCGCTTGCCCGACGGCCGAACCATGATCGCCGAAAGCGGGCCGGGCCGCATCATCGAAGTCGACCACGAAGGCCGGCTCGTGAAAGAAATCGCGCTCAAGCTCGAACATCACGCGACCCACACCGACACCCGGCTGGTCCGCAAACTCGACAATGGGCATTACCTGGTGGCTCACGAAGGGGCGAACAAAATCGTCCGCGAGTACGACGAGCAGGGCCAGGTCGTGTGGGAGTTCGAGCCCCACTCCAAAGTCTATTCGGCCATGCGCCTGGCCAGCGGCAACACGCTCATCGGCTGCGGCGACGGCCATCGGGTGATCGAAGTCGACCCGGCCGGCAATATCGTCTGGTCGGTCGGCGAGAAAGACTTGCCCGGCATCACGCTGGCTTGGGTGACCATGGTCGAGCGGCTCCCCAATGGCAACACGGTCATCGTCAACTGCCACGCCGGTCCCGAGAATCCGCAAATCATCGAGGTCACGCCCGACCGGCAAGTCGTCTGGACGTTCAAGGATTTCGAGCGGTTCGGCAACAGCATGCCGGTCGCCCGGGTGCTCGACGCGGCGCCGTAGGCAAAAAAACGCGGGCTGCTTGGTGCGCGTGTCCTAGCCCGCCTTGGCCGGCGTGCCGGTCGCGAGCTTGTCGACCCGCCGCGGCACGAGTCCATACCTGGCGAAGAAGCTGACATTCAGCAGCAGCGCCAGTCCCACCAGGCACGCGCTGCGGGTCACGGCGAGGATTACCGGCAGCGTTTCGAGCCTGATATACGCCAGATAGTGGTAGGGATAGAGCCAGCTCGAAATCCCCGCGATCGCCACGACCAGCGCCCCAAATCCGCACCAAATGGCCCAGCTCCGCGGAAAGATGTTCAGCGCCAACAGCAGTGCCAGCGGCAGCAGCCAGTTCAGGTATTGCGGCGAAAAGACGTGTGCCAAGACCGTGCTGTTGGCGAGCACCAAAATTGCGCAGTCGAGCGCCAACCGCGGCTCGAATCGCCTGCCGCGCAGAATCGTCCAGAGGCCGAACGATGCCGCAATCGTCACCAGACAGACGCTCAAGACGATTCTTAGCGCGCTGCTCCACGCGCCGGTCACGTCATACGTGGTGTGCGAGTCGACCACCTGGCATGGAACTCCCCATGCCGCAGCCGCGAGCATCAAGCTCCCCCAGATCGATTCCAAGTGAATGCCGCGCCCGCCGTGATATTGAAATAGCGAGAAAACATTCCAGCCCGCCGAAGGAATGTAGACCAGAAACGGCCCCGCAGCGCCGACCGCCAGAGCGAAAATCCGCCCCGCCAGTCGCCATGCGGCGCCGGCCGCCCACACGTCGGCCAGCAACAGAAACGGCACAAAGATAACGGGCATGATCTTGAAGCTGATTCCCAGGCCCAAAAACAAATAGCTGGCCACCCGCCACGGCTCTCCCCAGCGGTTGGCGGAATCCTCCAGCGATCGCGGCTCGACTGTCTTCGACCCTGAGGCTCCGACCCGAAGGGAACTCTCCGAAGTCAGCCAGCAAACGATGCACAACAAGAACAGCAGCAACAACACAATGTCCAGTCGGTCGTAAATCAAGCGCGGCTGGCAGGCGGTCAACAGCGTATACGCCCCGGGCAACACCCACTGGGCCGCGGGAAGCATTTTCCGCCCGATCGCCAGCATCAGTCCCAGGCAGAACGTGTCGGCCAGAAAGATCTCGAGATGAAACCAGGTGAAATACCAGTCGAAGAATTGCTTGACCACTTGCGGTGGGGCCGCCCAATCCGAATACGTCGTCGAGTCGATCAGCCGCGGCACCGCCATCAGCCACCAGGCGGCCGGCGGATATTCCATGCGAACGTCGCGATACGGAGCCAACCGACAGTCGATCGCCATTCGGGCGTACTGCGAATAGTTATAAGCGGTATCCGGCCACGTGGCTTTGAAAGCCAGCAGCAACCACAGCCGCGTGACAACGAACACGACGAGCACGACCGCCAGCAGCGTCTTCGGGCGACACATAAAACCGATCAACCGGTTCCAGTACTCGTCCATCTTCTGATCGATGGGTTCGGCGTGCTCGTTCACATCGCTCGGCCCGCGCGGGTGTGGCTGCATACGATACTCCGTCAGGTCGCCGCGGCCGGCGCGCTCGGCGCCTCTTTGCCGACTCGCCAGGGATTCAGCCCATACTTCGCAAAAAAACAAACGTTCAGCAGCAGGGCCAGTCCCGCCAGGCACGCGCTGCGGGCCACCGAAAGAACGACCGGTCCGGTCTCGAGCACCGTCAACTTCCCCACGCAATGGCTGGGAAATATCCAGCTCGAAATTCCCACGATCGCCAGCGACAGCGCCGCAAACCCGCACCACAGGGCCCGACTTCGCGGAAAAATGTTCAGCGCCAACAGCGTTGCCAGCGGCAGCAGCCAGTTCAGGTATTGCGGCGAAAAGACATGGGCCAATACCGTGCTGTTGATCAGCACCAGCATCGCGGTGTCGAGCGCCAGCCGCTGGTCGAATCGCCTCCCGCGCAGCAATGCCCACAGCCCAAACGACGCTGCCATCGTCAGCAGGGCGGCGCTCGATACGATTTTGAGCCCCGCGCTCCAATCGCTCTCCATGTTAAAACCGCCGTACTCCTTGACCACGTGGCATGCCAGGCCAAACGGCCGCAGCGCCAGCATCAGACTCCCCCAGATCGATTCCAGATGAATGCCACGCTGGCCGTGATACTGAAACAGCGCGAAAACGCCCCATCCTGCCGACAAAAGATGAACCAGAAACGGTCCCGCCACGCCGACGGTGAGCGCCAGAAACCGCCCGGCGAATCGCCATCCGCTGCCGGCTGCCCACCAATCGGCCAAGAGAAGAAACGGCACAAAGATCACAGGCATGATCTTGAAACTGATTCCCAAACCCAAGAACAAGTAGCTCGCGGTCGCCCAGCGATTGGCAACAGCCGAGCGATCGACGGCGGAGGAATTCTCCAGCGGCCGCGGCTCGACTAAGCTCGCGGCTCGACTGAGCCCGCCGAAGTCCGAACTCAGCCAGCACTCGATGAACAACAGAAAAAACATCAGCAGCCCGATATCGAGGCGGTCGTACGCCAAATGGGGCTGCGCGATGACCAGCAGAGTGTAGGCCGCCGGCAGCCCCCATTGGGCCGTGGATGAGATTCGCCGCCCGATCAAGAACGTCAGCCCCAGGCAGACGACGTCGGCAAAACACATCTCGGCATGAAACCAATTGAAATACCAGTCGAAGAATTGCCGGACCCTTTCCGGCGTGGGAGCGGGTTCGGCATAGGTCTTGGAATCGACCAGCCGGGGCATCGCGATCAGCCACCACGCGACGGGCGGATATTCCACCTCGACGTCGCGGAACGCGACCTGCTGCAAATCGACCCCTTGTCTGGCGATCAACGCGTAGTATTCGCTATCCCGCCCTCTGGCCTCGAATGCCATCAGCAGCCACAGCCGCGTGGCGATGAACACCAGCAGCACCACCGCCAGCAGCGGCGTGGCGCGTTGCAAGTCGCGGGTCAGCCGATTCCAAGGCACGTCCAACGTTTGATCGATGATGTTCGCGCGCTTTCCTGGAAAATCCAAGCGGGTACTGGAAAAATCGCGGCGCCAATCGAAAGCCAGCGGGGCTCGACCCGTCAAGGCTCACGCACCGTGCCGAACCGCGGACCTGAACTCCACCACGCTAATGACCTCGTCGGACCTGGTCAAGAACACGAAGACATCGGCCGGAGTCCGATCAATCGCCGAAAAGTCTTGGCCCCTCCGGCGGCGAGTGGAGTCAAGCGCGCACAAGCGATATCATAACGTTCCGGCGCCCGCTGGCCGCGTCGACTGCCAGGCGGGGCACCGACTTCGTTTTTTTCCGCGCCGAGTGTGAAAACAAACATGAAAAAGCGCACGATCGGCGCCTCGGGCTTGGAAGTGGGCCCTCTGGCGCTCGGCGGAAACGTCTTCGGCTGGACCGCCGACGAAGCCACCTCGTTCCGCTTGCTCGACGCGTTCGTCGCGGCCGGCTTCAACCTGATCGATACCGCCGACGTCTATTCCCGCTGGGTGCCCGGCCACCAGGGAGGCGAATCCGAAACGATTCTCGGCCGCTGGCTGCGTCGCGGCAAAAACCGCGATCGGGTCGTCATCGCCACGAAAGTCGGCCTGGAAATGGGACCGGGCCAAAAGGGACTTTCCAAGGCTTACATCCTCGCGGCAGTCGAGAAATCGCTCGCCCGTCTGCAAACCGACACGATCGATCTCTACCAATCCCACCAGGACGATCCGGCCACCCCGTTGGAAGAAACATTGTCGGCCTATGCCCAACTGATCCAGCAGGGAAAAGTGCGGGCGATCGGCGCCTCGAACTACACCGCCGATCGGCTCGCCCAGGCGCTCCAGGTCAGCAGCGCCAGTGGCCTGCCCCGTTATGAATGTCTCCAGCCCCTCTACAACCTGAGCGACCGGGCGGTCTATGAGGATGCGCTCGAACCCGTTTGCCGTCGGGCCGGCATCGGCGTGATTCCCTATTATTCGCTCGCCGCTGGTTTTCTCACCGGCAAATATCGGTCGGAGAAAGATCTGGCCGGCCGCGCTCGGGCCGGAACCGTCCAGAAGCATTTGAACGATCGCGGCCTGCACATTTTGCAGGCTCTCGACCAGGTGGCGGCTCATCACAGCGCGACGCCCGCTCAGGTTGCTTTGGCCTGGCTCATCGCCCGCCCCAGCATCACGGCGCCGATCGTCAGCGCCACCAATCTCGATCAACTGACCGATATTCTCAAAGCACCCGATTTAGCGCTCGACACCTGGGCCATCGACCTGCTGAACCAGGCCAGTGCGTAGGGACGAGCGCGTTGCCGGTTTGGCGCGAGGATCACATAAACCTTTCACACGACCAGGCGATGCGAATGATATTTGAATCCCAGCGGCAATTCCAACTCTGGGATTACACCGTAAGCCACCGCCAGTTGTTGCTGCGCAGCCCACGCACGCCCGAAATCACGACAAATCTGGACATCGTCTTTTGGGAGGTTCGGTATGTCGACGTCGGCACGCTGCTCGAGGGTATAGCGATGCGCGCCGCGTCGAGCGAGCAATTGGCACGCGTCCCGCCGTTAGACGGTCATGATCACGATCCGATCAAAGGATACACCATTGTTTCGGGTCGCGGTGAGTTCGTCGTTGTTTGTTCGGGCGTGAGAATCTTGGAGAACACGCTCGACATTTTCGATTCAACGATAGTTTACGCCAACCGAGATCGCGCCATCGAAGAGCATGGCACGGTGCTCTACAACAGCCATTCTTCGTAGCATGCCGAGCAACCGAATCAAAAGCCTGCCGACACAGCGGCTTCTCCGCGGCGGATTGCTTGTGCTCGTCGCCTACGCCTCCTGGCTACTCATGATGGCCGTGCACGAGTCTGGGCATGTGCTCAATGCTTGGCTTTCTGGTGGGCACGTTGCGCGAGTTCACTTCGGATTCTTTGAATTCTCCGAGACCGAGCTGTCGCAAAATCCTCATCCCCAATTCGTGGCCTGGGGCGGACCCGTTTGGGGGTGCCTGATTCCGCTGGCGGTCTTCGCCCTGGCGCGAGGTCGGCGCGCAAACGCACGCCGCTACCTCGGTTTTTTCGCCGGGCTCTGCCTGATTGCCAACGGAGCGTACATCGGACTCGGCTGGCTCAACGCGGCCGGCGACGCCGGAACTCTGCTGCGCGAGGGCGTGCCGCGCTGGCTTTTGGCACTCGTCGGGCTGCCCACCCTCGCGGCCGGGCTTTATCTTTGGCACCGGCTGGGACCGCGACTCGGATTGAGCCTACGTGCCAGCACGACCAAATGATCCTGGCCGCCCCGTCAACTTAGCAGCCGATCGAATTCATTTCTGACTCGCCGATAACACTGGCAAGCCAGCCTTTCCAGACCGCCACGATCCAGAATGGTAATCGTGCGACGGCTGTTTCTCACCAATCCCATGTGGTTGAGCGGCCGGAGAACGTCGCTGACACACGCTCGGCGCACTCCCAGCATGATTCCGAGAAATTCGTGCGTGACCGAAAGCTCGTCCTCCTCCGCGCGATCATTGCTCACCAACAGCCACCGGCAACAACGCTGCTGCACCGGATGGACCATGTTGCAGACCACCGAATAGGTCATCTGCGTGCGAAAAGCGGTTTGATACAACCGAAGCACTCGGCGGAGCGGGCCGTCCGTGGCAGCCTCTTGCTCCAGCACCTCCACATCCATGCGAAGTGCATCCCCCGCGATCTGTACGACGACCTCGTTGGTCGATGTTTTGTCCTCGCGCAGCGCGCCCAATCCGACCAGCCCCTCCTTGCCGATCGTCGCCACTTCGATCGTGTTGCCGTCGGGCATGATCGTCACGGCGGAAGCACTGCCTCGATTGAGAAAATAAACGCTCTCGATCGACGCGCCGGCACGAAAGAGAACCTGCTTGACGTTCAGCGCGATCGGCTGCATGCGAGCCACCAGCCGTTGACGCTCGGCGGGGGGCAAACGCGAGAGAAGCTGATTTCCGCTGGGGGTATGCATCGACATCAATAAGTCGCCTGGCAGGGGGCGGACCGCAACGGACCACCGATGGCACCGGGAGAAAACTCTCGTTGAGAGCCGACGTCGTGGGTGATTCTTGAGGAGGGAAAAAACCTGGCGGAGCGCCTTGGGGCACGCTCCCGCAACGCATTGTAGCAAGCGTTTCGCGAGCCATTGTACGGTTTCGTACAGACGCCAAAATTGTTTAGCGGAAGATGCAAGTATCAGACTTTTTTAAGTCTGCCAGTGCTCACTCTCTTCCCCCGCAGGGATGGCGTATGACTGCAAGTCCGGCGGCCGCCAACGGCTCGCTCGCTCGCGTATTGATCGTCGACGACAATCGCGACGCCGCCCAAATGTTGGGCATTTTGCTTCAGCGGTCCGGCTACGAGGTCGACGTGCTGCTCAACAGCACCGAGTGCCTGTCGCGTCTCGAATCGTTCCGGCCCAATGTCCTTTTGCTCGACATCGCAATGCCCGAAATTTCGGGTTATGAGCTAGCTAAGCAAATCAGAACGCGGCCCGAATTCGAGCGGCTCGTCATCTTTGCCATCTCTGGCTACGGCGATCGGAAACATGTGCAGTGGTCGCTGGAGGCCGGTTGCGACCGGCATCTGGTAAAGCCCGTCGACCTCTCAGCGCTTTTGTTGGGCATTGCCCATGAAGTCGAAAAACGTCCGGCTGCTCAGCCCGGCCGTGCTCCGCAATTGAATTGATCCCAGGACACCCCAGCCATGAATCCACTCATCCTCGATCCGTCCGTTCGACCGTCCGCGCCACTGACCGACGACGAGCGCGATGCAATCCAGAAGCGACTGGCGCAAATCGACGTTGCGATCGGCCATCCCTCTTGGACCGCCGAACAGTTGGCGGCTTTCGTTCGAGAGCAAGCCTCATTGCAGCGCGCCCTGGCCGCCGACGATTCCCAATAGCCGCCGCGTCACTCGCCGACGACAAAACCATCCGCCGGCGGCAACCAAAATTGATCCGCGCGACGCCGTCTGCATTCGGTCCGCCGACCAGGCGCGGAGACGCGATGTGCCACCTACGGCTTCACGGCAAACACCTTCACGCTGGCCGCATAGTCGTTGATGTTGTGCCTGCTGAGCAAGTCGGCAAGCTGACCGTGCAGGTCGGTCGAACAACACGAGACGACCGGCAGGCCCGACATCGACGGCGAACAGCAACCCGATTGCCCCTCGACTTTCGCGTAGGCGTTCAGGTCGGACCCGGTGTCGATGACTTGAACGTGAGCGAAGCCGGCCGCGGCCAAACCGGCCCGATAGTCCTCGATCGGTAGGGCCCCCGCAATGCAGCCGATGTAAGCCATCAGGTCGTTGCCCACTTCCGGCGGCAACGGCCGCTTCAGGGCAATGTCGCTCAGGGCGAGCCGGCCGCCGGGCTTCAACACGCGGGCAATTTCGCGAAACACGGCCGGCTTGTCCGGCGCCAGATTGATCACGCAATTGCTGATCACGCAATCGACCGACCCGTCGGACAATGGCAGGTTGTCGATCGTCGCGTTGTAAAACTCCACGTTCGCGACGCCGGCTTTCGCGGCGTTGGCACGGGCGAGAGCAAGCATTTCCCGGGTCATGTCGATCCCGATGGCCTTGCCGGTCGGTCCGATTTTCGCCGCGGCCAGCAGCACGTCCAAGCCGCCTCCCGAACCAAGATCGACCACTGTTTCGCCGGTCCGCAAGCTGGCGAACGCCGTCGGATTGCCGCACGAAAGGCCCATGTTGGCTTCGGCCGGGATCGACGCCAACTGTTCGGCCGAGTAGCCAAACGCCTCGGCCACGGCCCGCACCCCTTCGTGGTCGCTGGAAAGACCGCTGGTGGCCACTTCGCCATATTTGTTCCGCACGATTTGCTCGATCGACATTCCGTTAATCTCCTAAATAGATCCTCGCGCAATGCGGGGCGCAATGACTGCGAAAAACGAGGCAAGTGACGCAGCACTTGCCGGCGTAGCGCACCCAGCTCTAGGCGGTTTCATTAAGATGGCCGCCCGTCGTAACTGCTCCTGACGCTTCCAATTCCTTGACCCAGGTCTCAATTTCGCCGGCAATCTGGTCTCGGACCTCGCGAAACTTGTCCAGCTTCTCCTCGTCCGAACCCTTGAACGCCGGCGGATCGTCGAATTTCCAAAAGAACCGCTCGACCATCCCCGGAAAAATCCGCGGGCAGCTTTGATCCGCGCTCTGGCAAACGACGACCAGGTAGTTGACCCACAGCTTGCCCAAATATTCTTTGACGTCCTTTGACCGCAATGCTCTGGTGTCGATCCCGATCTCGTTCAGCACCTCGATCGTCATCGGGTGAACGCCCTTGGGATCGGTGCCGGCACTGTAGGCATCAAAGCGATCGCCAAAACGGTCGCGCAGCAAGGCTTCGGACATGATGCTGCGGCATGAATTGCCAGTGCAGAGAAGCAGAACCGTTCGCCTTCCCATCGCTTCATCCGTTTAGAGGAATATAGTGGGGCAAAAATTTTTTAGCAGCAGCCCTTTCCGCGCGCAGCCAGCCGCTTCGTGTCTCTCGCCAGCTCCGGCGCGTGGGCAACGCAGGCCGCCAGCGATTCGAGAAGTTTCTGATGAAACGCGTCGCGGACCGGTGTCAGCCGGTAATAGCTCCAAAGACCCTCCTTGCGGCCGATCACCAACTTCGCCTTCCGCAAATAGGCCAGGTGTTTCGAGATTGCCGGCTGCGGCGTTTCGAGCACGTCGGTCAGATCGCAGACGCACAGCTCGCCGCCGCGAAGCAGGTTGAGGATGCGCAGCCGGGTCCAGTCCGAGAATGCCCGGAATACGACGTCGACGGAATTGACGGGCTTGGTCTTCATGTCTTCAGAGGAATATATCGGTCCGGCGGTTAGCGGTCAAGTGGCGATTTTTGCCGCGGCGCATGATTTGTCGATTGCGTTGCGGCGAATCTTGGCAGCGACGCCTTACTCGACTGGCCTACTTTTGCCGGTTGAAAAATGCCGCCAGTTTTGAGAGTATCGCAGTATAGTTTGGTTGGAAGAGGTGTGGAGTTGGTTGGACAGAAGAGCTCCGAAGCCGAATGGTGCCGAGGGCAGCTCTACGTGCCTCCGCTG
>Ga0182024_10021863_pt1 | contig 11575 bp, 9 predicted proteins | sample P32metaG_FD_120480 | JGI IMG/M metagenome (GOLD analysis project Ga0182024, IMG submission 120480) | Permafrost microbial communities from Stordalen Mire, Sweden - P3-2 metaG (Illumina Assembly) | ecosystem: Environmental > Terrestrial > Soil > Wetlands > Permafrost | place: Sweden: Stordalen... | reverse complement strand
GTGTGGGGTTACGCTGACTATCACACGCATCCGACCGATTATCTCGCGTTCGGCGGCTTGAACGGCGTTTACACGATCTGGGGAAACCCGGGCGGTGCTTACGAAGATTACGCCGCAACTCCAGAGCTGGTCGACAAGGATCTTCCCATTTGCTCGACGGGCCATGGAGGAGGACCGTTTGCAACCCGTTTCTTAACGCGGCTCAGAAGCTCCAGTTTGCGGTGAGCCCCTCACTGCTGATCCCGCACGGGGAGAGCGGGGCTGCGAAGTTCAGGGACTGGCCTTCGTTTACGGCGGGGGCGCATCAGCAGATGCATATTACGGAAATCCACCGGAACTACGAGGGCGGACTGCGTTTGCTAGTCGGTCTGGCGACGGATAATTGGGGCGCCGAATATCTGACGTCGAAAATCAAGAATGGTCACACTCAGCTGGTGGACGAGCCACGAGTGCGCGGTTCCTCTGGAAAGGGGGGAGCGATTTGGCCGCGGCGGCAATGACCACGGCGTTGTCTCCACTGAGCGTAAGATCGACCACGACAATGGAGAGCACGGCGAGGATGAATTGCCAGTGCGGAACTTGATGGAGTAAATTCAAACGCCAATTCTAGCGTGCCCGAGGGCGTCGACACGCAGGGCTGGCCGGGCAGCATGGGCCGGGCCGGAACGCCGCGTGGGTTGGTTGGGGACGCCTGCCGCCACTCTCGGATACCGCCCGATCAACGGCGTAGTGGCGATCCGGTCGGCCGTGCCCGACGGGCAAACTCGCCACTTGGCGACTGATCGAGCCCGGGAATCACGGTTCCGTTTTTTGCTCCATACTTACAGAAGAAGGATTGCGATGTCTGCACCGCTCCTGGTATTCCTTTTCGCTCTCGTCGCGAGCGCTGCGTTCGGACGGGACACTGCTCCGGTGAAAGCCGGGGATCGTGCTCCGGAGATTGACTGGACCAAGGTTATGCAGTCGCCCGAGTCGGCGAAATATCAACCGAGTCTGACCGGTCAGTATACCGTTCTGCAATTCCTGCCGCCGGTGACGCCGAACGCGCAGGCAATCGACCACTGGAACGAGCTGATCGCAAAGTTCCGGGATCAGCCTGTCCAGTTCGTCTGGATTGCCTCGGAGAAATGGTCGGCGGTGCAACCATTCGTGCGCGAACACCCGATGAATGGCTGGCTGCTGATCGATGATAAAAATGAGGCCGCACGCCCGTATGGTTGTGAAATGGGAGGCGACGTGATCGTCGACCCGTCCGGCAACATTGTCGGATTTACACTTTTTCCCGATGCACAGCAATTGGCGGGCGTTCTGGACGGGAAGGCCGTGGCTATCGCCCGCGGAACTGCGGACGATCAGGTATTCAGGCTGCTCGAAGGAGGCAAGGTTCGGCTGGAAACCGAACCGGAACGATGGGAGCCTCCGCACGCGCCCGAGAAGCCGGATATCGCGCCGTCGTATGAGGTCCACATTTCGCCCTCAAAGACAAACGGTACGGAGGGCTCCTCGGGACCGGACTTCTGGGTGCAACGAGGCTTCGACCTGAAAACGATCGTTTCGATGGTTTATGAAAAAGATCTGAGCCGGTTGGTTCTTCCCAAGGCGCTGGACAATGACGACAAATTTGATTTTATGGTGGTGCTGCCGAAAGAGGAAGATGAGCAGACCATTCATCAGTTTGTGGCGTGCAATTGAGAAGCAATTCAACGTCTCCGCAGCGGTCGAGAGCAAAGCGGCCGAGGTTTATGTGATGACGGCCATCAAGGGGAAGACACCGCCCGCAAAGACCGGCAATGAGAGTTTCGGCGGCGGGTTCACGGGCGCTTCCGGCTTTGAGATTTCACTCCCCGAGGGAACGCCGCCTTCGCCCGAAGCAATGAGAAAGGCGGTTGAGGAACTACTGAAGCGTCCCGAAAACATAGTCCTCTCGAACATCTCCGCCCGGGAATGCCACGATGGACGGGTTTCGTCAGGAGCTGGAGCGTGGGCTCGGGCGAGCGGTGATTGACGAGACCGGCCTCGAAGGTGTTTACGATCTCGAAGTTCACGGGAATGCGAAGGACACCGAGGAGTTCATTCGAATGCTTCGGGAGCAAACCGGACTAGTGCTGACGCCAGCCACAAGAAGCATCGAAATCCTGACGCTGAGATCTCTCAACTGAGCCGAGCCTGCCCGGGAGTTTTGCAAGGCGCTGAATTACGAACTGGACTGACTCGGACATCGTTGCCTCTTAAAGGATAGCGCCGCGAAATGGCGATTCGAAGTAAGGTACTACCAACGGCCGTCGGTGGATCGTGATGAACCGGCCGCGGACAGGGAGTTGGACGGGGACGCATGCCTGGCTACGGCTGCTGTGGCAGGCATCATCTGTTGGGGTACGTTATTTCGAAACCACATACCTGTGGAGTTGAGGCCCCACAGAATTGGAGAAATTGTAGTTCGCGCGTCGGTCGGCATCAATGGTCCAGAACATCGCCCCAATCATCGGCGGGTATCCGGCCAAGTTGCGGAGCTTGTACTTGCTTCCAGCTGGAGCTTTGCCTGTGATGATGTAGTCCATCGCCTGACTGACGACAGTCGGCGTCGTGTCGCCGGTCAGGAATCCAACCGCAACTTTCTCGGCTGGCATCGGCGGGAAGAACTGCTTCGGGTCGCCTCCGACGTTGAAGCCGTGCAACAAGAGTTCGGTCATGGCGGCGTGATAATCGACCGTGCCTGGCTGGTAGATCTCACCATCTAGCCCTTGGAGAGGCGGAGTGTTGTAGTCCTGCACGTCGATGAACGAAAGGGTGTCGCGAAGGGCGTGGGCGATCGGGAGATAAGAGCCAAATTGTCCGCCATAACTGGGATAACCGGACGGAATCTGTGTCCCCTCCGGCACGAGGCTAACCATGAAATGAGCACCGAAATGTGCGCTCAACTGACGGACCGCCGAGATCAAATTGACAATCGATGGTGTTGTCGGATGTCGGAAATCCGTATCTCCCTGCTCGATCGAAAGCGATGGACTCTCGAAATCAATATCGATGCCATCGAAGCCATAGTCAGAGACGATGCGGGTGACAGAGGAAACGAAGTTTGGGACGCGCTGCGGATCGGCAAGCGTAAAATGCTGACCGCCTCCGCCGAGGGAGATCATGACTTTCCTGCCTTGGCCCTTTAAATAGGCGATGTCTGCCTTGAACAGTTCGGTCTCCAGCCCGGCGGGCGTGTGGAATTGCATGGTTCCCTCCGCCGCATTCCGATCAGGCGTCGCGAACGCGACAATCACCACGTCCCACTGAGGCGAGACCTCGCGGAGCGGAAAGGTGGATCCCGCGGAGCCGTACCCGGCCCAGTAACCGATCAGTTGGTGCCCGTTCGAGGATCCGCTCCTGGGCACGGCCGCCACTTCCGGCTTCGGCGGTGCGGAGCCCCCGCCGGATCGTCCACCTCGTCCCGCACACGGCGTCGCTGGAACCGGCAGGGCCTCCCGGTCGGGGAAGCTATACACATTACCGAGACCCTCAGCAACACCTGTATACCAAGGCAGCAAAGCAACGTTCTGCAAGTGATACGCGGCTCCTCTAACTCTACCGAGAAAGGATTTCGACGCGGGAATGTTGTTCTTCGGGTTCGTGTTCGTCGGTTCGAGAAGGAAATAGGTGCTGGCGACACCAGTGCCGCCGCAGCCTCCTTGATCACCCGGGCGCTGAGAAGCGGGTCGTGTCCACGCGGGAAACGCATTTCCCGGAACCTTGGCGTTGCGTCCACCATGAACCAGAGGATCGTGCAGCGGATCTTTGATAAACTCCGCGAGCTGTAGCGTAAGCGGCTGCACATCATCGTCTTCGACGACCCCAGGGGCCGAATGAAGATAAGACGCCAGAACAAAAGAGGTCCCGGTGGCGGCATCGACTCCGTGCGTGCCCCAGGAACAACACACAGTAGCGTCGCCGAGGGCGTAATAAGCGGCGTTGTGCGTGATCGCCATGACGAGCTTGCCTTCCTGCTTGGGAAGCTGCTTGAATAGCTCCTTTTGCAGAAACTCGATGTCGACAATGGCGAACGATCCCCCGGACGCTTTCGATGTGAGGACGTAACCATAGCCCACAGGAACGGTGATCCTGATTTCCCTCACGTCCGATTTGCTGAGCAGCGTATGCCAACTATCCGCCGCGGGAAAAGTGGTGCGCAGCATCGCGTCGGCATACTGGGTAGTTCCTCCGCGGGGGAACCGGAAGTTTGAGAACACGGGCGAATCTAAGACGCGCGGTATGTCCGCCGCCGCGTCCATAACAGATGCCTTTCCGCCCGTCTTCTTCGCCTCGAATGCGAGCGTTACCGGCACGAGCACTACGGGGATGGTCGTACTACCTCCCAGTGCTGGACTGTCGCCCACGAGAATATACTTTGCCTGGCCGACCGAATGCTCAAACGTGGGCACGGTTCCTTGGGCGCACGCCAGAGGCAAAGGCAGAACGACTGGAAAGAGCGAACAGATGCAGTAGATTTTCATGGCTAGCGTCAAAGTCGAATTCGATGAGGGTGGAGCAATAAACCTTCGCACGTTTAAATTCTCGCGCACACGCTGCGAGCTTGGGCGACGATCGCGGCGAAAAGCACCAGGCTGTCGTTTCGTTTCAACGGGCGCTTCCTTATGACTCCAGGCAGAACACTTTGAGCAGTTGGATCGGCCGGACTCCCGAAAGCCTCCGCGCGTAAATCCGGTCCTTCAGCCGAGGCCGCGAGGGTCAGTTCCACCAACTCTCGCCGGCGGCCAGATGGGCCTTTGCCACGTCTGGATTCAATTCCGCCCCCAGCCCCGGTTTGTCGGTCACTTGGACAAAGCCATCTTTTATATAAGGTCCGTCGAGCAGCAGCAGTTGGTCCATCCAGCCGCCCGTGCCGGTGATGGTTTCACAGGTCATGTAGTCTCGAATTGAGGCCGCCCACTGGCAGGTAGCCCATGTGTGAAGCTGGCTACCCGTGTTGTGGTTAGCGATCGGCAGCCCGAATACGTCAGCCATATCAGCGATTCGCTTGGTTTCCATAAATCCGCCGGAATTGCGCAGATCCGGATTCAGGATGTCGCATCCATGGTGAACGATGAAATCGCGGAAGCCCTGCCGGCGCGCCAGGTTCTCGCCCGTGCAAATAGGGACACGCGCACTCTGGCTCAGCTTCGACCACTCCTCGGAGTACTCTATTTGCAGCGGGTCCTCGAACCAGAGCGGCTTGATCGGCTCCACTGCCTCGGCGACCTGCATGGCGGTTCGCAGGTCGTATTCCCAGTGACAATGGACCATAATGTCGTGATCCCAGCCCAGCGCCTCACGGCAGTTCTCGAAACCCTGGCGGACCTGGATCAGCTCCCGGGTAGTGAGCACGCGGTTGGCGGTGTCGCGGGCCAAGTCGGCACTGGGATTGGTGTGCGGGAATCCGAATTTATGCGCCGTGAACCCGGCGGGGTCGGCCTTGACCTTCTGCGCCCACTCGCGGCAGGAGGCCTTATCCAGCATGTTGCGCGGCGCGGCATGGTCGTAGACCCGGACTCTCTGGCGGAAGCGGCCGCCCAACAGAGTCGCTGTGGGCACACCGAGCGCCTTTCCAGCGAGGTCCCACAACGCCATCTCGATTCCGCTGGCGGCCCGCATCAGGTTGTGCGCCGAGCCATCTGTACGTGTGCCACTGAGATCCTGCAAGTGCTCGTCGAGCAGCGTGTAGATAATGTCGATTTCCAGCGGGTCCTTACCCACCAAACCTGGCTTCATCGACAGGATCTGTTCTTTGACGCCGATCCCGGGCGTTCCGTATGCCTCCGCGATGCCATAGATGCCGTCATCGGCGAGCACCCTCACGAGCAGATAGGTGCGGGAGGGTCCCTGTAGTGTAATCGTGCGCAAGTCGCGGATCTTGAGTCGCTTTCGCTCCGCCGCGGCAAGGCGCTGGTAGATGTTCAGGGACCGTGCGGCGGCAGCGGCGCTGAGAAAAGACCGCCGCGTTAAGCTTCGTGAGGTCATCGAATCCCCCTTGCCCAGGAATTCTATCTGATCGCAACGCTAGGCGATCGCTCGGCCGGAGGATCACACTATCGCGGGCTCTCGTCGGTAATCAAACAGGGCTTCGCCCCTTCGTACTGGACGGGCCACTTGCTCTCTGTCCCAGTGCTCATCCAGCTTCGAGTTCCCAACACGGCTTGCGCACCCGGGGTTACCAGCGACGCGGCGGTGGGTCGTTGCTAAAGAACCGGCCCCTGTACGGTACGCATTCCTAAAGATGAGATGTCACTGGGCGATCCGTTGCAGCAGCTACCCTCAATTTGATCGCGTCATTGGGTGCGTGCACCAGATCCTGCCTCGTCCCGAGGTAACGTTCGGTGGTCTGGACGGAAGCATGTCCCAACAATAACTGGATCTGCTCAAGCTCGCCGCCGGCAGCGCGGCACAGCTTCGCGCAGGTGCGTCTCAAATCATGGGGCGCGATCCCAGGAACACCGACTTCGGCCGCGTAACGCTTGAGCATCTGCCAGACGACCTTTTCGCCGAGGCGCTCGCTCGTGACGCTACCACTGCGCTTCACCTGTCGGAAAACGTGGCCGTTGCCGACACCGGAGGTGGAGGTCCACGCGTCGATCGCCATCTTCACCCACGCCGGCATTGGTGCGGTGCGAACGCGCCCGTGCTTTCCTACAAGGTCGACGAGGCACCAACGCCCATCACGCTGCTGGACATGCGAAAACGTGAGGGCGGCCACTTCCGACCGCCGCAGCCCGCAGCCGAGAAGTACCGCCAGGATGGCGCGATCGCGTAATCCGCAGACCGTCGTGATGTCTGGAGCACTCAGTAGTGCCTGCGCCTGCCGTTGCGATAGCCAGTTCCCTACGCGGATGCCCGTCGATTTCACGCTCTTGACGCGGCTAATACCCTGAGCCAATTCCGGCGCGAGCAAACCGTTGTCCGCAGCCTCCGCCGCCAGCTTGCGAATCGCGGACATTCTAATGATGATGGAGGATGACCCGAGGCGGCGCTCTTCCAGCGATACCCGCCACGCGCTCACGGTGGCCTTGGTGAAGCCCGGCCGCGGCGCCCGTTGGAACCACGCCATAAATTCATTGAGAGCCATGTTGTACACGCGTTTCGTAATCGGGGAGGAGACGCTGTCCAACACGAGCATCTTCAATTTCTCCCAATGGGCAATCTTCTCGATCACAACTAAGGCGTTCATTTTCAGTCCTTTTAATGGGCATTATCGGCCACATGAACATTACCTCTGGAAGCCCGACACATCAAGCGCAATTACCGATCCTCTGAGCAAATTCAAGTGAGCGATGTTGGTGGCGATTCCCTCATTCGGGCAGAGCGCCTCCCGAACTTTCGGGTTCTGTTGCAGCTTCGTCTCAGAGACTGTAGACACTCTACATAATTTATAGTAGACTGGCTACACAATGGTCCAAAAGCCGCCTGTGCGCGTTGAATTCCTTCAAGGCACGCTCGATCTCCTGATCCTCCGTACACTGATGGCTGGCCCTTCCCACGGGCATGCGATCGCGAAACACATTCAGAGGACATCGGAGGACCTGCTCCAGGTGGAGACGGGATCATTGTATCCGGCGCTGCACCGTTTGGAGGCGAAAGGGTGGATTGCGGCGGCGTGGGAATTGTCGGACAAGGGCAAGAGAGCAAAGTTTTATCGCCTGACGCCGCTGGGGCGGAGGAAGCTCCTGACCGAGCAATCGAAGTGGCTGGCGTTCGCGCGAGCGATGGGATTGATCTTGAATCCGGTGGTCGAGGAGGGACAATGAACTCGTTCTTTCGCAAATTAAGCTGGTTGATAGGGAGGCGCGACAGGGAACAGGAACTGCGCGAGGAACTTCAATTTCACCTAGGCGAGGAAGCAGAGGAGAAGCTTGCGGAGGGCGCGTCAGCGGAAGAGGCTCATTGGGCTGCGCGCCGCGAGTTGGGAAACATGGCGCTGGTGCGTGAAGATACTCGTTCGGCGTGGGGATGGATGCTCGTCGAGCAATTTGGGCAGGACCTACGTTATGCATTTCGCACGATGGCCGCAAGCAAGAGCTTCAGTCTGCTTGCTACTCTGACGCTCGCGCTTGGCATTGGGGCGAATACGGCGACCTACAGTCTTATCGACGCATTGCTGATGCGATCGCTGCCGGTGAAAGACCCCGCATCGCTCGTGGTACTGAAGTGGCACATTGCGGCGAAGAACGACACGGACGACACAGTGGTGCATAACGCCAGCGGCTACTTTAATGATGATCCGAAGCTCGGAAAAATATCGCCGATCTTCCCGTTCCCTGCCTTTGATACGCTGCGAAAATCGAGCAGCGCGCTATCCGTAGTGTTCGCCTACCGCCCGGCCGGAAAGCTGAGTGTCGTGGTGGGTCAGCAGGCCGAGATCACCGGCGGCGAGTATGTTGGCGGAGATTATTTTCAGGGACTCGGGGTTGTCCCCGCGGCAGGCCGGTTGATTGGAGCGGACGACGACCGGGCCGAGGCACCTCCTGTCGTGGCGCTGAGTTACCGATTCGCCCAGGCGCGCTTCGGCGATGGCGCCAGCGCGGTTGGTCAGAGCGTGCTAATCGATAACATCCAATTCACCATCATCGGCGTTCTTCCACCGAGGTTCTTCGGAGTGGATCCGTCCAAGGCCCCGGACCTGTATCTTCCGTTTCATGCCGATCTCTTGATCGAGCCGCAACAAAATCCGGGAACGGTCGACCGCTACGAGGACGAGCACTACTATTGGACGGAGGTGATGGGCCGCTTGCGGCCCGGAGTGACGCAGGCGCAGGCGCAGGCCAGGCTCGCGCCGGTTTTCGACACCTGGGTTGCCGGCACTGCCACAACCGGCCTGGAACGTAAGAACCTTCCACGGTTCCTATTGCAGGATGGCGCTGGTGGCGTGGACAAGCTGCGGCGATCCTACTCCCAACCATTCGGTCTCCTGCTGGGAATGGTGGGGTTGATCCTGACCATCGCGTGCGCCAACATTGCGAATCTGCTGCTCGCGCGGTCCGCGGCGAGGCGGCGGGAAATGGCGATCCGGCTCAGCATCGGGGCGGGACGGTGGAGAGTGATCCGCCAATTGCTGACTGAGAGCCTCTTACTCGCCTTGCTCGGAGGCGGCGCCGGGATTCTGATGGCGGTTTGGGGCATCCGCTTTCTCACCAATTTGCTATCCACCGGCACCGACCCTTTCACGATCGAGCCGGAGCTGAACCTCGGCGTACTGGCGGCCGCTCTATTGCTGACCGCGGTAACGGGCCTGCTGTGTGGGCTCGCTCCCGCACTCCAGGCGGCGCGCGTGGATCCGATGCCCGCGCTCAAGGAGAGCCGAAGCGGAAGTCCGCGGTCCGGCGGTCCGTTGCGATTCGGGTTGGGCCGAATGCTTGTGGTCTTCCAGTTTGCCATGTGCCTGTTACTGCTGGTGGGTGCGGGCCTGTTTCTGCGGACCCTCGCCAATCTGCATTCGCTGGACGCGGGTTTCGATCGCCAGGAAGTTTTGCTGTTCAAACTGAATGCGCGCCAGGCCGGCCATCGCGATCCGGAGATCCTCTCGTTTTATAACAGCCTCGAAATGCGTCTGGCTGCGATTCCCGGCCTACGCGCTGCGGCCATGGCGAATTCGCCGCTAATCGGTGCCGGCGCCTGGGGATGGCCGATTGTGCCCTTGGGTCAACCACGGCCGGAGCAGGCGCCCAGCGGCCACGGCTCGGGCTTCTCGCGATCCGCTACTCATGTTCTGGGAGTCTCCCCTGGATTCTTTTCTACCATGCGCATTCCGTTGCTGGTGGGCCGGGAGTTCAATGAACGCGACCGCACCGGCGCGCCCGTGGCGATCGTCAACGAAGCCTGGGCAAAGGCGAATCTCGACGGCGCAAATCCGGTCGGCCGGAGCGCGATCGACTTCGGATTGCGCGTGAACCGTGGACAGCCCCGGCAATTGCAGATCGTTGGCCTGGCGAAAAACGCGAAGTATGATGACCTGACTGGCGATTTTCCCGCTACCGTTTACCTTCTCGTCGAACAAGACGCCGGTTTGCCACTCGACGAAATGACATTTTTCCTGCGCACCGCAGGCGATCCATTGGGATACGCCGGAGCGGTTCGCGAGATCGTGCGCCAGGCGGATCCACGTATTCCCGTGGCGGGTTTGAACACGCAATCGGCGCAGATTGAAAACGAGATGGTCGGCGAGAAGCTTTTCGCGCGCTTATGCACGTTGTTCGCGCTGCTTTCGCTGGCGATTGCGTGCGTCGGCTTGTACGCAACGACGTCGTACGCAGTGGCGCGGCGCACGAGCGAGATTGGGATTCGCATGGCGCTCGGGGCGCGGCGGGAGACGGTTATCTGGATGGTGCTGAGAGACGTCCTGATGATGGCGATCACGGGGATGGCGATTGGTTTGCCTGCGGCGTTGGGCGCGTCGAAATTGCTGGAGTCCCTCCTTTTCGGAGTCAAACCTAGCGATCCGTGGGCCTTGGCGGCCGCAATTGCTATACTTCTCAGCGCCGCATTTGGAGCCGCCTATATACCCGCACGAAAAGCGTCTAAAACAGACCCGATGGCCGCGCTTCGCCATGAGTGATTCGCTAATGTCGAGCGTGATCACCCCCGCGGCCATTTCGGAACCTCTTGTATTGATGGGAACGTGTCCCAACCAAAGGCCGCGATAAGCAACATTATCGGCTTGCTCCGCTACCGGATCGCCCGTTCACGAGGACGATCGTGAGCGGCACACAACCGATAAAAACCGGCGCGCTCAGCTTTTCTTGCGGATTGAGTAAAGGCGATTCTCGGTACGCAGGAGCAAGCGGCCGCCGACAAGGGCCGGGGTCGCCAGCGCCATCTCGTCCAGATCGTTGGAATGGCGCAATTCGAATTTGTCGCCGGCTGCGATCACGTACGTCGTGCCCTCTTCGCTCAAGCAGAAAATCTCGCCGTTGTAGCCCCATGGTGACGCCGTGAAATCGCCGCCCGTGCCGATGCGAGCCTTATAAGTCTGCATGCCGTTTTTGGCGTCGAAGCGCGTGAGGATTCCGGTGTGCGTGAGCACATAGATGCCGCCGTCATAGGCGAGTTCCGTCGGTAAATAGGTTCCCGCGTTCGGCTGCAGCCATGCCACGAACTCGTTCAGTTTCGCCCCATCCGGAGTAGTGAGATCGCCGGATGCCCCCGGCCTGATCGCCGCGATGACTTTGCCGGTTCCGCCATTCAGGTACAGCAGTCCGTCGTAAGCAAACGGGCTCGGGATCGGCATCGCTGACATACCGCCGATGCGCCAAAGTTCTTTCCCGTCGCTGTCGTAGCTGATGGCGATTCCGGGGCCGATGGTGACGATCTCGGTGCGCTTCTCATTTTTCCAGATGTAAGGCGTCGACCAGCCGGTCTGCCGGTCGGAACCGGCAACGTGGATCTTGCGATCCGTGCGCCAGACCTGCTTGCCGGTGCTCTTATCGAAGGCGGCGATGAACTCCTGCCTCTCGTTATCATTGACGATGACCACGGGGTCGCCTAACTGGGCAGTCGACGAGGCAGTGCCGAAATCGAGAATAGTCGGAGAGCTTTCAAGCGGCGT
>Ga0182024_10021862_pt1 | contig 11575 bp, 11 predicted proteins | sample P32metaG_FD_120480 | JGI IMG/M metagenome (GOLD analysis project Ga0182024, IMG submission 120480) | Permafrost microbial communities from Stordalen Mire, Sweden - P3-2 metaG (Illumina Assembly) | ecosystem: Environmental > Terrestrial > Soil > Wetlands > Permafrost | place: Sweden: Stordalen... | reverse complement strand
GGTGCTCACGGCCGGGCACGTCATCACTGTGAACGAGACCGGCCCGGCCTACCCCGCATCCGACGTCAGCTACGGCATGGGAGCGTCAACCACTCCGTTCACGGTCGCCCCCGATTCGATTTCGCAGGTTGACGTCGATCCCTCCTACACCGGCGACCTCTCGCAGGGCGTCGATCTGGCCCTGATTCAACTCTCCACGCCGATCACCAACGTGACGCCCGCCGTGTTCTACACAAGCTCGCTCGGTAGCGAACTCGGCCTCACCGCCACGGTCGTCGGCTACGGCGAGACCGGAACCGGCAGCACAGGAGCCGAAACCAACACCGCCGGCACGCGCCGCGCGTTGCAGAACGACATCGCGGCCTTCGGCGGGTCCGGTGAGACCATCGCCGCCAGATCATCATCACGTCACACAACCGATTACAGTCTTTCGGACGAAAGCTCCAACCTGCTCTTCATGGCCTTCGACTCACCGCCGACTCCCTATGCGGAGGAAGGCGGCACCGCGCCCGGCGACAGCGGCGGCGGCCTCTTCGTCGACGTCAATGGCCAGAACTATCTCACCGCCATCGTCGATTTCGATTTGAGCAGTTCAAACGGCAAATACGGCGATGTCGATGGTCTCACACGCCTGGACGTGCCCAGTTCTGTCAGCTTTCTCGACTCAGAACTCATCGCGAATTCTTCGTGGAATCTGGCGGGCGGCGGAACATGGGCCAGCCCAAACGACTGGAACGCCACCAACATTCCTGAATACGCCACAGCCACCGCCAACTTCGGCGGCGCGATTCAGACCAATTCGACCGTCACCCTCGATGCCGCATGGACCGCCGGCACGGTGACGTTCAACAACACCAACTCCTACACCATCGCCGCCGGCAATGGCGGATCGATCACGCTCGACAACGGCGGCGCCTCGGCCACCGCCGCTCTGACCGACAGCGGCGGCACGCATTACGTCACCGCGCCGATCGCCCTGAACTCCAATCTGCTGGCGACGATCGTGAACCCCGGCGATTCGCTGACGCTCAGCGGTCCGATCAGCGGCGGCACGAATCTGACCGTCGCCGGCAGCGGTACGCTGCGCTTTGGGCAGGGCGTCGGCACGCCGACGTTCGCGTCCGTGACAGTGAATACCGGCGCGACGCTCGACATCACGACCAACGCCGTGGCCATCAACTACGGCTCGCCGGGAAATAGCCCCATCGCGCAGATCGTGACCGCGCTGACCAGCGGTTACGACGGCGGCACGTGGACCGGTACAGGGATCACCAGCAGCGCCGCCGCGGCAGGCAGTTTGCCGAGAATGGCGGTCGGCTATGCCGATGGCAATATGGATCTCGGCACGGCGGCTCGGCCGAATCAGGTTCTTATCATGTACACGCTCGCCGGCGACGCGAATCTCGACGGAACCGTCAATTTCGCTGACTTCGCCCTCGTCCTCAAGAACTTCGGTCAGACCGGCAACGACTGGTCGCAGGGCAACTTCACTTACGATCCGACCGGGCTTGTCGGTTTTGACGACTTTGCCCTGGTGCTGGCCAACTTCCTGCAAAGCGTGCCCGCGGCGGAGAATGAGGACATTTCCCCCATATCAACGCTTGGAATTCAGCCGCTTTCCGCCAGTGTTTCGGTCGTTCCCGAACCGTCCGCGGCCGCCCCGCTCATGGCCGCCGCCGCCGCCATGGCCGTCGGCCGCAACAATCGACGCCGCCGGCGCTTTGCCTGACTGGCATCGCCGTGGGTACACTATCCATCTAAACGCAAAAGGGCTTGCCCACGGATGAGCGGTGACTCGATCCTCAAAACTTCGCTGGCTATCATCCTTTTGGGTCTGGCGGTATCCTGCGCCAGCCATGACAAGCCGGCAATCGCCAGCACTCATGCGGCCGAGTTGATTCCGGCCATAAAGAGTGAGGTGAACGCGGGCCATCGCGGCGTGATACCCTATCTGGTGGCCGGGTTGGAAAACGGTGACGCGGCGGTGCGGCTTTGTGCCATCGAAGGCCTGCAACGGCTGACCGGCCAGGACTTCGGATACGAGTACTATGCCGACGAAGCCGATCGGCGGCCCGCCGTGGAGCAATGGAAGCAATGGCTCAGTGAACACCGGGGCGAGTTTCCGCCGATAGGCGATGAGAGCAGCCATGTCCAAAGCGGCAACAGAGAATAACGGCGTCGCCATCCGCCGGGTGGGCAAGTGGATGGAGATGCGGATGAACAGCGACCCCGCGGCGCTGCGACCCGCGCGCCTGGGCTTGGAGGAATCCTGCCTCGCCTGGGGCATTTCCGTGGAGGACACTGAAAAGATCGGCCTTGTGCTGAACGAGGCTCTGGCCAATGTCATTCGCCACGGTTACGGCGGGGTGCATGACAAACCGATCGTCGTGACATACGGCATGGAGGGCGAAGCGCCCAGCGCCAAATTCTCCCTCCGCATCCGCGACTGGGGCAAGCCCGTCGATCCGGCCTCGTTGCCCTGGAACAAACAAGGCGAAGAGCCGCCGGACGTGGAAAAGGTGAAGCCGGGCGGGCTGGGATTATTGTGCATGAAGAAAATGATGGATGAAGTAATCTTCGCGCCGCAATCCGACGGCACGCTGCTGACGTTGGTGAAGAAAATCGGTACTCTGGAACACAAACATGCTTGACGGAAAACTCAACACGCAATTGCTCACCGCCGGCCGCACCGAGCAGGGCGTGCTCTTCGTGGGGGCGATCACAGGCGAAATCGACCTTCACAACAGCCCGCATTTGCGCGTCCAGCTCATGGACGCCCTCCGCCGCTGGCAGCCCAAGAAGCTGATCCTGAACATGTCCAAGGTTCCCTACGTCGACAGCAGCGCCATCGCGGTGCTGGTGGAGATCCTCAAGGAGCTTCGCCGCACCGGCGGGCGCATCATGCTGGCCGAGCTTCAGCCGCGCGTCAAAGGGCTTCTGGAGATCGCCAAACTTGATTCGATCTTCGTCATCGCCAAAGACGAGGCTGCGGCCCTGGAGCTTTAGCGCCCATGACCGTCATTCTCCGCCCAATTACCCTGTTACTTCAGGTCGTCGCCGCCTTTTTGCGATTCGTCGGCGAACTGTCTTATCTGCTGTTCGACGCCGCCGCCGGCGTCCCGCGCTCGCTCTTCAGCCGCCAGGGACGCCGCCTCGGTTGGCAGAGCCTCTGGGCGCAGATGGACCGCGTCGGCGTCCGCAGCATTCCCATCGTCTGCCTGGTTCTTTTTTGCATCGGCGCCATTCTCGCCCTGCAGATGGCGCCGACGCTCGCCACCTACGGCGCCGTCAGCCGCATTCCCGACATCATTACAGTCGCCATCGCTCGCGAACTGGGGCCGCTCGTCAGCGCCATTGTTTTGACAGGCTTCGCTGGCGCTTCGATCGCCGCCGAGCTGGGAACCATGGTCGTCTCCGAGGAAATCGAAGCCCTTGAAGCCCACGCCATCAACCCCATCCGTTTTCTCGTCGTGCCGCGCGTTCTGGCCACCACCGTCATGCTGATCTGCATCGCCGTCATCGGAGACCTCGCCGGCGGGTTCGGCGGATGGGTGCTTTGCACTGGATTCCTCGACATCAGCAGCCACATGTACATGCAGCGAACCTTCGAGCATTTGCAAATGCACGATTTCCTTACCGGTCTGGTGAAAGCCGGCGTCTTCGGCGCTCTCATCAGCGGCATGGCCTGCCGGCTCGGACTTTCCGTCACCGGCGGCGCCCAGGGTGTCGGCGTCGCCACCACGCGCACCGTCGTGCTCACCATCGTCGCCCTCATCACCGTGGACCTGATCTTCACGGCGGTCTTCTACAACATCGGCTGGTGACGCTCATGCCCAAGACCGCCATTGAGGTCCGCGATGCCACCAAGATTTACGACGGCCGCACCATTCTCGATGCTATCCGCCTAGAAGTGATCGATGGCGAAACGCTTGTGATCCTCGGCGGCAGCGGCTCCGGCAAAAGTACGCTGCTGCGATTGATGATCGGCAACGTCCGCTGCGACGGCGGCGACATCATCGCCCTGGGCAAGAGCCTCCGCGGCATGACTGAAGCGGAGCTGGACGCCTATCGCAAACAGGTCGGCGTCCTCTTTCAGACCGGCGCCCTGTTCAACAGCATGTCCGTCTTCGATAACGTCGCTCTTCCGTTGCGGGAGCACACTAATCTGGAAGAGGACACCATCGCGGTCGTCGTGAAGATCAAGCTCGAACAGGTTGGTCTCCGCGAGCACGCCGACAAAATGCCGTCGATGCTTTCCGGCGGCATGAAGAAGCGCGCCGGCCTCGCCCGCGCCATGGCGCTCGATCCCAAGGTGCTCTTCTACGACGAGCCGTCCGCGGGACTTGATCCCGTCACCAGCGCCGAAATCGACCAGCTCATCATGGACCTGAACAAAAAGCTCGGCGTCACCAGCGTGGTGGTGACGCATGAGATGGACTCCGCCTACCGGATCGCCGACCGCATGGTCCTGCTGGACCGCGGCAAGTTCATCGCCTCAGGCACGGCGCAGGAGATGCGCACCCATCCTGATCCGCTGGTGCATCAGTTCGTCAACGGCCTGGCCGAAGGCCCGCTCACCGACCGCCGACGCGCCGGTGGGTATGAAGCGGATTTGTTCGGGGAGATCGACTAGGCTCTGCCTCAAGGATTTCAATCATGGCCAAAAATCGCAACGCCCTCCGAGCCGGAATCTTCATGCTGGTCAGCATCGCCTTGGCGATCGCCGTCATCATCGGAATCAACGGCGGAATCCCGTTTCTTCACCCGCCGATTATCTATCTGGTCGGCTTTTCCCTTACCGACAACGTCGCCGGCCTGCACAACGGCGACGACGTGCGCCTCGGCGGCCTGAAGATCGGCTCCGTCGAAAGCATCGAAGCGCGCCCCATTCCCATCGACGGCCAGACCACCGACGGAATTCTGGTTGCCATTTCTGTTCCGCCCAAGTACGAATTGCACACGGACGGAATCGTCGCCATCTCGACCACCGTCACCGGCAGTGCTTGGCTGAACATCAGCGCCCTTGGTTCCAAGACCGAACTCAAGCCCGTCACCCTCGCCGACATCGCCGGCCGTGAGCCGGCGCCCGACGAAGTGCTGCACGGCACGCCCGACGCGCTCACCGCCTTCATCGCAGGACTGCCGGACCTTGAAACTTCCGCCTCCTCCACGCTTGCGATCTACAAGGGAATTGGCGCGCAGATCCATGACGCCATACCCCCGCTGCGCGAAAAGATTCTCACGTTCATCGACAAGTACACCACCCTCGGCCAGCAGGCGCAGGACTGGCTCGGACCCAACACCGGAAACTTCAAGGACTCGATGGTCCACATCAAATCCATAACCGCTCATTTCGACGATGAGCTGCCCGCGTTCATGGCGTCGGCCCAGCGATTCTTGAACTACTCGAACAACATCCTGGCCAGAATCCAGGGCGAGATGGACAACCTTCACGAAACCATCACCCGTGCCAAGGGAATCGCCGTCAACGTTGACGAGGTGATTGCTCGCAATCGCGGCCGCATCGACGAGATCGTGTCGGGCGTGAACCGAGCCAGCCAGAATTTGGCCACGTTTGGCGACCAGATATCCGATGACCCGTCCAAACTGATCTGGCCGATACCGGACCCGAAGAATCGCAACCTCGACAGCGCCGCCCGCAATTTCGCCGCCGGCGCCAGCGCCCTGAGCGACGCTGTCAACGCCCTGCGCGACTCCCTCGCCGAACCGCAGCCCGATGCCGCCAAAGTCCAGATGATGTACGACAATCTTTCCAAACAGTTCGACAAGTTCCATCAGGTCCAGGACGAACTCTGGAAGGAAATCAAAGAGTGATCGCGCTCGGCGATGGCGACGGTTCCCGCGCCAAAGCCCAGGGAACTTGTTCCCTGGGCTTGGCCCTCATTCAAACTCTACCCGTACGGCGGCTCAATGAAGGCGATCACCCTTCGCTTGCGGCGCTGGGCGCGACGGTCGTGACCGCCTTGCGTGCCGCGGCCTTGCGGATGCGGCGCGTCCGGCCGACCGTCTGCTGATCGACTGTCGCTCGCCGTGTGGGGTTTTGCGTCGCCACCAGAATCGCGCTGGCCGCGTCGGGAGCGTACAAGTCCGCGCCGATCTCTTCCGCTAGACCTTCCGCCCGTTTGTAAATCCCGCCGCAGCACATGATCTGCATCTGTGGACAACTGTTCACGTCCCGGAGATAGTCGATCAGCTTCCGCACCGCCGGCATTCCGCTGGGAAGCGTGCCGAACAAAATCAGCAGATTGGGTCGCAGGTCGCCGATCAGCTTGAGCACTTCATCCTCCGGCACGCCTCCGCCGGCGAAGCGCACCTGCCATCCGTCCGCCTCGAACAGATCGGCCGTGATCTGCCCGCCCAAATCCTCCGGCTCCGCGTTGCCGCAGATGACCAGCGCCGATTTTCCGTTCTGCGCTTTGGGCGAGAGCTTCGCCGCAAGCTGATCCGTCACCGTCCGATTCAGCCGTGTTGCCAGATTCAAGCTGCTCTGCGTGATGCGGTCTTCGCGGTACAACTGCTGCACGCGCTCCATCGCCGGCCAGATCAAATCCGTCAGCAGTCTGGCTGCGTCGATCCCCGCCGCCAGCGCACCCTCGATCGTCTGCCGACACGCAGGCCGATCACCCGCCAGAAGCGGTTCAAGGTAATCAGACAACAGACCTTGCCCGAAATCGACGCCGTTCATTATCATGCTCATGTGTTGATCCATTCTCAAGGGAAAGCCGGCCTCTCCATCGGCCGCCGTCCCAAACCATGTTTGGATAGCCTTCCTGGCTACCCGCAATTCTTTCCCATGTTAAAATGGATAACATGAGGTAAATGGTGTATCGGATTCGACGGTTTAATTTCTTTATCTATTTTACCAAATGTTAATTTAGCAGGCTTTTATGCTGGCAATTTCTCTGGCGGTATCAGCCAGCTTTTGGTGGGCAAGTTCGCAGGCGTTATCAACTTGGATGGTCAGAAGATAGGCTCCAATCCTCAAAAGACGGTCCGTTTGGCTGCCAGCCCTGGCGAGATAGGTCGTGTGCAGCCGCTCCCACAGGTTTGACACATAGCCATAGGTTTGGACGGTTCCGCGCTGCCGTCCCGTGGGCAGTTGCTCCGCTGGAAGCAGAATCGACTCCGGCGGTAGCGCTGCGGCGAGTTCCGCAACCGACCGTTGACCCGACGATGGCAGCTTCACAGCCGCCAGCGGAACGATGGCGACGATCCGTTGCTGACCGATCGGATAAACTGCCGCGAGGAGCGTCTCTGCGTACTGGCCATGTGTGTCCTGTAGCGCCCGCAGTTCAATCGCCGGCTGAATGCTTCCCCATCCCGCCACCAGCAATTGCCCGTGCGGAATCTCATCAGCGATGCGACGAGCATCAGGCTGATCGTCCTCGCTGTTCGCCAGCAGGTCGAGGCAGACGATTCCCTCACCCGCCCGCTGCCGCCGCTGGCGCCGGGCTTCCTGCAGCGGCATGTAAACGCGGGCCAGCGTGTCGAAGTCACGCGTCTGCCACGTTTCCGCCGCCGCGTCGGCCAGCGTCTTCTCCGCGGCGATGTACTGCATCGCCATCAGTTGCCGTTGACCCTGCTCGCAGCGTTCCTGTAGGTCCGTCATGCCGCTGATTTTACCGGGCCGGCCGATGGAATCATCACCGCCAGCACCCCCAGCGCCGATTTCCATCCCAATCCGGTCTCCGCGGTTTCATACACCAGCAGATCAATCAGCCCCACCAGATCGTTGGCTTGCAGCGCCGTTTGAATCTGCCGCAGTTGCTCAGCGAAGGTCGCCGACCATTCCGCCATTGACCTGCTTTCCACCCGCATCTGCTCCAACTGAATGCCGGAGAGCTTGGCCACCGCCGACGCCGCCTGCTGCGCTTCGAGCCAGTTTCCCAGACACTTCCCCAGTTTCTGCATGGCAGCCGTCCACTGATCCGAGCGCAGCAGCGCCACCGCTTCCCCCTTGAGCGTTTCCGCTGCCGCAAGCTGCTGCTGAGCCACGATAACCGTTTCCATCGCCGCCGTGTTCGGATCGGCGGTTTCGATGAAGATCGTCCGCCCCGCCAGCGGCACCGCGCGCACCGCTTCGATTTGCTTGAAATCCGGCGCTTCCCCGTCGATCAGCAGCCGCACCACCAGCCGCTTCTCCCGCTGCAAGCGCGCCAGCACCTGCCCAACCGTTTTCAGGCCCAGTTCTTCCGCGCCGATCGCCTGCTGATCAACGGTCACCGACATACGCACTCCAGCCGAAGCATCCGCGTCACCCTCCACTATTATCGGACGTTCCGCCCGGCTGACGTGACACAGTCCAATCGAATCGCGTAATATGGCCAATCGGCGGACAGCCAACGTATGTCGATCAAGTTCGAGATCTATCGCGACGGCAACCGAGTGACGCAATTCACGCCGGTCGGCGCCATGGCAATGGCCCCTGAATCCGTGGCCGTTCCCGCCGACATCTCCTTTCAAAACGGCCTGCTCGTGATGAACCGTGCCGACGAGCAGCCGATGGGCATCTCGCTGCTGTGGGACGCCGGCGCCATCGGCGCCTATCACCTGGAAACCACGCGCCTCCAGCCGCGGCAGCGGGCTTACAATCTCAACGTCGAACTCGCCCGCTTCCGATTGATGAAGATCGTGCAGAAGCAGGAGGACTGGAACCTCTTCGACTATCCCCGCGCCGACCGCTTCACCCATCGCTTCCGCGAGTGCCAGGCGCTTCTCGCCGACGCGCTCGGCAAGCTCGATCAGCCCGGCGACGCGGCCAAGCTCGCCGATCAGTCGCTGGCCATCGCCATCGATCTCTCCGAGCAGCTCTCCGCGTTCCACGGCGATTTGTTCATCAACCGCCGCAAGGCCACCAACACCTTCGTCCGCCACATCTTCGGCTGCCGCGCCGATCCGGCGGTTCAGAACACACGCTACCGCGAACTGCTCAGCGCGACCTTCGACTACGCCGTGCTGCCGATGGACTGGAAAAAAATTCAGCCCGAAGAGGGCAAGTTCCAAACCGAACCCGTCGACGAATGGGTCGAGCTTCTCACCCGCAAGCGAACGCCCATCGTCGCCGGACCGCTGATCGACCTGACCGACGGCCACGTGCCCGACTGGATGTACATCTGGGAACACGATTTCGACACCCTCCGCGAACTGGCCTACGAATACGTCCAGCGCGTCGTCACCCGCTACCGCAAGGCGGTGACAGTCTGGAACGTCGCCGCCGGGCTGAACACCAACAACGTCTTCACGCTCAACTACGAGCAGATCATCGAACTCACTCGCCTGCTGGTCTCGCAGGTGAAGACTTTGATCCCCAACGCCAAGACATTGGTGACGATCAAGCATCCATTCGGCGAGTTCAGCTCGCGCGGCCGCGTGGGCGTGCCGCCGATGGCCTACGCCGAGATGGTCGCTCAATCCGGCATCGCCTTCGACGCCTTCGGCCTGGAACTGGAAATGGGAATTCCCACGCCGGGAACTTATACGCGCGATTTGTTCCAGGTGAGCTGCATGTTGGATCGCTTCGCCACGATGGGCCGCCCGGTTTTCCTGACGGCGACCGGCTGTCCCGGCCGCAACACGCCGGATCCGTCCGACACATCCGAGGGCAAACTCAATCCAGCCGCCGCCGGCCGCTGGCGCCGTCCGTGGGATCCTGAGTTGCAGGCCGAGTGGCTGCAAGGCGTCTATCGCATCGCGTTGAGCAAACCGTTCATGGAGTCGATCGCCTGGGGCGAACTGGCCGATTTGCATCCGTTTTTGCCCGGCGGCGGACTGATGGACGACATGCTCAAGCCCAAGCCCGCATTGGCCAAGCTCCAGGAACTGCGCGACCAGCTTCATCCGGTGACGCGGAAGTAACCCTTCGAGAACATCAGGGCGGGTCTTGCAAGATGAGCCTTCCGATGTGGACAATAGCGCAGCGCCGCGGATTGCTGGCGATTCTGACCGTTGCGGTTGTTCTGCTGGCGATTGAGTGCTGGCTGCGGCCTGCTTACATCGGGGACACAAATCAGAATGTTGGTTCTCGCGCAAGTGAACTGGCTGATCGTCTCGATCCCAACACAGCGACGGCGGCGGAGCTTTCTTCGATCCCGCAACTCGGCCCGGCGCGAGCGGAGGCGATCGTCGCGTACCGCGAGAACTTCGCGGCCGCGCATCCGGGCGAGCGAGCCTTTGAGAGCGTTTACGATTTGACGAATGTGCGAGGAATTGGGAGGGCGACGGCTGAGAAGTGGAAAGCGAATATGAGTTTTGACGCGCCTGCTACGCAGCGATCTGGAGAAGATGACTAACCACACAGGACACAAAGAGGATTTCGGATTTATCTCTGTGCCCCTCTGTGTACTCTGTGGTTAGACACTTGTTTTTCGGCAGGATTCATTCAAATTGGCATGTCCAAAAATGTCCAGAAATGGCTCGCTTTTCGGTCGATGCGAGGTGAATCTATGGTCGATGGATCGTCGTAAAGTAATGCAAAATAATGGTTTGTATTGAATCTCGAAGTGGACGTTTCCCTATCGTAACGGAGGGGGCTTGAAACCGTCCCACTTCGTGATATTATATCCGATACGGATATATCCATGACGAATGCAATCGACCCTCAATCTCTTCTCCCGCTGACCCCGCCCGTTTTTCAAATTCTCCTTGCGATCGCCGACGGGGAGCGGCACGGGTACGGCATCATGCAGGAGGTTAAGACACAGACCGCCGGACGAATGTCTCTGGGCCCTGGCACGTTGTATGGTTGTTTGAACCGTATGCTTCTGGCGGGATTGGTCGAAGAATCAGAGGAACGACCCGACCGGCAGCTCGATGATGAACGCCGCAGGTACTATCGAATTTCGGCGTTGGGACGGCGCGTCGGCCGCATGGAGGCGGAGCGGCTCGAGGCGGCCGTCAATGCGGCGCGTCTAAAACGTATGCTGCCAGGAATCAGTCCGGTCGTTGTCGGGGGGAGACCGTCATGAAATTGCGATCGCTCGAGCGCCTGTTTCGTGTGGCTTGCGGCATTTACGGGGCAATGTTGGTTGCTTATCCCCGGGAATTTCGCGTTCGCCATGGCGCGGAAATGAAACTGGCGTTCAAAGATCAGTTGCGAGACGCACTATCGACCGCACGTCGGATGGACTTGTTGCGATTCTGGATTCGAATCGCCTGGGATTTTACGGCCAGCGCCGTGCGAGAAAGGGTCCGTTCACTGCGCGCGACGGAGATTGCCTGCCTGGCCGCTGCCGCGGGCGTCGGGCTTTACGCGGCGCATGTCGACCATCATAACGCCCGCGAAGTTTACCCTACCTTGTCTGTCGTACTTGTCGGAGCCTTCCTCCTTGGAATGATACGTCCGAAACACGCATGGCGCTGGGCGCCGATCATCGGGCTTTGGATTCCGTTTTCCGGGCCGCTGTCCACTCTGACGGCTCGACTATCTTCTCCCGTCGCCTGGGCAATTTTGGCTGTCGTGCTTATTCCCGGCCTTCACGGTTCATATACATGGTCACCCTTCCGGCACGCCGCAGGATCGATGCGATGCCAGAAAAGGAGCCTCATGCGTTCAGTT
>Ga0182024_10021861_pt1 | contig 11575 bp, 9 predicted proteins | sample P32metaG_FD_120480 | JGI IMG/M metagenome (GOLD analysis project Ga0182024, IMG submission 120480) | Permafrost microbial communities from Stordalen Mire, Sweden - P3-2 metaG (Illumina Assembly) | ecosystem: Environmental > Terrestrial > Soil > Wetlands > Permafrost | place: Sweden: Stordalen... | reverse complement strand
GCTTCCTACGCCCTCAAGAAGCTCGCTGGCAAGGGGCTGCTCACGCAATCCTCGGTCGCTGGGGGACGGGGAATGCCGAAGCTCGTCTTTGCGCTGGCCAGCAACGGGCAGGTAGCTCAGGCTGGAGCCACCACGAGCGAGGCCGCAAGCCTTCAGATGTCCGAGACCACGGCTCTGGCGGCACCCAAACGCAAAGCTCGGAAAAAAGCTCGACGCCGGAACAAAGCTCCAGCGTCCGCACCGGCAAACTGAGAACGGGTTTCTCGGGCAGGCGCTCTATCCGTTGAGCCACGGGGACTGGCGGACCTCACGATGGCGCATCGCGCGAGGGCTGGGCGGTCGCAGGCCAGGCAGGGCCTTCAAGCGCCCCAGGTGTGCGAGGCTTGGTTGATGTCCTCGGCGAACCTGGACCTCGTGCGCTCGATCTACGCGGCCTGGGGACGCGCTGCACTCAAGACAGTACAGCCCTCTGGGCGTCTCTAGGCCGCTGTAGGCGATGTGCTTCGCGCTGTTCATGATCATGCTCGACAGCACGGTTCGCTGAGACACATACACCCGGTTGCCTTGACTTTCGATGGTCGCTACCGATAATGGGAGGCAATGGACAACCTGGCCGCCCGCCACCGTCCGCACATGGCTGCCTCAGCGGAGTAGTGTGCCCTGTCATCCGGGTTCGCTCAAAGAACTCGGAGCCATCTGAGGAGGACGACATGGGCCGGATAATCTCGCTGCGTCACGCGCAGCTACTCGTCGTTGCTTTGTTGGGAGCAGTTCTGTCAGTGGCACTGTTGACAGCCTCCGCAAGCGCGACGGGAAAAACGTGGAACCTCACGAAAAATTTCGCGGCACACCCGAGAATAAACCCTGTCCCAGACAGGTACAGAAACCCCCAAGTCTGGAGCTGGATGTACGGTGAAGGCGATACACCGAGCAGCTACCGCCTGCTGGAACATTTTCTGCCTCCTCGGGAAACCATGAAAGAATGCGACATCCACAGTTTTGAGTGGAATAAAGGTCCCTCTTTCTTTACCCTGCCTGCTGTTTGGTACAACGCCGGGCCGACCCTCGAAAGAGGCCATAACCCATGCGCCGAATCCGCAGAAGATCCGACCAAAACCTTCTTTATGCATCCGGACAACGCATCATCTCTGGCTGCCGTCGTCCGCTGGAAATCGCCCATCACCGGGACCGTCACTGTGTCCGGCTCGGTCCAGCCCACTGACTCAAATGTGGAGGGGATCGTCTGGCAGCTCGATCAGGGTTCAACGATACTACTTGGCCCGACGGAAGAGGCCAACAACAGCCTGACATCATTCGGTCCGACGGCTGTCTCTGTAAAAGCGGGTGAATCCCTCTACTTCGACATCGGTCCCGGCCGTGGGGGTTCCTACGACACGACTGCAGTGACCCTCAACATTACGTCCTAGTCCGCTTCACTCACAAGAAGACGCGCGTGGCCCTCGGCTAACGCCGGGGGCCGTTCGTTACGACACGGCGGGTCACCGTTGCCACCCTCGTACATGCCCAGCCCGATGTGCGACGTGTCATACACGCCATCGGAAGGGCAGAAGCTCGTCACCGCGTCAAGGTCACGCCGGTTCGTAGCCTCAAACGCCTGCCGCGAAAGCTCGGCCAGGTCGGGGGTCGTGGACTCCTCGGACATCGCCCGGCCAGTATCCCGCAGGCGACGTGCGGTCGTAGTTCGCTTCCGCGCCCGACCGGGGCGTTAGAGGGGCGGCGGTTTTGCGCAGAGATTGCTCGGTTTGGTCCGAAAAAGGAGTAGGCTCGACGCAGGGCCGTTATCGGCCGCTGCTGCTCGAATCTCTCGCGCAGGTCCTTCGCTGGGCAAAACCTGCTTCTCGCTGACCTCACGGGCCGTTTCGTCCAAAGCGACAGAAACGCCGTTTACAAGCAGGGCCTGTCCTGATTCGGGGGTCTTGGAGGGGGAGATCATCAGCGAATCAAGGACTCGATCACCGAGCCTGCGCTGGCCCCTGCTTGGGGCGGCGGAGCGCGATCACTGTTGAAAACCGCGCGTGCGCTCACGGATCGGCGCGCGGCCTTCCCGCATGGTGCGGGAGCAGAAATCTCAAACGAACGGGAGGCGGGGCGACGACCGGCCGGGTTGATCGCTCTTGCGACCCCTATGCAAGAGGAGAAAGATATGAGACTCAAGCATCACCAACTAAGCAGGCGCTTCGCGCTGACCGCGACCGCGGCGACGCTCGCGATGGCGGTAGCGCTGGCTTGGGGCACGGGGGTGAGCTTCGCAGCCCCGAAGAGTGAAAGCAAGACGGCCACCTACTACGAGGACAGCCTCGAAAATCTGTGTGTGGGACTCGAAAGCCCGCCGCCCCCGTCTGTCTTTTCGGGCTGCGAATGGGCGGGCGTCACCGGCAGCGCAAACACCGCGATCGGTTACCATTCACTCCTCGGAGACATCAAAGGCAGCGACAACGTCGCGAGCGGCTCCTACGCGCTCGCGGACAACCTAGCCGGCAACGACAACACCGCGAGTGGCTTCCAGGCGCTCAGAGACAACGGAGCCGGCGGCACTAACCCCGCGAATGGCGACGGTAACACCGCGAATGGCGACGGTGCGCTGTTCTCGAACCTAGAAGGCAACGACAACACCGCGACCGGCTCCGAAGCGCTTTACAGCAACAACGGGTATGCCAACGTCGCGAGCGGCTTCGAAGCACTCCGGGAAAATACGACCGGCGAAGGCAACACCGCGAGTGGCTTCCAGGCGCTCAAAGAAAACGTAACCGGCGTCTCTAACACCGCGAATGGCGTCTATTCGCTGTTTTCCAATGTTAGCGGCGGCAACAACATCGCGATCGGCCAGAGTGCGATGCATAACAACATCAGCGGCGGGGACAACACGGTGAGCGGAGCCTTTGCGATGGAAAACAACAAAACCGGCGACAACAACGTCGCGAGCGGCGACCACGCGCTCTCCTCCAACGAAGCGAGCAAAAACGTCGCGATCGGCGTCGATGCGCTGCATTCCAACACCTCCGGCGGCGAAAACCTGGCGCTCGGCAACGGCGCTGGGAACAAACTGACGACGGGGTCGAACAACATCGACATCGCAAACGAAGAAGGCGTGGCCGCCGAGGCGAACACGACCCGCATCGGCACCGAAAAAACACAGACGCGGGCCTTCATGGCCGGCATATACCAAAAAACGACTAACACTCCCGTGTGTCCGGTGACGGTCAGCAAAGAAGGTCAGCTCGGATGCAACCCCGCAGCCCCTGCTGGCAGCTCCGCGATCGCGACATTCGTCAGCAGGACGGCTGTCCCGACCGGCAACTGTCTGAAGTCGATCGAAATGGGGCCGGCGGGACACGCCGGTTGCCCCGCTAGTCCGATCAAAGGCTACTCTGTGAGCACGCTCCTAGACGGCCCTACGCCAGCAAACGGGGCGACCGTGAGCGACCTGTACGCGGACACGAACGCCACGTTGACGGGCACGGAAACCACGAAAGTCGAAGTCATCGACAACACAACGGGGACGCCGCTGCTTGAATGCACAGTCAATAGCACGACCAAAACCCATTGCGAAAATGCCGGTCCCGGCGGTAATGCGGCGGCCGGGGACAACATCGAGGTCAAGGTCACAGCAACCGGCACCACCGGGGCGTGGCGGGTTAGGTTCCGCTACTAGGCCAATAGACCGCTAGCAGCAGCCGGGGTGGTGGTCTGTGCGTCGCAGCACGGGCCACCACCTCGCACGCCCCTCGATCTTGCGTCTTGCCAAGTATGCGCGGTTCGGCATTGCGAGGTACCTGCACAACGCCTGATCGTAGTTGTGGAGCCAGAACCAACGCTCGCATCCCGCCCTCAGTTTGTAAAGACGGGAACGGCTACGTCCGCTCGTTGGTCGAGTATCGCGTGGCTCGCCGTAAACACGAAGGACCATTACCGCCAGAATCCCCGCCGAAGCCGCCAAGGCTCCCATGCGCATGATCCGTCGTGATTGAGATTGCGTGGCGATGGGAGCCGCTAAGTGTGGCTCTGACGGGCTGAATCCTGGGGAAGCCGCTGGCCTCCGCAAAGGACTAGGATGACCCGTCATCCGGTGTCGCTGAGACCAGCCGGAACGAAGTGAGGAGAAGGACATGAAGCACATCAGGATTTTGGGGCTTTGCCTAGCAGTGGCGTTTGTGATGGGCGCGGTTGTGGCGACAAGTGCGTCAGCTGAAGCGCCGGAATTTGGGCGGTGCATAAAAACGGCCAAAAAAGGCGGCGGCAAATTTTCAAGCGCCAAATGTACGGTCGAGAAAGCAGGAGGCAGTTATGAATGGACCCCGGGAGTCGTAAAAGGCAAATTCACGACCACGATCAAAGAAGGCACGCTCTTGACGCTGGAAACTGTCGGCAAAACGAAACTTACCTGCACGGGCGAGACGAGCACCGGTGAATTCGTAGGCACCAAAAGCGAGCGAGGGACCATCGTCACGTTGACCGGATGCGAAGCTTTCGGGATGCCATACGAGAGCGCGGGCCAGACAGAAGGAACAATAGTAACAAATGAGCTCGAAGGCGAACTGGGAATCGAAAAGAAAGCGAAAAGCGCCCTTTATAACAAAGTCGGCATACTGTTGAGGCCGAGAGTGCCAGAAGAAGCTATTTTCGTCATCAGCTGTGTACTGGGCCCTCACGACCCGGGCACTGTGATTGGCAGTGTCATCGACCCACTCACAACGAACAATATGCAGCGCATAGCGACGGACACATTCAGGGCGTCCAAAGGTAAGCAGAAACCAGAACATTTCGAAGGCGAACCAAACAGGATACTAGAGACCTCATTCGGAGAAGGACCATACGAACAGACTGGGTTGACAGTAACGATGACCCAGGACAATGAAGAAGACGTCGAGATAAACTCGGTCGTCTAGGCACTCGCTTAGGAAATGGAGTGCTGCGTGGGTCCGTACGCGGTCCCACGCACGTCTCAGGTGGTGGTCTGTGCGTCACAGCATGGGCCACCACTCGGCACGCCCCTCGATCTTGCGTCTTGCCAAGTGTGCGCGGTTCGGCATTGCGAGGTACCTGCACAACGCCTGATCGTAGTTTTGGAGCCAGAACCAACGCTCGCATCCCGCCCTCAGTTTGTAAAGACGGGAACCTTTGTTATGCCCAAATCCCGACCTATGGCGGCGGACGCCCGCTTGACCCGGGATTTGCTCGTGGGTTCGGCGACACGGCATACTCTGCATTGTGCAAGCCCTGGCGAGAGCGATTCGGATCTACTGGTCTGACGATCACTACGGTGAGCCACGCGAGTCCCCCTCATCTGAGCCGCTCGTAGTCTCTGACCTGCCGCGCCAAGGCGACCACTGCTCGGTCTGGTTCGGGAGCGTTCCGGACGAGATACGGCAGGTTGTCCGCGAACGGGACGCGATGGGGGCGGTGCTTCTCAACCATATGTTCGGCCTCGGCGACGAGGCAACCTTTGATGCTGCAATGGACAAGATACTTAGCGAGAAACCCCTCGGGTTCGATGACCGTGCCTGGTACGTCACGCTCGCCCTGGAGCGTCCCGTCGAGTTGAACGTGGAGAATGTAGAGGGCGCTGAGCCAGACGATATCCACGCCGCGGAAGATCCTCTGCGGGCCGAGGCACCGGCCGCCTTTGAGATGATGGCGGCAGCAATTGGTTCGATGATGGGTGCCGCTTTCTTCAGGAGTAGGACCGTCACCGATCGCTTCTTTCTCACACTAGAGGGTCGCGAGCGTCCGATTTTCATGCCGCGTCTACAGGCCCAGGCGACGCTAAGCACGGGGAAACCGATTGATAGCTTTCCCGTAGACGCCATGCGGAGCAGGCTGAACGATCTCAGCGAGCGGAGTCAAGACTGGGAGCCGTGGCTGGGCCGTGCCGCGTACTGGTACTCCGAGATGCTGGTCACTGATGACCGCTGGAAGCGGTTTCAGTGGGGGTTCCTCGCATTGGAGGTGCTCACAAACAAGCTGGCCGAGCTTCTCCGAACACCGGCGATGGAGGCGTTGCGTATGAAAGTCGGCGACCACGAGAGCGCGCCGAGTTCGGTACTTGAACAGACGGTGTGGGAGCACAAGCGCATGCCACTTGCAAACAGGTTTGCGCTGATCGCCAGCTATTTGTCGCCAGCGACGGCCGCCGAGGATGTCGCCGCCTTCCGGGCCGCAAAGAAGGTGAGGAACGCGATCTCCCACGGCGATCCGGTGGACGTGGATCAACTCCCAGTCACCCAAGTCCACCGGCTGCTGTCCGTGTACATCGAGCTAGCTCTAAAACTGCCGTAAAGGGCCAGCGCCGCATCCCTCCCAGCATCCAGCAGCGACATGGGACCGCTCGGCGCCTGAGCTGCCAAGGCGGGTTGGTGGCGTACCCGATCAGTGGTTGCCGACCGCTGCTCACTCTGACCGGTCACAGATTCCCCGGCGACAAGGCCGCCGGGGCGACCGTTTCGCTCCACTAGGGCTTGTGTACCTGTGCGCGGCTGTAGAGCAGGTAAGCAGATGTTGCTCGAGCACAGTCGGCGGAGGTCGGGAAGCCCTAATGTCATTCAGGCTGACTTCGGCTCGTCCGGCGACGAACCCGTAGTCATCGAGATACAAGACCTCTCGCCTCTGCTTCCCCGTCGGGGAAGCGCCAGAGATCGTCGTCTCGACGCGGAAGCCGAACCGCTCTGTCCCTCAGGCAAAAGGCGCGGAAGGACCGTCACCGTCGTTGGCCCAATGTGTGTGGGCCGTGCCGCGCCTCCCGCGAGCTGGGGCAAGTCGCGGGCAATACAGGCCCGATCACGGGCGCTTTGAAGCGCCGCGTAGTTGCGGGCCGCGATCGCAGCGCTCGCCTGCACTTCGATCGAGGATTTCACGCGCGTAGCTTCGTCCACGACGTTGCCAACCCGGAGCGTCGAGGATCTGATGTCCGCGATCCGCCGGTTGGGCAGCACGGCCCCGGCACATTGAGCGGGGGTTTCGCGCGTTCTGTCGCAGGTGCCAAAACTGTTAGCCGAGGTGTTCTTTCACTGCTTCTGCGCTCGCCTGCGCCAGCCTGCCGTCGATGATCACCTTGTTGCGCCCTTCCGGCGAGGGAAGGCCGAGCTTCGCGTTGACGCGGCGTCGGCCGCGCCGCTCTTGCCGCAGCCCGTCGCTCCCGGTGCCGCGTAGGAGTTGTTCACGAGCGAGGCGTTGTTGAACGTCAGGACGTTGCCTTCACCGCCGATCGTGATTTCCCCTACGTTGCCTGTGATTGTTTCTCCGGTCAGCGGCGATGTGCTGGCGCCCGTGGTCAGGTCGACGACGATCGGCTCTTCTAGTGAGCCCACATAGCAGGTCCCCCGCGAGCGCTCGTGCGCGTTCCACTCATCGCGGCGAACGAGGGACTGAACGCTTACCGAATGAGTGGAGCCAACCGAAGTCGACGCGAACCGCTATGCGCTACATGGCCGACGGCGACTTCCTGATCGGACAGCCGGAGATCCTGCTCGGCATCATCCCCGGCGGCGGCACCCAGCGACGCGCCCGCTTGCTGGGCAGCGGCCGGGCGCTAGAGCTGGTGCTGGAGGGCAGCGCGCTGTCGCGGGCGGAGGCGCTCGCGGCTCGGGCTCGTCAATCGCGCGCCGCCGCTTGACCCCCGTCTCTTGCCTAGCACGAAGCTCGCGCTGGGCCGAGCCTCACGTGTATTCGAACTTGGCGGCAGGATTTCCTTTGCTGCGTTTCGGCTCAGGGGTGTTCACGAGGACTGCCACGAACACATTCCCCACCTTGTGTTCTGGGGTCACGGCAGTGCATGTCGTACTCGACGAGCAGTTCACCGAGGTGGCTGGCGTCCTGCCAAATATAACCTGTGTCTCGGTTTCGCCGAGAGCGAACCCGGTCCCGGTGACCGTCACTATGGTGCCACCGGCCGTGGACCCGGTATTGGGGGTCACGCTTATAACTGTGGGTTCCACAAACGTGAAGAATTCACGAGGGGGGCAAAAATGATGCCCGCATTCTCCGGGTTCGCTGACGCCGGCCGGCGTCGTCACGGTGATCGCCACCTTGCCCACCGTCTCCGCAGGCGACGTGGCCGTGATCGACCCGCCCGAGTTCACTGTAAAGCTCGTGGCGCTGACCAATCCGAAGTCGACGGCCGTGACTTCGATAAAGCTTTTCCCGCTGATGTTCACGGTCGTGCCACCGGCGGCTGGCCCTTTGTGTATAGAAAGGCCGCTGATAATGGGTGCGCGTAACATGTAGGTAAAGCGGTCTGCCGGACTGATGGCGCTGGTGCCTTCGGGAGTGGTCACGGTGACATCCACGGTGACTTTATTCGGAGCCGGAGGATCGATGGCAATGATCCCTGTCCCCTCTCGATTCACTACGAACCCGGTTGCGGGCGCCGAACCAAAGTGGACTTCCGTAGCCCCTGTGAAGCCGGTGCCCTTGATTGCGACTTTGGTCCCACCCGTCTCACGAGCTTCGGACGGAGACACCTTTTCGACTGTGGGTGGGGACGCCACGTAGCTGAACTGATCTGCTGAGCTTGTCGGGCTCACGCCTTCCGGCGTGGTGACGGTCACATCGACCGTTCCGGTCCCTGCCGGGGCGACAGCCTTGATCTCGTGCTGTCCGCCGACGCTGAAGCTCGTCGCACTTGCTGAGCCGAAGTTGACCGCAGTGGCCCCAACGAAGGCGTTGCCGCTGATGATCACCAGGGTGCCACCCGTGAAAGCCCCATTGTTGGGCGATACCCTTTTGACGAGCAGCGGTGCGGTCTGCAGATATCTGAAGCGGTCCGCAGCGCTTGTGGGGCTTGTGCCGCCGGGGGTCGTGACGGTGACATCCACCGTTTCTCCAGGCGTCCCGATCGGGGAGACCGCGGTGATCGAGTTGTCCGAGTTGACCACGACGCTGGTGGCGCTAGAGGAGCCGAAGCCGACCGCCGTGGCTTCTGCGAGGTTGCTCCCGGTGATGGTCACGGTGGTGCCGCCGGCCGCCGGCCCGGTTTCGGGGCTGACGCCCGTGACCGTCGGGGGCGGTACATAGCTGAACTGATCGGCGAAGCTCGTGAGGCTGGTGCCCCCGAACGCGGTCACGGTCACATCCACCACGCCCGCCCCGGCCGGGGAGAAGGCGGTGATCGAGCCCTTGTTGTTGACGAAGAAGCTCGCGGGGCTCATGCCGAAGTCGACCGCCGTGACTTCACTGAGGTTCGTCCCCGTGACCGTGATCGTGACTTCGGTGCCGCCCGCTTCCGGACCACGGGTAGGGCTCACGCTGGCGACCGTTGGCGGCGGCACGTAGCTGAACTGGTCGGCGGAGCTGATGGGGCTCGTAGCTTCCGGATCGATCACCGTCACATCGACCGTGCCCGTCCCTTCCGCGGGGACCGCGGTGATCGAGCTCTGCGAGTTGACTTTGAAGCTGGTGGCGTTCGTCGAGCCGAACTTGACCGCCGTGGCCCCGGTGAAGTCAGAGCCCGTGACGGTCACCGACGTTCCACCGCTCACCGGGCCGCGATTGGGGCTCACGCCGGTGACGTTCGGCCCATAGATGAACTGGTCGGCCGGGCTGGTTGCGCTTGTGCCTTCCGGCGTCGTCACGGTCACATCTACCACGCCCGTCCCCGCCGGGGAGCTCGCCGTGATCGAGCTCCCTGACTTCACCGTGAAGCTGGTGGCGTTGGCCGAGCCGAACTTGACTTCCGTGGCACCGATGAAGTGAGCGCCCCTGATGATCACCGATGTTCCCCCCGCCGGCGGGCCGCCATTCGGGCTCACACTGGAGACAGCTGGCAACGTCGAGCCTTTGGCGCCAAACGAGCTCGCCGGTGCCAGCGCCGCCATCGCCGTCGTCAAGGCGACGAGCATCGCCGCCAGAATCGATGCTCTTGAGACTCCACGCGTTGCCTGGACGTCCATCTTTTCCTCCCTGCTATGTGGCTCCTGACGCCACCCTCCACCTGATTCGCGCGATCGCGAACAGCACCCCTCGGCCTCCATGTGAGAGGTGCGATTGAGGAGTGTACTCCTCCTGAATCCGGTAAGCGTTCTGAACCGCCTCGGGAATCGTGGAGGCCTGATCCCTTGAGAGGATCGGCCGATCGGAACAAGCAAGAGCTCGAGGGGCTGTGGCCCGGCGTCAGCAGCGCTGAGGCGCAGCGGATCAAGGAGCCTCAGCGCGAGAAACCGCGAGCTGCACCGGGCGAACGAGATCCCGAAGGCTCTTGAGCAGGGTTTCTGGGCGTAGGGCGCATAAAGCCGATCTGCGCCTAAGCCGTCCCGTAGATGATGAGACGTGGGGACACTGCGACGATCCGCCCGCTCAGTAGCTTGGTGCGCGCTATATCCATCGAGCCGGAGGTGGCGCGTGCTCTCCCCCTGATGTACCTGGCCGTTGGCAGGGTCTTCGAGCTCCTGGTCTTGCTCGGACGCTCGCGTCAGGCGAAGGAGCTTGAGATCCTCGTACTGCGCCATGAGCTCAGGGTGTTGCGACGCCAGGGCGGACGAGTCCACTACGGGCCGCACGATCGAGCGCTGCTCGCTGCTCTGTCTCGCTCGTTGCCACGCGCTCGCTGGGCGGCCGCATTCGCTGTCCGCCCAACCACCCTGCTGCGCTGGCATCGACGGATGGTCAGGCGTCGCTGGAGCTTCGATTCCGGAGCCCCCGGACGGCCGGCGCTCGATCTGGACCTTGTAGCGCTGGTAGTGCGTCTCGCACGCGAGAACCCACGGTGGGGTCATCGGCGGATCGTGGGTGAGCTCGCAAAGCTCGGTATCTCGGTCTCGGAAACCTCGGCGCGCAACATCCTAAAGACGCACAGGATTGCACCCGCGCCGCGGCGAAGCGGGCCGTCCTGGCGGACATTCCTCCGCCAGCAGGCGGCGAGCATGATCGCGTGTGACTTCTTCACCGTCGAGACGGTGTCGCTGCGGCGGATCTACGTTCTGTTCTTCATCGAGCTCCGAACGCGGCGTGTCCATCTGGCCGGCTGCACGAGCAACCCGGGTGGTCCGTGGGTGGCTCAACAGGCGCGCAACCTCGTCATGGAGATGGAGGACCGTCACAACCCGGTCCGCTTCCTGCTGCATGACCGGGACACCAAGTTCACCGGGGCGTTCGACGAGGTCTTCCGGACCGACGATGTCCGGGTGATCAAGACGCCGATCCAAGCGCCCAACGCCAACGCTCATGCTGAGCGCTGGGTGCGCACGGTCCGTCAGGAGTGCCTGGACTGGCTGCTCATCGTTGGCAAACGGCAACTCGAAAGGGTGCTCCACACATACGTTGACCACTACAACCGCCAGCGCCCGCACCGAGCGCTCGGTCTCGCGCCGCCGGATCCGCCTGGTGAGCTGATTGCGTTCCCGCACGCGACTGCGGCGCATGTGCACCGAAGAGATCGCCTCGGCGGACTGCTGCACGAGCATGCGCGCGCAGCGTGAGGATCGGGTTATGCGCCCTACGAGCTTCCTACGCCCTCAAGAAGCTCGCTGGCAAGGGGCTGCTCACGCAATCCTCGGTCGCTGGGGGACGGGGAATGCCGAAGCTCGTCTTTGCGCTGGCCAGCAACGGGCAGGTAGCTCAGGCT
>Ga0182024_10021860_pt1 | contig 11575 bp, 13 predicted proteins | sample P32metaG_FD_120480 | JGI IMG/M metagenome (GOLD analysis project Ga0182024, IMG submission 120480) | Permafrost microbial communities from Stordalen Mire, Sweden - P3-2 metaG (Illumina Assembly) | ecosystem: Environmental > Terrestrial > Soil > Wetlands > Permafrost | place: Sweden: Stordalen... | reverse complement strand
GAGAGATGGGCAAAAAAGGCGGCGGGTGAACGGAGAGACAGCCATTTTCACCCCCCCTCCCACTAAAAAACTGCCTATGAAAACAAAGGACTTAGTCGACAACGCGATGGAAACAAAGGAGTTACGCGCGCAAAAAGCGGTCAAAAACAGCCGTTTTCCGACAAAAACCAGCAATTTTTGACCAGAATTTAGTCAAAAACAGCCAATTTCCGCCGCGAATCCGGTCCCTCAGTCCCTTGGACCCTTGGTCCCACGGCGCGATCCCTGATCCCTGACCGCTTTCCGCTGTCTACTGACAACCGACAACTGCGATCTACGAACTGCGAACTGCGAACTGTGAACTGTGAACCTGCCGACTACGTCGGCAGGTTCACGAGCTTGGCTTCGATCAGTGCCTCAATCGCCCTCAGCGCTTCCATGGCCTTTTCCGAGACCGGCGGATCAACCTGCACCACGGCGAGCGCCTTCACGGGTTTGGCTCCGGAGCGGTCGCGGCCCAGCGCAAAGTTCGCGATGTTCACACCCTGCTCGCCGAGAATCGATCCGATCTTGCCGATCACGCCCGGAACGTCGTAGTTGCGGCAGACCACCAGCGTTCCGTCGAGCGGAGCCTCAACATCGATGCCGTCAAACGCCAGCAGGCGCGGCTGCTCGCCGTGAATGACCGTCGCCGTGGCGCGGCTCTCACCCTGCGCTGTATGCAGTACCACTGTAAGAACCGTCGCCGTGCCGCCGCGATGGCTCTCAGTCTTTTCTTCATGGATCCGAATACCGCGTTCCTGAGCTACCGCCGCTGCGTTGATTCGGTTCACGTTTTCCGATCCCTGCAGCAGCCCGGCAATGGCCGCGTTCCGAATCAGCTCCGTCTTCGCATCGGCCAGCGCGCCGCCATAGATCAGATGAATCGCCTCGATGCCGCTCTTGCCTGCCTGTGCGAGGAACGATCCCACACGTCCGGCCAGATCGATATACGGCCCGAGCACTGCATACTCCTCGTAAGTGAGCGAGGGCAGGTTCACGGCATTTTGCACCACGCCGAGTTTCAAATACTCGCGCACCTGGCTCGCGATCTGAATGCCAACAGCTTCCTGCGCCTCTCCCGTCGATCCCGCGATGTGCGGCGTCAGAATCACGTTGTCCAGTTCAAAGTAAGGCGAGTCCTTCAGTGGCTCCACGGTAAACACGTCCAGCGCCGCGCCGCTACGCGGCCGCTCTTGAGCGCATCTATCAGTGCCGCATCATCCACCAGCTCACCGCGCGCGCAGTTGATAATGCGCACGCCCTTCTTCATCGTCGCCAGCGTCTTGGCGTTGACGATTCCGTGCGTTTGCGGGGTCAGCCCGACGTGCAGCGTGAGGTAGTCGGCTTTCGCAAGCAGTTCCTCCACCGAGACCAGCGCAATGCCGTTCTCGCGCGCCACAGCGGCCGAGACAAACGGATCGCTGCCGACGATCTCAAGGCCAAAGACCTTCGCCCGCCGCGCAACCTCAAGTCCTATGCGCCCGAGGCCGAGGATGCCCAGCGTTTTGCCGCGCAGCTCTGCGCCTTGCAAGTTTTTCTTCTCCCACTTGCCCGCATGCATCGTCGCGTTGGCCGCGGGCAGCTTGCGCGCCAGCGCCAGCATCAGCCCGATGGTCAGCTCCGCAACGGCCACGGCGTTCGCGCCCGGCGTGTTCATCACCACAATGCCCCGGCGCGTGGCCGCTTCGGCGTCGATGTTGTCCACGCCCACGCCCGCGCGGCCAATCACGCGCAGCTTCGGCGCAGCTTCCATCAGCGCATCGTCCACCTGCACAGCCGAGCGCACCACCAGTGCATCCGCATCGGCCAGGGCTGCCGGCAATCCATTCGGCAACTGATCGTGCGTCACCACTTCCCATCCCGGCTCGGCCCCAAACACAGCCAGAGTCGCCGGGCTCACCTTCTCCGCAAGAACAACTTTCATCTTCTTCCCCTTTTCCGCCTCTCGGGACGCGTTCTCGTACTGGTCAAAGCGAATGCCCTGCTGCTCGCAAAAGAGATCGAACATCCGCACCACCGCAGCATGCGGCTTGCCCTCGCCCCGCTCGTACTTGGTAATCGAGTTGGCGTGCACTCCCAGCTTGTCGGCCATCTCGTATTGATAGAGGTCGAGCTGCTTGCGCGCGATCAGCAGCTTTTCGGCGAATGTGAGTTCGGACATGTAAAGCAACTCCTAGCCGTTAGCTTCTAGCCACTAGCTCAAAGCAAAGGCTTCCAGTTGTCGACTTGCGGTTCCTGCAAGTGCTCCTCGCAATCCCACATATTTCGGTATCACGCAGACCAGCAAAAGCTGAAAGCTGAAAGCTGAAGGCTAGTAGCTAGGAGCCAGAAGCTGCACTTGCGTACACCTTCTGTGCCGCCGCCACAGCCTGCCCAAACTCAACCGGCAGTCCCAGCGTGTCCTTGGCGATGTGCTCGGCCGCGCCCAGAAACGCAACGGTGTCGAGGTAGTCGAAGAAGCCCAGGTGCGCCACCCGAAAGATCTTGCCCTGCATTTCGCCCTGGCCGTTTGCCGTGACCAGCGAGAAGCGCGCCTTCAAAGCCTTCACCACATCGCCTGAGTTCATTCCTTCGGGAACTGCCACTGCAGTGGCCGCTGCTGCCGGCGCCGTGGGCGCAAACAGCGTGAAGCCGAGAGCGACAAGACCCGCGCGCGTTGCAGCCGCGTTCACCTGCGCGTTGTCGATCAGGGCGATGCGGCCCTTCTCGAGATCGCCGCCCGCCTGGCCCGCGATGTAGTCGAGCGCCGCGCCCAGACCAGCCACCAGCGCCACAGCCGGCGTGTACGCGCTCTCGCCCTTCACAGCGTTCTTGCGCTCCTTGCGCAGGTCAAAGTAGTAGCGCGGATTCTTCGAGGTCTCCATCGCCGCCCACGCCTTCTCGCTCACGCTCAGGTAGGCGAGGCCCGGCGGAATCATCACAGCCTTCTGCTAGCCCCCAATCAGCACGTCGATGCCCCAGCCATCCACGTCGAAGTGAGTAGTGCCCAGGCCGGTGATGCCGTCGACTACCAGCAGCGCCTGGCTGCCGGCTTCTTTGATGATCTTTGCCACGGCCTCCACATCGTGCCGCACGGCGGTTGAGGTCTCGGTCGCTTGCAGGAAGATGACCTTGTGCTCCGGCTTCAGCGCCGCCTTCACCTGCGCCAGGTCGAAGGTCTGCCCGTAGGGCGCAGTCAGCACATCCGGCTCGCAGCCGAAGGCCTTGGCCAGCCCCGTCCAGCGCTCGCCAAACTTTCCCGCCGTCAACACCAGCACCTTGTCTCCGGGCGAGGTCAGATTCGAAACCGACGCCTCCATCGCACCCGTCCCCGAACTCGACAACAGCAACACATCGTGCTTGGTGCCAACAAAGACCTTGAGCTGCGCCAGCACTTTTGTGTAGAGCGCCTTGAACTCCGGCGTCCGGTGGTGCATGTCAGCCGCCGCCATGGCAAACTGCGCCGCCGGCAGCAACGGGGTGGGCCCTGGTGTAAAAAGCCGTGTCTTGCGAATCATGTTCTTCCTCGATTCTCTGAGATCCCGGCGAATTAGAACATCCGCCAAGCCAATCCAATCGCTGCCCGCTCCGGGCGGTCGATCAGTGCGTCAATCACAGAATACACATTTTTATGGTTTATGTGGGCGCCATGCCCTGTGAATGTTTAAATTTCAATCTGAATCGGGAACTCGGAACTCAATTCAAGGGTACGTAGTGCCACGTCATTCCAACAGTTGAACTCGAGCCGGACTCCATGGCAGCACTGCGGTTCATTCGCGCCGGACAACGGTCATTGGCCCGGACCGGGCTTGGTATTCCAAATGGCGTCAACATCCAGCCACTTTACGCCTGGCGTTGGCTTGGTGATGTAAGTGATGTAATCGTTCAACGACCCGACTTCACCGGAGTAGGGGGTATCCCACTGGCCCCACCTCCAGTCGCTAATCTGCAGGAATACGGTCATAGGGTTTTTATCTGGCACCATGGTAGAGGGCCCCGGGTTGTTGATTATCGTGCCGTTGACGCCCCCCTTTAAATAAAAGATCATTGTTCCCGTCTCGGTATAGATCTGAGGCAACGAAACGCCACTGGACATTGCCAACGACCGAAATTGGGCTCCATTGGGCCCTCCCAGCTGGATCGTCAAAGTAGGCTGACCATCACTCGGGGCATTTCCCAGCGAGTCTTGCGTGGAGACGGTGATCTTCGTGTCGTAAGAAACGTTGAGGAAAAAAGCGTTGACAAAGCCCCTTTGTATAACGGTTTTCTGGTGCCACCACGTCGCATTCGTTTGCAAAGAATAGCCGACGGGGTGGCTGTAGGTTAAACACCAGAGGCTGTGTTCCTCGTCCACCTCCGTGGTCGAACCGGCGCCGAGGGGATATTCAGGTGATTTTCCGTTTGTATTGAAGTTAAACTTGCCGATGACAATCTGGCCCAGCTTCCACGAATTCGGAACCTGGCTGGCGTGGATATAGTTCGCCGGAACCGTAAGCTGGCCGGCGGAAGGGCACTGGCTCAGGCTTGTATTCCCCTTGAATTTCGGCACCCCCGGCAGCGTACCGGGCAGTGGCGAAACAGGCGGCGCACTGGTCGGCATCTGAGCCAGCGCTGTCGCCGCCAGCAGACCCGCCGCCAGAGTCAGTAAGATTGAGATTTCCGAAAGAGCCGGGAATCGGTTGTTTCGCGACATGTCACGTAAGATAGCATTTTTGCGGTCTTTTCGGCCGTAAAGAGTGGCGACGGCGGAGTACGCCCCGGGCCGATCCACGAGTGACTCACTTCGCCGGTCATGAATTCCCCCAGCGCCCAACCTGGATTTGCAATCTGAGAAAATGACTGAGAGAAAGGCAGCACGCCATGACCGAAGCAGGAGCACTGGAAGCAATAGTTAATCAGCAAGTTATTATCGCGATGAAAGCACACGACGGCGAGCGCACGACCACCTTGCGCCTGATCAAGAACGCCCTCAAAAACAAGGCGATCGAGAAACGTGAGCTGCTCACCCCGGCAGAAGAACAGGCCGCGCTCGCCACCATGATCAAGCAGCGGCGGGATTCCATAGAGCAGTTCACCAAGGGCAACCGGCCCGAGCTGGCCGCAAAGGAAGCCGGCGAAATCGTCGTCATTGAGGAGTTTTTGCCCAAAGCTCTGGACGAGGCTGGTCTCGCCGCTCTTGTCACAGAGGTCCTGGGCGAGTTGGCTGCCGCAGCGGGAAAGCCACTGACGCCCAAAGAGATGGGGCAGGGAATCAAGGCCGTTCAGGCCAGGCTGCAGGCGACGGGCGTGCGCGCCGAAGGCCGGCTGGTGAGCGAGGCAGTGAAGAAGGCGCTGGCAGGGTAGAAGAGACGCAGCCGCAGAACGCTTCGGCTATATCGAAGAGGACGTACGCAACTTGAGCAGCGGCGTTACCTTCTCCCGCAATATCCGAATCAGGTCAGGGTCCATATAGTCGTATTCGTCACGGATGCGGAGCACCGAGATCCTTTTGTCTTTGAGCAGTGGGCCAAATCGCTCCTGCAGCCGGCGATAGTGCGTGCGCTCCATGGCAAGGATCAGGTCGGCCCATTCAATCAGATCCGCAGAGATAGGCGTGATTGCATCGGAATCCATGCCGGCGGAGAGTGCTTCTACACATTTAACGGTAGAAAACACGACCTCGGCGGTAGGACTGCGGAGCCGGTTTTGACTGCAGACGAAAAGGACTCGCATCGCTCTCAGTGAGCTTCACACATCGTCAATGTGACATTCAATGGTTAGTTGGTCGGTTTGTCTGCGGCGGGTGCGGCTGGAGCTGTGTCGGCGGGCGCAGCCGGAGCCGTGTCCGCTGGGGCAGTATCCGCAGGCGCCAACCCGCCTTTGGAGAAGCTCCGGATGTAATAGATCAGCGCTCGAACCTCATCATCCTTTGCGCGACCTACTGGCTCGGCGGGCATCTTGTCCTTGCCGTTGCGAATAATGTCGAAGAGCTGCTTGTCCGACTTTGGCGCAAGCGAGGCTGGGTGTGTCCAGTCATCCAGCGTGAGCGCCATATCCTTGGCAAGGTCGGTCTTCCCGTTGCCATTGTCTCCGTGGCAAATGGAGCAGTCCATGGCGTAGGTCTTCTTCGCCTTATCCAGCATCGCGGCCGAGGGCTTCGGAGTTGCTGCATCCTGACCAGCGCCCCCAGAGGGCGGAACTGCGGAGGGTCCCGGCGCGACGGCGGGCAAAAGGATCAGGGTTGAGATGAGCAAGAACGGCTTAAGCATAGAGAGCCTCCTCAGTTGCAATGACAGAAAGATGCATCTTGCAGCTGGTCTGAATTTACGGACCGAATTATAGGCCGAAAACGCAACGGATGCTTGTGAGCGGGCTCACTTTTGCTTTTTCCGTTCCTTAGAAGACTTCGTTGGCCCCATCGGGGACGGCCACGTGCTTGAGCAAACCAAGTTCGCCTGCCAACCGCTCAAGGCGCGCCCGGGTGGCAACCGGAGGAGGAACCAGCGGCAGGCGAACATGATCGGAACAGCGGCCCATCAGGTTGAGGACCGTCTTCACAGGGCAGGGGTTCGAATCCCAGAAGTTTGCGTCGATGAGCCGGGCATAGCGGCGCTCCAGTTCGCGCGCTTCGGCCCAGCGATTGTCGAGTGCGGCGTGGATCATCTGGCCCATCTCGGCAGGAATCTCGTTGGCGGCCACGCTGATAAGCCCGTGCGCGCCCACGCCGATCGAAGCCAGCGCCATGTTGTCGTCGCCGCTAAACACCTTGAAACCGCGGGGCAGCGTGCGGGTCAGCTCGGCAATCTGCGGCAGCTTGCCGCTCGATTCCTTGATTGCCTGAATGTTTGGGGCAGCAAGCGCCAGCCGGACCACCGTCTCGGGGTCGAGATTCACACCGGTGCGGCCGGGAATGTTGTAGAGCGTTACTGGCAGCGGGGCGACGGATTGGGCGAGGGCGAGGAAGTGCTGGAACTGCCCCTCCTGCGAAGGCTTGTTGTAGTAGGCATTGGCGGAAAGAACCGCGCTGACGCCGGGAATCGCACGCAGTCGCGCGGCGAGCTTCAACAGTGTGCGCGTCGAGTTGTGCGTGCATCCGGCCCAGACAGGAACGCGCCCACCAGCCGTCTCGGCGACGATGCGAACCGCCTGGATCCATTCCTCTTCATCGAGCGTGGCTGCTTCGCCGGTCGATCCGCAGGCGACAAGAAAGTCGATTCCCCCGTCGATTTGAAAGTTCACCAGCGCCCGAAAAGCTGGCTCGTCAATTGATCCGTCCGCATGAAACGGCGTGATGATAGCTGTACCGCAACCCATGGTTTCCATAACACGCAAGTGTATAACGAACGGGTAGGGCGCAGATGTGAGCGCGGTTGCGCCGGGCCGTCTGCGCAGGCCGCAGGCGCGGACATATTAACGCTTGAACTGGCGGCGGAATGATTTGCGTTACAGCTGATCGAAGATGTCGCGGAACTCCCATGCGCCGGACTTGCCGGCCACCCACTCCGCGGCGCGGACGGCGCCCAGTGCGAAGCCGCGCCGGCTAAACGCATCGTGCCGCAGTTCGAGCTCATCGACCTCGCTGACGGCTTTCACAATGTGCTCGCCCTTGGCGTCTTCGATGCGATGCGAAGTGACTTCGACTTTTGCGTCAGGATTTGTAGCCTTGATGATCTGCTCCAGCGTGATGGCTGTGCCCGAGGGTGCATCGAGCTTCGTCACGTGGTGGGTCTCGCTTATGGAGAACGTATAGCCCTCGAGCCGCGCCAACTCTGCCGTAAGCGAGAAGAGTTTCTGCACTCCGATAGAGAAATTGGTTCCATAGAGCAGCGCTCCGCCACGCTTGGACGCCAAGGCCTTCATCTCGTCGACATGCGCGTACCAGCCCGTGGTGCCGACGACGATGCGCGAGCCGAGAGCCAAAACCGCGCGAATGTTCTCAACCGCGGCTTCAGGTGCGGTGAAGTCGATGACCACATCGACGCCGGCGAGCGAGGGGGCGGTAAGAGCCGATGCATGCTCGTTTTCAAATATGTCGAGCGCGCGCACACCGTGGCCGCGTTCGCGCGCCACCTGCGCGACGAGCGAGCCGGTCTTTCCTTTGCCGAGAACGAGGATAAGCATGGTTTCCTCTATATTTCAGATGACAGATTACAGGTTCCAGACGACAGGAGACGATTGCGCGTAAAGAAATCAGATCCAAGTGCTCGCCCAGATTCTTAGCGTGGGCTTTCAGCCTCCCGATCGTCGAAGAAGAGGCCTCAGAAGTCAGAAATCCGCGGCGTGCCCTGTCATCTGAAACCTGTCATCTGCCCACTTGCGAGCAAACTGTCACCTGTCCACTGCCAACGCCTTACGCGCTTCCACGTCGAAGATCGTCGGGTCCGGATCCTTGAAGAAGGCCGCGTGCAGCGAGCGTACAGCTTCTTCGGCGTCGTCCTCTTCGATCATGAACGACATATTGATTTCGCTGGCGCCCTGCGAGATCATCCGCACGTTGACGTGGCGAACGGCGCTGAAGACCTGTGCCGCAATACCGCTTTGTCCCCGGATGTCCTCGCCCACCATGCAGACCAGCGCCTTGCGGCCTTCGCATTTTACGTCGGCCAGCTTGCTCAGATCGGCGACGATGGCCGGCAGGTTATCGTTCGAGTCGACGGTGAGTGAGACGGAAACTTCGCTGGTTGAAACCATGTCCACAGCGCAGTGATGCTTGTCGAAGACTGAGAAGATCTCCGCCATGTAGCCGTGCGTCATCAGCATGCGGCTGGCAACAACGTCGATGATGCTCAGTCTCTTCTTCACCGCGATCGATTTGAAAGGGCTATTGCAGTGCGGCGCGAGCGAGATGATCCGCGTGCCCTCGTTCGCGGCGTTGCGGCTGTTTAGCACGTGGACCGGAATGTTTTTCTTCACAGCGGGAAGGATAGTTGCCGGGTGCAAGACCTTTGCACCGAAGTAGGCCAGCTCAGCCGCTTCTTCAAAACTGATGACTTTGACGCGCAGTGCATCGGGACAAACACGTGGATCCGATGTCATGATGCCGTCGACGTCGGTCCAGATCTCGATCGATTCAGCAGTGAGCGCTCCGCCAACCAGGGCGCCTGTGTAGTCGGAACCGCCGCGGCCCAGAGTGGTGGTGATGCCGGCCTCGTTTGATGCGATGAACCCGCCCATTACGGGCACTCTGCCATCGCCGAGGAGCGGATGCAGCTTCTCAATAGCTCGCTTCTCGAGGATGTGCTCAAGTGGCGCGGCTTTCTGAAACTGCGAATCGGTGATGATGATATCGCGCGCGTCCACGTGGGTCGCATTCACCGAACGCTCGCAGAAGGCCGCGGCCACAATGCGGCTCGAAATGCGCTCGCCGTAACTTACGATCAAATCGCTGATGCGCGGCGTGAGCTCCTGCAGCACCGCAAGCCCGCGCAGCATCTCATCGAGCGAGTCGAACTTTTCGTCGATCAGGTTTTGAAGCCGTGCTCCTTCTGCGTGGATCTTGACCAGGGCGCATGCCGTATCGCGGTGACGCGCACGCAGCCTGGAACTGATGGCCAGCGCTCCAGTTCGGTCTCCCAAGGCCGCGCACTTGGCAGCGCGAAGCAACTGGTCGGTTACGCGAGCCATGGCGCTGACCACGACCACGGGCCGCTTGCCCAGCGCTACGCGTCCGGCGACGATCTCCGCGGTGCGGCCAATGGCAGCCGGGTCCTCCACCGACGTGCCGCCAAACTTCATCACTACCACGCTCATGCTTGTTTACCTATGTGGCGGCGGCGCACGTGCGCTCAGGCGCGTGCAACGGCCTCGGCTACTTGCTCCAGTTTGCCCAGGCTGGCCAGCAGTTCGGCGTTCAGAATGGTGGCGCCGGCAGCGCCGCGAACCGTGTTGTGCGAAAGCACCACAAACTTCCAGTCCAGCAGCCCGCATTCGCGCAGGCGGCCCACGGTGGCTGCCATGCCACGCTCGCGATTGCAGTCGAGCCGCGGCTGAGGCCGGTCGTCCTGCTTCGTAAAAAATACCGGTTGCTCCGGCGCGGTGGGCAATCCCTGGCCGGCCAGCGGACGGAACTCCGCCCATGCTGCGAGCAAATCATCGCGTGTAGGCTTCCGGCCCAGCTTGCTTCCGAGCTTGATTGACACACACTCGGTGTGGCCGTCAACAACTGCGACGCGATTGCAATGGGCCGTGATGCGCGCTTTAAGCGGCGTGACGGCGTGGCCTTCGAGCTTGCCCAGCAGCTTCAACGTCTCGGCTTCCATCTTCTCTTCTTCGCTGCCAATGAAGGGAACCACGTTGCCGAGGATATCCATCGACGGCACGCCGGGGTAGCCCGCGCCGCTCACGGCCTGCATGGTGGTTACAAAGATCTGTTCGATGCCAAACCGTTCCTCGAGCGGCTTGAGCGCCATAACCAGGCCGATCGTCGAGCAGTTGGGGTTGGTCACCATGTAACCACCCGAGTTCCTGCGCCATTTCTGCTCTTCGATCAGGTGCAGGTGGCCGGCGTTAATCTCGGGCATCACCAAAGGCACATTCGGCTCCATGCGGAAGGCGCTCGAGTTCGAAAGCACTGCGCATCCAGCCTCGGCAAACTTTGGTTCGAGTTCGTGGGCACACTTCGCGTCCACTGAGGCGAAGATCACCTTCGGCGCGCCGGCGGGGTCCGCCGGCTGCACAGTCATGCGGGCTATGCGCTCGGGCAGAGCGGTGTCGAGATGCCACTTGGCCGCTTGAGCATAGGGCTTCCCGCTCGAGCGATCGCTGGCCGCCAGCCAGACGACTTCAAACCAGGGGTGGTTTTCAAGCAACTGAATGTAGCGCTGACCGACCATGCCGGTTGCGCCAAGAATGCCGATTGGAAGTTTGTTTTTCATGGCCGTAAACTTTCACTTCAGTGTACAGGAGGAGTGGCCAAATCATTCAGGAAAACCTAACTGAAACGTGCGCGGATTCGGGCAGGACGCTCGCAGAGAAAACTGCCCGCGACCAGCGATCTACGGGCGGATTGGATTCGCGGAAGAATCGCCCGCAACTGTCGTCCATTCGCGCACATACCAGCGCTTGACCAGGCCATTGAGCACATAGGGATCGGTCATCGCGAACTCTTCAACCACGGCGGCAGAGTCGGCCTTGAAAAGCAGCAGAGCGCCGTCAACCGGATTGGCATAGGCGCCGCCCAATACCAGTTCGCCCTTGTCATGCGATTTCCATGCGGCTGCGAGGTGGGCGCTGCGGTGCGGTCCGCGCCTCTCCAGAATATCGTCGACATATTCGTAGAACAGCAGGTAGTGCATAAAAGTGCCTCGCTTGGAATAAGCTTCTTGACCTGGAATAAGTGGCTGCACTTGCGATCTGGATTTGTTAGCCCATCGCCGCCAGCACGGCGTCGGCAAACTGCGTGGTTCCGGCCGTGCCGCCCACATCGCGCGTGAGGGTCTTACGTTCGGTGTAAACGGCTTCCATCGCCTTGTGCACCCGATCGGCCGCGGCGCTTTCGTCCAGGTGGCGCAACATCAGCACGGCCGACTGCAAGAGCGCCGTCGGGTTGGCGACGTCTTTACCGGCAATGTCGGGCGCAGAGCCGTGCACGGCTTCG
>Ga0182024_10021859_pt1 | contig 11576 bp, 10 predicted proteins | sample P32metaG_FD_120480 | JGI IMG/M metagenome (GOLD analysis project Ga0182024, IMG submission 120480) | Permafrost microbial communities from Stordalen Mire, Sweden - P3-2 metaG (Illumina Assembly) | ecosystem: Environmental > Terrestrial > Soil > Wetlands > Permafrost | place: Sweden: Stordalen... | reverse complement strand
GTGCCGGTGCTCGTTCCGCTGGCCGACTACTGGGCCTTGGCGGCGGCGGTGACGCACTGGCTGAACGGAGTGCCCTTCATCCCCTTGACGTGCTTCTTCAGCTCGCCTTGACAGAGCTTGCCGTACTTCTTGGCGTTGATGCTGCTCGTCGTGGTCTTGGTCCCGGTGTGCCCCTTGCCGTGAGCGGCAGCGAGCGCCGGGGTCGTACCCAGCGCCAGGCCGGCGGCCTTGTATCTGGCGTTCATGCACTGACTCCTGGTTGGCGCGGATCGACCATACCTGTGGCCGGATCCGGTGTGTTGCGCGACCCCCCGGACCTGGAGGAATCGCCTTGCATCCCCTAAAACGGCCGTATGGACAGATAGTCAGGCGCTTTCCCTCGGAAGCTGGACGAACGGCCTAGCGCATGTGCGTGCGCGTCAAAGAACCATCCGGCGAGGTCGATGGGTTTGTCGATGACTCTCGGAATCCCCCGACCGAGTTTGCGCTCGCTGCTGTGCGGGCTGAGCGCTTGCCTGCTGGCCCTGGGTGTGCTGGCCCTCGCAGCGCCCTCCCCGGCGCGGGCGGCATCGACGCCGATGACGGCGCTGATCCTGGGAAGCACGGTCGAATCGGGCACCGCCGTCGGCGGGGGCTCGGAAAGCCTCGAGCAGCAGCAGGCGGAGGCCGACGGCTACACCGTCACGGAGGCCACCGATGCCCAATGGGAGAACATGACAGAAGCCCAGTTCGCCTCCTACCAGGTGATCATCCTGGGCGATCCCGGCAACTGCACCAACACCGTAGGGCCGGACTCGGTGGCCTACTCCAACGCCCCCACGTGGGAGCCGGCGGTAATGAGCAGCGGTGGCAACAAGGTGCTGATCGGTACCGACCCGACCTACCACTACATGAACCCCCCCTACGCCAGCGACGCACCCCAGCTGGAGAGGAACAGCCTCGCCTACGCGGGCGCGGTGTCGGGCGCCACCGGCGTCTACCTGGACCTCAACTGTGCCTATGACGACGCGCCGTCAGGAACGACGGTGCCGATCCTCTCCGGACTGACCAGCCAGGGAGCAACAGGCCAGTTCACCGTCGAGGGCTACGACTCCCCCGCGCTCAAGCCCCTGAACGACGGAACGGGCGCCTGTGCCACCGACGTGAACATCGTCGCCTCCACCGGCCCGACCAGCGGACTCACCGACGCCGACCTGTCGGACTGGAACTGCTCGGTCCACGAAGCGTTCACGAGCTTCCCCTCCGACTACACGCCGATGGCCCTGGCCCCGACCAGCTCGGGCTTCCCCAGCTCGTATTGCGCCGACGACGTGCAGACCGGCGAGGAGGCCTGCGGCTCACCGTACATCCTGGTCAGCGGCGGCGGCGTGAGCGTCAGCTCCAACATCTTGCTCTCCCCGTCATCGCAGGACGCCGCCACCTCCCCAGGCAGCCCGGGGAGCGCCACCGTGACCGCCACCGTGACCAGCGGCGGCTCCCCCGAGTTCGGCAAGCAGGTCACCTTCACGGTGACCAGCGGACCCGACGCCGGCCGGACCGCGCAGGCGAGCACGGACGACAACGGACAGGCCAACTTCACCATCGACAACAGCGGCGTGGCCGGCTCTGACTCCGTGTCGGCCAGCTTCACCGACGACCAGGGCGACGTCGAGCAGGCCCTGGCCACCGTAACCTTCCAGGGACCCGACCAGGTGAGCGCCACGAGCCAGGACCTGAGCGGAACCGAGAACACCTCGCTGGGCGACCCGCAGGTGGCCACGTTCACCGATCCCAGCGGCGAGATCGGAGCCAGCGGCTGGACCGCCCAGATCAACTGGGGCGACGGCACGGCCGACGCACCCGGCACCGTCAGCGCCACCGGAACGGCCAACCAGTACGCGGTCAACGCCGACCACACCTACGCGGCCGCCGGGGTCTACACGGTCACGGTCACGATCACCGACGCCGGCAACAGCGCCGACACCACCACCGTCACCTCCACCGCGACGATCAGCCAGGGTCAGCTGAGCGTGGACGCCCAGTCGTTCACCGCCACCGAGGGCTCGAGCTTCTCCGGCGAGGTGGCCTCGTTCACCAACACCGACACGAGCACCACGGCGGGCAGCTACACGGCCACGATCGACTGGGGCGACGGCACCGCCGACGCCTCGGGCACGGTCACTGCCGACAGCAGCCCGGGCAGCTTCACGGTCAACGCCAGCCACACGTACGCCGAGGACGGCTCCTACACGGTGACCGTGACGATCACCGGCGGGGACAACCCCGACACCACGGCCTCAGACACGTCCACCGCCACCGTGCAGCCGACAGCGATCAACCTCACCGCCGACAACATCAATCCCGCCGCCAATGTGGCGTTCACCGGGACGGTGGCCACGTTCACCGACGCCGACACACTCCCAGGGGCCAGCTTCTACACGGCGACGGTCAACTGGGGCGACGGGAACACGTCGCTCGGAACGATCACCGGATCGGACGGCTCGTTCACGGTGACCGGCAACCACACCTATGCGATGCCGGGCACCTTCACGCTGACGGTCACCGTGCAGGAGGCGAACAATCCCACCACCGCGACCACCAGCACGGCCACGGCCACCGTGGCTGACACGACGCTGACGGTGACCGGGCGCGGAACGCTGCTCCTCCCCAGCGAAACGCTCAATCAGGCGGTGGCCAGCGTGCGCTATGGCTCGCCGGCCGCGCCGGCCAGCCGCTTCCACGCCTCCATCTCGTGGGGCGACGGCGCCACCAGCACGGGCACGGTGACCGGCAGCGCCGGCAGCTACAGCGTGTCCGGCACCCACACCTACTCCGGTGCGGGGCCCTACGTCGTGATGGTGACAGTGACCGACCCGGCCAGCCGCAAGGGCACCGCCCAGACCACGGTGATGGTGCCGAGCACCATCTCGGCGATGAGCATGCCTGGGGCGATCAGCGCCAAGAAGCTGCTGTGCCGCAAGAGCCTGCACAAGTGCACCGGCCTGACGATCCTCGGCACGTTCCGGGCCGCCGGGACGACCGCGTGGACCATGTCACTGAGCAAGTCGGGCAAGAACAGCGCCTCGCTCGGCCAGATCACCCGCAAGGTGTCAGCCGGCTCCGCCACGCTGGTCTTCAGGGTGACCAACGCAAAACTGGCCAAGCGGCTGTACAAGCTGGTCGAGAAGCACCGGCTGAACATGCTCACGGTTCAGCAGACGTTCACCAACGCGGCCGGCGCCGGCTCCAAAACCACGCTGTTCAGCCGCGTCACCCGGTAGCCCCGGGCGCGGCGCAAAGCCCTATCCTGCTGGCCTTCGCCGCGCCTCGTCCGGGCGCGGAGCCGACCATGCACATCGACCCCTACATCGTTCTGGGCGCGGCCGTTGTCGGCCTGCTGGTCGGCATGACCGGCGCCGGCGGCGGCGCGCTGATGACCCCGATGCTGATCCTGCTGTTCGGCATCACGCCCGCTGCGGCCATCTCCAGCGATCTGGTGGCCGCCGTGGTGATGCGCCCGATCGGTGCGATCGTACATCTGCGGGCGCGCACCGTGAACCTCAAGCTGGTCCGCTGGATGGTGATGGGCTCGGTGCCCTGCGCACTGCTCGGCGCCTACCTGCTGCACCTGATGGGCAACTCCAAGTCAGCCACCAACAACATCGAGATGGCGCTGGGTGCAGCCCTGCTGGCCGGGGCCGCCGCGATGGTTCTGCGCTACGTGCTCGATCGCTCCCGCGGCCGGGCTCGCACCGCGGTGATCCACGAGATCGAGCCGCGCCGGGCGGCCACGCTGGCGATCGGGGCGATCGGCGGGTTGATCGTCGGCATGACCTCGGTTGGCTCGGGTTCGCTGATGATCATCCTGCTGCTGTTCCTCTACCCGACGATCGGCGCCAAGCAGCTGGTCGGGACCGACCTCACCCAGGCGGTGCCGCTCACCTTGGCCGCCGCGGTCGGGGCGCTGCTGTTCGGCCACGTCAAGTTCGCCGTCACCGGCTCGCTGATCATCGGCAGCGTCCCGGCGGTGCTGATCGGCTCGCTGCTGTCCTCCAGCGTGCCCGACCGCTACATCCGGCCGGTGATCGCCTTCGTGATCTTCGCCTCGGGCCTCAAGTACGTCGGACTCGACACCACCACCCTGGGGTGGGTGCTGTTCGCCACGCTGCTCCTCGCCGCCACCCTGTGGCTGGCCCAGGTTCGCGGCCTGATCGGACCGCGGTCGGGTATACCCAGTGGACCCACCGACGCCTGGAGGACCGATGAGCACCGAGCTGACGAAGATCCCGACGCTGCGTGAGCTGCCCGCCTGGAAGGCGCTGACCAAGCACCACGCCCAGATCCGGGATCTTCACCTCCGTGAGCTGTTCGCAGGCGATCCCGAGCGCGGCGAGCGGCTGGTGGCCGAGGGCGCCGGGATCTTCCTGGACTACTCCAAGAACCGGATAACCGAAGAGACGGTCAAGCTGCTGCTGGCGCTGGCCGAGGAGTGCCAGCTGCCCGGCCGCATGCGGGCGATGTTCAGCGGCGAGCACATCAATGTCTCCGAGGACCGTGCGGTCCTGCACGTGGCCCTGCGCCTGCCCCGCGACGCCAAGCTGGTGGTAGATGGCCAGGACGTGGTGGCCGAGGTGCACCAGGTCCTCGACCGGATGGGCGAGTTCTCCGAGCGGGTGCGCTCGGGCCGCTGGCGCGGGCACACCGGGCGGCGGATCCGCAACGTGATCAACATCGGGATCGGCGGCTCTGACCTGGGGCCGGTGATGGCCTACGAGGCGCTGCGCCACTACTCCGAGCGGGAGATCACCTTCCGGTTCGTCTCCAACGTCGACTCCACCGACTTCGTCGAGGCCACCCGCGACCTGAGCGCCGAGGAGACCCTGTTCGTCATCTCCTCAAAGACGTTCATCACGCTCGAGACGATGACCAACGCCCGCTCGGCCCGCGACTGGGTGCTCTCGCAGCTGGGCGAGGAGAGCGCGATCGCCAAGCACTTCGTCGCCGTCTCCACCAACGCCGAGAAGGTCAGCGAGTTCGGGATCGACACTGACAACATGTTCGGCTTCTGGGAGTGGGTGGGCGGCCGCTATTCGATGGACTCGGCGATCGGGCTGTCCACGATGCTGGCCATCGGACCCGAGAACTTCCGCCAGATGCTGGCCGGCTTTCACGAGATGGACGAGCACTTCGCGCACACGCCGCTGGAGCGCAACCTGCCCGTCCTGCACGGCCTGCTGGCCGTCTGGTACGGCGACTTCTGGGGCTCGCAGACCTACGGCGTGATGCCCTACGAGCAGTACCTCAAGCGCTTTCCGGCCTATCTCCAGCAGCTGACGATGGAGTCCAACGGCAAGACCGTGCGCCTCGACGGCCGGCCCACCGACTACCAGACCGGAGCGGTGTTCTGGGGCGAGCCGGGCACCAACGGCCAGCACAGCTTCTTCCAGCTGCTGCACCAGGGCAACAAGCTGATCCCGGTCGACCTGATCGGCTTTGCCAAGACGCTCAACCCGTTGGGCGAGCACCACAACCTGCTGATGTCGAACGTGTTCGCCCAGGCCGAGGGGCTGGCCTTCGGCCGCACCAAGCAGGAGGTGCTGACCGAGGGCACCCCCGAGGCCGTCGCCCCCCACCGGGTGATGGAGGGCAACCGCCCCACCAACGTGTTCCTGGCCGAGGAGCTCACCCCACGCAGCCTGGGCGCCTTCATCGCCCTCTACGAGCACAGCGTGTTCACCCAGGGCGTGATCTGGGGAATCGACTCGTTCGATCAGTGGGGCGTCGAGCTGGGCAAGGCGCTGGCCCAGCGGATCATCCCCGAGCTGGAGTCGGACACCGAACCCGACCTCCACCACGACAGCTCGACCAACGCCCTGATCCGCCGCTACCGGCGCATGAGAGACGGCTAACGATTCGGTTCCAGGGGTGGTCCTTGAGACCACCCCTGTCGAGCGGCGGGGTCGCTGCGACGGGTACGGGTGGTGGCGGCCTCCTGGGAGGCGGCGGCGCTGGCGATGTCCCGGGCGTAGGTCTTACGAGCCCGGAGCTGCATGACCCCGGCGGCGAACAGCGTGAGCAACAGGACGAGGAAGCTGATCTCCAGCCCTCGGGCCTCGGCGGGGCTGATCACCCCGTGCACGTGCGTGCCCACCGGCGCCTGCTCGGGGGCGATGCCGGCGATCAGGTCGGCCAGGCCGCCGAAGATCAGCGGCGAGAGCGCCTGGGCCAGCGATCTGACCACCGTTCGCGTGCTCTCCGCCCGGCCCCACAGGCCGGACGGGACGATGTCCAGGCGAGCGGCGTTGAGCGGCGGGTTGGCTGCCGAGATGAGCGCCGCGCCGGCCACGTCGAACCACACCGCCGGGGTGACGTGGGTGGCCACCAGCCCGGGGATCAGCAACACGGCGGCGCCCAGGTAGCAGATGGCGGGAATCCACACGCGGCTCTCCAGGTAGCCCCGGTGCAGCAGGATGTCGGTGAGCCGGCCGGAGACCAGCGTGCCCACCATCGCCCCGCCCACCAGGGCGGCCAGCACCAGCTCGGCTCCGCCCTGACCGATGTGGTAGTGGCCGCGCACGAACAGCAGCGCGAACGTCGACAGTCCCTGGAAGTAGAAGTAGCCCAGCGACGAGCTGATGATCATCCACAGGTTGGTGGGGATCGAAAGCACGTAGCGGATCGAACGGCCCAGGGAGAGCGCCCGGGGGTCGGTGTCCAGGACCAGCCGCGGGTCGGGCTCGACCCCCTGCCGGCGCGCCCACTGGGCGGCCAGCTCATTCTCGTGTCCGGGTGGCGGCGCCGCGGCGGGATCCCCGCTGGCCGCCCGGGCCACCGCGGTTTCGGAGGGCATCAGGTCGACCGCCCCGGGAGCCAGGTAGCTCTGGCCTCCGCGCAGCGGCTCGGGCACCGTGCGGTACAGGGTGCGGGCCAGGAAGAACCCGGGGATGGCCAGCAGGAAGAAGGACACGCGCCAGCTGAGCAGGCTGGCCACGCTCCCCATGATGATGAAGCCGACCGCGGCGCCAGCGATCTCGCCGCCCAGGATGTAGGCCCACACCCGGCCGCGATCGTCGGCGGCGAAGTAGTCGCCGGTCAGCGAGGCGATCGCCGGACCCGCGGTAGCGATCACCGCTCCCAGCAGCAGCCGGGAGAGCAGCAGATCGGAGTAGCTGCCGGCCAGCCCGCCCAGGATCGAGGCTCCGCTCCAGAGCAGGATGCTGATCGTCAGCAGCGGCATCCGCTTGACCCGGTCGACGAACAGGCCCACCGGAATCGTGAACAGCGCCCCGATCAGCAGCGTGACCGAGCTGAGCAGACCGATCTCGGTGTTGCCGATGCTGAACGCCTTCTCCAGCTGCGGGGCCATCGCGCCCACCGTGGCCGAGTCGGCGCCGCTCAGGGCCAGGACCGCCGCGAACACCATGATCACCCGGGCCCGGGCCGGGCCGCCCACCCGCTTGACCACGTGGCCACGCACGTGGGCGCCGGACCACCGGGCCGCTCTCCAGGTGAGCCGGGCCGCGCCGGTTGCTGGGTCGCGCGCCGCCATCCCTCAAGTATCCCGGCTCACCTGATCGACACTCGGCGCAGCCCGACCAGCGTGAGCAGGCAGAGGGCGGCGGTGCTCGCCATCGGGAGCAGGTCGCCGGCGCTCTTGGCGATCACGCCCCCAGGCCAGGAACCGATGATCGAGCCGCCCGCCCAGGCCACGTTCATCAGCGCCGCGGCCATCCCCTGGTGCAGTCCGTGATCCTCCGCCGCCTCGGACAGCAGAGCCATGGCGGGAGCCCAGAACAGCCCGAACGCCGCCGCGCTGAGGACGATCAGCAGAGCCAAACCGAGCCAGGTGCCGGGTAGCGTGAAGCAGGCCAGGACAACGGCGCCGCAGACCAGCCCGGCGCGGAGTGGGAGCAGGCGACCGCGACGGTCCGACATCGACCCCACGGCCGGGGAGATGGCGGCCTCCAGGCCGGCCGCGGCCAGGTACGAGGCGCCGATGACCACGGCACTCCCGCCCAGCTGGTGCAAGCGCAGCGGGCCGAGGACGTTGATCGCACCCGAGCCGATGGCGGGAAGCACCACCAACCAGAAGGCCAGCGCCACGCCGGGGTGGCGGAGCGCCGAGAGCAGCCGCCCCCGGACCGCCGCCTCGCGTCGCGGCCGAGGGAGGCTCATCGTGGCGGGGATCAGCAGGCCCACCACGACGGCGAACCCGGTGAACACCGCGGGACGCCCGATCGCCGTGGCCAGGGTGCCCAGCACCGGCCCGAACAGAGCCCCCACGACGACGGCGGCGAGCGTCCGGCCCATCAGCAGGCCGCGCTGGTCGGGCGCGGCGACCGACACGATCCAGGTGATGCCGCCGGTCCACGAGCAGGCGCCGCCCAGCCCCTCCGCAAAGCGCGTGATGTCGAGCAGCACGAGCGCGTGCAGCCAGGCGAAGGCCACGCTGCTCATCGCCAGGATCCCCAGTCCGAGCAGCACAGTCGCCCGGGGGCCGATCCGGATGACCAGCAGCCCAGCCGGGATCGAACCGATCAAGGTGCCGATGGGATAGGCCGCCGTCAGCAGCCCGGCCGAGGCTTTCGACATGTGAAGCGAGTGGGAAAGACCCGGCAGCAGCGGCGCCAGCACCGCGTAGAGCAGGGTGTCGGCGAACACGACCAGGCCGACCACCACGACCAGCCGGCTGTCAGCCCGGCGGTTCAGATGCGGCGCAGCGCGTCGGGTCCGAGCTCGTCCACCGAGGTCAGGCCACTGAGGCCGAGCGTCAGATCGAATTCGGCGATGATGTTGGCCATCACGTCCCGGGCGCCCGCCTGGCCGGCCAGGGCCAGCCCGTACAGGTAGGGCCGCCCGATCAGCACCGCGTCGGCCCCCAGCGCCAGCGCCTTGAAGACGTCCGCGCCGGACCGCACGCCGCTGTCCAGCAGCAGCTTGGCGTTGCCGTCGAGGATCGGCGCGATGTCGAGCATCGCGTCGAGGCTGCCGATGGCGCCGTCCACCTGGCGCCCGCCGTGGTTGGAGACGATGATCCCGTCGACGCCGGCCTGAAGCGCCCGGCGGGCGTCGTCGGGGTGCTGGATGCCCTTCAGGAGAACGGGCAGGTCGGTGCGGTCACGCAGCGTCTCGATGTCGGCCCAGGTGAGCGAGGGACGCGAGTAGATGTCGAGGAACGTCTCCACTGCGGCCCGCGGCTCGGGCGAGCGCAGGTTGTCCAGGAAGCCGCCGGGAAACCGCCGGCAGATCGAGATCAGCGTCTTGACCGCGCCCAGCGAGACCTGCACGTCCCGGCCGCCGGTGGCCGAGGCGACCCGCTGGCGGACGATCTCCAAAAAGCGGCTGTCGGCCGTGTACTGGGCGATCCCCTGCCCGCGGGCGAACGGCAGCGAGCCCAGGTTGAGGTCCTTGGGGCGCCAGCCCAGCATCGTCGTGTCCAGGGTCACCACCACGGCCTCGGCGCCGGCCGCCTTGGCCCGGTCAAGGAAGCTGTCGACCAAGCCGTCGTCGGTTGACCAGTAGAGCTGGAACCAGCGCGGGGCATCCCCCATCTCCCGCGCGCAGGCCTCCATCGGCGCGCAGGCCTGGCTGGTGAACACGTACGGGACGCCCAGCTCGGCGGCGGCCCGGGCGATCGCCAGGTCGGCCTCCGGGTGCAGGAGCTCGGAGGCGCCCACCGGGGCGAACAGCACCGGTGCGCGCAGCCGCCGGCCAAACAGCTCCACCCCCAGGTCGCGCCGGGACACGTCGCGCAGCATCCGGGGCACGATCTTCCAGCGCTCGAAGGCCTCCCGGTTGGCCCGCATCGTGGCGCCCTCGCCGGCCGCCCCCTCGGCATAGGCCCATCCCACCGCCGGCGCCCGGCGGCGCGCCCGCCGCTCCAGCGTGGCGAAGTCGGTGGGCACCGTCGGCCGCCGGCCGTGGACGCCCGCCCGGTAGATCTCGTCCTGGCGAGCCCGGCCGGGACCGGTCGGACGAGCGCCCAGATCGGCAGGGACCCGAGTTTGGCTGTTGGTGGGCATGGCCCAGATGCTAGGGCTTCCGCGAGCGCGTGTGGCAGGTCTGGGACGGTCGGGCTAAAGTACCGAAATGGCTATTGCCGCAATGGTCATTGCTCAAAGAGCGGGGTGATCTGACGACTGACGAGCGGCTGGACCAGGGTCACAGCGAGACGCAGGCGCTGCTCCGTGCTCTGCGCGAGCTCGACGAGGCGCTCGACGTCAACATGGCACGGAACCGGCTCATGAAGGAGCGCATCGCCGAGATCCAGGGGGCGCTGGCCGAAGGACGCCCGCTGCGTGAGATCGTGCCTCACGAGCGGACGCCACTGCTCGTCGAGCTGCTCAGCCAGAGCGTCGAGAGCCTCTCCGCCTACGGCTCCCGGGTGCGGCGAACCGAGGCGCGGGCCCTGCACCAGGAGGGGCTGACCATGGAGCAGATCGCCCGGCTGTTCGGCGTCACACGCCAGCGCGTATCCGCGCTTCTGCGCGGCGGCGACTGACCCAAGAGTCGCTCAGGCGAATCCTGCCCGAGCCGGAGGGCCAGGCCGGCAGGCCTCGGTTCAGCGCTCGGACTCCGGTGACTCGCGGGGCTCGGCGCTGTCCGCCTCGTCTTCCTCGTGGCTGGCGGGGATGCCCAGCTCCTCGGCCCGCTCGCGCCGGCGCTGGACCAGCGGGCTGTCCTCGCCCCCCTCCAGGGCGGGAGGCTTGGCATCCCGGGCCTCTCGGGGCAGATCGATGGCGTCATCCTCGATGCCGCTCGGCGGAGCCACCCGCTCAAGGCCGTAATGGCGGCACAGCAGGTCGACCTCCTCGTCGCCCAGCCGGTCGTCCTGGGGCTCGATGTCCGGAGCGGCCTGGACGTGCTCTGTCTCGTAGGGCAGGCACAGTTTCCCGTCGACCTCCTCGGCGTTCTCCAGAGGGACGATCGCCTTGTGCAGGCCGAGGCGTCCTAGCTTCACCCGCGCCCAGTTCGGCGCCTCGGCGTTGCCATGGAGGAGCAGGGCATCGATCTTGCCCAGCCTCTCCCCTCTGACATTGGTCACCTCCCGACCGTCCAGGCCGGCTCGCCTTGCCTCCTCCATCGCCTTCCTCCCTTCCCTCGCTGTCGGTCCTCTGCTACCCGGGCCGCCGGCATGGGAACCCGTCCATCCCGGTTACCGGACCCGCGCCGGGGGCAGAAAGCAGCGTGCGCGGCATGTTCACGGGCGGCGCCACGACCTTGGGAGGCGTGTTCCACTCGCTCCCCTTCATCATCTCCAACGTCAACCGGGCGCTGGTGGTGGCGGGCGCGGTCGTGGCCGTTGAGCTGTTCGTGATCGCCTGGGTCCGCTCGCGGTTCCGGCACGTGCCGATTCGCTCGTCCCTGGTTGTGGTCACCCTGGGCGGCGCGATCGTGCTGGCCATCGGGGTGGCGATCGGCAACGCCTGACCGCCGGTCCAGCCGGTCCGGCCCGTTTAATGCGGGCCGATGAGCAATTGGGCCACGATCGCGCAGGTGGCCACCGCCGGGGGGACGCTGATTCTGGCGCTGGCCACGTTCAGCTCGATCCGCGCCTCCAACCGTTCGGTCAAGGTGGCGGAGCGCTCGTTGCTGGC
>Ga0182024_10021858_pt1 | contig 11576 bp, 7 predicted proteins | sample P32metaG_FD_120480 | JGI IMG/M metagenome (GOLD analysis project Ga0182024, IMG submission 120480) | Permafrost microbial communities from Stordalen Mire, Sweden - P3-2 metaG (Illumina Assembly) | ecosystem: Environmental > Terrestrial > Soil > Wetlands > Permafrost | place: Sweden: Stordalen... | reverse complement strand
TCATCATTCGCTAACTGATTTATCCACCCCAAGCAGTACATAGAAAAGAGAGTCAAAAATGAAGGATTTCACCAAGAAGTTAGGTGTCGGATTTGTGGCGCTTGGTTTGGGCGCTGGAAGCGTTGCAGTCTTTGGAGCCAGCCTGGCTGCAGCGGACACGACCACCACCACGACCACGCTGGCTCCGACGACGACCACGACGAAGCCGCCAGCCATCCCAGTGACGACCGGCATCACGAAGGACTTCGCCATCCACGCTGACACCGCAACCATTTCTGGTGAAACGCCAGCCGTCGATGCGGCCTGTTCGCCCACCAACACATTCCAAATCGGACAAACGATCCTCTTCCGCATGTACGGCGAGAACCTCGCGTCCGGCAAGACCTTGTTGGCTGCTAACACGAAGTCAGTCACGGTATCTATCCCTGGAATCACCACGGGTTCAACGGCGTCAGTGGTCCTCGCGTACAGCGTCAATGACGGTTATTGGACGGGAACACTCAAGACTGCTGGTTACGCTCCTGGTGCGTACAACTACACCATGACCGTCGTGTCGAATCGAATTGCGGGCGTGAAAGGTCGCAAGGCAGTGAAGGCCAGCGCAACGCACAAGGCAGTTAAGGCGATCAAGGCAGTTAAGTCCATTCCCACGATGACGTACGTGTACGGCACGGGCCCAATGGTTAACCAAGTAACGGTCTCGCTCGTTACGAGTCTCACTGCAGCTCCAACTACGACAACGACAGTTGGCTAATTTGCAAAGCAGTTGAATCAAGTTTTTAAGTGCTCAACGTCGGCCTTAAGGCCGACGTTGTGACGTTGTGACGTTGAGACATTGCGACGTTTTTTCATCTCGACGTTGTGACGTTAGACCCCGAATTTCGGAGGTCTTAATGCAATTAATACTCCTAAGTTTTGTATTAATAGTCCACATCATTAATTGAAGGGAAATGTCATGAAGAGTCTTTTGATCACACGTCGAGCAAGGTTGGTGACAGTAGGTATTGCATCTGCTGCGCTGCTCTTGTCGACCGTAATGATCGGCACCAGTGCCGGTTCAGCAACCGTGCACAAGCACAAGGCCAAGGCTCCGATTGTGAAAAAAGTAGTTGCACCAGTGGTGCAGGACTCGACGACTCCCATCGTCCTCACGTCGCCCACCATTCCGGGTGTCGCTCCGTTGCCCGGACCACTCGCGGCAGCTGCAACACCGATCGCAAGCATTGCCGCGCTGAGCGTCGCGCCTACTACGGGAGCAATCGGCACGCGAATGAAGATTGCTGGCGCAAGCCTTCCCGACAGTACGGTCGTTCAGTTGGACTGGACTACGACGAACGCCACGTGGGTCGTCGGTGCCTCTCCCGCGACGGTCAACTACCTCGGCGCAAACTACACGCCCGTCGTTGTGGTCTTAGGGTCTGTCACGACCGACGCGACGGGAGCATTTACGACGACCATCGATGCGCCTCAGGATTTTGGTGGCGTCCACTCGATTTTCGCCGTCGTTGGCTCCAGTGAACTCGCCGAAGGAAGTTTTACAATTGTGCGAACACTCACGATGACCCCGTCAAGCGGACCCATCGGCACTCCTATCACGGTCACGTACAGCGGTATGGGCGCCAGCGCCTACACGACCGGTGCGGCATTGCTCTACGACAATCACTACGCCGGTGAAATGATGGCGAGTTGGACGAGGGGAGTTGCCACGGTCGTTATCCGGGCTTCAGGTCCCGTTGGCGCACACACCATCCAGGTGGGCGATGCGATCAACTACATCTACCTCAACATTCCTCAGTCACCCCTGCCGTACGCAAACGGCGGCACCGAGACGTTCAACGTCACCGCCGATAATGGCGCGCCGGCCGCGTCAATTGACTGGCCGGTCAGCGTTGCGCCGACCCTGAGCCAGATCACGACACTTAACCAGAGTGGTCTTGGAGTGAAGTCCAGTGTGGTGGCGTCGACGTCCGTTTCCAATGGACCAGAAGGAACTACCGTCACGGTCAACGCGAGCGCACTGCCGTCGAACGTCTCGACGCAAGTTGACTGGGCGACCGTTGTTGGCAATCGAGTTAACTGCACGAGCACCTGCTGGTCATTCGTGACCCAGCCTCTCGGTGCGGCGGTCGTGCCCACGGGCAACGCCCTCAGCCAAAGCATCACGATTCCTTCGCCGACGCTGGGCGGATGGCACGCGATTCAGATCGTTCAGGCCAACAAGGTTGTCGGTCAAATCCCCTTCTACGTCAAGGAGAGCATTGTTGGCTACGAGGCCGCCGGTTCAACGACGCCGGTGTCATCGCTTACGGTGGTTGAAGGCCAGCACTTCCAACTCCACATTGAGGGAGTTGGCTGGACTCAGCTCGACAACACTATTGGTGTCGACTACGACAACAGTTACATGGGCTACGGCTGCGGCTTCAACTCCAACGGCGATGTGGTGCTCAACCTGACCGCGACCGGTGGTCCGGGTACGCACTTGATTGACCTCTACCCCATGTTGTACACGCTCTCGCCTTCGTTTTCGGGAACGCCCTACGGCATGGTGCCGATGCTGACGTACGCCCAGGACAACCCTGGCCTGGCGCTCGGTTACCAGCTTCCGGCCATGCGTTTCGCGATCACGGTGGTCGCACCAAGCAGTTAATACAAATCCGCAGTTGCTCTAAGGCCTCGTCCCTCGCCCTCCTCTAGAGCGAGGGACGAGGCCTTTATACGCATCGCTCGAGCAATCGACTCGGGCAGCCACCAGTTCCACTTTCCTAGCAGCGTCATCAGGCTCGGCATCAAGAGACCGCGAACGATCGTTGCGTCCACGAGCACGCCGAGTGCCAGACCGACCCCGAGTTCCTGGAGTCCCGCAACTCGGCCGAGAATGAGACCGAGCAGTGCGCCGACCATGATGACTGCGGCGGCGCTCACCACTCGTCCCGTGTGGTTCATCCCGTCGATGATGGCTTCCTTCGTGTTGGCGCCGTGGTCCCACGCTTCGCGCATGCGAGAGACGAAAAAGACCTCGTAGTCCATGGAAAGACCGAAGAGCATCGCGAAGAGAAATACCGGCACCCAACCTTCAATTTGGGACACGCTATAGAGGCCAATCGTGTTGGCCCCGACACCAAAGCGAAACACGACGACGAGCAGTCCATACGTGGAGGCGATTGAAAGCAGGTTCAGCACTACTGCCATGAGGGCCAACAGGACTGAGCGAAACGCCCGCAACAAGACGAGGTAGGCCAGCAGTAAGACGAGCAGCATGATCCACACGATGTTGCCGTAGACGCGGTGAAGAAAATCAACGCCCTGCGCCGGAGCGCCACCGACCGAAACGCTGACGCCGCTCGGGAAATGTGCGTTGACGATGTCGTGACCGCGGATTCGCTGCACGAGTTGCTGAGACGACTCTGCGCCGAAGTCGTGGCGGCCAATTACGACTATTTGTCGGTAGCGCTGCGTTGGGTCGACGTACGGCGCCACGGTGCCGGTGGAGACCACAAATACTTCTGGGTCCTTGGTGAGCGCAATCGCCAGACGCTGCGTCGCCGCCACGACGGCGGGATCAACGGCGTGGTGCACAGCGCCGGCGTCGATGACGATCTGGGTTGGCGTCAGCACGCCCGGCCCACCGCGGGTGCGCAAGAGGGCGAGGCCTCTCGCGGCTTGAGAGTTTTGGGGAATTGCGCTGAGCGATCCTGGAGTGAGTTGGAACCAGAAGATTGAGGATGCCGCGATCACCAATAACGCCGTCGCCGTTAAGGCAATGGCGATTGGACGCTGCGTGACCTGATTGGCGAGCCGAGCCCACACTCCGGGCCGGTCGCTGGCGCGACCGATGCCAAACGGGAGAGGAACGGAAATGACTCCACGTCGGCCGAGTAGGGACAAGAGCACTGGCTGTAGGGAGAGCGCACTGAGCATCGAAACCAAAGGAACGACCAGGCCGGCAAAACCGAGGGACCGCACGAAGGGCACGGGTATGAGAAACAGCGTGGCGAGGCCGAGCGTCACCGCAAGGCCGGAAATGAGCACGGTTCGTCCGGCCGAGCACATCGTCGCGACCACCGCGTCGATTGGCGCTGCCGCTTCGTCGGTCAGTTCCTCTTTGTAGCGGTGGACAATGAGCAGCGAGTAGTCAACTGCCAGTCCGAGCCCGATCAGTTCTACGAGATTGGGGATGTAGAGGACCATCAAGAAATGGTGGGCCAGCGCATAGATGATCGCGAGGGCGCCGGCCATCGTGCAGCCAGCCACGATGAGTGGGATCAGCGCCGCCCACGAGAGCCCGAGCACGAGAGCCAGCACCACGAGGGCGACCAGCACGGCCAGCAACTCTCCGTGGCGCAGGTCGGTCGTCAGTACGGGCGTGATGTCATGTTGCAGGGCCGGCGCACCAGTGACCATCGTGCTTTCAAGACCGGCGTTTGTCAGGGCATGTCGCAAGGGTTCGGTGAATGAGGCAGCTCGCGCCAGGTTGAGTGAGGTGGTGACGGTCCCGTAGAGCACACCCTCAGTGAGCGAGAGTTTGCTCACGTGGCTCGTGGGCACTGATTTCGCGGCGGTGGCGAACTCACGGTTGAGGGTTACGAGCTCGCGATTACTCGGCTTGGTCTGGTGCAGAATTACGGTGAAGCTGCCTTCGATATTTTCACCAAAGTGGTGCGCCAAAATCTGGTTGGCTTGGGCCGAATCGGTGCCCGGGACGGTCAGCGAGGTGGTCAGAAGATCTGGCAGCTTGAAGGCTGACAGGGCACCGAGCAGGATTATCGCGACCCAGCACGCGATGACTACGACGCGCCAGCGCACGACGGCGCGAGTCCAGCGTTCGAGCACTGCTTCAGCGTACCTCTGCGTGGAATTAAGCCATTGCCCACAAGCGCTCAGAGGGACAGGCGACCGAACCCTGCAGCGACACGCTTCACTGCGCTGGGTGTAGGCGTGGCGGAGGAGAGAAAGCGACTTTTCGTACGGCATGAGATCTGAGGAGCAATTCGAATTCGAGTTCTTTCATAGACTTCGCCTATGACAATTCACCCCACACCGCGAAGCAACGTTGTCACCATTGGCAAAGGGCGCGCCCCGGCACGCGCCATGTTGCGCGCCATGGGACTTAACGACGAGGACATGGTCAAGCCCCAGATTGGCGTGGCGTCGAGCTGGAATGAAGTGACGCCCTGCAACTTGCCCTTGGACCGATTGGCGAAGCGGGCCAAGGTGGCCGTGCGCGACGCGGGTGGCGTGCCCTTCGAGTTCGTTACCATCGCGGTTTCGGACGGCATCTCCATGGGTCACGAAGGGATGCGCGCGTCACTCGTGTCGCGTGAAGTCATCTGCGATTCGGTCGAAACCGTGATGCACGCCGAATGTTTTGACGCCATGGTGACCTTCGCGGGTTGCGACAAGTCCCTTCCCGGTATGTTGATGGCCGCCGCCCGTCTTGACGTGCCGAGCGTGTTCCTCTACGGCGGAACGATTATGCCCGGCGAACTCGACGGCGAGGCGCTTGACATCGTATCGGTCTTTGAAGCGGTGGGTGCTAACGCCGTGGGGGCCATTAGTGACGAAAAGTTACGTGCGATCGAGTGCGCCGCCTGTCCGGGCGAGGGCAGTTGCGCTGGCATGTTTACGGCCAACACCATGGCCAGTGTCGGTGAGGCGCTCGGCATGTCGCTGCTAGGCAGTGCCTCGGTGCCCTCCGTCGACCCTCGCCGTGACCAGTTCGCATACGACTCGGGCCTCGCCGTGCTCAACCTGCTCGACCAGGGCATCACGGCGCGCATGATCATGACCAAGCCGGCCTTCGAAAACGCGATCGCGGTCGTGATGGCCCTCGGTGGCTCGACCAACGCGGTGTTGCACCTGCTCGCCATTGCCCACGAAGCGCGCGTGCCGCTCGAACTTGATGACTTCAATAAAATCGCCAAGCGCGTGCCCCACCTCGCCGACATGAAACCTCACGGCAAATTCCACATGAGCGACCTCGACGAGATCGGCGGCGTACCGGTGGTATTGGCGCACCTCTTAGAGAACGACTTATTGCACGGCGACGTATTAACCGTGAGCGGCAACACGATGGCCGAGAATCTGGCGGCGCTCAATGCGCCCAAGCCCGACGGCAAAGTGGTCTATGACCTGCAACACCCCATCCATGACCGCGGCGGTATTGCCGTGCTCACGGGCACGCTCGCGCCCAAGGGGGCGGTTGTCAAGGTGGCGGGACTGGACACATTCACGTTCACCGGCACCGCGCGCGTCTTTGACGGTGAGGACGACGCCATGACCGCAATCATGGCCAACGAAATTACGCCCCAGACCGTCGTCGTCATTCGCTACGAGGGCCCCCGTTCCGGTCCGGGCATGCGCGAAATGCTGGCGGTCACTGGCGCCATGACCGGCGTCGGGCGCGGCAACGACTGTGCGTTGATTACCGACGGACGCTTTAGTGGCGGCACGCACGGCTTCTGCGTTGGTCACGTGGCGCCCGAGGCCCTCGACGGTGGGCCGATTGCCCTCGTCCAAGACGGCGATCAAATTCGCATCGACGTGACAACCAACCGCATTGACCTGCTCGTGAGCGAAGAAGAATTGGCCGAGCGCACGTTACGCGTGAAGCCATTTACTCCCCGGTACAGCACTGGTGTGCTGGAAAAATTCGCGCGACTGGTGCAAGGAGCGGAGAAGGGCGCGGTCACGTCGGCGTAGATCTTCTTGTGTCAAGGTCTCACTTGTGCTTAGATAAAGGGCGTGACGTCCATTCGTGCCATTCTGGTTGTAGTAGGCAATAGCCGCCGGTAGACACACGCGTGCGTTATCGGAGGCCTCCCAAAAAAGGGAGGCCTTTTTGTTTATCTGAATAAAAAAGGAACATTGTGCAACTCACTGGAGCCGAAGCACTAATCAAGAGTTTGGAACAACAGGGCGTCGAGACCGTATTCGGGCTGCCCGGCGGCGCCATCCTGCCGGTCTATGACCCACTGCTCGACTCCAGCATTCGCCACATTCTCGTGCGCCACGAGCAGGGCGCCGGCCACATGGCCGAGGGCTACGCCTTGGCGACCGGTCGACCCGGTGTCGCCATCGTCACCAGCGGCCCGGGGGCAACCAATATCGTCACGCCGATTGGCAACGCGCACATGGACTCGACGCCCATCGTCGTCATCACCGGTCAAGTAGCGACCGGATCCATTGGCACCGACGCCTTTCAGGAATGCGACATCACGGGCATCACGATGGGCATCACCAAGCACAATTTCCTCGTGCAGTCGGCGCAAGAATTGCCACGCGCCGTCGCGGCCGCTTTCCATCTGGCGACCACGGGCCGTCCCGGGCCGGTGCTGATCGACGTGCCCAAGGACGTGAGCCAGTCCAAGATGGAGTGGTGGTACCCCTCGACGATTGAGGAGTTTGACCTTCCCGGTTACCGCCCCGAAGTGGTACTCGACGAAGCGGCCGTCGCTCGAGCGGTGGAGCTCATCAGCCAATCCGAGCGTCCGGTGCTCTACGTGGGCGGCGGTACCCTGAAGTCGAAAGCCTCGTCCGAACTGCTCGCCTTCGCCGAACGCACCAACATGCCGGTCGTGACCACTTTGATGGCGCGTGGGGCTTTCCCCGACTCGCACGACCTGCACCTCGGCATGCCCGGCATGCACGGCATGTACTCGGCCGTCACTGCGATTCAACGCTGCGACCTCCTGATTTCGCTGGGCGCGCGATTTGACGACCGCGTCACCGGCAAGATCAGCACCTTTGCCCCGAACGCCAAGGTCATTCACGTCGACATTGACCCCGCCGAGTTCAACAAGGTCCGCCGGGCGGACGTCGCGATTCAGAGCAATGTCGCGGCCGTGCTGCGAGCTCTCGACGCCTCGAGCGCGATGCCCAAGTCGCTCGACGCTTGGTGGAAGGAACTGCACGGCTGGCAGGAGCAGTATCCACTGGCCTTCGCTGAACCCGAGCTCACGGGTCCCCTGCGCCCCCAGCACGTGATCGAGTCCATTGCCAAGCGCGCCGAACCGGGCACGATCGTCACCGCGGGCGTGGGCCAGCACCAGATGTGGGCGGCGCAGCACTGGAAGTTTGAAGAGCCCGGCACGTTCATCAATTCGGGCGGTGCCGGCACGATGGGCTTCGGCGTACCGGCGGCGATTGGCGCCAAAGTGGGTCGGCCCGACAGGACCGTGTGGTGCATCGACGGAGACGGCTGCTTCCAGATGACCGCCCAAGAGATGGTCACGGCCCGCTCGCAGGGCATACCAATCAAGGTCGCGATTCTTAACAACGCCAACCTCGGCATGGTGCGCCAGTGGCAGGAGATGTTCTACGACGAGCGCTACAGCCAGGTCTACCTCTCCGCCGATTTGCCCGACTACGTCAAATGGGCCGAAGCCATGGGTTGCGCGGGACTGCGCGCGACGAACCCTAAGGAGATGGAGGACGTCATTGACGAAGCGAACAAGATCAATGACGTGCCCGTCGTGATTGACTTTCGCACCGACGCGTCAGAGAAGGTATTTCCGATGGTGGCGGCCGGCGCGAGCAACGACGACATCATGACCTACCAGTCCTATAGAGACGCTCAGTGACGCCACCAGAGCCGTATCTGGGCGTAACCGACCACACACCCATCCGCCTGCACATCTTGTCGGTGCTGGTGGAGAACAAACCGGGTGTGCTGGCGCGGATAGCGGGACTATTCGCGCGCCGAGGTTTCAACATCTACTCGCTGGCCGTCGCCCCGGCGGAGAGTGACGCGCGATTCTCGCGGGTCACAATCGTGGTCGACGCGGAGTCAACGCCGCTAGAGCAGATCGTCGGTCAGTTGGACAAGCTGGTGAACGTGGTCGCCATCACCGACCTCGCGCCCAAGAATGCAGTCGAACGCGAGTTGCTGCTCGCGACCATAAAGACTGACGTTGACAATCGCACGACGCTGCTCGACGTCATTGCCAATGCGGGCGCCGCGATCATTGACGTGGACGCGACGTCGGTCACCGTGATGCTGGCGGGCACGCCCGGGGGCTGTGACGACCTGGAACGCGCCCTCGAGAACTACTCGAAGTTAGAACTGCACCGGACCGGTCGGGTGGCACTCCCTAGACTTGGCAAAGTCCCGTCGGCCCCCTAGCCAAATAATCAGAAAGATAATCACATGACCAAGATGTACTACGAGAAGGACGCCCAGCCCGACCTGCTGAAGGCCAAGAAGATTGCGATCTTGGGTTATGGGTCCCAGGGCCACGCGCACGCGCTCAACCTGCACGACAGCGGTTACGACGTGCGAGTCGGGCTTCGGGCCGAGTCCAAGTCCGTGATCAAGGCCGAAGACGCGGGACTGCGCGTGTTGGGCATCGCGGACGCGTGCGCGGAAGCGGACGTCATCATGGTGTTGGTGCCTGACACCGAACAGAAGCGCACCTACGACGCTGACATCGCGCCGCAGCTCAGCGCCGGTAAGTGTCTCCTGTTCGCCCACGGATTTAATATCCGTTTTAATCTCATCAACCCACCCGACGACGTCGACGTCGCGATGGTCGCGCCCAAAGGTCCTGGACACCTCGTTCGCCGTACGTACTTAGAGGGCGGTGGCGTACCTTCATTGATTGCGGTCCACCACGACGCCACCGGTCGCGCGCACGACATCGCGCTCGCCTACGCGCACGGCATCGGCGCGACCCGGGCCGGCGTGCTCGAAACGACCTTTACTGAGGAAACGGAAACCGACCTCTTCGGCGAGCAGGCCGTGCTGTGCGGTGGCGTGACGGCCCTCGTGCGGGCCGGTTACGAGACCCTCGTCGAAGCCGGATACCAGCCCGAGAGCGCGTACTTCGAGTGCCTGCACGAACTGAAGTTGATAGTCGACCTGATGTACGAAGAGGGCATCACGGGCATGCGCTTCAGTGTCTCGGACACCGCTGAATACGGCGACCTCACTCGCGGACCTCGCGTCATCAACGCCGACGTGAAGGCGGAGATGAAGAAGATACTCACCGAAATTCAGGACGGCTCGTTCGCGGCGGAATGGGTGAAGGAAAACGAGATTGGTCGCCCGCGCTACCGCGAACTTCGCGACGCGGGCAAGAAGCATCCAATTGAAGAGATTGGCAAGAAGCTGCGAGAAATGATGCCGTTCGTGTCGGCGGGCAAGCAGAAAGTCAGTGAAATTTCTGGCGGCGATACCGACTAGTTCGTATCGTTTCCCGTTCTATGACCGTCGTGACGGGATCGAAAGTCCACATGGTGCGCAAAGTCGTCTTGCTACATTGAATATTCATAACCTTGACTCGCCGTGACGTGGGTCTTTTCGGCGACTGGGGCGACATGGAGTTGACAATCATTGGTGCGGGAGCAATTGGCGGGACCATTGGTGCGCACATGGCTAGGGCGGGGCACGACATTGTGCTCTGTGACGTCGACCAAGACTACGTTGACGCCATCAACCGCGATGGCCTCAGCATCGAGGGACCAGTAGAGAACTTCAATGTTCGCGTGCCGGCGGTCACCCCTGACCTGCTCCCGGACCAGATTGATCATGTTGCCATTGCGGTGAAAAGCCACCACACGGTGTCGGCCGCCGAACTTCTTCGGGGGCGAATTGCTCCCGGTGGTTACGCCGTCAGTTTTCAAAATGGTTTTACTGCGGACATTCTCGCGGAAGCCGCCGGCCACGACAATTTGATTGTGAGTTTCGTCAATTTCGGGGCCGACGTCCTCGGGCCTGGTCGAATCATGCAGGGCAACATCGGAACGTTCCGCGTGGGCGAACCCTTCGTCAATGAAGTCACGCCGCGCGTACGTGAACTGGTAGAGGCGCTGCCCTACGCGGTGGCGACCGATAACATCATGGGTTTTCTATGGGGCAAAGAGGCCTATGGGGCCATGCTCTACGCGGGCGCGGTCTCGGATTTATCGATCGCTGACTCGCTCGAAGATCCCCGATTCCGTCCGCTCATGATGGCAATTGCCACCGAGGTGCTGGCGCAGTCGCCCGTAACGCCCATGGGGTTCGACGGTTTCGAGCCCGATGACCTCGAAGGCTCGTTTGCCCGCCTGGTGAGGTTTAATCGCGAGAGCGCGAAATCGCACAGTGGCATCTACCGCGATTTGATGGTGCGCAAGCGCAAGACCGAGGTCGACGACCTGGTGCGCGACCTAAAGGGACCCCTCACCAGTTACGTGGGCGAGCTCATCCACGCCATCGAGCGTGGCGAGCGCACCTGCGAAGTGGCAAACCTTGATCTTCTGAGCACCTGCGAACGCACCGACCGGTTGGGACGTCAATTGAACGCTGTCGTCCACGTGCTACCCGCGCCGCTCCGTTCTCCGCAGGGTCCGCTGCACGGCGTCGCGATTGCGGTGAAAGATCTGATTGACGTGAAGGGAGTTGTGCGCGGGTGCGGCAATCCTCACGCTATGGCCGGCACACCTGCCCAAGAGGATGCGCCCGTCATCGCGAAGCTGCGTGAGCAGGGCGCCGACGTGTACGCCATCACGTCGTTGTTGGAGTACGCAGCCGGCGCGCTGCACCCTGATATTGCCGAAGCGATGAATCCCTATGACCCCGCGCGCACGGCCGGCGGGTC
>Ga0182024_10021857_pt1 | contig 11576 bp, 6 predicted proteins | sample P32metaG_FD_120480 | JGI IMG/M metagenome (GOLD analysis project Ga0182024, IMG submission 120480) | Permafrost microbial communities from Stordalen Mire, Sweden - P3-2 metaG (Illumina Assembly) | ecosystem: Environmental > Terrestrial > Soil > Wetlands > Permafrost | place: Sweden: Stordalen... | reverse complement strand
TGCTGCTCGTTGCCGCGTTGGCAATCGCTACACCACCACCGCCGAGGGCACCGGCCACTGCCAGTAGCGCGACGCCAGCTTTCATTGATCTCATGTTGTTGTCTCCTTGCGGACTATTGACGAATTCAGTGAAGCTCCTGTGGCTGTGGCCGACCTACGGAAAGGCTGAGAGTTCGCCCAGCGCCGAGATCGAGCCGTCGCGCGCGGGAGCCAACACCCGAGCGTTGTCGCACGTCTACCATCCGCCCGTTCCCGCACTTCGGACTGCCGCGAACGCTGCGACGACTGACCTGACTGACCGAGAGGAGGAGCACGGATGTCCGCGTCCCCTGCTGATTACAACGCCCAGATCATCGATGAGTTCCACGCCAACGAGGGCCGCGTCGGCGGCATGTGGGAGGAGACGCCGATGCTGCTGCTCCATCACATCGGGGCGAAGTCCGGCAGGAGCCGCGTCACCCCGCTCGCCTACCTGAGCGACGGCGGGCGACATGTCGTGATCGCCTCGAACGGCGGCGCCCCGATCAGTCCCGGCTGGTACCACAACCTCATGGCGCACCCCAATGTCACGATCGAGGTCGGAACCGAGACGTTCGACGTTGTTGCACGCGAGACGACCGGAGAGGAGCGCGAGCGCCTCTTCCGCACCCAGGCCGAGCGCTTTCCACAGCTCGTCGAACACGAGCAAAACACCGAACGGCTCATTCCGGTGATCGTCCTTGACGCGGCCCTGGCTGCCACAAACCGACCACCCCGAGATCTAACCAATGCCCAACGAGCGAATGAGGTAGTCATGACCCACGAACCGAACAAGCTCAGGGCGCCGGAAGCTGACGTCACTCGCACCGGGGCGGTCCCTGTCGTGGTCGACCGGGTGACGTTTCAAGCCGAGCTCGACGCCCTGCGCGTCCGGGAGAAGGCGCACACCCACGAGGGCGACGCGCTCGCTGCGGCACGCCGGCGCCTACCGATGGTCGAGCTGGACCCAACTCTCGCGCTGATCGGGCCCCACGGGCCGCTCACCCTGCTCGAAGCGTTCGAGGGGCGCCGACTGCTCATCGCCTACTACTTCATGTGGTGGGCCGGCCACCCCGCGGCCGAGCAGTGCGAAGGTTGCACGTGGGTCACCACCCGGGTCGCGGAGCTGTCCTACCTTCATTCTCGCGACATCACCTACGCGGTCTTCTGTCAGGGTCCCTACGACGAAAGCATGCGCTACCACGACTTCATGGGCTGGGCGATGCCGTGGTACTCCGCACAGGCGTCCCGCGACGCGCTCCTCGTCGGGCGTCAAATCGGCATGTTCCATCTCGTGTGCTACGTACGGGACGGCGACCGCGTGTTCGAAACCTATTGGACGACTCTGCGTGGCGTCGAGGCAATGGACTACGGCTACGCGCTGATGGACCTAACCGTGTACGGACGGCAGGAGGCGTGGGAGGACTCGCCCCCCGACTGGCCACAGCAGTGCTCGATCACGCGGACTGACGGCGGCTCGCCCGATTGGCCACCAGTGTCAGAGTGGCCGGGCGGACGGCCCATCGCCCAGTGGTCCCGCTTGGAAGCCGGTCGCTCGGACGACCTCAGAGCCACCGGCGCGTGACCGGATCGCGGACCACGAGCAGGCTGTCGCAAACGGCGTGTCCGTCGGGCGCTCGCAGGTTCAAATCCTGGCGGGCGCGCTCGGGATTTGGCTCCGCGGGGTCACCGGATGATCTCGATCGTGCGTTTCGCGGTTGTCTGCCCGCCGCCGGCGTCGGTGACGGTCGCGGTGAAATGGAGCGCCGCAGAGCCTCGTCGAGCGATCGTGCGCTTGAGCAGGGCCTGATCGATGGCATCGCGCCGGAGCGAGACCGCCACGGGCGCGGTGTTCGCGATCGTCGAGGTAACGGGACCGCTGTCAAGGCCGCGGATGCGCCGGCCGGCCGCGAACGCCTGCTCGGTGAGCTCGACCTGGCACGGAGTCGATGCGCATGTCGCCGAAAAAACGTCGATGGCCGAGTACGGCACGCGCAGGACGCCGTGGCCGAGAACATCGAGCCCGTCAGGCGGGTCATTCGTGAAGCTCGCAGTCGCAGCCGCGTCCTGCAGATAACCGCAGAAGCTGAACGTCCCCCACGGCGAGCCGTTGTAGCCATCCGCTGCGTTGCCCTGACCGGCGGCCGTCGGCGCGCCGTCCAGGAAGTAGTCGCCGTTCACGGAGAACGGCCCGGGAGTGCTCCCCACAAGCGCAAGTGTGCCCTGGGCCGTGAGGAAGTCGACAATCGGGTCCTCGACCGAGACGAGCGGCGCGGGCTGCGCGGGACACGACCCGCTTCGGATCACGAACACGGTGAGACCGCAGCCGATGCCGGCGGGGCAGGACGTCGGATTGTCGTCCGCCGTGCCCGTAGCTGTGACCGTGACCACCGATGCAGCGCTGAGTTGGTCGGGCTGGACTGAGAGCGCTAGGGTGGCGGCCGCCGCCGGCGGCACGTCGATGGCGAGCGCCGCAACGGCCGTTAGCGCAGCGACGGTGATCAGCGGGCGGTTCCCGCGCCATTGGCGAGCCATCAGCTGATCGAAACGCTGTTGAACGAGGCGGTTGCAAGCGCCTGCGCGTCATGTGAGCCGAGCGCGATGCCGCCAATCAGCGCGCCGGCGAGGTCTGGCAGCGGGACCGCCGAACCGCTGATCGGCGTCCAGTTGACGCCGTCTGCCGATGTGTAGGCAGTAAACAAGTCGCCGTTACGCGTGACGCGCAGGTACTGCGGCACGGTCCCGGCTGGGTTGGCGCTCTGCGCACAGATGTCGCCGTCTTCGGAGCGGTACTGAACCTCAATTCCGTTGCTGGGCGTCACGAATACGGCGTACCAGGCGGCGGCGGGGTCCGTTCCGGCCCGCAGCATCACGCCGGCCTTCGTGTTCGCCGAGGTGTTGGATACCGACGTCACCCTTGCGGACACGCTCGCAGCAGCGCTGACGTGTTGCCACACGAAATGAAACTGGTCACTGGTGGCCCAGATGTCGAAGCCTCCGCCGCTGAGCGCCCATTTACCGGCCGACAGCTGCTGATCGCCGACGATCGCCGGATCACCGATGTCCGCGCATGAGTAGCCGGACGGGCATGGATGTGCCGAGGGGTAGGGTGCCGGCGTCGTCGTGGGCCGTCCGACCGAGATGTTCGATACCACGGCGCTCACGGTGCTGCCCTGCGCGCCCGCACTAACGGCCACCCCGCCGAGGCTTCTCGCGGGCATCGGCACGGTCTCGGCCGCGCCGGGAACGAGCGTGAACTTCCGGCCGTTAGACGATGTCGCGGCCTCGAGAATGTCGCCGTGGCGCTGGATCATCAGGTACAGCGGCAGCTTCGGCCCGACCAACGAAGTCGCCTCCGATGTCGCGCCGGCGAACGCGGTCCGGTACTGGACGACAAGCTTGTGTCCCGGCTCCTCGAGCACGGCGTAGTACGGTGAATCCGCGTCGCTACGCTGGCGAATCATGACGCCGACCTGCGCGTCGCCGACCGTCGGCTGAGACTCGACGCGAGCGACGACCTGATCTGTGCCGGTTGTGGTCGAGCTCACCAGTCTGAAGCTGTCTGAAGTTCCTGCGACGCCGGACCCGCCGGCCGAAATCGTGAGCCGGCCACCGCGCGCCGCGGTGGCCACACAGGCGCGGTCCGCGCAGGACGCCTCGTGCCCAGACGGCGAAGGCCTTCCGATTGCCTGACAGGTGAAACCATGCGGACACTTGCGGTCGGCCGGAATGTGCCGCTTGGTTTTCGCCAGCCCGAACGCGAACATCTCGCCTGCCGTGTTGCTGACGTAGAACCCTCCGTCGGCGACCGAGGCGCCGGCGTAGACGAGCGAGCCGGTGTCGTAGCTGTAAAGCCGGGCACCGGTCTTCGCACTCAGGACCTCGAAGACCGACCCAGCCGGGACGAGCACCATCCGGTTGTCGTACGCGAGCGCACCGATGACATCGCCGGGAGCCGCCTGCTGCCAGATATACGCACCGGTCGCGGGATTCAACGCCCGCACAGTCCCGCTTGAGATCACTCCGTTTACAGCACCACGGCCGCCGGCCGCAAACAGGTCGCCCCCACCGTAGGCCTGCGATGAGACGCTGCCGTCGTCGCACGTCGGGCAAGGGCCTCCGACCGCGATGTACTGCCTCCACACCGGACCGGCGCTGAGATTGTCCCGGTCAAGCCCGTAGTCGACCCCGTTCTTGTTGATCGATGCCAGCATCGGCACACCGCCGGCTCTGTAGAGCGTCGGGGTGGTGCCAAAGTCCGAGTCCCCGATCGACTCGGCCGGCGGCAGCGTCCAGTAGTTCACGATCTGCATGCTCGTCGGATTGATTGCCGCCAGGGCCTGCGCGAACAGCTCCGTCGGCTGGTTCTGGGTTGCCGTGGAGACGTAGATCAGGCCGTTGGCGGTGTCGTAGGACGGCTCCGTCCAGGTTCCACCACCAACAAAGCCAGCCGGCACAAACGACAGCGTCTGGACGACCTGGTGCGTCGTGAGATCAACCTTGAGCATCTGGCCCTGAATGAGCGGGCAGTCACCGAGGCTGGCGACGCCGATGTAGGCGTAGTTACCAACGACGAGTGCGGGCGAGTAGTTGAAGTGGCCGTCGTAGAATCCCGGCGGATTGTTGCCCCAGGTCCACACCTTCCATTCGACCGCGCCCGTCTGTGCGTTAAGTGCATAGAAGTATCCGTCGGCGCCGCCGGTCAGGATCGTTCCGTTGACCAGGACCGACGGCGTCGAAGGGCCTGCCTGGGGCGGTATGCAGACAGGGTTGGCGTTCAGCGATCCCATGAATGTCTTCCACAGCAGCGCCCCGGTCTTGGCGTTCAGCGCGTATTCGTACCCGTCCCAAGAGGAGAAGTACGCAACGCCGTGCGCAACGATCGGCGCAGGCACGATCGGGCCGTCGGTTTTGAACGTCCACAGCACTTTGAGAGCATGGGCGGAGGCGGGAGAGATCCTGGTGTCGGCAGACGCGTTCGTTCGCGAGAGATCGTGCATCGGCACCGACCAGTCATTACTACTGGAGGCGGCACTCCTCGCGGGCGGTCGCGCAGCTGCCGGAGCCGGAGCTGCGACGAGTGCGGCAACGCCAACCGCGACCGCTGCCGACGTCGCAAGGGTCAGTGCGACAACGCGACGCATGCGCCGACGCCGCCTGACCGCCGCGTCCCTGTCGCCAGCACCAGTCACAGCTACCCGAAACTACCACGGACTGGGGCAGCTATACGGTGGCCATCGAACACACCCCGCGTCCCGGTGGACCCGACTGATCCGAGATTACCCATAAATTTTGACCGCGCGTGGCGCTCGGCCGTCGCTCTGCCCGCCCGACCCGTCGCGGCCGATCGTGTGCAACCGCACGGCCGCTCGCTGACGCCGAGGTTGGTACGAGTCCCGAATCGCACTGAGGGCCAGCGGGAAGCTCGGTCCGATGCTGCAGGTGCCGCTGACGGCCGGACCAGCTCCGAGATTCCAGAAATCCGAGCCGACAGCGGGAATCGCGGCCGGTGCCGCGCCTTTGGCAAGCGCGTACATCGCTCGCGCATGCGCCGCCATGGCCGCGTCAGTCGGGAAGTAGTCGTAGCCGTTGGTGGGATCGCCAAAGCACGAGCTCCACGCCGCCAAGAACCATGGCTTGTGCTGCCTGGCGCAGTACGACGACAGCTCGGGCACGCTGACGGTGAGGTCGTTTGTCGAGTTCACTTCGACATCGCAGGTCGCGTCGTTCGGATCAGCCGTGATCATCCTCCAGTTGATCCCGCTGTCGGACTCGCCGATGTAGGAGAAGCCTCCGGTGCTCACGAGAATCTGGGGCGCCGCGTGGTGCCACTCGGCAAGCGAGCGCTGGAAATATGCCGTCATCTCGCCGGTCGTGCCGTCGATAGCGGAGTCGCCCGAGTACGGCGCTGGGATCTCCCCGTAAAGCAGGACCATGGCGATGGTCGGGTCGTGCCGGTAGCGGACTCCGGTGAGCGTGTTTCGCCGGTCGGCGATGAACCTCAGGTAGCTGCCCCAGTCCGTGGTCGTCGCTGTCTGTCCGGCCGCGGCCAGCGACTGACCGTATTCGCTGAGCGAGAGAATGACGTGCATCCCGGCCCGACCGACGGCCGCGATGAACCGGTCGACCTGCTCCCAGGTCGCCGCAGACTCGACGTCACTTAATGCGTGGTACCGCGTGTCGAACTCGGAGAGCTCGAGCACGTTGACGCCTGCAGCTCGCGCGAGCGCGAGGGCGGCTTTGGGGTCGCCATACAGGCCGTAGGCGGTGGCACCGTGGATGACGAACGGCTTGCCGTCGAGGCAGAGCCCCGCCGCGCATCGCTTCACGAACTCCTTCGCGAGCGAGGGCGGGCCGGCGCTCGCCGACGTGGCCCACACCGCGGCGAGCACCACGGCTAAGACCAGTGGCAAAGGGGGCCGGAGGCCGCGCTCGCGCGGTAGGGACGCGCGGTCGTCGCGGGGCGAGTGAGCCACGACGAAAACGATACCCGGCCTCGCTGCTTCGCCAAAAGTGACAGTGCGGCGGACGGCAGGTGGTGAGCTTCTTCCGCCGCTGGTGAGTTTTCTCCGGAACGGCCGCAGACTCAGCGAATAACGATTACTTTTCGCTTCCTGGTCGCGCGGTGCAGATGGCTGCGCGGCCGGAAAGAGTGCCCTCCGATCGTCAGTGACGGGTCGCGCCTGTCGCCGCTCGAGAGGATGTCGGGGCTGCGCCGTCTCGGTCGGGTGGCGCTACGACTTCGTACCGGCTGTGTTTGACCGACCGAGACCTTTTCATGGCGTTGCTGCTGACCCTAATCACGACGGCGTTGGCCACTCTTGGCTTCGCCTGGTGGCTGCTTAGATCTGCCGCAATCAACGGCTCCGCCGATGGTCTCGAGCGCCCGCCACACGGCTCGATCGTGCGGGACACCGTCCGCTCGGCGCTCCGGCGAACCGCGGCACGTGTTGATACATCGGTCGCGGGGGGGCCGAGCGTGTTGTCGCGCTCCCAGGCGGTCTGGGCGCTCATAGTCCTCGCTGGCATCGGGTATGGGATCGATGTGGCCCCGGAGCCGACGATCGCGGTAGTCAATGGCCTCCTGATCGTCTTCTTGGCAAGCGCATTCGCCTTCAAGCTCGTGTTGATCGGGACGTCGCTGAGCCGCCCGATGACTGTAACCCCCGCAGGTGCGGCGCGGCTGCCGGCTGAGGAGTTCGCCGTATATACGGTCATGCTTCCGCTCTACCACGAGGCTGCCGTGCTCCCGCAGCTCCTCAACGCGATTCGTGGGTTGCACTACCCACCGGAATTGCTGGACGTCAAGCTGCTGCTCGAGGAGGGGGACCTCGAAACCGCCCGGGCGGTCGCTGGTGCCGACCTTCCGGATTACTTCGAGGTGCTGACAGTGCCCGACGACGGGCCCCGCGGCAAGGCGCGAGCTTGCAATTTCGGGCTCGCACGAGCCCGCGGCGAGTTCCTCGTCATCTTCGATGCTGAGGACTGCCCGGACCCGGATCAGCTGGCGGCGTCGGTCGCCGCCTTCCGCAACCAGGCCGACGACGTCGTCTGCCTACAGGCGCAGCTGAACTGCTTCAACCGCGAACACAACCTCCTCACACGCTGGTTCACGGCCGAGTATTCAGTGTGGTTTGACCAGTTGCTCCCGGGCCTTTCAGCGCTCGATGCGCCAATCCCACTCGGGGGGACGTCGAACCATTTCGTCACCGCACGACTGCGGGAGATCGGCGGCTGGGATGTCTACAACGTGACCGAGGATGCAGAGCTCGGCGTCCGCGTTTCCATGCACGGCTGGAAGACGGCGATCCTCGGAAGCACGACCTACGAGGAGGCGACGGGTCGTTACGGCAACTGGTTGCGTCAGCGCAGCCGCTGGGTTAAGGGCTACATGCAGACCTATCTACGATACATGCGCCACCCGGTTGAGCTGTGGCGTCAGATCGGAACTACTGGATTCGGCGTGTTCCAGCTCTTCTTCGGCGCGAACACGGTGTGCCTTCTGCTCAACCCCGTTTACTGGGCGCTCGTCGTCGTGTGGTTCGTGTGGCGACCATCCTGGATCGAGAGCATTTTCCCCGGACCCGTCTTCTACATCGCGTTGTTCGGGCTCATTGTTGGCAACGTGGCGTGCTTGCTCGCGATGGTCAGTGGCTGCTACGGGCGACGTAACTATGCGGATGTCAAATGGGCGCTGCTCTCCCCGCTCTACTGGCTGCTCATGTCGGTGGCGGCTTACAAGGCGCTCGTGCAACTCATCTACAAACCCTGGTACTGGGAGAAGACCGAGCACGGGTTCTGCGTGCTAGACGGGGAAGCGAACGGGTTCAAGGCGGGCTTCGTGCCGCCGCCGATGCCTGCACCGAGCCCGCGTCCCCCATTAGCGCCGCTCGGTCCGCCGTCGCGCATCGAAGCGACGCGACGGGGGCACAGCCGATTTCACCGCTCAGCGCTCTCGGCGTGGTGTCGGAAAACCGTCCACCACGAACTCACCGCCGTGGTGGCCGCCGCGACCGTCGTAGCCGTCGGCGCGACCTTGTGGTCACTGGCGACGCACTCACTCGTCCTCTACGGTGACGCCGCTGCACACCTTGACGTCGCTCGCCGCGTGACCGATGGCGTGACCGAGGGTCTGGCGCAGCTTGGCAGCGTATGGCTACCGCTTCCGCACCTCTTGCTCGTGCCGCTGGTCGCCATCACGGCGCTGTGGCACTCGGGCCTCGCTGGATCGATCGTTTCAGGAGCGTGCTTCGTCTATGCGGCTGTCCGCACATACTCCCTTGTGTACGAGCTTTCGGGGAGCCGAGTCGGCGCATGGTGCGCGTTCGCTGTCCTCGTCACGAACCTCAACCTGCTCTACGTTCAGACGACTGCGCTAACCGAACCGGTACTGATCGCGTTCATCGTCGGCTCGGTGTTCCACTTCGCGCGTTGGCTTCGAACGTTCTCGATGACCGAGCTGGTGTGGACCGCAGTGCTCACCGCGTGCGCGACGCTCGCTCGCTACGAGGGCTGGGCGGTGCTGGCCGCCGAGGTCATTGCCGTTGTCGCCTGGGGCCGCCTTGCGGACAGACGCAAGAAGTCGCCGCAGGCAAACTCTGTGCTGTTCGTTTTGATCGGCTCATACGGAATCGGGCTGTGGTTCCTCTACAACCTGATCATCTTCCATGACCCGCTGTACTTCATGCACAGCATTTATAGTGCGCAGGCGATCAACGGCGGCCAGGCCCAGTTCGGGTTGCTCGGCACCAAAGGTCATCTCGGCACGACGCTACTGACGTTTGGTTGGGATCTTGTCGGCATCGTTGGGCCGCCAGCATTGATCGCGGCAGCCCTGTCGATCGCGCTGCTCGGCGCGCGGGACAGGCGGCGCCGACGGACACTGTTTGTTCTGTGCCTGCTCGCTGCGCCCGTCGCGTTCGACGCGGCGACACTGTATGCCGGCCAGATCACGATCAGGGTCTCGGAGCTTGCCCCTCACCAGCTGTGGAATCTCCGCTACGGGCTCATCGCACTTCCGCTCTGTGCCGTCGCTGTGGGCTGCGTCGCCGCGCGCTCCCGCATCTTCGCGGCCGCAGCGATCGCAGCCACGGCGGCGACGGCCGTACTGATGGCAGTGAACACGCCGGTGACGCTCACCGACGGTCGCGCCGGCGTGTCGCGCACCACCGCGGGTAGCCCTCCGCTCGCCGCGGTCTACCTCCACGATCACTACCGCGGCGGTGAGGTACTCGCTGATGACGGCTCGGCATCGTCTCTGATCTTCGAGTCGGATCTTGACCTCGATCAGTTCATCACACCCGGGGACCGCCCGTACTGGGAGCGAGCGCTCGCCTCTCCAGCGGCTCACGCTGTGTGGATGGTGGTGTATCCGGACGACGCTGTGGCGACCGACATGCGCACAAACCCAAGTCGATTTTCGGCGTACCGGCTGGTCACATCGAGTGGTCGTGCCACGCTCTACGAGCGAGACGCGACCGTCGTTCGCGCCGCGACACCCACCGCGCCGGCATCTGAGACGACGCGCGAGGCGGTCATCACGGAGAGTCCGCAGTCGCTCGGAACCAGCGACAGCGGTTCACCGCCCGCTCTCAACCTTGGGCCGCAGCCACCGTTCGCACCGCTGGCCGGGCTGTTTGCTAGCGACTAAGGGAACGGGTTGTCAAGGCAGACATGTCGGGATGTGCGGGCATGGAGCATTTGTGACGAGGCTGAGGCTGACGCCGACCAGCAGGTGTGGTAAACGGGGTCAGTGGGCGCCAAGCAGGCGAAAGCCGCAGCTAGGTCCAGTCCATGCGCGCGCGCTCTGCGCCGACGCGCGGCGTGACAACGATGAGATCGAGCGGCTCGCTGTAATCGACGCTGACGCTCTCAATCGTTGTGAGGGCAGAGCGGACACGTTCGACCGGTAGCCGACCGTCCCGCTCGGGGACATCTACACTAATCCTGACGATGGAGCCGGGAACCCCTGGCTGCACCGCCTCGCGCCGCCAAGTCTCGAGCGGCCCGGCCGGCCAGTCGGGCAGCGCCTCGCGCAGGCGGAGTAACACGCCCGCCCCCCATTCGGCGTCAGGCGCCGACACGAGCACGTCGACGCCCCTGCCTTGACGCGCAGGACCTGTTGGGGGCTGCTGCGCAAGCTCGTCGAGAATCGCGGTGCTCGCCGAGGCCTGAGCGCGGAGCGTCGGCGAGGATTCGTTCCAAAGCTTCACTTCTGTCTGGCGTCCGGCGAGGAGCTTGCGTAGCTGCTCGAGCCCCTTGGGCTCTGAGGTGTCGCTCGTGATCCCACGTTTACGGCGCTTCCCACGCGCGCTTTCGAGCGCCGCGAGGCGCTGATGATGCGCGGACAGCAAGGGCTCAATGAGCGCGATCGCCGCCGCCGATGCTGTGGCGCTGTCCTCGAGCGGAACGAGACGCGCAGCCGACTTTTCACTGCTCTCTCCAGCCCGCCGAGCAATCTCCTGGTCGTAATGCGCGACTCGCTTCGTTGTGGCGCGATAGCTCGCAACATTGTCTGCCCGGCTCGGAAGGTGGCCCAAGCGCGCCACACAAGCAAAGATGACCACCGCCGCGAGCGCAACGAGACCGGCAGCCGCACGTTCAAGATCGAGCAACGCAGGAGCTCCGAGCGCGACGCCGGGCAGCTTCTTGGGCACCCCGATGTGGACGCTGATCACGACGAACGCGGCATACACCACCACGATCAGACAGAACCACCACCACGATCGCGGCAGCGGCGTCTTTTCGGCTTGCTCTGTATCGCCTGCGGCCCCCACTCTTCCGGTCGTTCGGCCCAGTTCGACCGATTCCTGCGCCCAATGTCAAGTCGCGGAGGCGATCCACGGACACGATCCCCGTGAATCGCCGGAGCTCGGAGGCGACGACCGCTCGCCGCCACGAACTCGCAGGCGCGCATGCTCTTTCAGCATCGTGACGCTGAGGGCCAACTACGATGATCGGGGCATCCTCAACCAAGGAACGAGCCATGCGTCGACGTACCGCGGCTTTGATCGCCGCGATTGTCTTGTCGGGCGGAGTGGTCGCAGCTGGCACAAGTG